>Ga0105048_10005747_pt1 | contig 20026 bp, 16 predicted proteins | sample MAT05_FD_78382 | JGI IMG/M metagenome (GOLD analysis project Ga0105048, IMG submission 78382) | Freshwater microbial communities from Lake Fryxell liftoff mats and glacier meltwater in Antarctica - MAT-05 | ecosystem: Environmental > Aquatic > Freshwater > Ice > Liftoff microbial mat | place...
GCGGCGGCGAGCGTTTTGGCGTGGAGCAATCGAGCGACGAGGAATAGCGCGATCACGGCGACGCTGGATCGCAGGTAGGGCAAGGCGAACTCGGGCAGCAGCGAGACGGCGCGGCGGCAAGCCTGGCATAGATAGCGGCGCACGCGGATCGCGCCGTCGAAAGCGGAGTCGATGAGGGTGCGGGGATCGTAGGCGGCGATCTCGGCGGCGCCGCGGTCCAATACACCGGTCGCGAAACCACCGATTTTATCCAGTTTGAAGTCTTGCCCGAATAGGGCGGCCGCGCATAGCGCGAAGGTAAAACATTTTTGCATTCAACTGCGATATCAATTGAATTTTACAATCGAATGGCGTTTCCGCGTGGATCTCATGAATTCGATGTCTTACAGATGACGGCCGGGGATAGGCGGAAGTCCGTCAGCCCCACCATCGCAGCACGAGACCAATTAGTACCCCCAGGATTGCCACGGCCCCCAACGCAACGAGACAGCCAGTCACAGTCATTTTGAGCGGAGGCTTTTCCGGAGGCAGCTCATCGTTCGGAATTTCGTCAGGCATCTTTGCATCACCGTCTATTGGCTCACGCGCGTCGAATTCGCGGCGCGCGCCAACGATCTGTCAAGGGAACATCAAGGCAGGTGCAGCGTTTGTGCTTGCTCTCCCGACCCATGTCGCACCCATTAAGAGATTCCCGCGGAGAGAGTTCGTTACCCAGTACGCGCAGACTAGGGGCCGAGTTGCTTATCAAGCCATGGCAAAAAGGTCTTCAAAGCCGAACGGCGGATAATGACGACCTGCGTGGTGAGGTCTCCGGGGCCTTTGGCTCCGGTTGCAATGGCGAGACGGTCCTCGCCCATTTTGCGCACGCGCACGCTCCACTGGCGGTCGTTTTCACTGGGCCAATAGTGGGTCTGGCTCTTGCCTGCGGGGAACAGCGCGTCGACGTTCACCGGGAGATGGAAGTTTCGGGTTACGCTGATCAGTCTTCCGTCGGTTTTGCGAAAGACGAGCAGATGCGAGTGGTCATGCGGGTCCTGAATATCCGTCTGGTAGTACCAGGTAATGACGTGCGGATCGGAATCAGCTATTTGAACCGGCGGGCCTAGCCAGCGAGTGAGTTGGGTTGGAGTCTCCTCGAGCGAATACCGGAGAAGTTCGGCGGCGACGAGCGGCGTCTGGGCGACGAGCCAGGGCGCGGCTAAAAGCCACGCCCCGACGATTTGAAACGGAGGACGCATCACTACTTGCCCACGGTTCGCGGCAGCGTCTTCGAGTTTTGCAAGAGTTCGATGAGGCGGTCCCCTTCGGTGGTATCCGCGGAGAGCGAGGCGGCCATCTTAAAGAAAATGTCCGACTGATCCATGTAGCCGGTGAATAGGAATGCACCGGGTCCTTCGGCGGAGATGGGCACGCTGGAGCCCGTGTGATCGCCGGTCCGGAAGCCGACTGCAAGACGGCGCAGGCCGGCCCCGCTGTTGGCGGGATAGCCGGTCTTGCTATCGAGCGTGTAGGCGGGACTGCCGAAGTACGTGGAGTAAGTGCTGGAGGCCGGATTGGCGGCAGTCGCGACTGGAGCGAAGGAACCGGGCATGCCGGCAGCGCCACCGTTATTCGAAGCACCAGTGCTGGCGTTAACGAAGGGCAGGCCGGCGCGGGCATTGGTAAAGGAGTCGCCGTAGACGGTGAAGTTCTGGTCACCGGCTGAGGTTTTGTAGCTTATCTTTTCCGACTTGGAGCGGTTGAAGTACTCCGCGTCGGGCGTGTTGCTGACGCCGATGATGTGCATGGACTGGTCATGGTCAGCGGTGACGACGATGAGCGTGTCCTTGCTCTGGCGTTTGGCGGCCCAGGCGCGGGCGACGCCGATCGATTTGTCCATTTCAATGGCGTCCCAGATGGTGCCGCCGGCTTGATTGGGATGCGATTGTTTGTCGATCAAAGCGGCTTCAACCATTAGGATGAACGGCGCTTGCGCGAAACCGGAGGAGAGGATCTCGATAGCCTTGCCGGTCATCTGGTCGAGCATCGGCTGATCGGTGAAAGCGCCAAGGTTGGCGAGGGGCTCGGAGGCGGGGCGCTGCATTCCCAGTTTGTCGTAGGCAACATCCATGTTGACGTCGGCGGCGGTAGAAATGCCGTTGCTGGCGGGCGCGGGGGCGGCAGAGCCCTTAAACAGGCCGATGGTGGGCTGGCCATAAGCGATGGCGCGGAGTTCGGAAGCGTTGGTGACGTAACGGTAGCCGAGCGAGCGGAACTCGCCGATGAGATCGCGGCGATCGGGACGCCCGGCTGCGGTGAAGGGATCTGACCCGCCGCCGAGGATGACGTCGAAGGCGGGACGACCGTTCAACATCGGATTCTCGCGGTACTGGCGAGCGATCTCCAGGCGGGCTTGGCGGAATCCGACGTACGCGCCTTGAACGGCGGGCGTGGCATCGGTAACGGCGGCAGTGGTGACGATGCCGGTGCGGTATTGATGGCGGCGCTTGAGGTACTGCCAGAGGTTTTCCACGCGCGGATTGTCGTTGATGAATCCGAGGGTGGAGGCGTTGGTGAGGCCGTTGAAGCGCCATCGGCAGTCGGTGCCGTCGGTGAAAGTATTGACGGCGTTGAGGAAACTCTTGTTCCCGGTGGCCCAGGCGGTGCCGGTGTTGGCGGAGTCCGGTACGATGGAGTCCGAGCCGTAGGTCATCGCCATGCCAGTGACGGGCATTTTGTCCATCTCGAGGAGATCGTCGAAGAAGCCTTCGCGGAAGGAGTTCTTGCCGCCGGCATCGACGATGGAGCGGGACACCAGGCGGGCGGCGTCGCGATAGGCAGTGCCCATGGCATCGCCGATGAAGAGGACGATATTGCGGCGCTGGGTAGCGGGCAGATTGAACTCGCGAATGGAGAGGACACGCGTGTCAGTTACGGTGGCGCCATCGGCGGTAAGCGAAAGGGTGAGGGGGATGTCGCCGGCGGTTTCAAACGATTGCAGGTTGGCGCGGACCACCATGTCCGGCGTGGTGTCGCAATCGAGTTCGGCTTTGACGGGCGCGGCGAACCTGGAGGTGAGGTCGACGGTTCCGGCGGTAACTTTGAGATTCGTGACCGCCTGGGCGTTGCGGACTTCAATCACCAGATCAATCAATTGGCCCTGGAGCAGGCGGGTGCGTTCCGGCAGAGCGAAACGGACGTTGGGCGCGGCGGACTGAGCCGGAGAGGAGAGTGTGACCAGCAGCGCGAGCGCGGCGGCTGAGAGGAAGCGCGTGAGGATTCGCATAGGTAATGTCAGATCGCACTCTAACGGGCGAATGTGGCGATATGACGACAATGGGCCGAAGAAGCTGTTACAGAGGGAACCGGCGTTAATTGCCGGCGAAGTTTCACGAGATTGAGATGGAACTGCAATGTGGAAAAACTAATGTTAGGACGGAGAACACTTCCCATGTCTAATCCCGTCCATTTTCATTGGAAAGATCCATCGCCCGCGGGGCGATTTCGAACCGGCGTATCGCTGCATAGCCACACGCTGCACTCGCGCGAGTCGTTGGATTTCGTTCCGCGAATGGGGCGCCATGTGCCTCCCATACGATGGCAGGCCGGGCGGTTTCAGACCCGTTTTCAGCGGGTTCATGGGCACCCGTTTATTTTCGAGAAGGGATGGTGGACGCCGCCACTCGACGCGGCCGGAGCGTGTGCGGTGGAGAGCGGACAGATCGCGAAGCTTGGGCTGCGGCCGCTGGTGTCGTTGACGGACCACGACGCGTTCGCGGGACAGGCCGGTATGGCGTCGGTGGAACTGACGGTGCAATTGGCGCCGGGGTCCTTGCACCTTGGGATCCATAATCTTCCGCCGCAGCGGGCGAACGAGGTGTTGGCCTACCGGGCGCAACCCGCGGTACTGATGGAGTGGCTGAGCCAGTTTCCGCATGTGCTGGTGGTGCTGAACCATCCGTTGTGGGATGAGGGCGGCTCCGATGAAGCCACGCATCGCGGCGTGGCGGAACGATTTCTGGCGCAGTATGGCAGCGGCGTGCATTCGTTGGAGCTGAACGGAATGCGGCCGTGGCGGGAAAACCAGAGGGTGATGGAGATGGCCCAGACCTGGGGTTTCCCGACGATCAGCGGCGGGGACCGGCACGGGTTCGAGCCCAATGCCAATATCAATTTGACGAACGCAGAAACGTTCGATGAGTTTGTGGATGAGATTCGCCGGTGGCGGATGAGCAGCGTGTTGTTCCTGGCCCAGTATCGAATCCCACTGCAGGTGCGGGTCGCCCGCGATGTACTGGCGGTGCTGCGGGACCAGCCGCACCATCCGTTAGGATGGCGGCGGCTGGAGGACCGTGTGTTCTATGAGCCGCAACCGGGTGTCGTGCGCTCGATCGCGGAGCTGTTTCCGGAAGGTATGCCGCGGCTGGTTCCGGCGATTTCTGAAACGTCAGTTTGAGCGCGAATTGGATCTGACGCGGATCGAGTTGATTCAGCACTTTCCCGAACTGGCGGGGTACGTTACGGAGGCGGCCGACAATGGCGTTGATGGGGCGTGTTGAGCAGGTTGAAGAACTCGGCGCGAAACTGGAGGCTGATCCGGGGCCGGTGACGGCGTTGCGCCCGACATGGCCGAATTGGAAGGCGGGTGTGAGAGCAAAAGCCGCGGTGTCGAAGAATTTCTGTGTCAAGCGCTGGGAGCGGTTGAGGCAGTAGGTCTTGCCGGGATAGGCGTTGGCGCGCATGAGGATGCCGCCGGCGCCGCCACCGATGCCGGCTGTATCGCCGCTGATGTTTATAGTGAACGGGAAGCCGCCCTGGAGTTGCGTGATGCCGGAGACCTGCCAGCCGCCGAAGAGCCGACCCTTGAAAGGCAGATCGTAGACGAGGGTGTTGACCCGCCGCTGGCGAAGGTCGAAGCTGGCGAGCCCGCGTTCGGCGCGGCGGTTGCGGGAGTCCTGCGGGCGTGAATTTTCACTGCCGTTAGCGCCGCCCGCGTTGCGGAACTGGGGAGCATGAGCAATGGCCTTGGAATACGCATACGAAGCTGTCGTATGCGGGGCCAATGAACGGGCGGGATAAACATCGCGTTGGCCCTGGGGACGATAATTCGCTGGCGACCCATCTCCTCTGCGCAAGGGGGTTTGGCCGTGGCGGGAACCATGGCGGGCAACGGGTCTGGGTTACCTGCGATCTCGGCGTGTATATTTCTTGTGGCGCTACTTTTCTCTCATGGGCAGCATGTCGTGGATGGACGGCGGCGGCTGTAGAGGAGAGAAGCGACGAACGCCTTCGGAGCCGAAGTAGCGTTGCATCATGCGAGGCGGAACTCTGTGGAGGTCGAGGAGGACGAGGCCGTCGAGCGCATTGTTGAAGTGCGGATCGAGGTTCATACAAAGAACTTCGCCACCGAGGTTTGTATATTGGCGGAGCAAGACCGGCAGACCCTTGCCGTCCGGCTCCAGTTCTTCGACTTGTTTGCATAGGACTTCGAGGTCTCTCGAGACCTTTACCGGACGGACTCCAGGGCGCCAAGCGAGGGCAAAGGTGAGGAGATTGCGGGGACGAATACCCGCGCGCCAGTCGCCGAGGGAACCCGCGATGAGCGCGCGCGCGGCGGGAGTGTAGTCGGCACTCACGCTTACCGAACCGAGGAGATACCGGATGTGCGGGCGGCCCATGACGAAATGACCGATTCCTTTCCACAGCATTAGCAGCGGAAGAAAGTCGCGCTGGTACCGACCGCAGATGAACGACCGGCCGAGCTCAGCGCTTTGGCGGGTGATGGCGGTCCAGTGCCTGGGGAAGTGGAAGAGGGTCTGGCAGTAGCTGGACGCACCTTCGGCGCCATCCGATATTCGATACGCGCCGGCGATTTCCTGGGCCTCGCTTTGCCAGAGGAAGAGGTGCCAGTAGTGACGGTCGAAGGAATCGAGGTCACGGTCACGGCCCGTGCCTTCGCCGGCGGCGCGGAACGTCAACTCGCGGAGGCGGCCGATCTCCTCCAGTGCCAGTGGGATGCGGGCGGCCTTCTCAAGATAGAGGCGGTACGAGCCGGTTTCGGCGATGGGTGTCAGGGCGGCTATTTCGATGGCGAGCGCATTGGTTCCGTGAGTGGCGGCTACCGGGACTTGCCGGACCTGACTGGCGAGCCTATAAGTGGCGGCTCGTAAATGCGTAGTCAGTGCCTCCGCGTTTCGGAACTTCTGAACCGTGCTCGCGTGCCCGACGACGAGACGGATAGTCTGTCTGCGGCGAGAGAGCATTTCGGAGGCGAGCATCATGGTCCGCAGCGCAGGGTGGACCAGGCCAGCGAGTTGAAATCGCGAACGGTTGCGCCCGGCGAAATAGATGGGCAAAACCTGGGCACCTGTCTTAATCGCCAGACGCGCGGCCATGGGTTGCCATTCCGTATCACAGACCGCGCCAGTCGGTGGGCGCATGGCGGAAACTTGGCCGGCGGGGAATACAACGAGGGCTCCGCCATTCCGCAGGTGGCGAAAGGCATTCCGGACCGCGGCCGTATTTTCATAGGCGGCGCCGCCAAAAGCGTTTACGGCGAAGATGCGTTCGCGCAGTTCAGGCAGCTCGGCAAGCAATGAGTTGGTGATGAATTTGACGTCGGGACGGATCCGATCAAGCAGCGCCCCGAGGGCGGGCCCCTCGACGATGCCGAAGGGATGATTGGCGACGATCACGAGCGGGCCTTTCTTTGGAATACGATCCAGGTCCCCAATCGATTCGACTTGTAATTCCAGCTCCGCCAACACGCGTTCGTGGATGGAACCGTGGGTGCGATTCATGGCGCGCCGCCATAGGTCACGAAGCTGATCGATTTGCAGAAGACGGTCCAACAGGCCTTGCGGAAGGAGTAGGGCAGATATCTGTTTCATGATCTTTAGGGACCACGATAGGCCGTCTATGTTGCAACCAGATGATGGACGTACTGCAACCAAAAAACAAAAGGACCCGGCGAATAGTCCGGGTCCCGAGTGCCTTATGAAGGTCTGTTAAAAATAGAACTTCAGGGCGAATTGAATCTGACGGGCAGGGAAAGTGGACCGGATGGTGCCGAAGGCGGCGCTGGCACGGTCCGTGTTGGGCAGGCCCAGGTTGGTTTTGTTGAGCAGATTGAAGAACTCGGCACGGAACTGTAGCCGCATGTCTTCGCGGGGAAGCGCGAAGGACTTGAAGATGCCGAGATCCAGTTGATTCAGCGCGAAGGCGCGGGCGGAGTTCCGGGGCGCGTTGCCGAAGGGCTGACTGGGATCAGTCGGCAGTGAGACGGCGGCGGCGTTGAAGTAGCCGTTGGTGATATCAGGCGAATTCCGGGCGTAGACATCGCCGGATACATTAGGGCGGAAGGACTCGCCGCCGCGGAAGCCGGCGAGATTTCCCACAACCTGAAAGGCGGGGGGGATGGAGCCGGCCCAGGCGCGGAAGTTAAGCGGAGGAGCGGACAAGAACGTATTTACGCCAGAGAGTTCCCAACCGCCGATGACTGCGTCCACCGCTTTGGAAGAACTGGCGCGGTACTTGCGGCCGGCGCCAAAAGGAAGCTGATAGACGAAGCTGAAGCTATCGCTGAAACGCTGGTCATAGTTGGACGGGCCGCGTTCCGCTTCCATGTTGCGGATGTTCTGCGGACTCGCGTCATTGCCGCCGCTGGTATCGAGCGACTGGGCGGCGGTATCGATCGCCTTGGCGATGGTGAACGAATTCAGGAACTGTATACCGCCGCTGAAGCGACGCTCCACTTTGACTTGCAGCGAGTTGTAGTTCGAGTAGGCCGCCGGATTGAACCAGGTGATGGCTCCGAACTGTGGAATGGGCCGGCGTGCCTGAAGGCTTAGATTCGCGGTAGCGCCAGGCTGCGGACTCGCCTGATTATAGTCGCCGATGACCGGTATGTTATCGCCGTGGTTGCCGACGTAGGCGACATCGACGGTGAGGTTGCGCATCAGCTCGCGTTGGACGGAGATGAAGTAGCTCTGGATGAGCGGCGCCTGCAGGTCCTTCGGAATATAAGTGATGTTGGAAAGCAGGGGATTGAAGTTCTTGGGATCGGTGAGGCCGAGCGGATAGCCCTGCTGCGTAGTGCGGAATGATGGGTCGGCGGGGTTGGATTGATTCACGGTAGCGATGACCACCTGTGGACCGTTGATCCCCAGAAGGTCGGCGCTGCCAACGCGATTCTGATGGACGTAGCTGATGCCGTAGGCGCCACGAACCACCGTCTTCGACGTCATGCTGTAGGCGAAGCCGAGGCGAGGGGCGAAGTTATTGCGGTCCGAATTGACCAGCGTGCGATCAAAGAGGCTGCCGTCTTTAGCTTTGATGATGCTATTGGACGCGGGGTCGTAGTTGGAGAGCACATTGTCGCGCTCCCAGCGGGGCGTGGCGTATTCATAGCGCACGCCCATATTCAGCGTCAGCTTCGAATTCAATCGGAAGTCGTCCTGGAGATAGAGAAAGTTCATGCGCTGGCGGTAGTTGCCCACGACATAGTTGGCGAGCGCATACTGGCTGCGAAGACCGAACATGAAATCGGCGAGGGAGTAGCTAGTGTTGTCGGCAGGTACGGCGCAGCCGGCGGCCTGCCCGAGTTGTGCGCACGAAGGACGGCTGAACGTGCCGGCATAGGCATCGCGACCGTAGAGAGGGTTGATGTCATTAACCTCAGTGCTGATGTTCTGAAACTCGTAGCCGGCTTTGAAGGCATGACGGCCCATCAGGCGGGAAACGTTGAGTTTGTAGTCAAAGTTCAGCGGGTTCTGAAACTGCGGATTCGTCGATTGCCGGCCCAACTGGCTGAGGCCGGTGATGCTGGTGGCCACGAGCCCGCCGGTGAGATCCGGCGAATTCGGCAGGCCGGTGATTCCGTAGAGCGCCTCCATGCTGGGGCCGCCGCTTAGCGGCGGGAATTTGCCCGCGCGGCTGCGGCTCATGCCGAAGCGCGCTTCGACGACCGTTCGAGAATTCAGTGTCCACGTGTAGCCGGCGCCCAGTTGCTGATTCAGCACCCGGGTGAAACCGTTGCTGTTACCGCCGGAGAGGCCGGGGATATCCGGTTGGGTGAAAATGTTCAATTTTCGCTGGCTCCAACGGACAAAGCCGGACATCGTCTGGGATATCTGGCCATCGATCTTCGCGTCATACTTGTCATTGAAGTTCCGGTTCGGGGTGAGTTGCTGGTAGTTGTTTGACCGTGTGGCGGCACCGCCGGTGTTGGGAGCAGGAAGGTCGCCAAGCACCTTCTGGGCGAACGATGTCGCGGCGCTGGCGGGTATGGCGGTGTTGGCAGGATAGACGGCTCCGGTTTGCGGGTTGACGACGGTGACGGGCAGGACGCGCCGCACGTCGTTGGGCGAAGGGAGGCTGGAGAAGTTCAGCGTCTTATCGATCCGGCGAAAGCCCTCGTAATCTCCGAAGAAAAAGAGCCGGTTGCGAATGAGCCGCCCACCGACGGTGGCGCCGAACTGATTTTGCTGCAAGACGGGCTTTTTAAAGGTGGCCGGCCGCGCGCCGAAGACATAGCCAATGGCGTTCAAATCGGTATTACGAAGGAATTCGTAGGCGGTGCCGTGGAAGGCGTTCGCGCCGCTCTTCATAGCCACGGCGATGGTGCCGCCGCCGGAACGGCCGTATTCGGCGCTGTAGTTGTTGGTGATGACTTTGAACTCGGCGATGGAATCGGGGGAGGGTTGGGCCACCTGATTGGCAAAGCCCTGGTTACTGGTTCCGTAGGCGTTGTTGTCGATACCGTCCATCAGAAAATTGTTGTAGGTGCTGCGCAAGCCGTTAATGGAGAAAGCGCCTTCGCGCGGAGTGGCGGAGTTGGCGAGCGGTGTTTTCAACACGCCGGGGGAAAGTAGGGCGAGGTCGGAATAGGTGCGGCCGTTCAGAGGGATTTCGACGATTTGCGTGGCGCGGATCACTTGGCCGCGGTCGCTGGAATCCGTTTGCAGCAGAGTAGCGGCGTCGGTGACTTCCACGGATTCGGAGACGGTTCCTACCTTTAACGATAGATCCACGCGCTGTCGCGCGTTTACGCTGATACTGATATTTTTGGCGACGGCGCGGGAGAATCCAGCAGCCTCCGCGGTGATCTCATAGGTTCCGATTTTGACGTTCGTAAAGTTGAATGTGCCATCGTCGGACGTTTCCGTCTTTACCGAGATACCGGTGTCCTGATTGGTGAGTGTGACAACGGACTTGCCAATGGCGCCGGCCGCGGGATCCCGTACGGTTCCTAATACTTCCGCGCTGTCGAACTGTGCGAGAAGGATGCCGGAAAACGCTATAAAGGAGAGTAGGCGGCCAAGAGAAAAGCGAGAATGGATTTGGTACATGTCCCCTAGCCTATAGACGTATTCTTAAGTGGGAATTTCAATTCCGTGACGATTCGCACATACGTGCCGGACGCAGTTTGGACCCGTTATTGCCGGAGACGCGGTGCGTCAAGCCTCACGCAACGCCCCGCGCACCAGCTTTCACGCGCGAGCGATTCCGCCCTGTCGATCCAGACCGATACAGGCAGCGTTCTGTTTGCTTTCAATACGCCATCATTTATCGCTGCAGGCGCCATCGCCAAGCGCGGACGGCAATACCGCCGAAATTAGTTGCGGCGGTATTGCGAGTAACTTTCCGAGCAGTTTGACGATGATCGTCTCCGTATTCCGCGGCGATTGTATCCGCGAAAGCAGTTTGTAAAGACTACGGCAGCACGAACTGGAGCGCCTCGCGGGCGGCGAAAGCGGTGTCAACGAAATCAGTGAAGACACCGTCGACGCCGTAGAGAAAAAACTGATTGTATTCGTTCGCCGGTTTGCCTTGGTACTGGGCCGGGAGCGAATCGTTGCGAAAGGTGTAGGCATGGACGAAGAGTCCGGCGGCATGGGCGTCGCCGATCAGAGTGGTGGTCAGGGGAGTTTCGCCGGATCCGGCGAAACTGGCGATGTAGGGCTTCCACGGCCCGATGCCATTGGCGTAGGTGGCGATGTCGGCGAGGTTGGCCTTGGTGACGAGGTCGCCGAAGCCCCGGTTGTCGCCGAGAATTACGTGATTATAGGGTTTGTCGTACGGCGCGGCAAAAGTGAGTTTTCCGTCGGGCCCGACGTCATCGGCATCGATCAATTGAACGATCTTGCATTTGGTCTTCGTGCGGAGATACTTCAGATTGCCGGTTTCAAAAGACTGGATGAACACAGGAGCGTATTGGTTGTTCCAGCCAAAGCGATCGAGAACGGCGAGCAGGGCATCTTCGAGGGGCAGGCCGAGCGCGGAGTGGAAGGAAGGATGCTTGGTTTCGGGATAGATGCCGACGGTCCGGGCGCGGCGTGAGTTTTCGCCTTGTATCATTTCGATGATCTCCACCAGCGTCGGAATCTGGTAGAGGCCGTTGAACTGCTGGGGACGGCTTGCGCGCGGCTGGACGGCGCGGAGGCGCTTGATTTCGGCGAGGGTAAAGTCGCTGGCGAAGAACGCGGTGGTTTTGATGCCGTCGAGATTCTTCGTGGATTTCTTGCTGGCGAATTCAGAGCGTGTCTTCACATCCGTCGTGTCGTCGAGGGTGGGCTCGTGACGGGCTATCAGGTGACCGTCCTTGGTGGAAACGAGATCGGGTTCGACAAAGTCGGCGCCAAGTTCGATGGCGCGACGGTACCCTTCCAATGTATGCTCCGGCAGGTAGCCGCTGGCGCCACGGTGGCCGAGGACTAGCGGCTGGCGGCCGTCAAGGGTGCGCCAACGTGGGGTGCGCTGGGCGGAGAGCGTGGCAGATGCCGCTAGCGCCGCGCCACCGGCAGTTAATAAGTCTCGTCTGGTCATGGCCTTAACATTTAACAAGTCCAGATGACAGGGTAATTTCGATGAGTTGTCAGTGGTGTAAATATTGGCCCGTCCCGGAGTTGATCAATAGGAAGCCCACAATTTAGCCGTAGCGGCCGGCGACGTAGTCGGCGGTGCGCGGATCCGACGGCCGGGTGAACACGTCCGGCGTGGGCCCAAATTCCACCAACTCCCCATTCAACATAAAAGCGGAATGGCCGCTCACACGACTGGCTTGTCCCATGTTGTGAGTGACGATTAGCGTCGTGTAGACACCCTTCCACTCGCGGATCAACTGTTCGATGCTCTCGGTACCGGCAACGTCCAGCGCGGCGCACGGCTCATCCATCAAAATGATCTCCGGTTGCAGCGGCAGCAATCTCGCGATGCAGAGCTTCTGTTGCTGCTCCAGTTGCAGGGACGGGGCGGGTTGATCCAGTTTGTCCTTTACGTCGTCCCAGAGCCCGGTTTCAGTGAGAGCCTTCTCGACCGCCGCATCGAGATCCGCTCGACCGCGGCGTTCGGGCGGGGCATGCAGACGCAAGCCGAAAACGATGTTCTCATAAATGGATATCGGCAATGGATTGGGGCGCTGGAAAACCATTCCCACCGTTTTGCGCAACTCCAGCAGCGATACGTCCCCATCGTAAATATTCTTTCCGAGGACATGGACTTCCCCCTGCGTCCGCACCGCGGGAATTCGCTCATTGATGCGGTTACAACAACGCAGGAGCGTTGTCTTGCCACAGCCCGAGGAGCCAATGAGCGCGACGATGGCGCCGGTTTCAATGGTGAGGGTGACATCGCGCAGGGCCTGAAAATCCCCATACCAGAGATTCAAATTGCGAGTTTCGATCGCGTTCATCCGAATTTACCTTGCACGTAATCAAAAGTGCGCCGGTCGGAAGGCGTGGCCGAGAATACGACGTCATTGCCGGCCAATTCAACGATTTCGCCTTTCAGCAAGAACATCGTCCGGCCGGCCAGCCGTCGCGCCTGCTGTGTGATGTTGGTTGCCAGAATGATGGAAAGTTCGTGGCGCAACTCCCGCAGCACGTCCTCGATTCGCATTGTTGTCACCGGATCGATCGCGATTGAAAACTCATCCAGGCACAGAACCTCGGGGCGATGAGAAAGCGCGCGAGCCAGCGTCAGGCGTTGCTGCTGCCCGCCAGATAATTTCGTTCCCTCCAACGACAGACGATCTTTGACTTCGTCCCACAACATAGCCCGCCGCAAGCATTGTTCCACGAGGCCATCGAGTTCGGCACGGGCCGAAATTCCCGCACAACGCGGCGCGAAAGCCACGTTCTCGTAGACGCTAAGGGGAAGGCCCACCGGCAGTGGCGTGACCATTCCGATCTTTCGCCGCAAGGCCTCCAAATCCGCTCCTGGACCGATCAACTCCCCATTCAGGGAAACTGTGCCGGACATTTGTTGGCCAGTGACAAAGTCGACGGTGCGGTTCAGGCATCGCAGAATGGAGGTTTTTCCCGACTGTGCCGGACCGATGATGGCTAGAATTTCCTTAGGCGCCAGATCGAAATTGATTCCCTTTAAGGCAACCTTCCCTTGATACGACAGGCACAGATTCCGGACTTCGAGACGGTTCACCATTTTCTTCGCGACCGCAGAAAGGTTCGCAGCCCGATAGCGGCCGAATTCACCAGAAAGACCAGAGCCAGCAGAACGACCGCCGTGGCGTTGGGAACGGAAGGATCCACGCCCGGCGTTTGCGTGGAGAGCGTATAAAGATGCATGGAAAGGGCCATACACTGTTCATCCAGGGCATACGGAAATAGCGTATCCGGCCGAATCGCTTTGTAAAAGACCGCGCCGGTGAACATGATGGGCGCAGTTTCTCCGGCGGCCCGGCTCACTTGCAGGATAATACCGGTAAGGATGCCGCTGATCGCATTTGGCAAAACTATGGCACGAATCGTTTGCCAGCGGCTGGCCCCGAGATTCCAGCATGCTTCACGAAAACTGTGCGGGACGCTGAGTAGCGCCTGTCTGGTGCTGGCGATGATCACTGGCATCGTCATGATCGCCAAAGTCAACGAAGCCGAAAGCACAGAAAACCCCAACTGCGCGGCATAGACGAAAGCGCCCAGTCCGAAGAGCGCGTGGACAATACTCGGCACGCCGGCCAGATTCAAAACGGCCATGTTCACAGCGCGATTGAACCAGTTATCTTTCGCGTATTCGGTGAGGTAGACCGCGGCCAGAACTCCAATGGGCATCGCCACCGCCAGCGAGAGAATGACCAGGTAGAAAGTGCCTATCAGTGCCGGCCAGATCCCGCCTTCCCGCATTCCGTGGGTGGGCGCCGTGGTCAGGAATTGCCAGTGTAAGGAGGGCGCCGCCTGCCACACCAGATTTCCAACAATTGCTGCCAACGGCAACAGGATGCAGATCAGCATTCCCAGGAAGATGGATCGAGCCATCGCCTCCTGACGAAGTTTCTCCTTGACAGCCGGCGTGACCGTGAAACGGTTCAATTGCGCCGCTCCCGGCGAATGAAGAGGCCGGCGCTAAGGTTCACGACGAAGGTGATCAGGAACAACAGAACGCCTGTCAGAAACAAAACCTGATAGTGGGTGGATTGGACCGGCGACTCGCCCAATTCAGCGGCGATGTTGGCGGTCAATGTACGCACCGGATCCAGGACGGAGGTTGGGATCGTCAACGCATGTCCTGTCGCCATGAGAACGGCCATCGTCTCGCCGATGGCCCTCCCAAAACCCAGCAGCATCGCGGCGGCAAGGCCATTCCTGGCCGCTGGAAGCAGCACGCGCCACGTCGTCTGCCAGCGCGTGGCGCCCATCGCGAGGGCTGCTTCGCGGTAGGAGTCGGGTACCGCTTTCAGGGCGTCTTCGGAAAGAGAGACGATAATCGGAACGCTCATCAGCGTCAGCAGTACGGCTCCGTTCAACATGTTCACACCCACGTCGGCATTCGTGTAACGGACAATCAGGCGGCTGGTCATGGTGAGTCCGGCGAAGCCCCAGACCACGCTGGGTATCGCGGCCAGCAGCTCTACAACCACTTTCAGGATCTCGCGCTGACGCGGTTTACAGAACTCGGAGATGTAGATCGCCGCGCCCACCCCCAATGGCGCCGCCATCAGCATCGCCAGCAGCGTAACACTGAACGTACCGGCGATCATCGCCAGCACGCCGTAGCGCTTCGTAACCTCCGACGTTGGATACCACTGGTCACTGAAAAGAAATTCGGTGAGATGAAAGGACTCCGTGTTCCAGAGTGGCAGCGCTTCCCGGCAAACGAACAAGAATATTCCGAGCACGAAAATGGTGGCGCTTATTCCGCAGAGCCGGATAAGGCCTTCAATGAGGACTTCTTTCCCTTTACGCCAGCGCTGCCCTGTCAATTGGTTACTCCGTTTCCATCGGCTGCAATGGGAACATATCCAACATCGGCGACAATTTGCTGGCCGGCGGGGGACCGAACCCAATCGAGATACTTTCGAACTTTAGGGCTTGGCTCACCGAGGGTGTACATCAGAAGACTGCGGGAGATCGGGTAGTGCAGGGAAAGCACGTTGGAAACGGTGGGCGCGTAGGCCTCCTGACCTGCGGCCCCCCTTACGCGCAACACTTTAACGTCGACGGTCGCAAAAGCCATTCCGCTGTATCCAATCGCGCCCGGCGTGGAGGCGATCAACTCCACTACTTCCTTCGACCCATTCATGTCGAGCGATCCCAGCTGAAAGTCCTCTTTGTTCAACACATGATCCCGAAAGAACTCATAGGTTCCGGAACTGGATTGCCGGTTCACCCGCACAATCCGGTCGCGCCCGGTCGGAATCCGGGCACCCAGTTGGGACCATTGGCTAAGATTGCCGCCCACCTTGTAGATTTCGGCCAGTTGGGAGAGTGTGATTTCCTCCAGCGGATTTTCGCGATGGACAAAAACCGCTAAGGCGTCGTAGCCAACGACAAATTCCTGGGGATCCTTCCCGGTATTTTTCCGAGCTTCGGCGGCTTCCTCGGGTTTCAGGTTGCGGCTGCAATTTGCAATATCTATATTCCCTTTTTCGAGCGCCGCAATACCTTGGCCCGAGCCGCCTCCGGACACCTCGACCGCCACGGTGGGATCTACCGTCAGATACGACTCCGCCCATCCCTGGGCCAGCATTAACATTGTGTCGGAACCCCGCACGCGCAACGTGTCGCCATGGCGACTCCGATTGGCGGCGCAGCTCCCGGTGAGAATCCAAGACATCAGCAGGATCCCCAAGGCTTGCCTTCTAAGGGACACGCTTCGGCACGGCGGGATGGGCGAGTTACTCGCCCGTTGGCGCCGTACCTGCGCGGCCTGTGCGCTGCTCGGGAACATGCGCACAATGGACTCGGATGCGGCGGTGGGGGTGCGAGAGTTCCTGGTGGGTTGAGGGCCGCAACCGGCCTTTGCGCTTCTACGAAGGTCGCCCATACCCTACACTACTTCGCGGAAAGTGACAAAGTGATGACGAAGCACCGGCATCAAGTCTACGAAATGGGCCTGTCAGGGCCGGCGGGTACTCCGCCTTCGAATCCGGCGGCAACATCCAGTTTGCGCAGCATCGAGCGCTTCTTCTCCTGATGGGCTTGCATTCGCCGAAGAATATCGTCCAGTGTCTGCACGGCATTCGCAATATAGGGTCCTTTGTTCAACATTACGCACTCCGCCCGCACGCCCATCGCGGCGTCGGTGATCTCCGACCGTGAGGGAGTTCCTTTTTTTACCAGTGATTCCAACACCTGCGTGGCCCACACAACCGGAACATGGGCCGCCTCTGAGATCCACAGAATCTCTTCCTGGACTTCGGCCAGCCGTTGATAGCCGCACTCGATGGCCAAATCGCCGCGGGCGATCATCACTCCGACATTGTGACTGCCCATCGCCGCCAGCAGCAGGCTGGGTAAGTTGTCAAAACTCGCCCGCGTTTCAATCTTGAGCAGAATTCCCAAGTTGTGGGCGCCCATGGCAGTAAGGTGGGATTGCAGAAGGCGGACGTCTTCATCCGTTCGTACGAAGGAATAGCCCAACATGTCGGCATTCTTCACGATGAATGCTAATGCTTGCAGGTCGTCCTCGGTCAACGTGGGTGTAATCAGGTTGGTTTCCGGCAGATTGATGCCCTTTTCCGCCGCCAGATTTTCCCCCGCGACTCGCGCGTGCTGAATCTCAACGGTTACCTCATCCGGCGTTACGGCGTGCACCACTCCGCCAATCTTTCCGTCGTCAAACCAAATGGGATGGCCGGGCTGCACGCAATCGAAGAATGCAGGCAGCGTCACGCCAACGCGGGCCGGTCGGGCCGGATCCCGATCCGTGGCGTCTTGGCCTGGTTCACCAGGCTCAAGACTGCGGGTCAAAACTAGAGTGTCGCCGACACGCAGAAATAGTGTCTGTTGCCTGGGAGGAATCTGTCCGGCCCGGGCATGAAGGCGGGGCCGTGTCGCATCCTTATAAACAGCCTTCAGAGTGAGACCAGGGGCGATATAGGCGGTATGCGTGCTCTCCGCCCAGCGGCTCCTGCCGGCTGCTTCGGTAATCTTCATGGTGCGCTGCGCCCCGCGGGTGTCGGTAAATCGAATGCGATCGCCTGGCGTAAGGCTCGCCAGCCACCGGCCTGGTACAGGAAGGCAGGCTCCGTCGCGTTCCGGAGATTCTTCCGGCTTCGTCTGTGGTGTCAGCCAAATGCGCGCAGGTTTGACAATGCGGCCGAGTTCGTCCCTTGTGGGGCGAACTTTTAACACCGCCGGGCCCGGCTTTATTGGTCCAGTCCGCAGCTTGGGGCCCGCCACATCCATTTCAATCTTGCAACTCTTGCCTGTTTCCTTCTCCGCCTGCCGGAGGTTGCGGATCATTCCGGACCAAGCCTCTTCCCCGTCATGCGCACAATTGATCCGCATGCAGTTCATTCCCCGATGAAGCAGGTCCCGCACCAGTCCATAGTCGGTGGCGGCTTCGGACGGCATCGTGACCATGATGCGGACATTGCGGCCTTCCGGTTCGGGTCCCAGCAGAACTTCGGTATTGCGTTCCAGCAGCCGGCGTCCTTCGTCCCCATTGCAAACCGGCTCGGCAGCGGGCTGGTAACTTGGCTTCAGCTTGTGTAAACTAGCCAGGATTCTCATCACGGCACGCACGCCGCTCATTACATGCGTTTCTGTCCGGCCTAGTGACGACAGTCCCAAACCGGCCAACTGGTCTTGCAGTCCCCGAACGTCTCGGCGCCGTAAGGCCAGATAGTGAAGAAGGTTTGTCGCACTCAGCCGGCGATCCGGCTGGATCTGCTCCAACATCGGGAGATTCTCCTTAACCAGATCCAACATGTCACCATGCAGGCCCTTCAACTCATTGATCAGCGGACGTAATTCTAGAGGCATATGGATAGCTCCACGGGATTCCTAGCAAGTAAGGGTCCACGGAGCAAGAACTACAAATAGTTGGGTACCATTTCCCGCCAGTACCGGGCGCGATGGGCCTCTCCAGGCCAGATGGCCAGTTGGTGCCGGATATCTTTCGCCGTGAGAACTTGACTCAACTCCCGGTTGCTCTCATGAAACGGGTCTGCCTCGCCGACAGCGAGTGTTATCTCCATCCGCCGCAGAGGCTCCAGGAAACGGGATTCGTTCAGGTTTGGCAGAAAGTGGTTCGGCGTTATGAAGTAAATGTCCTGGTCATAGTGTCCGCCAAACAGGTCTTGAAACGTACCAAAGTTGCGGGTCAAGTCATATCTCTCGCTCAGCGCGACCACCTTGCAGAACAGCGAGGGATGTTTGAGGGCGAGATTAATCGCGTGGAAAGCGCCTATGCTGCAGCCGTGGACGACAAGCGAGGGCACTCCGTTCTCCGAGAGCATGAACGGAATGGTTTCCTGCAAGATATAGCGTTCGTATTGGCGATGACGTTCGACGCGGGCGCGTGGCGTTGCCGTCCGGCAATAGAGACTCTCCGAATCCACGCCGTCCACACAGTACAGCCGGATCTTGCCCCCTTCAACCGCGGGACGGAGGGCATCGACCATACCCCAATTTTCGTAGTCGAAGAATCGTCCTTCGCGGGTAGGAAAGACTAGAACCTTGGCCCCGGCGTGACCGAAGACAAGGAGTTCCATGTCGCGCCCGAGATTGTCACTGAACCACTTGTGGTACTGCCGCTTCACCTAGACACAGAATATGCAAAACATATTCCAATCAGACGACTACGCGATGCAAATCTGGTTTCGATGCGATTCCAGTAAGCGGCTCCACAGCCGATAACCCTCGCGGCTGAGGTGAAGTCCATCGGCCAGGAACAATTCCGGACGCGGCCGGCCCGCGCTGTCGAGCATGGCCGGGAAGGCGTCGACGAAGTAGCCCGATGGACGGGAATCGATGTCCCTTCGAACCATTTCGTTGACGCGGCGGATACGGTCCAGGATCGCAAAGCGTGCCGGACTGGGTTTGATGGAAAGGAAACCGAAAGGGACGGCGCCAAGTGAGGATTCGACTTTATCCGCGAGCGAGCGAAACCAACCCAGCACCTGTTCTTCGCTCCGCCCGTCACCGAGGTCGTTGTCCCCGGCATAGAGAAGTAACGATCGCGGGTTCGCCGGCGGAATGAGTCGCGCGAAATAGTGATCGCACGCCTCTAGGGTCGAGCCGCCAAAGCCAAGGTTCAGCACGCGTGGGTCGACATCTTCAGCGAGCGTCGTCCAAAGGCGGATGGACGAACTCCCGTAGAATACAGGCGGCGGGTTTCCATTTAAGTTCCCGATCCTCGCAACTTCCAGAGCGCGCACTTCCGCCTCATACCATTCCATCAGTCAAGGGTATCCAATGAGGATCGGCCTGATTGGGTGCCTATCGAAATGCCGATTCGTAAACCGAATCGATTTGGAATTCCGTGACGCCCATCGGGCGAAGGCGCCAAATGTCGGCTCGACGCCTCCCTTGGTTCCGCGACGACCCTGGGAATAGTTAAAGGTATTTGCGGAGGGCACGACGGAGACTTTGTGCCGTTGGAAAATCTCACTTGCTCCGCCGTCAATGTGCAGCCCCATTCGAACAGGAAGTACAGGCCGGCGACCTTTTCACCCAGGGTGAATTTGCGCTTCCACAGCAACCATTTAGATTCAATGGCTTAGTCTAAAAGCTGGACAACGCCAAAAATTCCTGGTATAAATTCTGGGATGGAATCGACGGAATTCACAAGCGAAGCACTCAAA
>Ga0105048_10005748_pt1 | contig 20026 bp, 15 predicted proteins | sample MAT05_FD_78382 | JGI IMG/M metagenome (GOLD analysis project Ga0105048, IMG submission 78382) | Freshwater microbial communities from Lake Fryxell liftoff mats and glacier meltwater in Antarctica - MAT-05 | ecosystem: Environmental > Aquatic > Freshwater > Ice > Liftoff microbial mat | place...
CTTCTGCCAGTGCCTGCGTCAGCGCGTCCAGCATCGACGGCCCGATGTTGCCGGCGGCGCGTGCGCTGCGCCCGGCACGCTGCACCAGCAGCGCCGTCAGCGCGGTGGTGGTGGTCTTGCCGTTGGTACCGGTCACGGCCAGCAGCCGGGGCGCGTAGCCGCGCTCGGCGCGCAGCCCGGCCAGGGCCTCGGTGAAGAGGTCCAGCTCACCCTGCACCGGCAGCCTGGCGGCGCGCGCGTGCGCCAGCAGCGGCGCGATGCGCTCGTCGTGCGGGGCCAGACCGGGGCTCTTCAGCACACGCTGGGCGGCGCCGAGTTGCGGCTCGCCCTGCTCAGCCGGCGCCTGCATCCCGTCGGCAGCCCAATGCGCGGCCAGCGGCGGCTCGGCGCGCGAGTCCCACACGCGCACGCGGGCGCCCTGCCCGGCGCACCAGCGCGCCATCGCCAGGCCCGAAGTGCCCAGGCCCAGCACCAGCACTTCTGTGTCGCGCAGCGTGTTCATCGCAACTTCAGGCTGGCCAGGCCGACCAGGCACAGCAGCATGGTGACGATCCAGAAGCGCACCACCACCTGCGTCTCGGGCCAGCCCATCTTCTCGAAGTGATGGTGCAGCGGCGCCATCAGCAGGATGCGCCGGCCCACGCCATAGCGCCGGCGGGTGTACTTGAACCAGCCCACCTGCAACATCACCGACAGCGCCTCGGCGACGAAGATGCCGCCCATGATGCCGAGCACGATCTCCTGCCGCGTGATGACGGCGATGGTGCCCAGTGCGCCGCCCAGCGCCAGCGCGCCGACATCGCCCATGAACACCTGCGCCGGGTGCGCGTTGAACCACAGGAAGGCCAGCCCGGCGCCGGCCATCGCGGCGCAGAAGATCAACAGCTCGCCTGCGCCCGGGATGTGCGGCAACAGCAGGTAGCGGCTGAACACCGAGTTGCCGGTGACGTAGGCGAAGACCCCCAGCGCCGAGCCCACCATCACCACCGGCATGATGGCCAGCCCGTCCAGCCCGTCGGTGAGGTTGACCGCGTTGCTGGCGCCGACGATGACGAACCAGGTGACGAAGATGAAGCCGTAGACCCCCAGCGGGTAGCTGATGGTCTTGAAGAAGGGCACCATCAGGTCGGCCTTGGGCGGCAGCTCGTTGGAGAAGCCGCTGGTCACCCAGCGCAGGAAGAGCTCGAGCACACGCAGATTGCTGGTCTCCGAGACGCTGAAGGCCAGGTACAGCGCGGCGATGAGCCCGATCACGCTCTGCCACATGAACTTCTCCGCCGAGCCCATGCCCTCGGGGTTCTTTTGCACCACCTTGCGCCAGTCGTCGGCCCAGCCGATGGCGCCGAAGCCGAAGGTGACCAGCATCACCACCCAGACGAAGCGGTTGCTCCAGTCGAACCACAGGAAGGTGGAGACGCCGATGCCGATGAGCACCAGCACACCGCCCATCGTCGGCGTGCCGGTCTTTGCCAGATGCGCCTGCACGGCGTACTCGCGCACCGGCTGGCCGATCTTCAGGGCAGTCAGCCGCCGGATCACCCAGGGGCCGAAAGCCAGGCCGATCAGCAGCGCCGTCATCGCCGCCAGCACGGCACGGAAGGTCAGGTACTGAAAGACGCGCAGGAAGCTCAGGTCGTCCGGGTACTGCAGCAGCAGCCACTGCGACAGGCTCAGCAGCATGGTGAGTGCCCTTGAAGTGCCGTCACCACCCGCTCCATGCGCATGAAGCGCGAACCCTTGACCAGCACGCTGGCGGCGGCCGGCGCCGCGTCGGGCCCGGCCAGTGCCGCCAGCAGCAGCTCGACCTGCCCGAAGTGCCGCGCGGTGGCGCCGTAGGCCACGGCGGTCTCTGCGCTGGCACTGCCGGCGCACCACAGCGCGTCGATGCCGCATTCGCGCGCATGACGGCCGACCTCGGCGTGGACGGCCGGGCCCTGCGTGCCGACCTCGCCCATGTCACCCAGCAGCAGCCAGCGCGGCGCGGGCAGGCTGGCCAGCACGTCGATCGCCGCGCGCACCGAGTCGGGGTTGGCGTTGTAGCTGTCGTCCACCAGCAGCGCGTCCCGGCCCTGGTGGCGGATGCGCAGCGTGCGCGAGCGCCCGGCCACGGCCTGGAAGACCTGCAGGCCCTCGACCACCGCCGCCAGCGGCGCACCCGCCGCCAGCGCGCAGGCGGCGGCCGCCAGGGCGTTGTGCACGTTGTGCAGGCCGGGCAGCGCCAGCCGCGCGGTGGCCTCGCCAGCCGGCGTGTGCAGCGCGAGCGTCCAGCCGTGGCCGTCCCACTGCGCGGCGCAGTGCAGATCGGCCTGTGCCGCGCTGCCGGGCGCCGCGAAGCCGATGCAGCGCCGGGCGCCGGCCTGCTGGCGCCACAGTGCCGCGCTGGCATCGTCGGCCGGGAACACGGCAATGCCGTCGGCCGGCAGCGCGGCAATCACGGCGCCGTTCTCCAGCGCCACCGCCTCGACGCCGTCCATGAACTCCTGGTGCTCACGCTGCGCGTTGTTGACCAGCGCCACGGTGGGCGCGGCCAGACGGGCCAGCAGCGCGATCTCGCCCGGGTGGTTCATGCCCAGTTCGAGCACGGCGACGCGGTGCGTGGCGCGCAGGCGCAGCAGCGTCAGCGGCACGCCGATGTGGTTGTTCAGGTTGCCGGCAGTGGCCAGCGCCGCGTCGCCGCACCAGGCGTGCAGCATGGCCGCCACCATCTGCGTGACGGTCGTCTTGCCGTTGCTGCCGGTCACCGCCACCAGGGGCAGCGGCAGGCGCGCGCGCCACGCCGCCGCCAGCGCCTGCAAGGCGGCCAGCGCGTCATCCACCTCGATGCCCGGCAACCCCGCGGCGGCGAGCCCGCGTTCGGCCAGCGCGGCCGTGGCGCCCGCGGCACGCGCCTGCGGCAGAAAGTCGTGCGCGTCGAAACGTTCGCCGCGCAAGGCGACGAACAGGTCGCCCGACTGCAGCGTGCGCGTGTCGCTGTGCACGCGGGTGACCGGTGTGGCGGCGTCACCCACCAGCCGGGCCGAGGGCATCGCGGGGCGCAGCAGCTGCAGCGCTTCGCCCAGGGTCATCATCGTGGTCGGCGGGTTCACGCTCAGGCCACCACTGCCCGCCGCAGGTCGCCTCGAAAGCGCGGCGACGGCTTCTTCGGCATCAGAGAACGGCTTGCGAACGCCCGCCAGCTCCTGGTAGTCCTCGTGGCCCTTGCCGGCCAGCAGCACCACATCCGCCGGCGCGGCGCGCTGCACGGCGTGGGCGATCGCCAGGCGGCGGTCCTCGATCACCTCGACATGCGTGGCTCGGGCGCCTTGGGTGATGCCGGCCAGGATCTGCGCCAGGATCGCCAGCGGCGGCTCGTCGCGCGGGTTGTCGCTGGTCAGGACGACCTGGTCGGCGCAGCGCGCGGCGATCTCGCCCATCAGCGGGCGCTTGCTGGCGTCGCGGTTGCCACCGCAGCCGAAGACGCACCACAGCCGACCGCCGCGGGCCAGCGCCAATGGGCGCAGCGCCAGCAGCACCTTCTCCAGGGCGTCGGGCGTGTGCGCGAAGTCGACCAGCACTTCGGGCGTGCCGTCGCGGTCGGCCGCCGCGCTCACCCGCTGAAGCCGCCCGGGCACCGGCTGCAGCGCCGACAGCACCCGGGCCACCGTGGCCAATGGCACGCCGAGCGCGCGCAGCGCGGCGGCCACCACCAGCAGGTTGGACACGTTGTAGGCACCCGCCAGCGCCGTCTGCACCGGCTGCGCCGGCGCGCCACCTTCCTGCAGCACGAAGCCCAGTCCGGCGCCGGCGTCGATCACTTCGGTCGCGCGCAGGCGTGCCCCATGCTGCGCCGAGACAGTCCAGACATCCAGCCTCGGACGACCCAGGTCCGCGGCCCGTTCGTCAGCCAGTTCATCGGCCAGCTGCGCGCCATGGCTGTCGTCGACGTTGATCACCGCGGCGCGCAGCCCGGGCCAGTCGAACAGGCGCCGCTTCGCCTTCCAGTAGGCCTGCATCGTGCCGTGGTAGTCGAGGTGGTCGCGGCTCAGGTTGGTGAACGCGGCCACCGTCAGCTGCGTGCCCGCCAGCCGCTGTTCCTCGAGGCCGATCGACGAGGCCTCCAGCGCGCATGCGCTGACGCCCTGGTCGAGCATGCGGCGCAGCGCGCCGTGCAGCGTGACCGGGTCGGGCGTGGTCAGCCCGGTCGCCTGCAATGCTGGCGGCTCGCCGACGCCCAGCGTGCCGATCACCGCGCAGCGCCGACCCGCCAGCGCCAGCGCCTGCGCGGCCCACCAGGTGGCGGAGGTCTTGCCGTTGGTGCCGGTGATGGCCACCAGCGCCATCGCGCGTGAAGGCTGGCCGAACCAGGCGTCGGCGATCGGCCCGCAGGCGGCCTTCAGCGCCGGCAGCGCGGCGATGCGCGTGTCGTCGAAGCTGAAAGCATCCACGCCCTCGGCCTCCACCAGGCAGGCCGAGGCGCCCGCGGCCAACGCCGCCGCCACATGCAGGCGGCCGTCGGTGGCCTGCCCCGGCCAGGCGATGAACGCGTCGCCCGGCTGCACCGCGCGGCTGTCGATGCGCAGCGTGCCCGGCACGCGCTGGCGCAGCCAGGCCACGGCCGCATCGGCGTCGGCCAGCCGCTGCATCGCCGGGCCCATCAGAAGCTCTCCAGCTCAGCCGGGCGGCCGAGGATCTGCGGCTTGACCTCGATGTCCGGCGCCACGCCCAGGGTGCGCAGCGTCTGCTGCACCACCTGGCTGAACACCGGCGCGGCCACCTCGCCGCCGTAGTAGACGCCCTTGGTCGGCTCGTCGACCATCACGGCGACGACGATGCGCGGGTCTTTCATCGGCGCCAGTCCGACGAACCACGCCCGGTACTTGCTGGTCGAATAGACCTTGCCTTCCTGCTTGCGCGCGGTGCCGGTCTTGCCGCCCACCGAGTAGCCCAGCGCCTGCGCCTTGGGCGCCGTGCCGCCGGGGCCGGCGGCGGCCTGCAGGAAGCTGCGCAGTGTCTGCGCCGTGGCCGCGTCGATCACCGGCGTGCCGGCCACCGGGCCATCCAGCCGCGTCATCGACAGCGGCAGCAGCGCGCCGTCGTGCGCGAACACGGTGTAGGCCCGCGCCAGCTGCAACAGGCTGACCGACAGGCCGTAGCCGTAGCTCATCGTCGCCTGCTCGATCGGCCGCCAGGTCTTGTACGGGCGCAGGCGGCCGGTGGCGGCGCCGGGGAAGTCGATGCGCGGCTTGCTGCCGATGCCCAGCGCCGTGTACAGCTCCCACAGCTCACGCGGCGGCATCTGCATCGCCATCTTCACGGTGCCCACGTTGCTGCTCTTCTGGATGATCTCGGCCACCGTCAGCACGCCGTGCGGGTGCGCGTCGCTGATCTGCGAGCCGGTGATCGTGATGCGCCCGGGCGAGGTGTCGATGCGCGTGTCGGCCTTCACGCGGCCGCTTTGCAGCGCCTGCGCGGCGACAAAGGGCTTCATCGTCGAGCCGGGCTCGAAGATGTCGGTGAGCGCACGGTTGCGCAGCTGCTCGCCGGCCAGGTTGTGCCGGTGCGAAGGGTCGTAGCTGGGATAGTTGGCCAGTGCCAGCACCTCGCCGGTGCGCGCGTCCAGCACCACCGCGCTGCCGCCCTTGGCGCCATGCTGGCGCACGGCGTCGCGCAGCCGCTGCCAGGCAAAGAACTGCACCTTGCTGTCGATCGACAGCGTGACATCACGGCCGTGCAGCGGGTCGGTCTGCTCGCCCATGTCCTCGACCGCGCGGCCCAGGCGGTCACGCAGCACCATGCGCGCACCGTCGCGGCCCTGCAACTGGCGCTGAAAGGCCAGCTCGATACCTTCCTGCCCGCGCTCTTCGAGGTCGGTGAAGCCCACCACATGCGCTGCCGCCTCGCCCTCGGGGTACTTGCGGCGGTACTCGGTCTGCATCGCGATGCCCTTGATGCCCAGCGCGCGCACCTGCTCCCACAGCGGCTCTTCGACCTGCCGACGCAGCCAGACGAACTGGCTGTTGGCGTCCAGCCGCAGGTCGAGCTCGGCCGCGCTCATGCCCAGCACGGCGGCCAGCGCGCGACGCTGCGATGCGTCAGCCTTCAGGGTCTTCGGGTCGACCCAGATCGAAGGCGCCGGCACCGAGGTGGCCAGCACCTGGCCGTTGCGGTCGAGCACACGCCCGCGCATCGCCGGCACCTCCAGCGTGTGCGCGAAGCGCTTCTCGCCCTGCTTCTGATAGAACTCGCTGGAGACGATCTGCACCTGCACCGCGCGCCCCACCAGCAGCAGCGAGCCCAGTGCTACCAGCACGACCACGAAGCGCGAGCGCCACGGCGGCGTCTTCGACGCCAGCAGCGGGCTGGTCGCGTAGTCGACGCTGCGCGCGCTGGCACCGGGCCTGCGCGGGCGGCTCACTTCGATGCCCCTTTGGCGGCCACGGCAACGTCCTTGACGTATTCGGTGACGGCCGGCGTGGCCGCACGCATCTGCAGCCGCTCGCGCGCCAAACGCTCGACGCGCAGGTGCGTGGCCTGCGCCTGGCGCTCGGCATCCAGGCGCTTGAAGTCGGCCTGCAGCGCAGCGTGCTCGTTCTTCGAACGCTCGAGCGCCGAGAACAGGCGGCGCGCCTCGTAGGCGTAGTGCACCAGCACCAGCGCGCTGGCACACAGGGCCGCCAGCAGCAGCACATGCACGCGGTTCACGCCGGCACCTCGGTGCGTTCGGCCACGCGCAGGATCGCCGAGCGTGCGCGCGGGTTGCGCGCCACTTCGTCCTCAGAAGGCTTGATGCGCGCGAGCGAGTGCAGCCGCAGCGGCAGCGCCGGCGCAAACGGCGCGCGGCGGTCGACCACCTCGCGGCTTTCGCGCGCGATGAAGGTCTTGACGATGCGGTCTTCCAGCGAGTGGAAGGCGATCACCACCAGCCGCCCGCCAGGCGCCAGCACGTGCAGCGCCGCCTTCAGCCCCTGGTCGAGTGCCTCGAGCTCAGCGTTGACGAAAATCCGAAGAGCTTGAAACGTGCGCGTTGCAGGGTCCTGGCCCGGCTCGCGGGTCTTGACTGCACCAGCCACGATCGAGGCCAGCTCCCCGGTGCGCTGTATGGGCTGCCCGCCTGCGCGGCGAGCCACAAGCGCCTTTGCAATCTGAACAGCAAACCGTTCTTCCCCATAGTCGCGGATCACCTGTGCAAGGGTGCGCTCGTCGGCGCGGGCCAGAAAGTCCGCGGCGGTCTCGCCACGGGTCGTGTCCATGCGCATGTCCAGCGGCGCGTCGAAGCGAAAGCTGAAGCCGCGCCCGGGCGTGTCGATCTGCGGGCTGCTGATGCCCAGGTCGAGCAGCACGCCGTCGACGTGTGTGATGCCGCGCCCGGCCAGCTCTTCGCGCAGTTCGGCGAAGTTGGCATGCACCATCAGCAGACGCGGATCGTCCAGCGCGGCGGCGCTGGCGACCGCCTCGGGGTCACGGTCGAAGGCCAGCAGCCGGCCGGCCGGCGCCAGCCGCTGCAACACCGCGCGCGCATGGCCGCCGCGGCCGAAGGTGCCGTCGACGTAGAGACCGTCGGTGCGTGTGACGAGCGCGTTCACCGCTTCTTCGAGCAGCACGCTGGCGTGGGTGCCGGGTTCCTGCACCACCGCTTGCCCGCGCGGGGCGCGGCGGGGCCGGGTGCGCGACCTCATCGCAGCACGAAAGCGCGAATCTCGGCCGGCATCGGCTGCGCCGTCACCTGGGCTTCGTGCGCGGCATGGCGCGCGGCATCCCACAGTTCGAGCATGTGGCCGTTGCCGATCAGCAGCAGCTCACGCGTCAGCGCCGCGGCGCTGCGCAGCTCGGGCGGCACCAGCACACGGGCGGCGCTGTCGAGTTCGACGTCCACCGCGCTGCCCAGGAAGATGCGGCGCCAGGGCTCGGCATCCATCGTGAGGGCCATCAATTGCTCGCGGAACGATTCCCAGCGCGGCCGCGGGAAAACCCAGAGGAAGCCGTCGGGGTGCTTGGTCAGCGTCAGCCGACCCTCGCAGGTGGCCTGCAGCAGTTCGCGCTGGCGCACGGGCACGGTGATCCGCCCCTTGCCATCGAGCGCCAGCGCCGAAGTCCCCTGAAACACCGCAGCCGCCACGATCTCCCACCCTGTTCCACTTTGCGGCACTTTATAGTACCGAGACAGGCAGATCAACCTGCGGATACAGAAAAAATCAATGAAATCAGGAACTTAAGCGAGGTTGTTTGAGCATATCTCTTGAAATTCAGACGTAGAAATAATGACTTGGAAGTGTCATTGAAAGTGATGGGTGAGGTTTCAGCCTGCCCGTGGGGCCGCGGCGATCCGCTCAGGTCGCAGGCTCAGCGCCCGCTCGGGGTATGCGCTGAGCGCGGCGGCCGGCGTCTGCGGCCGGTGGCGGACTTCGTTGCCGGGTCCTCGCCAAGTGCAGCGGCTTCGCGCAGCGCGGCGACAATCAGTGCATCGGCCATCCACAGCGCGACGCGCTCGACCTCGCGGTCGGACAGGCCCCAGATGTCCTTCAGGATCACCACCGGCTCGATGCCGTAGACCACCGACAGCGCGCGGTGCAGCCTGGCGTGCAGCGCGGCGGGCAACTGTGGCGCCAGCGGCGCCAACGCATGCCCCAGGATGCGCACCCGGTGGCCCCGCCGATAGGGCTCTTCCTGCAGCCGCCCGGCGCGTTCGAGCGCCCACTGCTCCAGCGACAGCTGGGCGGCGGCGCGCAACTGCGGCTCGAATTCGCGAAAGCGCGGGAAGGTCTGGCCGAAGAGTTCGTGCACGCGCGCGCGGCCGTCGGGCGCGCCTCTTGGTGATGGACGAGCCCACCGAGGGCCTGGCGCCGGTGATCGTCGAGCAGGTCGCGCAGGCGCTGCGCGACCTGGCCACCGAGGGCGATATCGCCGTGCTGCTGATCGAGCAGAACCTGGGCGTGGCGCTGGAGGTGGCCGACCGTATCGGCGTGATGGTCAACGGCCGCATCGCGCAGATGATGCCGGCCGAACAACTGGCCGCCGACCGCGAGATGCAGGAGCGGCTGCTCGGCGTGCGCAGCGGCGGCCATGACGAGCCCGAGGACGACGCGCCCGCGGCCGCGCCCGTCGAGCCCGCCGCGCCCACGCCGGTGTTCACCGTGCAACGCGCGCACGGCGACGGCCGGCCGTCGATGGACGATCTGGCACCGCGCACGGTGCGCGGCTTCAACCGCTGGAATGCCGGCGGCACGGCGGCGCCGGTGGTGGACGTGGCGCGCGCTGCAGTTGGCGATGCATCGCCGACGGCCACGCGCAAGCCGGCCGCCGCCAGCAGCACCGTGCTGCCCTTCCCTGTCGCGGCCAGCAGCGGCCGCGCGGCCTATGTCGCGGGCACCTTCGATACCAAGGGTCGAGAGCTGTTCTTCCTGCGCCAGTGCCTGGAGAAGCTGGGCCTGCGCGTGGTGACGGTCGACCTGTCCACCAGCGGCCGCACCTCGACGGCCAGCGTGGACGCGCGCGAGGTGGCGCGCCACCATCCGCAGGGCGAAGCCAGTGTCTTCAGCGGCGATCGCGGCAGCGCAGTCGGCGCGATGGCGCTGGCCTTCGAGCGCTTCATCCTGACGCGGCGTGATCTGGGCGGCATCGTCTCGGCCGGCGGTTCGGGCGGCACCTCGCTGGCCACGCCCGCCATGCGCGCGCTGCCCATCGGCTGCCCGAAGGTGATGGTCTCCACGATGGCCAGCGGCGACACGCGCCCCTATGTCGGCCCGAGCGACATCTGCATGATGTACAGCGTGACCGACGTGCAGGGCATCAACCGCATCAGCGAGCGTGTGCTGGCCAACGCCGCGCATGCGCTGGCCGGCATGATCGCCCACCCGGCGCCGGAGTCGATGAGCACCAAGCCGGCACTCGGGCTGACGATGTTCGGCGTCACCACACCGTGTGTGCAGGCAGTGACGAAGCGGCTGGCCGACGACTACGACTGCCTCGTCTTCCACGCCACCGGAGTGGGCGGGCAGGGCATGGAGAAGCTCGCCGATTCGGGCCTGCTGGCTGGCGTGATCGATGTGTCGACGACCGAGATCGCCGATGAGATCGCCGGCGGCGTGCTCAGCGCCGGGCCGACGCGGCTGGACGTCTTCGCGCGCCGCACCATGCCCTGGGTGGGCAGCGTCGGCGCGCTGGACATGGTGAACTTCGGTGCCTGGGAGACCGTGCCCGACAAGTTCAAGGCGCGCAAGCTCTACCGCCACAACCCGAGCGTGACGCTGATGCGCACCACGGCCGACGAGTGCCGCCGCATCGGCGAGTTCCTGACCGCCAAGCTCAACGCGATGAGCGGGCCGGTGCGCCTGCTGATCCCCGAAGGCGGCGTGTCTTCGATCGACAAGCCCGGCCAGCCTTTCCACGACCCCGAGGCCGACCGCGCGCTGTTTGCGGCCATCGAAGCCGGCTTTCGCAGCGGCGGACAGCGCAAGCTGATCAAGCTGCCGCTGCACATCAACGACGAGGCCTTCGCCGACGCGCTGGTGGCCACCTGGCGCGAAGTGGCGCCTGCCCCCGGCCACGCACTGCGCGCCTGAGCCCGCCCCGAGTTGCACAGACTCAGACCATGCCCCGCATCGCCCGCCAGACCATCCTCGACAAGCTCCGCGCCAAGATCGCGGCCGGCCAACCGATCGTCGGCGGCGGCGCCGGCACCGGCCTGTCGGCCAAGTGCGAAGAGGCCGGCGGCATCGACCTCATCGTCATTTACAACTCCGGGCGCTACCGCATGGCCGGGCGCGGCTCGCTGGCCGGGCTGCTGGCCTACGGCAACGCCAACGACATCGTCTGCGAAATGGCGCACGAGGTGCTGCCGGTGGTGCGCCACACGCCGGTGCCGGCGGGCGTGAACGGCACCGATCCGTTCATGATCGAAAGCGAGTTCCTGCAGCGGCTGATCAGGCTGGGCTTCTCCGGCGTGCAGAACTTTCCGACCGTGGGCCTGATCGACGGCAACTTCCGCGCCAATCTCGAAGAAACCGGCATGGGCTACGGGCTGGAGGTGGAGAAGATCCGCCACGCCCATGCGCTGGACCTGCTGACGACACCCTATTCCTTCAGCGAGGCCGACGCGGCCGCGATGGCCGCGGCCGGCGCCGACGTGGTGGTCTGCCATCTGGGCCTGACCACCGGCGGCGATATCGGCGCGGGCACGGCGCTGAAGCTGGCCGACTGCGTGGCGCCGATCAACGCCTGGACGGCGGCGGCCAGGGCCGTCAACCCGCAGGTCATCGTGCTGTGCCACGGCGGCCCCATCGCCACGCCCGAGGACGCGCAGTTCATCTTGCAGCACTGCCCGGGCTGCCACGGCTTTTACGGCGCCAGTTCGATGGAGCGGCTGCCCACCGAGGTGGCCTTGACCGAGACCACGCGCCGCTTCGTGCAGATGAAGCGCTGACCCTGACCCCGAAGACTGACGGAGACTCCCCCCATGACCGGCGCCCAATTCGGCAGCTTTCTCCTTGGCCTGCTCGTGGTCGCGATCGTCGTCGCGATCGTCGTCTGGCTGCTGCACTGGCTGTATCTGCGCAGCAGCAAGGAACGCGCTTTCGTGCGCACCGGCCTCGGCGGGCAGAAGGTGGTGCTCGACGGCGGCGCCTTCGTGCTGCCCATCGTGCACGACGTGATGCCGGTCAACATGAACACGCTGCGGCTGGAAGTGAGCCGCGGGCGCGACAAGGCGCTGATCACGCAGGACCGCATGCGTGTCGACGTGATTGCCGAGTTCTACGTGCGCGTGGCCGCCACGCCCGAGTCGGTGGCCGCGGCGGCGCAGACGCTGGGCCAGCGCACGATGGAGCCCGAGCAGCTGAAGGAAATGGTCGAGGGCAAGTTCGTCGACGCGCTGCGCACGGCCGCCGCGGAGATGACGATGGAAGCCCTGCACGAGAAGCGCGGCACCTACGTGAAGAAGGTGCGCGAGGCGGTGGCCGAAGACCTGAAGAAGAACGGTCTGGAGCTCGAAGCGGCCTCGCTGACGCAGCTCGACCAGACCGGCATGGAGTACTTCAACCCGAGCAACGCCTTCGACGCCGAGGGCCTGACGCGGCTGACCGCGCAGATCGAGCAGCGCAAGAAAGCGCGCAACGACGTCGAGCAGGACACGCTGATCGCCATCCGCAACAAGAACCTGCAGGCCGAGAAGCTGTCGCTGGAGATCGACCGCGAGGCCGAGACGGCGCGCCTGACCCAGCAGCGCGAGGTCGAGATCGCTCGCGCACGCCAGCGCTCGGAACTCACGCGCGAACGCGCCGAGCGCGAGCAGGACGCCGAGAGCGCGCAGATCGGCGCCAAGCAGGCCATCGACTCGGCGCGCATCCGCAGCGAGCAGACGCTGGAGACCGACCGCATCGGCAAGGAGCGCGCCGTCCAGTCGGCCGAGGTCGAGCGCCGTTTGTCGCTGGAGCTGGCTGAGCAGCAGCGTTCGATTGCCATCGCGCGCGAGAGCAAGGCGCAGAGCGAGGCCCAGGCCGCGGCCGAGGACGCGCGCGCGCTGGCGGTTTCGGCCGAAGAGCGCGTGTTCACCGCGCGTGAGGTGGAGATGGCCGAGCGGCGCAAGACGATCGAGCTCATCGGCGCCCGACAGAGCGCCGAGCGCGAGGCGCTGCAACTCACGGTCGCCGCCGCCGCCGAGCGCGAGGCCAGCGCCGACCGCGGCGCGGCCGTGCGTGCCGAGGCCGAGGCCGACGCCGATGCCGACCGCATCAGGGCGCTGGCCGTGCGCGTGCGCGCCGAGATCGAGGCCGAGGCGCTTCGCTGGATGAACGAGGCGCACAACATCCTCAGCCCCGAGGCGCGCACCTCGGCGTTGCGCATGAAGCTGGTGGAAAAGGCCGAGGCCATCATCCGCGAGTCGGTCAAGCCGATGGAGCGCATCGAGGGCATCAAGATCCTGCACGTCGAGGGCCTGGGCGGCGGTGGCGGCGGCAGCAACGGCGTTGACCATGGCGGCGCCGGCTTCGCCGACAGCGTGGTGAATTCGGCGCTTCGATTCCGTGCGCAGGCGCCGATCGTCGACCAACTGTTGCGCGAGATCGGCCTGGAAGGCGGCGGCGACCTGGGCCGGCTGAGCGCCGGCGTGTCCGGCTTGCTGGGCAACCAGGCGGCACTGCCGCCGGCGGCGCCGCAGGCCAAGGACTGATGCGGTGAAGAGGTCCGCCCCATGATCCGCGTCTATGTCTCTTCGGTCATCGACGCCGGTGCCGACAGCGTGTGGTCGCGCGTGCGCGACTTCAACGCGCTGCCGCTGTGGCACCCGGTGATCGCCGACAGCCGAATCGAGAACAACGAGCCGGCCGACCGCGTGGGCTGCATCCGCCACTTCCACACGCGCGACGGCGGCATGATCCGCGAGCGGCTGCTGGCGCTGTCGGACTTCGACTACAGCTGCGTCTACGAGATCCTCGAAAGCCCGATGGGCGTGGCCAACTACGTGGCCACGCTCAAGCTCAGCCCGGTGACCGACGGCAACCGCTGCTTTGCCGAGTGGAGCGCAGAGTTCGACTGCGCCGAAGGGCGCGAGCGCGAGCTCACGCAGACCATCGGCGACGGTGTCTTCCAGGCCGGCCTGCAGGCGCTGAAGATCCACTTCTCGCGCCGCTGAGCCGGCCCGCAGCCAGGTGCTTCAGCGCGTCGTCCGCTCGACCATCATCGACGCGCCGATCGAGCGCGTCTGGGCCGTCATCCGTGACTTCAACAGCCACGACCAGTGGCATGCGGTGGTCGAGACCAGCCGCATCGAAGGCGGCGAGCGCAGCGACCAGGTCGGCTGCGTGCGCAGCTTCACGCTGAAGGACGGCCAGCGGATCCGCGAGCAGTTGCTGACGCTGGACGACCGGCACTTCAAGAGCACCTACTGCATCTTGGAAGCCACGCTGCCGTTGCAGCGTTACGTGGCGACGGTGACGCTCAAGCCGGTCACCGACGGGCAGCGCACCTTCTGGCACTGGGAGTCGAGCTTCTCCACGCCGCCCGGCATGGAACGTGAACTCGGGCAGATGGTGGCCGAGGGCGTCTACGAGGCCGGCTTCGACAACCTGCGCCGCCACCTGGCCGAAGGCGGCGACCTGCGCGCGCCGGGCCAGACTCACGCGCCGACGCGGTCAACCAGGCGGTGGGCGGCGCCGACGTCATCGTCGACGGCCTGGGCGATGCAGCGCGTGAGCAGAACCTGGCCGCGCTGGCCCGCTGCGGCCACTGGATCAGCCTGGGCCAGGCCAGCGGCCCGCTGGCGCCGATCGACCCCGACGCACTGGTGATGAAGTCGCTGAGCTTCTCGCGTCCGGTCATCTTCGACTTCATCGCCCGCCGCGAACAACTGATGCAGCGCGCCGCGCGGCTGTGGGCCGCGCTGGCCGACGGCACGCTGAAGCTGCCGTCCATCGAGCGCCACTCGCTCGAAGCCGCCGCGCAGGCGCACGAACGGCTGGAGTCCAGGCGCACCACCGGTCCGCTGGTCCTGCTGGCCTGACCCGGCGCCGGCCGGGGCCTCGGCGCACGGGCCACCGTCAGTGGACGTAAGCGCCGCCTGACGATAGCCGTCGTCAATTGCGAGGATTTCATCAATCAATCCTGCAAATGCTGCACCGCACCCAGAATCTCGTCTTCCGCATCCTTTTCCTTTCCATCAACCGCAGCAAGGACCCACCCCATGTCGCTCATCAATACCACCGTCCAGCCGTTCAAGACCCAGGCCTTCCACAACGGCAAGTTCATCGAAGTCACCGAGCAGAGCCTGAAGGGCCACTGGTCGGTGCTGATCTTCATGCCCGCCGCCTTCACCTTCAACTGCCCGACCGAGATCGAGGACGCGGCCGAGAACTACGCCGAGTTCCAGAAGCTGAAGACCGAGGTCTACATCGTCACCACCGACACGCACTTCTCGCACAAGGTGTGGCACGAGACCAGCCCGGCCGTCGGCAAGGCGAAGTTCCCGCTGGTCGGCGACCCGACGCATACGCTGACCAACGCCTTCGGCGTGCACATCCCTGAAGAAGGTCTCGCCCTGCGTGGCACCTTCGTGATCAACCCGGACGGCGTCATCAAGACTGCCGAGATCCACAGCAACGAGATCGCCCGTGACGTCAAGGAAACCGTGCGCAAGCTGCGGGCCGCCCAGTACACCGCCGCCAACCCCGGCCAGGTGTGCCCGGCCAAGTGGAACGAAGGTGCCAAGGCGCTGACGCCGTCGCTGGATCTGGTCGGCAAGATCTAGGCGCTGCCGCTTCGACAAGACCTTCGGGCCTTGTCGGCAGCGCCTCGCGGGGTGCTGCCGACCGGGCCGGAACGCCCCCGCCCCATCTTGGAGACCGTCATGCTCGATACCCCCATCCAGGCCCAGTTGACGGCCTACCTCGAACGTCTGCGGCAGCCGATCGAACTGGTGGCCAGCCTGGACGACCGCCCGGCGTCGGCCGAGATGCGCGAACTGTTGACCGAGATCGCCGCGCTTCACCCGCTGGTCTCGGCGCGATTCGACGGTAGCGATGCGCGACGGCCGTCGTTCCAGATCACCGCCGCGGGCTCTGACATGGGCGTGCGCTTCGCCGCCATCCCGATGGGCCATGAATTCACCTCGCTGGTGCTGGCACTGCTGCAGGCCGGCGGACATCCGCCGAAGGTGGACGCGGATGTGATCGAGCAGATCAAGGCCCTCGAAGGCGACTTCGTCTTCGAGACCTACATGAGCCTGAGCTGCCACAACTGCCCCGACGTGGTGCAGGCGCTGAACCTGATGGCGGTGCTGAACCCGCGCGTGCGCCACGTGGCGGTGGACGGCGGGCTGTTCCAGGACGAGGTCGAGGCGCGCCAGATCATGGCCGTGCCCAGCATCTACCTGAACGGCCTGCCCTTCGGATCGGGCCGCATGGAACTGGCCGAGATCCTGGCCAGGATCGACACCGGCACGGCAGCACGCGACGCCGCGAAGCTGGGCGCGAAAGAGGCCTTCGACGTACTGATCGTCGGCGGCGGCCCGGCCGGCGCCGCCGCGGCGGTGTATGCGGCGCGCAAGGGCATCCGCACCGGCATCGTCGCCGAGCGCTTCGGCGGCCAGACGCTCGACACTCTGGGCATCGAGAACTACATCTCGGTGCTGGAAACCCAGGGCCCGAAGTTCGCCGCCGCGCTGGAAGCCCATGCCAGGGTCTATGACGTCGACCTGATGAACGGCCAGCGCGTGGCCGCGATCGAGCCGGCGGCCGCGCCGGGCGGGCCGATCAGCGTGACGCTGGACAACGGCGCGGTGCTGAAGAGCCGCAGCGTCATCGTCTCGACAGGCGCACGCTGGAAGAACGTCAACGTCCCCGGCGAGGCCGAGTACCGCAACAAGGGCGTGGCCTACTGCCCGCACTGCGACGGGCCGCTGTTCAAGGGCAAGCAGGTCGCGGTCATCGGCGGCGGCAACTCGGGCGTCGAAGCGGCGATCGACCTGGCCGGCGTCGTCGGCCATGTCACGCTGATCGAGTTCGCCGATCAGCTGAAGGCCGACGCGGTGCTGGTGAAGAAGCTGCACAGCCTGTCCAACGTCACGGTGCACACCCACGCGCAAACGACCGGGATCACCGGCGACGGCCAGAAAGTCGACGGCCTGCGCTTCAAAGACCGCAGGTCGGGCGCCGAACACCACCTGGCGCTGGCCGGTGTGTTCGTGCAGATCGGCCTGGTGCCGAACACCGAGTTCCTGAAGGGCACCGTCGAGCTCAGCCGCTACGGCGAGATCATCGTCGACGCCAGGGGCGCCACCAACGTGCCGGGCGTGTTCGCCGCGGGCGACGCGACGACGGTGCCGTTCAAGCAGATCATCATCGCCGCCGGCGACGGCGCGAAGGCCGCGCTGTCGGCCTTCGACCACCTGATCCGCACGCCGCTGGCGGCCTGAGCCGCGGGCCGCGCGCGGTGCGCCGCCGTTGTCTGCCCGCGAGTCGAAGACTCTTCAGTCTGCCCCGTGCGGCTCGTTCGATGATGAACCGTGTCCGGTTCCAGCCCAGCTTGTCGATGGCGACGATCATGGATCTGTAGGGTGGCGGGCCTGTCGCAGCTGACACGAAAACCTGCCGTTTGAAATCCTTTTCCCCGGGCTTCGCTCGAACAGAATGAGCAGTTGCCCACCATGAACCCGACCGTCCTTGCGCTGCCCGCTTCTCCCTGCCCGGCGTCACTGTGATCCAGCGCGGCTTGCTGTCGCCGCGGGCTGGCCATGAAGCCTGAAGCACTGCTGCCGTCGTTCAGCGTCCTCATCGCCAACTTCAACTACGGGCACCTCGTGGCCCGGGCCGTGGACAGCGTGCTGGCGCAGGACTACCCGGCCGCGCTGCGCGAGGTCATCGTGGTCGACGATGGCTCTACCGATGATTCGCTGCAAAGGCTGCAGGCCTACGCCGGCCGTGCCGACGTGCGCGTCGTGGGCCAGCCCAACCGCGGCCACACCGCGGCCTTCGCGGCCGGCCTGGAGCATGCGCGCGGCGAGCTCGTCTGCCTGCTCGACGCCGACGACCGCTGCCTGCCGAACAAGCTGCAACGGCTGGCGGCGTGCCTGGCCGCCCTGCCCGAGCCGCTCGACCAGCTATTCCTGTGCCACGACCTGGAAGTCCTGAACGGTGTCGACGGCCCGCCCGTCGGGCGCAATTGGTTCGACGTCATCGGCCTGCCTCGTGGGCTCAGCCCGATGCGCATGGCCGGGGCGCGCCACTTCTTCCCCTTCAGCGTCACCTCAGGCATGGTCTTCGGCCGCGCTTTGCTGCAGCGCGTGATGGCGGAAGTGCCGGTGTGGGAGTGGCGCATGGGCGCCGACGCCATCCTGGGCCACACCGCCTTCATGTTGACCGGTGAAGTGCGCCAGTTGCGCGAAGTGCTGGGCAGCTATGTCGTGCATGGCGACAACGACAGCCTGCTGATCGTCGACGGGCTTTTGCAAAGCAAGTCCGTGGGGCAGGCCCGCTGGCCCAAGACGCTGCGCTTCTTGGAACTGCTGCTCGACGGCCTGGCGCTGGACGAGCGCCAGCACCGAGAGCGCAGCGCCTACCTGGGGCGCCTGGAACAACAGGTCCGCGTGGCGCCCGCCGGGCGCCAGCACCGGCCGCCCCTGTTGAGCTTCATCGTCGATGCCCGCGAAGGGCAAGACCTGCCCGCCCGCATGCAGGCCACCGCGGCCGCCATCGCCGGCCAGGTGCACCGCCCTTGCGAGCTGGTGTGGGTGTGCACGGAAGGCGCGGTGCTCGATCTGCCTGCCGAGCCTGCCGAGCCCGACGTTCGCCGGGTCAGCGTGCCACAGGGGGCCACGCACTACCAGGCTCTGCGCGCGGGTCTCAATGCCGCGCTGGGCGGCTTTGTGTGCTTTGTGGATGCCGGTGACCGACCCGACCGCCGCTGTGCCGAGCGCCACATCAACGCCCACGGCGACGGCGCCCTGCCCGCGCTGAGCGTGTCGGACCTGCGCCTGCTGGACGCGCATGGCGTGCTCATCCAGTCGGGAGTGCAGACGCGGGGCGCGTGGGCCGGGCAGGCGAACTTCGTCCCCGCTTTCGCCCGCCTTTTGCAAGACTGGCCACTGGCACCGCTGCCGGCCGTGGTCATGCGGCGCACGCCCCTGCTGGCCGCCTTCTTCCGGCCGGCCACGCTGCCTGGACACGAGCGCCATGCTGCCTGGCTGCTGTGCCAGTTCATGCTGCAGGCGGGCGGCGCGGTCAGGCTCACCGAGAACCTGGTCGACCTGCCGCTGCCGCCTTCGGCCACGCCTCACGGGGCCTGGCTGGCGCAGTTCATCGACCGCCAGGGCCCGCTGCCGACGCCCGACCTGCCCGGCGCAGCCGAACTGCTGTTCGCCAGCTACCTGCAGGCTGCGCCCGCAGAACGCGGCTGTTTCCCTGATGGCTGGGAAGCTGAATTTCTTGGCTGGCTTGTTCGCTCGGGCGGCGACACCGTGCCGGCGCGGGTGCGCCGGCAGTTGCAGCGCCTGGGCGACGCGGCAACGACGGAACACTTCCACCGCCTGCTGGGGCATCCGGCGCCGCCAGCCCTCATCGCGCCCGCCGCAGTGGTTGCGGTGGATGCGGTGGATGCAGAACTTCCCGGGCCGCCGGCGGCAGCACGTCGCCGCGTGGCGCTGCTGACCACGGTGGACTTCTGGCGCCAGGGCGCGGGTCACCGCGCCCGCATCCGGCAGTTGGCGCAGTGCGTGTCACGCCACACCGCGCTGACGGTGGTGATACCGACGCCGCTGAGCGCGCCAGACCGTGCGCTGATCGCGGCGGCGTTGCCGGCGGCCGACATCGAGTCGCTGGAATTGCCGCTGCAGGGCTCCGGGCGCGACGCCCTGATCGCGTTGCGGCGTTGCTTTCTGGCGCGCCGGACGCAGGCCTGCATCTTCGAGTACCTGGCGCTGGGCTGGATGCGCCCCGCCGTGCTGCCGGGCATGCTGTCGCTGGTCGACACGCACGACGTGGTCAGCCAGCGCGACGCCGAGTTGCACGCGATGGGCGCGGTGCTGGACCGGCGGGTGATGAGCGCCGAAGAGGAGGCGGCGCAACTGCGCGCCTTCGACCATGTCATCGCGATCTGCCGGCCCGATGCCGAGGTCTTCAGACAATGGGTCGGTCACGAGCGGGTGCTGCTGGCGCAGCACGCTCACCCGCTGCGGCTTCAGGCCATACGGCCGCAACTGCGCCGCCTGCTGTTCGTGGGCAACTTCTACGAGCCCAATGTCGATGGCCTGCGCTGGTTCATCGACCAGGTCTGGCCGCGGCTGGCCGGGTCGGGCCTGGTGCTGGACATCGTGGGCGCGGTCGGGCCGGCCATGGGCCTGGCCGATGGCGACGGCCTCTGCGTGCATGGCCAGATCGACAACCTGGCCACCGCCTACGCCGCCGCCGACCTGAGCATCAACCCCGTGCGCCACGGCTCGGGTCTGAAGATCAAGACGGTGGAGGCTCTGGCCCATGGCCTGCCGCTGGTGGCCACCTCGCACGCCACGCGCGGGCTCGAGCACGGCGCCGGTGTGGCCTTCCTGGTGGCCGACGACGCCGAGGCC
>Ga0105048_10005753_pt1 | contig 20020 bp, 17 predicted proteins | sample MAT05_FD_78382 | JGI IMG/M metagenome (GOLD analysis project Ga0105048, IMG submission 78382) | Freshwater microbial communities from Lake Fryxell liftoff mats and glacier meltwater in Antarctica - MAT-05 | ecosystem: Environmental > Aquatic > Freshwater > Ice > Liftoff microbial mat | place...
CCAGGCCGAAGTAGGCCAGCGCCATGGCCGCCCACTGGCGGCCACTGGCGCGGCGGCCGTACAGCGCCCAGGACAGCAGCAGCACCGCCGACGGCGTGAGGTAAAGGATCAACCGCTCCAGGCTGGCGCTGATGTACTGCAGGCCCAGGAAGTCGAGCGTGCTCGACAGGTAGTAGCCGCTGAAGCCGAGTGCCGCGGCCACCCAGCGGTCGCGCCAGGGCAGCGGCGGCCGGCCACGGCCGGCCCACCAGACCATCAGCAGGAAGAACGGCAGCGCCACCGCCATGCGCAGCATGACCAGCGTGACGGCATCGACGCCATGGCGGTAGGCCAGCTTGACGATGATGGCCTTGCCCGAGAAGGCCACCGCGCCGGCCATCGCCAGTGCCGGGCCGACCCAGAGGCCGGCGGCCTGCCCGGGGCCTGCACCAGGGGTGGGCAGGGAAGCCTGCGGCTGCGGTGCGCTCATGCGGCCGATTGTAGGAAGCTGCCCCACTGGCAGCGGGCGTTCGGTGCGCCATACTGGCCGGCACTCGACACCAGCAAGAACATGAACGAGTCTTCCGATCGGGCGTACGCCCATGCCCATGCCCAGGCCCAGACCCAGGCACAGGCCCACGCACAGGCCATGCCCCGCCCAGCCGACGAACCCGCCAGTGCGGCGCACATCGCCATCCGCAGCCTGGCCCTGGCGCTGCTGTGTGCCGCACTGCAGGCCGGGCTGCCGGGCTACACCCTGGGCACGGCGGTGCTGTCGCCGTTGTCGGTGGTGCTGGGTGTGGCTGCGGCGGCAGCGATGGCCAGGGGCCGCTGGACGGTGCCGGCCGCGCTGGCCGGTGTGCTGGCCGCCGACCTGGGCGTGCACGGCACGCCGCTGCCGCAGGCCTTGCTGGCCACGGCAGTGCTGGGCCTGCAGGCCGGGCTGGTGGGCTGGCTGATGCGCCATGCCCGCGACACCGAGCTGCTGCAACTGGACACCTGGCCGCGGCTGCGGCGCTTCGTGCTGGTGGCCGCGCCGGCGGCTGCGGCGCTGGGCGTGGTGGGCGGCATGCTGGCTGTCTGGCTGCAGGACGTTGCGGCCGCACTGCCGTTGGCACGCCCGCAACTGGCCGGTGCGGTCGGCCGCTTCATCGCCGACGCAGCCGGCATCATCGTCACCGCGCCGGTGCTGCTGTGTTGGCTGGCCCGGCCAGCGGCGCCCTGGCGGCCGCGGCGCCGGCTGGTGGCCCTGCCGCTGCTGCTGGTGGTGGCGGTGCTGTTGCCCGGCTTCGACCAGGTGGCGCGGCGGGACGAGTTGCGCCTGCAGGTCCAGTTCGACCGCGAGGCCAACCTGCGCCGGGTGCGGGTGCAGCAGCTGCTGGCCGCGCCGATGGATGCGGTGCTCACCTTGCGCGGCGTGCTGGCGGTGGGCGGCAGTGCGCAGGCCACGGCCCTGTTCGACCAGCTCTCGGCCGGCTGGATGGCGCGCATCGCGGGCCTGCAGGCCACCGGCTGGCTGGAGCGCCGTTTAGATGCCGGTGCCGGTGCCGGTGCCGGTGCCACAGCCGGTGCCACAGCCGGTGCCGACAGTGCATTCCTGCTGCCGCATGCGCAGCTGCAGAAGGCCGAGGTCAGCGCCCTGCCCGGTGCGCGGCTGGCCGCCGATGGCCGCCTGCAGCTCGACGCCGGTCTGGCGCAGGCGGCCGCGCAGGCCCTGGCGCGGCCGGGCCTGCCGGTGCTGCACCCGCTGGTGCAGCCCGGCAGCGGCGCGGCGCAGCTGCTGGTGCTGCAGGCAGTGGCGCCTGCGGCTGGAACCAACACGGCGCAGCGGCTGGCCTTCGCCCGGGTGGACAGCCAGGCACTGCTGGCGCCGGCGCTGCCCGACAACGACGACCCCAACCTGCGCGTGTGCTTGCTCGATGCAGCCACGGCGGCCGGGCAGCGCCACCGCCTGGCCGGCCCGCCGGGCTGCGAGGCCGACGTGCCTGCCCGTGCCCTGCGCGCCACGCCTTTCGTGCTGACCCAGGGCGCGCAACGCCTGGACCTGCTGGTGACCGAGCCGGCCACCGCCGAGAACCGGCTGTTCACCGCCGTGTGGATGCTGGCGCTGCCGGCCATGGCGGGCGCGGCCATGCTCAGCGCGCTGCTGCTGGCCCTGAGCGGCCGGCTGCGCCGCATCGAGGACCGGGTGCGGGAACGCACCGCCGCGCTGCAGGCCGAGATCAACGAGCGCCGCCAGGCTGAAAACCGGCTGGCGGTGAGCGAGCAGCGCTTCCGCGCCATCTTCGACAGCGTCAACATCGGCGTCACCGTGGTCGACCCGGCCGGCCACCTGATCGAGGTGAACCCGGCCTTCTGCCAGATGATGGGCTGCACGGCCGCCGAGCTGCTGCACAAGCCGTTGGCCGACTTCCGCCTGCCCGACGTGGCCGAGGACGACGGCACCGCAGCCGCGATGGGCGGCGGCACGGCGCGGCGCCAGCGCTTCATCACGCCCGACGGCCGGGTGCTGCAGGTGGCCGCCAGCCTGCGCACCCTGCACGACGCCGCCGGTGCGCCGGTGGCCACCGTGGGCGCCCTGCAAGACCTCACCCAGATGCTGCGCCTGCGCGAGGCCGAGCGCGAACGCGAGCAGGCCGAGGTGGCCAGCCGCACCAAGAGCGACTTCCTGGCACGGCTGAGCCATGAGCTGCGCGCGCCGCTGAACGCCATCCTCGGCTTTGCACAGAGGCTGGGCCATGACGACCTGGCCGGTGGCGACGCGCTGCAGCCGCCACAGCGCCATGGCCTGGCCCAGATCCGCCAGGCCGGCTGGCACCTGCTGGACATGATCAACGACGTGCTCGACCTCTCACGCATGGAGGCCGGCAGCCTGCGCCTGACACTCGAGCCGGTGTCGCTGCCCGACCTGGCACAGGAGGCGCTGGCGATGGTCGAGCCCGCCGCCCTGCAGGCGCAGGTGGCCATCACCCTGTCGCTGAGCCCCCAGGCCGAATGGGTGCAGGCCGACCCGGTGCGCCTGCGCCAGGTGCTGGTGAACCTGCTGGGCAATGCGGTGAAGTACAACCGCCGCGGCGGCCAGGTGACGCTGCGCACCCGGCCCGGCGCAGTGGGCGAGATCAGCATCGAGGTCGAGGACACCGGCATCGGCATGAACGAGGCCCAGCTGGCCGAGCTGTACACGCCCTTCAACCGCCTGGGCCGCGAGCAGACCGGTGCCGCCGGCCAGCCCGGCAGCCAGGGCACCGGCATCGGCCTGGTGATCTGCCGCAAGCTGACCGACCTGATGGGTGGCCGGCTGGCGGTGAACAGCCAGGAGGGCCAGGGTTCGGTGTTCAGCCTGAGCCTGCCGCGGCCGGCCGGCGAGCCGCAGCGCACGGTGGTGAACCTGGGTGCGACCGGCATGCCACGGGTGAGCATCGGCCGGGTGCTCTACATCGAGGACAGCGCCGCCGACATCCAGGCCATGCAGGCCCTGCTGGCGCAGCGCCCGGGCGTCACCCTGGTGTGCGCCGGCACCGCCACCGAAGGCCTGGCGCTGGCCGCCGGGGCCGACCTGGTGCTGCTGGACCTGGACCTGCCCGACCGCCCCGGCATCGAGGTGCTGCGGGCGCTGCGCGCCGATTCACGCTGGCGCACGCTGCCGGTGGTCGTGGTGTCGGCAGAGAGCCGGCCGCAGCGCATCGACGAATGCTTCGACGCCGGCGCGTCGCAGTTCCTGACCAAGCCGCTGGACGGCAAGCAGCTGCTGCGCGCCGTCGACGAGGCCTTGAACGACTGAGAACCTGAGGCGCCGAGCGTGAGCGCCCGCCAGGCGCCGACGGCGCCGCCTGGGGCCGCCGCGCGCAGGCAGGGCTGGCGCCTGGATCAGTCGTCGATGAAGGCTTCCTTGCGCTTGGCCTTGATCGACGGCAGCATCACCACCACCACCATCAGTGCGGCAGCTGCCAGCAGCGAAGCCGACAACGGCCGGGTGGCGAAGGTGGTCCAGTCACCACGCGACAGCAGCAGCGCGCGGCGCAGGTTCTCCTCCATCATCGGGCCCAGGATGAAGCCCAGCAGCAGCGGCGCCGGCTCGCAGCCCAGCTTGTAGAAGGCATAGCCGACGACCGCGAAGATGGCCGTCATGAAGACGTCGAAGTTGTTGTTGTTCAGCGAGTAGCTGCCGATGCAGCAGAAGGTGACGATGGCCGGGAACAGGAACCGGTAGGGCACGGTCAGCAGCTTGATCCAGATGCCGATCAGCGGCAGGTTCAGGATCACCAGCATCAGGTTGCCCACCCACATGCTGGCGATCAGGCCCCAGAACAGCTCGGGGTTGCTGGTCATCACCTGCGGGCCGGGCTGGATGCCCTTGATCGTCATCGCGCCCACCATCAGCGCCATCACCGCATTCGGCGGGATGCCCAGCGTCAGCATCGGGATGAAGCTGGTCTGCGCACCGGCGTTGTTGGCCGACTCGGGGCCGGCCACGCCGCGGATGTTGCCCTGGCCGAACGGCACCTCGCCCTTGCGGCCGCGCACCTTCTTCTCCAGCGTGTAGGCCGCAAACGACGCCAGCAGCGCGCCACCGCCGGGCAGGATGCCCAGGATCGAGCCAAGCGCGGTGCCGCGCAGCACCGCCGGCGCAGCGTCCTTGAAGTCCTGTTTGGTGGGCCACAGGCCGGTCACGTTCTTGGTGAACACCTCGCGCGTCTCGGCCGGCCGGCCCAGGTTGGCGATGATCTCGCCGAAGCCGAACACCCCCATCGCGATGGCCACGAAGCCGATGCCGTCGGTCAGCTCGGGGATGTCGAGGGAAAAGCGCGGCACGCCGGAGATGACGTCGGTGTTGATCTGGCCCAGCAGCAGGCCCAGCACGATCATCGCGATGGCCTTGATCAGCGAACCCGAGGCCAGCACCACCGCACCGATCAGGCCCAGCACCATCAGGCTGAAGTATTCGGCCGGGCCGAACTTGAAGGCCACCTCGGTGAGCGGCGGTGCAAATGCCGCGATGATGATGGTGCCGACGCAGCCGGCAAAAAACGATCCCAGGCCGGCCGCTGCCAGTGCCGCACCGGCGCGGCCCTTGCGGGCCATGGCATAGCCGTCGATGGCGGTGACCACCGAGCTGGATTCACCCGGCACGTTGATCAGGATGGCGGTGGTCGAGCCACCGTACTGCGCGCCGTAATAGATGCCGGCCAGCATGATGAGCGCCGGGGTGGCGTCCAGCGCGTAGATGCTGGGCAACAGCATTGCGATGGTGGCCACCGGCCCCAGGCCGGGCAACACGCCGATCAGGGTGCCCAGCAATGCGCCACCGAAGGCGTAGAGCAGGTTGGTCGCCGTGAAGGCGACGCCGAAGCCCAGCATCAGGTTGTTCAAGAGTTCCATGGTCGGCTCCTCAACCGGTGATGAACTTCGGCCACAGGGGCAGGACCAGGTTCAGCCCCTTGATGAAGATGAGCCATGAGCCCAGCGTGAGCACCACCACGCTGACGACCGAATCCTTCCAGTGGAACTCGTCGCCGGCCAGGGCCGAAACGATGATCAGCAGCGGCAGCGAGATGATCAGGCCCAGCCTGGGCAGGATGAGGCCGAACATGACCACCGCGCCGGTGATGATGACCAGCGGCTTCCAGGCAATGGCGCCGATGGGGTCGCCATCCTCGGTCTCGACGGTGACGGAGGAAAACCACACCAGGGCACCCATGATGGACAGCAGGACGCCCAGGCCGAACGGAAAGTAAGCCGGCCCAGGGCGGGCCGATGAGCCGAAGCTGTAGCTGAAGCTGCCCCAGGCGAAGGCCAGGCCCAGGGCCAGGAACATCAGCCCCGACCAGAAATCCTTCTGGCTCTTGATTTTCATTGCGGGTTCTCCTCGAGACGGCGTTTGAGCGGTGCCGGATTCTAGGGAGTGCGCCCCGCCGTCCCGGTGTGGTTTCCACGTAAGCGGGACCACCCTGCACCCAGGGGGTGTCGCTGGCGGGACAGCGTACCCGCCGCAGCGGGAACCGGGCCCGCGTGCAGGTCAGGAATCGGACCAGGCGGGCGTGGCCCGCAGCACCTCGTCGACCGTGGTCTGGCCCTCGGCCACCTTCATCATGCCGGCCAGGCGCAGTGGGCGCATGCCCTCCTTCACCGCCTGGCGACGCAGGGCTGCCATGTCGTGCGCCGGGTGCACCGCGCGGCGGGCCTCGTCATCCAACACCAGCAACTCGTACAGGCCGACCCGGCCGCGGAAACCGGTCTGCCGGCAAGCCAGGCAGCCCACCGGCTTGTACGGCCGCACGCCGCCCGACAGGCGCCACGGATGCGCCAGCGCATCCAGCGACTCGCGGGTGGTGCCGTCGTCACGCGCCTTGCAGGCCGGGCACAGGGTGCGGGCCAGGCGCTGGGCCAGCACGCCGATCACCGTGGCCGAGATCAGGTAGGCCGGCACGCCCAGGTCGATCAACCGGGTGATGGCCGAGGCCGCGTCGTTCGTGTGCAAGGTGCTGAAGACCAGGTGGCCGGTGAGCGCGGCCTGGATCGCCATCTCGGCGGTGGCCAGATCGCGGATCTCGCCGACCATGATGATGTCCGGGTCCTGGCGCATCAACGCGCGCAGGCCCTCGGCAAAGCCCATGTCCAGCGCCGCCTGCACCTGGGTCTGGTTGAAGGCGGGCTCGATCATCTCGATCGGGTCTTCCACGGTGCAGACGTTGACCTGCTCGGTGGCCAGGCTCTTGAGCGTGGAATACAGCGTGGTGGTCTTGCCGCTGCCGGTGGGGCCGGTGACCAGGATGATGCCGTGCGCCTGGCCGATCAGCTGGGCCCAGCGCTCGCCGTCATGCGCCGAGAAGCCCAGCGCCTCGACGCTCTTGACCACCGTCTCCGGGTCGAACACCCGCATCACCATCTTCTCGCCGAAGGCGGTGGGCAGGGTGGACAGGCGCATCTCCACCTCGTCGCCGGCGGCCTCCACCGTGTCGGGCCGCTTGGTCTTGATGCGGCCGTCCTGCGGGCGGCGGCGCTCGACCACGTCCATGCGGCCGAGCAGCTTGATGCGCGCGGTCATCGCATTCATCACCGTCAGCGGCACCTGGTAGACGGTGTGCAGCATGCCGTCGATGCGAAAGCGGATGGCGCCCATCTCGCGCCGCGGCTCCAGGTGGATGTCGGAAGCGCGCTGGTCGAAGGCGTACTGCCACAGCCAGTCGACCACCTGCACCACGCCCTGGTCGTTGGCGTCGAGCTGCTTGTTGGTCTTGCCCAGCTCCACCAGTTGCTCGAAGCTGGCGGTGGCCGTGGTCTCGCCGCTCTTCTGCGCATTGCGCACCGAGCGCGCCAGGTTGTAGAACTCGCTGGTGTAGCGCGCCACCTCTTCGGGGTTGGCGATCACCAGCTTCACCCGGCGCCGGCTGTGCGATTCGATCTCGCCGACCCAGCCGGTGTCGAACGGCTCGCTGGTGGCCACGGTGACCGACTCGGCCGACACATTGACCGGCAGCACCTTGCGCATCTCGGCGTACTGCAGGCTCATCACCTCGGCCACGCGGCCCACGTCCACCTTCAGCGGGTCGATGCGCAGGTAGGGCAGCTGCACCCGCTGCGCCAGCCATTCGGTCAAGGCCTCGCAATCGAGCGCACGGCCCTGCTGCTGCAGGCCGGCACCGCCCAGGCGCACCAGCGCATGCAGGCTGCTGGACCCGGCACCGAAGCGCCGGATGACACGCTGGGCATCGTCGTCGCTGACCATGCCGTCGTCGCGCAGCCAGCCCAGCAGCTGGTGCCAGTCCAGGCGCCCGCGCGGTCGCGCCGCCGCGGCTGCTTCAGCCTTGCCGGGCGCTGCCGCAAGGGTGGCTGCGGCAGGCGGCCGCTGGCGTGGGGCAATGGACGTCATGCAGTGGCCCGGTGGATGCGGCAAGGCATGCCGCCGGGCCATGTTAGCCCTGCAAGGCGGTGGCCTGGTTGGGACCGGGCCGCCGCAGCCATGCCGGCGCTGCGGGTGGGCCGCATCAGTGCCGCGGCCAGATGCGCCGCAGCAGGTCGAGGTAGCCGGGGGGCTGCTCGCTCTCGCCGATGCGGTGGTTGTGGTCGCGCAGGCGGCGCAGCTCATGCACGACGGCCGGCGGAAAGCCTGCACGCCCGCCACGGCGGTCGGTCAGCAACTCGTCGAGGAGCGCATGCGCCTGCACCGGGTCGGGCCAGTTCCAGGCGACCAGGTTGGCCAGGCGCGGGAACTGCACGCACAGCCGTTGCGGCCGGCGGCCGGCCGGCAGCTTGCGCAGCCAGGCCCGGGTGGTGCCGGTCAGAGCCTCGTCGTTGTGGCGCGGCGGCCGGCGCACCGCGTCCCAACTGTCGGCTGCGGGTGGCAGATCGCGCAGAGAGAATCTCGGCAGGTGTCGCATGCCCGGTCTATCGGCGTGGGGGCCTGTGACTTGAGCGGCGCCCCGTCGACCGCAGCGCGTCTGGTGGCTTGAACTGCCCGACGGTCGGTGCGAATTCGTTGGCCGTCCTGCAGCCCCGACTCCACCAGTTGTCGACCAGCACGCACACCTTGGCTGCGGTCTGCCAGCGGTCGATGTCCTGTCGTCAAGCCGCTCAGGCCCCATTGGTTCTTCAATCCGCCGAACCGGCTGAACCGGCTGAACCGGCTGAACAGGCAGATTGGGCGGTCCGCGCAGTCTTTGGCAAACTGCGTCACCACTGCGGCGCTTACCCGGCGTGTGCGTGCTGCAAGCCGGGCTGGGCCCACGCCACTGGCCCAAACGCGCCGGCACGGCGCTCTATGCCGCCAAGCGCGCCGGCCGCAACCGCGTCATGGCCGCTACGGCTGGCTGATCCCCGGTGCTGACAGCGCCCGTTGCCGCAGCTGCCCCAAGCAGCTGATCGTCACCTTGGCGCCTGCTGAAGCCCGGCGCAACACGACACGGTGCAGGTGTCAAGGCAAGCACGCCTCGACGCGTTGGTCGACTTCGTCTTCGCGGGTGGCTACCTGCCAGCCAACCGCGCCAGTTTCAACCGGCTCAGCGCCGGCGCGCTGTCGGCCGACAGCAGCGTGGTGGGCAGGCGCATCGGCCTGCCGGCCCAGTGCCACGCCGACATCGGCCGCACCCCAAGCAGCATGACGGTCACCTTCACCAACCTGGCGCTGGATCCAAACGGCATCCACGTCAGCTTGTCCGGCTCGGTGCCCGTGCGCGCAGTTGTCCAACCGGGGCCGAATCACCAACGCCGGCACCATCCGAATGGGTCCGGGCAGTGATGCGGACCCAATGGGATGGGCGGCGCCGACATCCGGGGCGGCCATGTGGCGATCGATGCCGGCGGCATGTTGTCGACCATCCAAGACTTCGTCTTCGATGCGCCGCTGGGCGTTCTCACCGTCAACGGCAGGTTGGCCACCGCCGGCGGGCCCGGCACCTTCGTCAAGGTGCTCAACGGCGTACTGCAAGGCAGCGGCCTCATCCAGGGCGCCGGGCTGCAGTCGGGCGGCGTGGGGCTGCACACCGCGTCGTCGGCCTTCCTGCGCCCAGGCAACAGCCCCGGCACCCGGCCCGTCTGCCACGTCAATCGCCGGCGTCGTCCCGCTCGGCCAGTTCCAGCCGGTCCATGGCCAGCGCATAGACCCAGACGATCACGCAGAAGACGATCAGCGCGCCCTGGGCGGTGAGCCAGAAGCCGAACGGCCAGCCCAGCACGTCGAAGGTCAGCCAGCGGCCGAACAGGCCCACGCCCAGGGTCGTCAACAGCCAGATCGCCAGCAGAACCGCGCTCAGCCGCAGGGTGCGGCGCCAGTAGACGGGCGTTGAAGGGGCAGGCTCTGGGCTGGGCATGGCCAACGGATGCTAGCAATGCGCGCACGGCCCGGGCCTGGGGCCCGACCCGGGGCTGCGGGCCGGGCCGCCGCCACCCCCCATGCGAGAATCAGCAGCTTGCAAAAACCGTCTGAAACAGGTCTGCCATGGACATCGAACAAGTCAACGCCATCGGCACGCTGCTCGCCGATCTGAGCGCCCGCACCGAGCAGCTCCGGGGGTATCTTTGACTACGACCGCAAAGCCCTGCGGTTGAATGAAGTCAATGCCGCGCTGGAGAACCCCGGCGTCTGGAACGAACCCAAGCGCGCCCAGGAACTGGGCCGCGAAAAGAAGTCGCTCGAGGACGTGGTTACGACCATCGACCACCTGAAGAGCAACCTGGCCGACAACATTGAGCTCTACGAGATGAGCAAGGCCGACGAGGCCTTCGACGACCTCGCCGCCATCGAAGCCGACGCAGCCGTGCTGCGCACCACGGTGGAGGGGCTGGAGTTCCGGCGCATGTTCAGCAACCCGGCCGACCCGCTGAACTGCTTCGTCGACATCCAGGCCGGCGCCGGCGGCACCGAGGCCTGCGACTGGGCCGGCATGCTGTTGCGCCAGTACCTGAAGTACTGCGAGCGCAAGGGCTTCAAGGCCACGATGGAAGACGAAACCCCGGGCGACATCGCCGGCATCAAGAGCGCCACCATCAAGGTGGAGGGCGACTACGCCTTCGGCCACCTGCGCACCGAGACCGGCGTGCACCGCCTGGTGCGCAAGAGCCCGTTCGACTCGGCCGGCGGCCGCCACACCAGCTTCGCCTCGCTGTTCGTCTATCCCGAGGTCGACGATTCGATCGAGATCGACATCAACCCGGCCGACGTGCGGGTGGACACCTTCCGCGCCAGCGGCGCGGGCGGCCAGCACATCAACAAGACCGATTCGGCGGTGCGGCTCACCCACATCCCCACCGGCATCGTGGTGCAGTGCCAGGACGGCCGCAGCCAGCACAGCAACCGCGATGTCGCCTGGAAGCGCCTGCGCAGCCGGCTGTACGACCATGAAATGCGCAAGCGCATGGAAGAGCAGCAAAAGCTGGAAGACACCAAGACCGATGTCGGCTGGGGCCACCAGATCCGCAGCTATGTGCTGGACAACAGCCGCATCAAGGACTTGCGCACCAACGTCGAGATCTCGGCCACGCAGAAGGTGCTGGACGGCGACCTCGATGCCTTCATCGAAGCCAGCCTGAAGGCCGGCCTGTGAGTGCACGCCACCGCCTGCCGGCCGCGACCCGTTTCGGCCGGCCAGTGGCCGCCACCCCACCCTGAGAAGACCCGATGCCCGCCATGCGTGAAGGCTCTGCCACCCTCATCCGGCGCGAGGATTACGCCGCGCCGGCGTACTGGATCCGCAGCGTCGACCTGACCATCGACCTCGACCCGGCCAAGACCATCGTCGCCAGCAAGCTGGCCATCGAGCGCCATGCAGACGCAGCGCCGGGGCAGCCGTTGAAGCTGCACGGTGATGGCCTGGTGCTGCTGCGCTGCCTGGCCGACGGCGAGAGCGTGTCGTTCCGCCAGGAAGACGGCCTGCTGGTGATCGACAACCCGCCCGACAAGCCGGCCTTCACGCTGGAGATCCGCAACACCTGCGCGCCCGAGAAGAACACCCAGCTCTCTGGCCTGTACACCAGCGGTGGCGGCTTCTTCACCCAGTGCGAGGCCGAGGGCTTCCGCCGCATCACCTACTTCCTGGACCGGCCCGACGTGATGGCGGTCTACACCGTCACATTGCGCGCCGACAAGGCGAAGTACCCGGTGCTGCTGAGCAACGGCAACCTGCTGGAGACCGCCACGCTGGACAACGGCCGCCATCTGGCCAAGTGGCACGACCCCTTCCCCAAGCCCAGCTACCTGTTCGCCCTGGTGGCGGCCGACCTGGTGTGCCGCGAGCAGCGCATCACCGCGCGCAACGGCCGCGAGCACCTGCTGCAAGTGCATGTGCGGCGGGGCGACCTGGACAAGACCGGGCATGCGATGCAGTCGCTCATCGCCAGCGTGGCCTGGGACGAAGCCCGTTTCGGCCTGCCGCTCGATCTGGAGCGCTTCATGGTCGTCGCCGTCGGCGACTTCAACATGGGCGCGATGGAGAACAAGGGCCTGAACATCTTCAACACCAAGTACGTGCTCGCCAGCCCGGCCACCGCCACCGACGACGACTTCGCGGGCATCGAGAGCGTGGTGGCGCACGAGTACTTCCACAACTGGACCGGCAACCGCGTCACCTGCCGTGACTGGTTCCAGCTCAGCCTGAAGGAAGGCCTGACCGTCTACCGCGACCAGGAGTTCTCGATGGACATGGCCGGCGATGCGTCGGCCCGGGCGGTGTTGCGCATCGAGGCGGTGCGCAGCCTGCGTGCGGTGCAGTTCCCCGAGGACGCCGGCCCGATGGCCCACCCGGTGCGGCCCGACAGCTACAGCGAGATCAACAACTTCTACACCGCCACGGTGTACGACAAGGGCGCCGAAGTGGTGCGCATGATGGCCACGCTGGTGGGGCGTGCGGGCTTCCGTGCCGGCATGGACCTGTACTTCCAGCGCCACGACGGCCAGGCCGTCACCTGTGACGACTTCGCCCAGGCCATCGCCGATGCCAACCCGGGCAGCGCGCTGGCGGGCCACCTGCCCAGTTTCAAGCAGTGGTACGCCCAGGCCGGCACGCCGGCGCTGCAGGCGCATGGCGACTACAACGAGGCGGCACGCCGCTACACCCTGACCCTGCGCCAGAGCGCCGCGCCATCGGCCGGCCAGCCGCAGAAGCAGCCTTGCCTGGTGCCGGTGCTGATGGGCCTGGTGGCCGCCGACGACGGCCGTGCCCTGCCGCTGAAGCTGGAGGGCGAAGCCCAGGCCGTCGGCACCGAACGCGTGCTGGTGCTGACCGACGCCGAGCAGCGCTTCACCTTCGTCAACGTCGAGACGGCACCGGTGCCGTCGCTGCTGCGCGGCTTCTCGGCCCCGGTCACGCTGAATGACGGCCTGGCCGACGCCGCCCTGCTGGTGCTGCTGCAGCACGACGCCGACGCCTTCAGCCGCTGGGAGGCGGGCCAGCGCCTGTCGCTGGGCCGGCTGCTGGCCGCGCTGCCCGGCGATGCCGACCTGCCGCCGCTGGACGAAGCCTACCTGCAGGCCCTGCGCCGCGTGCTGCGCGACCCGGCGCTGGACGCCGCCTTCAAGGACCTGGTGCTGATGCTGCCCAGCGAGGCCTATGTGGCCGAATGCGTGGGCCAGGACATCAACCCGCAGCGCATCCACCGCCTGCGCGAGCAGATGCGCGCCCAGATCGCCGCTGCGCTGCGCGACGACTGGGCCTGGGCCTTCGACGCGCACCAGGTGCGCGAAGGCTACCGGCCCAGCCCGGACCAGGCCGGCCGGCGTGCGCTGGCCAACCAGGCACTGCGCCTGCTGGTGCTGGACGCCGTGGCACGCGGCGATGCGATGTGGCCAGGCCGGGCCTTCCAGCGCTTCAAGGACGCCGGCAACATGACCGACCGCTTCGGTGCGCTGGTGGCGCTGGTGGATGCGCAGTCGCCGCTGTCCGAGCCGGCGCTGGCGCGCTTCCACGCACTGTTCGCTGCTGAGGCGCTGGTCATCGACAAGTGGTTCAACCTGCAGGCCACGGCCAGCGAGCCGGTCACCGGCGGCGGCCTGCAGCGGGTGAAGGCGCTGATGCAGCACCCCGACTTCTCGCTGAAGAACCCGAACCGCGCCCGGGCCCTGCTCGGCGGCTTCTGCCGCGAGAACCCGTCTGCCTTCCACCGCACCGACGCCGCCGGCTATGTGTTCTGGGCCGATCGTGTGCTGGAGCTGGACGCCATCAACCCGCAGCTGGCCGCGCGCCTGGCCCGGGCGATGGACCGCTGGAGCGCGCTGGCCGAGCCCTGGCGCAGCGCCGCCCGCGAGGCCGTGGCCCGCGTGGCAGCTGCAGCGCGCCTGAGCGACGACGTGCGCGAGATCGTCACCAAGGCCCTCGGATCCTGAACGCCGCCACACCATCGCCATGAAACGCATCAGCCTCACCCAGTACCTGGTCGAACAGCAACGCGAGCACGGCCACATCCCGGCGCAGCTGCGGCTGTTGATCGAGATCGTCGCGCGCGCCTGCAAACGCATCGCCATCGCCGTCAACAAGGGCGCACTGGGCGAGGTACTGGGCTCGGCCGACACCGAGAACGTGCAGGGCGAGGTGCAGAAGAAATTGGACGTGATCAGCAACGAGGTGCTGATCGAGGCCAATGAATGGGGCGGTCACCTGGCGGCCATGGCCAGCGAGGAGATGGACACCATCCACGTGGTGCCCAACCGCTACCCGCAGGGTGAATACCTGCTGCTGTTCGACCCGCTGGACGGCAGCAGCAACATCGACGTGAATGTGTCGATCGGCACCATCTTCAGCGTGCTGCGCAAGGTGACCAACACCCGCGGCGTCAGCGAAGAAGACTTCCTGCAGCCCGGCAAGCAGCAGGCGGCGGCCGGCTACTGCGTCTACGGCCCGCAGACCACGCTGGTGCTCACCGTCGGCCAGGGCGTGGCCATGTTCACGCTGGACCGCGAGACCGGCAGCTGGGTACTGACCGAAAGTGAAGTCACCATCCCGGCCGACACCAAGGAGTTCGCGATCAACATGTCGAACCTGCGGCACTGGGCGCCGCCGGTGCGCCAGTACATCGACGACTGCCTGGCCGGCAAGGACGGCCCGCGCGGCAAAGACTTCAACATGCGCTGGGTGGCCAGCATGGTGGCCGACGTGCACCGCATCCTCACCCGCGGTGGCGTGTTCCTCTACCCCTGGGACAAGCGCGAGCCCGACAAGCCGGGCAAGCTGCGCCTGATGTACGAAGCCAACCCGATGGCCTTTCTGGTCGAGCAGGCCGGCGGCAAGGCCACCAACGGCCGCCAGCGCATCCTCGACATCGTGCCGACCAAGCTGCATGAGCGGGTGAGCGTGGTGCTGGGCTCGAAGAACGAGGTGCAGCGGGTGACCGAACTGCACCTGGCCGCGACGGACACCACACGCGCCTGAGCCGCGCGCCAGCTGGCGAAGGCTATAATCATGGGCTTAAAAGCCGGTGTAGCTCAGTTGGTAGAGCAGCGCATTCGTAATGCGAAGGTCACCAGTTCGATTCCGGTCACCGGCACCAGAAAAGCAAAGAATCAGAGAGGGCTTGGCGCGCGCGCCAGGCCTTTTTTCGTTCTGCCCCGCCATCCACCAGACCCGACCGCACATGCCTGAATCGAACAATCCCACCACCCTCGACGGCCTGGCCATGGCCGACCTGCAACGCCTGCTGGCACAGACCGACGCGGCCATCGCCGAGCGCCGTGTCGAAGAGCTGAAAGTGCTGGCCGACGGCTTTGCGCGCAAGCTGGCCGTCAACGGCTTCTCGGTCAAGGAGGGCATCGACGCCCTGAAGCCGTACATTGGCAAGAACCTGCGGCCGGCGACGCTGCCCCGCCAGGACCAATCAGCCTGATGCCCCGCCACCCGCCCCGGAGACACCTGCGATGACTGCCACCACCACCCCAGCCAGCCCAGGCGATGTCTCCGACGCCGAGCGCCAGGTGCGCGAAGACCTGGCCGCCGCCTACCGCCTGGTGGCGCTGTGCGGCATGGACGACAGCATCTACACCCACATCTCGGCACGGGTGCCCGGCCGGCATGACCAGTTCCTGATCAACCCGTACGGCTGGCTGTTCCGCGACATCACTGCGTCGTCGCTGGTGAAGATCGACATGGACGGGCGCATCGTCGGCCATTCGCCGCACGACGTGAACCCCGCCGGCTTCACCATCCACAGCGCCGTGCATGCGGCCAGGCACGACGCCGCCTGCGTGCTGCACACCCACACCGTGGCCGGCGTGGCGGTGTCGTCGCTGGCGGGCGGTCTGCAGCCCTGCAACCAGTGGGCGCTGCAGTTCTACGACCGGGTCGTCTACCACGCGTTCGAAGGCATCGCGCTCGACCTTGCAGAGCGCGACCGCCTGGTCACCGACCTGGGGCCCACTGCACGGGCGCTGATCCTGCGCAACCACGGCCTGGTGACGCTGGGCCGCACTGTCGCCGAGGCCTTCATCCTGATGCACAACCTCGACCGCGCCTGCAAGGTGCAGCTGGCCATCCAGGCCAGCGGCCAGCCGGTGCACCCGGTGCCGCACGCCGTGGCAGAACGCACCGCGCTGCAGTACGAGAGCGGCAGCAACAAGCGCTTGCCCGGCCAACCCGACCCGAACGAGCGCGAATGGCGCGGCTTCCTGAAGCGGCTGGAGCCCGGCCCCGCCAGCAGCTTCCGCGACTGACGCTCTCGCGCTCGGCACCTGCGGCATGCAGAACGCATGCTGGCAGCCACCAGCGGTGGGCGGCTACTCTGGCGCCACCTGCACCAGGCGCTTGCCGATGGCCTCGCCCTTGAACAGGCCGACCAGCGCGGCCGGCGCCTGGCCGATGCCCTGCACGATGTCCTCGTCGAACCAGAGTTCGCCAAGGCGCAGCCAGGGCGCCACCCGCGCCTGGTAGGCCGGCAATTGGTGCACATGGTCGTAGATGATGAAGCCGGTCATCGTGATGCGCTTGGTCAGCACCGCCTGCAGGCCGCGGATGCCGGCATCGCCCTCGGTGTTGTAGGCGGAGATCATGCCGCACACCGGAAACCGCGCCGCCACGTTGGCATGGCGCAGCGCCGCCTCCAGGGTGCTGCCGCCCACGTTGTCGAAGTAGACGTCGATGCCCTGCGGGCAGTGGGTGTCCAGGGCGTCGTCCAGCGGTGTGGTCTTGTAGTTGAAAACGGCGTCGAAGCCGCCGCGCGCCAGCAGGTGGGCGCGCTTGGCGTCGCTGCCCACCGAGCCCACCACCCGCGCACCGGCCCGCTTGGCAAACTGCCCCGCCAGTTGCCCCACCGCGCCGGCCGCCGACGAGACATACACCGTGTCGCCCGGCTGTGGCTTGCCGATCTGCATGGCGCCCACCCAGGCGGTGAGCCCGGGCATGCCCAGCACCGACACCGCGTGGCTGATGCGCCCCAGCGCCGGGTCGATCTTGTGCAGGCCTTCACCGCGCGGCACCCGCAGGCGCTCGGCCCAGTCGAGAAAGCCCCAGACGCAGTCACCGACCGTAAAGCGGGCGTTGCGCGAGGCGATCACCCGCGCCACCACCCGTGACACGATGGGCTGGCCCAGCACGAAGCCGGGCGCGTAGGACGGGCCCGCGTTCATGCGGCCACGCAGGTAAGGGTCCATTGACAGATAGACCGCCTGCAGCAGCACGTCCTCGGGGCCGATCTCGGGCTCGTCGACCTGCTCGAAGGCGAAGCAGTCTTCGTCGACCCAACCGGCGGGCCGTCGCGCCAGCACGATGCGTGTATTCATCTGCCCACTGTAGCGCTGGCGCTGCGGCGGCGGTGCACGGGCCGGCCACCATCCGGGAAGGCCCCCAGCAAAGAAGCCCTGCCCTGGCGGGCAGATCGGGCTCCAGATCGGGCACCGGACCTGCGGCTGCGGTCAGAACGCACTGAAGAGCGGCCCCAGACCCGCCGCTGCGCGTCAGGCCCCCCGAGGGGAATGCGGAAACTTGGGAACGGCCAGGAGGCACTGAAAAGCACCGGTGGCGCCGGCCTGTTCTGCTGCATCGCCGCTGACTGAGCGCCCGCATCGGCATACCATGCAGATCGGGGAGTGGGCCACCGACCGGTTGCAAGCCGGCAGCGCCCGAGCCAGCGCGCCCAAGGCGCCACTGAGAGAACCCAAACGATGGCAAAGACCTACGCCCAGATCCAGGGCCAGATCCGCAAGCTGCAGCAGGAAGCGGACGCAATGAAAGCGAAAGAAGTGGCCGGTGTGGTCGCCCGCATCAAGGAGGCGATCACCCACTACGGCCTGACCACGCAGGATCTGTTCGGCAAGTCGACGGCGGCAGCGCCTTCCAAGGCTGGCGGCAAGCGCGCTGCCAAGCCGGGCAAGGCTGCCCGGCCGCCGGCACCGGCCAAGTACCAGGACGATGCCGGCCATCAATGGAGCGGCATCGGCAAGCGGCCGAACTGGTTCAAGGCCGCGCTGGCCGCCGGCAAATCGGCTGACGAGTTGCGCATCCGGCAACCTGCTGCCAGCTGACGATCGGGCGCGGCGTCAGCGTTCCGGCTTGCTGCGGATGCGCGCAGTCCACACCTTGTAGGCGTTAGGGGTCAGTTCACGCTTGAGCAACTGCACCACCTGGCCCGGGTTCAGGCCATGCTGGCGCAGCACCCGGTCGAACGGTGGCCGGTCGTCCCAGGCGGTGGCGATGATGCGTTGAATCTCGTCGGCACTGAGCCGCGGCACCGGCCTGGCCATTGCCGACCTCAATCCACCAGCGCGAAGCGCAGGCCGGCATGGTCCTGCAGGCGACGCAAGAGCGACAAGCCCATCGCCGCACCGGGCGTCCACACACCACCGGGCGTGGCCTGCCTGGGCACATCCTGCAGCAGGCACAACGCCGCCTCTGTGAGCATGCGCGAGGTGGAGCCGTAGCCGGGGTCGCGCTCGCCGTGCACCGTGGCCTGCAGGCTGCGGCCGTCCACCGTCTGGCCGGTGAACGACAAGTCGTAGCTGCCGGTCTCGCGCTGGCCGAGGCTGGGCCCTTGGCCGGGCTGCGGCAAGGCCAGGCGGCCGATCAGCGCCCGGCTGGGCCCCCAGGACAGCGCCAGGTTCTGCAGCCGCGTGCGGCCGGTCAGCAGTTCGGCAGCGACCCGTCCGGCCAAGCCGCGGCCGGTCGACACACGCTCGTCATAGGCGAAGTCACGGCCCCAGGGATGGCCCCGCAGTGCATTGCTGCGGTGCACGTTCTTGGTGTTGATCATGGCCATCACGAAGGGGCCGGCCCAGGCGCCCGAAGGCAGGTCCTGGTGCGCCGATGTGTCGTCAGGCTGCACCGGCCCGCGGAAGCCAGGCGTCAATGCAAACGGGTCGGCCAGCAGGCGAGCGGCCGCTGGATCGCCGTCGATGGCCTCCAGCGTGGCCAACAGGCTGGCGGCCGTGCCGCCAGACACGCCACCGCGCAGACGCAGCACCCGGCAATGCACCCGCTGCAGCGGCTGGCCGAAGCGCCGCACCGCCTCGGTCTGCAGGAACAGCACACCCAGGTCGAACGGCACCGAGTCGAAGCCGCAGGAAAACACGATGCGCGCGCCGCTGGCTGCCGCCGGCGTCTGCAGCCGGCCGATCATCTGGGCCATCCACAACGGCTCGCCGCAGAGGTCGACATAGTCGGTGCCGGCCTCGGCGCAGGCGGTGGCCAGCGCCGTGCCGTGCCGGCTGTAAGGGCCGACGGTGGTGATCACGACCCGCGTCTGGCGCACCAGCGCGGCCAGGGCAGCCGGATCGCTGGCGTCGGCTGTCAGCAGGGGCAGCGTGGCCGGTGCGCCGATGGTCTGGCGCACCGCCGCCAGCCGCTCGGCGTTGCGGCCGGCCAGCGCCCAGCGGAAGGTGTCGCCGCTGCCGGCGCGGGCCTGCAGCACCTCGGCCACCAGTCGGCCGGTGAAGCCGGTGGCACCGAACAGGACCAAGTCGACAGGCAACTGGTTGTTGTGCATGCGCCCATGGTCGCACATGCAGCGGGCCGGGTCGCCACGGCTACCATCCAGGCCCGCCCCGCACCGCGACGACGCCATGCCGCCCCTGGAACAACGCCTCACCGACCTGGAGATCAAGGCCAGCTTCCAGGAAGATGCACTGGACCAGCTGAACCTGGTGTTGGTGCGCCAGCAGCGGCAGATCGACGCCTTGCTGCACGAAACGGCCACGCTGCGATCGCAACTGCTTGACGCCGATGCGCAGCAGCCGTTTCGCGGCCTGCGCGACGAACTGCCGCCGCACTATTGATGGGCCACCATCGAAGGTGCTGACCGGGGCCCGAAAAGCACAAAGCCCCGCAGGGCGGGGCTCAGGCTTTGTTGCTGCCAGCAGGCCTGTGATGGCAGGCCAGGTGGCGGAGTCGGAGGGATTCGAACCCTCGATGGAGTTTTAAGCCCCATACTCCCTTAGCAGGGGAGCACCTTCGGCCACTCGGTCACGACTCCGGGGCTAGCGGCGCATTCTAGCCCACTGCGCAGCAGGTTTCGGCGCAGCAGGTCTGCAATTCACCGGATCTTCAGGCCACCACGTCGGGTGCGTCCAGGCCGAAGGCCTTGTGCAATGCACGCACCGCCAACTCCATGTACTTCTCGTCCAGCACCACCGAAG
>Ga0105048_10005755_pt1 | contig 20018 bp, 20 predicted proteins | sample MAT05_FD_78382 | JGI IMG/M metagenome (GOLD analysis project Ga0105048, IMG submission 78382) | Freshwater microbial communities from Lake Fryxell liftoff mats and glacier meltwater in Antarctica - MAT-05 | ecosystem: Environmental > Aquatic > Freshwater > Ice > Liftoff microbial mat | place...
CTCGCTGCAGCCCTGAAGAAGCCGCAGGTCACCGATACCGTCCCACACATCCATCGATCTCGAACTTCGATTGTCAAACAGCGATCCTACTGCCCTGCTATATCCTCGCAACTGCTTACAGCTGCGTCACTTACTCTGTTTTGCCTGGCCGCCATTTAGGTGGCAGCCTCCTATCTTACCAACAACCCCACCAAAAGTCAATCCCTTTTTCGAAGTCCGCGTCGCGCAATGTTGAGTGCGGCGACAGCAGCAAGACGCTCGGAATCCCCTCAGCAAACTGAATCCGTTTGTACTTCGGGGTCGCAAGTATGCGATGCCGTTGCGTGTTCCGCAACCCCCAGTTTTCAGATTGCTCAACCGAACCGAGCGCCAACCTCGCGCGACTCAGCTGATTGCCAGCGACAAAAAAGCGGCCGCTGAGAGCGGCCGCCGCAGTCCGATGCCGTTTGGCATCGGGGAGGTCCGGGTTGACAACCCGGCAGCATCTAGATGAGAACTCGTGTTCGGTCGATGCAACGATGAGCGTGTACCGCACGGCTCTCATAGGAGCCTGCCAGACGACACCACCAGCAACCAACAAACCAAGTACCAACCAGCCTGACAACGACAGAAAAACTCGGAGAGCTTCCCTGCGCCGAACCTCGGAACGCGTTCGATTCGAGAATCGAACAGCTGCGGCGTTCCGCCCAACCCTACACCGGCAACGTAACACCGGCACCATCAGAAATGCACCCTCTAGGACTCGAACCTAGAACCTACTGATTAAGAGTCAGCTGCTCTACCATTGAGCTAAGGATGCGATCCAGAACAACCTCCGGTGTGCTACACCGACGTGACGCGCCAGGAGGGACTCGAACCCCCGACCAACAGCTTAGAAGGCTGCCGCTCTATCCACCTGAGCTACTGGCGCCTGCCCTGCCGCTGATCCCCTTTCAGGGTCCTGCACATGGATCCACTGCGGATCCGTCACACTCCAGTGCTTCCTATTCCTACCACGAGATCGGGGCGGCCGGATTCGAACCGGCGACCTCCTGCTCCCAAAGCAGGCGCGATACCGGGCTACGCTACGCCCCGCAGATCAGCGGCCGCTTATGTTATCCTGCTGGTGCGCCGAGGTCAACGGGGGCTCGCAAATCCGTTGCATCGTCCTGCCGACACCACACGCACACAGTACACGCCCGCACCTCGTCCGCCAACGCCCTGCGTTCAGGTCACGCGCGCGAGGCGCGCGCGCACGGCATCATGCTGCAGCAACGCCGCAAAGGCACGACCGCGGTGACTCACGCCCGCCTTTGCTTCGCGCTCGACCTGTGCGAACGTGACGCCGAGGTCGTCGGAGAGGAAATACGGATCGTATCCGAAACCGCCCGTCCCGCGTGCGGCCACAAGCAGCTCGCCCGTGGTTTCACCGCGCACCACGGCCTCGCGGAGTGCCTCACCATCGGGCCAGACACACGCCGCCGCACACACATAGCGCGCCCGACGCGAGATCGCGGCCGTGCGCGCACCCGCTTCCGCCAGCGCGTGTTGCAGAAACGCATTGTTCGCCGCATCGAGCGACGCGCCGTGCAGATCACTCCGCCCTGACCAGCGCTTGCTGTGCACCCCAGGACGACCTCCCAGGGCGTCGACGGCCAGCCCCGAGTCATCCGCGAGGACGATCGCGCCGGTGAGCCGCGCAAAGTAGCGCGCCTTGGCGAGTGCATTCTCCTCGAACGTGTCGAATACCTCGAGCGCGTCTTCGTCCGGCGATTCGGGAACACCGAGGTCGGCCAGCGTCACGACCTCTACACCGACCGACGCCATCAACGGCACGAGTTCCTTCACCTTTCCCGCGCTGCGCGTGGCGAGTACGACGCGCGCGACCATCGCGGCGGCATCATCTGCTCCATGCGACGGCATCAGCCTATTCAACGCGGCTGCGGAAACGGCCCACTCAGCGCCTGGAGCTGCAGGCTGTCGAGCGTCTCAATTCCCCGCACCGCGATCGACAGGAGCGCATCGAGTTGCTCGCGCGCGAATGTTCCGTGCTCACCCGTGCCCTGCACCTCGACGAATCGTCCTTCGCTGCTCATCACGACGTTCATATCGACCCCCGCGCGCACATCTTCCTCGTAGTCGAGGTCGAGACGCGGCTGGTCGTCCACAAGGCCGATGCTGATGGCGGCGACGCGGCGACGCACTGGCGAGACTGGAATGCGTCCCGTCTGCACCATCCACGTGAACGCGTCATGCACCGCCACGCAGGCACCGGTGATGGCCGCCGTGCGCGTGCCACCATCGGCCTGCAACACATCGCAATCCACCTTCACCGTGAACTCGCCGAAGCGGAAGTCGTCGAGCATCGCGCGGACACTGCGGCCGACCAGACGCTGAATCTCCTGCGTGCGTCCGCCGACCTGCTGACGCTCACGCGATGACCGCGTTTTGGTGGCACGCGGCAGCATCGAGTACTCGGCCGTCACCCAGCCTTCACCCGAACCGCGGCGCCACCCCGGAACACCCGTCTCCACCGACGCGGCACAGAGCACACGCGTCTGGCCAAACGACACCAGGCAGGACCCTTCTGCATACGGGACCGCCCCGCGCTCGAGATGCACCGGTCGCATCGCATCGTGGGCACGCCCCACCCGCATGGAGAGCAACGGGCGCTCGTCGTTCGTTCCGTCAGATCCGTTCACGGCAGCGTCAGCCACGCAATTTCTCGATGGTAGAAGTAGTGGAGTGTCCGTCGACGAGCGGTATGACCACCACGCGTCCACCGCGTGCCGTCACGAGATCCGCGCCGACGATCGTCACTGGCGAATAATCGCCGCCCTTCACGATGACATCAGGCGCGATGGCCTGCACAAGATCGAATGGGGTGTCTTCGTCGAACACGACGACCGCATCCACGGCCTCCAGCCCGGCGAGGACGATCGCTCGCTCGGCCGACGTACGAATCGGCCGCTGAGGGCCCTTGAGCCGCCGCACTGATGCATCGCTGTTCACGCCGACGACCAACGCGGCACCTTCGCGACGCGCACGGTCGAGCACGTCCAGATGGCCCGGATGCAACAGGTCGAACACGCCGTTCGTGAACACGACGGGACCGCGCACCGTGTGCCGCCAGACGCCCGCCGCTTCCACGGTCATGATTTTGGACGAGGGGAATCGAGGTCCATCGCTCGTCACCATTGCGACTGCACGCCTTCCACGAGGTCGTTGATCAAGCTCTCGAGCGCGTTCTTGCGTCCGGCTGCTTCACCACCCTCGGCGTATTGTCCCTCGCGTTGCAGCCCGTTCTTCTTGAGCAACGTACGTCCCGTGGTTTGATCGAGGATCTCGACGTCGATGACGACCAGGAGACGGCGCCGCGTCGAGGTGGTCTGACGACCATCCGCACTGACACCGGCCGGCAAATCGACGTCGTACTTCACGAGCGTGCCGCGCACCACGACATCGGCGCGGGCCGCGGGTGCCTCGCGCAGATTGAGGCGATCACGCAAGACCGCGCGCAGCTGTTCGAAGACCTCGCGCTGAAGCTCCGGTACCGCCGTTTGATTGTCGAACGGTTCGATCGCGACGGTCTTCAGCTGCTTCGGCAGTCCGCCGCCGCCTGTGAATCCGTAGCAACCTGCCAACAGCAGTGCGCCGCACACCAGAGCGGGAACGCTCCGAGCGGCGCGCGCGAGCCTACGGACGGCGCCAGATGGCGTCATCGAATCCCTCGACGGTCGTGGTATCGGTCACGGCAATGGCCAGACGCCGCTTGCCTCGTTCATGAACATACTGCAGTTGCCACTGTCCGTTGGCCCCACGACGTCTTGACATCCATTCGATGACCTTGCCGTCTTCAATGCGTTCGACCCTCGCCAGCGCGGTTCCACCGAAGGCGAGCCGCCACGCCCTGCCATCCGCCCCCGACGCATCACGTCCGCGCAACGCGCCGAGATCGGCGCGCAGGGTGTCACCGTCGATCCGCGCGGTCGTGTCTTGGGTGGGCGGCAGCGCCAGACGGCCCAGGCTGGACCACAGCAGTGGCACCGGCGGCAGCAGCCGCTTCACCAGATCGACGCCGGGAACGGTCAGAGAGTCGCCAACGAGGATGGCATAGCCACCTGCCATCCCGTTCTTCAGAAAGAAGTCGAGACGCGCCCGATCCGGCGCCTGCGCCCGCACCGCCCCGTCGCCGTTCGCTTCGAACGTCTCATCTTTATACGTCCACGTGAAACGTAAAATCTGCGACCCGGCAGCCATCGCCGTGGGCGGCAGCACGGCGCGCGTGGGCGAGCCCACCAGCGGACGTGCCGCGGGTGCGCAGGCGCCCATCAGCGCCGAGAGCAAGGCGATCACCGACGTGATGACGCAACGTCGACTCGCAACACGCGCTCGTGGGGCGTACAGGCGCGAAGGGTGGGGCGTTTGGCGGATCACTGAATGCGGATGCGAAGCATGCGGTCACCTTGTACGATGCGGTCCATGATGTCGAAGCCGGTCAGCACGCGTCCGAAGACCGTGTAAGCGCCATCAAGATGCGGCTGACTCGAGTGGCAGAGGTAATACTGGCTCCCGCCGGTATCGGGTCCCGAGGTGGCGAGGCCGAGACAGCCGCGCTCATGGCGCTGTCGCGAGAAGCTCTCGCGGAGTGAGAAACCGGGGCCACCGCTTCCATCTCCACGCGCATCGCCATCTTGCACCACAAAATTGGGTACCACGCGATGGAAGACGGTGTTCCGATAAAAGCCCTCCTTCGCGAGACGGACGAACGCTTCGACGACCAATGGGGCTTCGCGACCGTAAAGTTGCAACGTCACCACGCCATGGTCGGTCTCGATGATGGCCACGGGCTGGCGACTGCCGGCCGTGCCCCACTGACGGACCAGCCGCTCATACGCGGCCAGCGGTCGAGCGACCAGCGAGTCGGAAGTCGCCCGACGGGGTGATCGCGCCGCCGTGTCCCGCGGCGTGCGCAAACGCTGCGCGACGGCACGCACGATCGAGTCACGATCGGTGGCGGCGCGTTCGGCAAGGACGCGCACGCGGGTCGCGAGGCTGGCATCGATATTGGCCGCGAGACGCTGCAACGCCGCCGTGCGTACGCGCGGATCAGCGTCCGCGACAAAGATCTCGGCCGCACGCACGCGATCACTATCACTCGCACCGGCGCGATGTTCGAGGGCCGCCATACGATAGCGCCAATCGGCGTGCTGCTGCCAGGTTGCCACTTCGGCATCGAAGATCGGTAGCGCAAGGCGACGCACGTGGGCGAGCATGAGGCGACGAACAGCCAACAGCGTGTCACGCTCCCACGCGCGACGCCATCGCGCGGTATCGCGACCGAAGACCACGGACAAGCTGTCGGCGGCGACAACACGGACATTCGCGACCGAATCCGCGAGCCCGATCTGCACCTCATCGAGCGCCGAGGCGCCAAAGGTGGAGACGCTGCCGACGGCATTCGCACGGACCCGCCAGTCGTCGTCACGCATGAACGCTCGCAACGCCTCGCGCGCGGGTACGGCTAGCGAATCCCCGACGGTCGTGCGCGTGAGCGCGCGAGCGACGGACTGCCGCACTTCATCGTCGGCGTGCGCGCGCACGGCGAGCAGCGCACGCACACCAGCCGGTGCTCGCAGTCGTCCAACGACGTATGCGGCAGCACGCACGACCTGGGCCGAGGGATCGCCGAGCCACGGCACGACGAGGGGAATCGGTGCCGGGCGCAACTTCACCGCGGCCAGCACGAGCGCGGCACGAACGGGGGCGTTGCGTAGCGACGCGGAACTCGCGCGTACTGGCGCGGCGAGACCATCGCCCAGTGCAACAGAGAGCACGGTGCGTGATGGCTCGCCGATCTCGCCCAGTGCCCACGCGGCTTCCCGAGCAACGGGATCGGGTGCACCACCGATCGCGCGCGCGAGCCACGCCACGGACTGGGTGTCCTTGGCGACGCCGAGGGCGTAGGCCGCGTTCGCCGCGATGAGCGTATCGCCATCGATGAGCAATCGACGCAACTGCGGGAACCGCGCGCGCATGCGTAATTGCCCGATCGCCAGCGCGGTGCGGGCGCGCCGATCCGGATCGGCGTCCGCGAGCAGCGTGTCGACGAGCAGGGTATCCGCCCGACGGACATCGAGCATCGCCAAGAGGCGTGCGTCGTGTCGTACGTCACGGGCTGACGGGCGCGTCGCACTGGCGCTCGGGCGCCCGCCGACATTCGCCCCGGCACAGCCTGCTCCGGCGAGACTCACACCGATCATGACGATCGCCACCAGGCGTCGTGCCGTCGCGCGATCAGCGCCCATCGTCGGCCGGCATGACTGCCGCCTCGAGTAGCGCGCGCACGTCGCGAGGCATCGCGGCCAAACGGCCGGACGTGTCGATTGCCACGAGGGCCGTCGTGGCCGTAACGAGGAGTGCGTCGGTGTCGGCGCGCCTCACCCGATAGGCGAACGACAGCCCGCGTGACCCAGCCGCGGTGAGTCGCGTGTGCACGCGGATGGGATCGTCGTAGCGGGCCGAGGCGTGAAAACGCATGGTGACGTTGGAGACGGCCAAGAGCACGCCTTCGCGTTCGAGCTCGGCGTAGGACTTCCCCAGCGCGCGAATGAAATCGGTGCGACCGAGCTCACACCACACCAGATAGTTGGCGTGGTACACGACGCCCATCTGGTCGGTCTCCGCGTATCGCACGCGCAGTTCGGAAATGGTTTCGGACACCATGGCAGGCGTTGGGGGCACCGACACTGGCCGGTGGAATAGGGAATGGGGAAGATGCCCCTGCCCCGCGCGGCCGCCAAGCGGCGATCCCATGCGTTTGTGGCCTCGTCCCCGAACGGTTAGACTGCCACCGTGCTCCACACACCGACACTGGTCATCGGCGACGCACATCTCGGCGTCGCGTCCAAGGACGCTGAGCGTGCCCTGCTGCGGTTGCTGCGCGACCTACCTGCGCGCGCCCGTTCGCTGGTGATCATGGGCGACCTTTTCGATTTCTGGTTTGCGTGGCGACACGCCATGCCGCGCACAGGGTTTCGGGTGTTGGCCGCGCTCGCTGACCTTCACGACGCCGGAATTCCGGTTCTTTGGATCGGTGGGAATCATGATTGCTGGGGCGGAGAGGCACTGATGGCCGAAACGGGCGCGGAGTATACCCTGCGCCCTTGGACCGGCTCGATCGGGCCGTGGCAGGCCGAGCTGGTGCATGGCGACGGGCTTCGCGACGTGGAGGACGCGCCGTATCGCCGTCTCCGGCGTGTATTGCGCCATCCCCTGGCGATTCGCGCCTTCGGCATGCTGCATCCGAATCTTGCGTCGCGCGTCGCGCTCTCGTCATCGCATACCAGCCGAACGCGGCGAGCGGGCGACGAAGGGCGCGGATTGCTGGCGGTGGGCACGCAGTCGTTGACCTTGCCGAACGGTCCGTCATTGGTGATTCATGGCCACTCGCATGTGCCGATGTTGCGTCGCGCCGGCCGCGGCTGGTATGCCAACGCGGGGGCCTGGTATCTCGATCAACAGTATCTGCTCATCGAGAGCGATCGCATTTCGCTGCGCGCGTGGCGCGAGTCAGGTGAAGACGTGGTACTCGACAGCGGTGAGCGGAACGTCGAGGAATCGACCGCCAAGCGTGAGGAAGTGCTGCGGCGCGTCTGATGCGACGACGCGGTGCACCGGGCCGACATCGTGCGCTTCGGCGGGATCGTGCAGCAGTCCGCGATCGCCGAGTATGCGCTCGACTTCAGCCGCCGTTTCCTCGGCACTGTCGATCAGCTGAACCTCGGGTCCCATCTCGGCGGCGATCACGGGGGCCAGCAACGGGTAGTGCGTGCAGCCGAGGACCAGCGTGTCCACCCGTGCCTCGCGCATCGGCAACAGATACTCGTGCGCGATAAGCCGGGTGGCCGGGTGGTCGACCCATCCCTCTTCCACGAGCGGCACAAAGAGCGGGCACGGCGCCGACAGCACTCTCGCCGCGGGCGACAGCTGATGAATGGCCCGCACGTATGCCCCCGACCCGATCGTTCCGCTGGTGCCGATGACACCGATCGGCCCGACGCGGCTGGCACGCACGGCGGCCCGCGCGCCCGGCTCTACCACGCCGATCACCGGCACGGGCAGCGACGATCGCAGCACCTCGAGCGCATGGGCGGTGGCGGTGTTGCAGGCCACCACGACGCACTTCACACCCTCCCGTACCAGCCAGTCGCCGATCTGCAGGGCATATCGCCGCACGGTCTCCGGACTCTTCGGGCCATAGGGGACGCGCGCGGTGTCACCGAAATAGAGCAGCGACTCGAACGGCAGTCGACGCATGAGGGCATTCGCCACGGTGAGGCCGCCGATGCCGGAATCAAACATCCCGATCGGCGCACTACGCGAGACGTGCACGCCAATCAATATCGAATGGTGGCCATGAACACCGCGCCCGAGGGACGAGGAAACGCCGACAACTCCACGGGGACGTCCCAGAGCTGTGCCGACACGAAGGCATCAGCGCCAGCAAACAGGTGATTGAACGCCACGACGGCAAGCCAGTCTTCCACGTGCAAGCGCCGCGTTCCCACCAGATCGCGGGTAAAGCGATTGGTGAAGCGGCCGTTCCTGATCACCGAATCGCCGGCAACGAGATACTGATCTGGTAAGGTGTCGATCTGATAGCGGCGCGCTTCACGGAGGTCCATCTGACTGCGACGCACCATGACGAACGCGGCGAGTTCTACACTCGCAAACAGAGCACCCGAGGTGCCACGATCGAGACGCGACTGTCCGTATCCTGGCAGCAGCGCCGAGAAGAGGAAGGCCCGCTTCGGGGTGAGCGGCGGACTGAATCGGCTGCGCTGCAGAAGTGAGGCGTTCGTGACCGGCGGCACGGGCTTCGCGATCACCGAGTCGCGCTGCTGCGCTGAGAGCGGAGCGCCGATGGGCGCCACGAGAGTCATTGCCAACAGCGCGCACGGAATCAGACGAAACATGCTTCTTGTACTCCTCAGCGGGCGGGGAGAGCCGCGACGAGTTCGATCTCGACGCTCACATTCCGCGGCAGCCCCGCAACCGCCACGGTGGAGCGAGCCGGTCGGGCGTCCCCCAGCACGCGCGCGTACACTGCGTTCATCGCGGCGAAGTCGTCCATGCTCTTCAAGAACACCGTCGTCTTCACGACGGCTGTCCAGGTCACGCCCGCTTCGTCGAGTACTGCGGTGAGGTTGGACAGCACGCGCTCGGTCTGCGCCGTCACGTCTCCCGTCTCGATCTCCATGGACACGGGATCCAGCGGGATTTGACCCGCCGTGAACAAAAATCCGTTGGCGCGAACCGCCTGCGCGTACGGCCCGATGGCCTTCGGTGCGTGGTCAGTGTGGAGCGTCTCGATGGACATGCCGTGAGTGCGCGGAAAGGTGATGAAGGATGATGACGAACGCGGCGCAACCTAGGCGGCCAGCACGGCGTCCGGCAGGTCGAACAGTTCCTTCGTGTTACGGAGCGTCTGCCAGCCTAGGGTGTCCACGTTCTGGCCCCGCACGGCGGCCAATCGCGCCACGGTGAGGCTGACATACGCCGACTCATTGCGCTTGCCGCGATGTGGCACGGGGGCCAGATACGGAGCGTCTGACTCGACGAGCAGGCGATCGTCGGGCACCACTCGCAGCAGTGCCTCATCGGTCCAACTCTTGAACGTGATGATGCCACTGAACGAGACGTACCAGCCCGCGGCGAGCGCCGCTTCGGCAAGGGCGATCGATCCCGTATAGCAGTGGAGGACGCCACGCACGTGGGCCGTCTCGGCACGCTTGAGGAACGCGACGGTGTCCGCTTCGGCCTCGCGCGTATGCAACACGATCGGCTTCCGTATGTCCTCGGCAATGGCGAGCTGCGCATCGAGCGCGTAGAGCTGGCGTTCACGCGGCGCGTGATCGTAGTGCGTGTCGAGGCCGCACTCGCCGACCGCGACGGCTCCGTTGTCAACGGCGTCGCGTATCGCCTGCTGGTCGGTGACATCGTCCCACGACGCCGCATCGTGGGGATGGACACCGGCCGTAAAAAAGACGAATCCCGCGTGGCGTGCGGCCAGCGCTTGCGCGCGGCGGGCTGTGGCGGCCGACTCGCCGATACAGACAAGGGCCCGCGCACCTGCTGCGCGGGCCCGCTGGATCACCGCGTCCGCCTCATCAGCGAACGCGGGATCGGCCAGATGCACATGACTGTCGGAAAAGACGGTCACAAGCCTTACCGCGTGGCGAGTCGCTCCGACTTCCGCGGCCGTGTATCGCCCGAGTTGTCGTTCCCGGCGTTGACCGCCCGGCTGGTGGAGTCGGAGGTGGTGCGCGGATACTTCGACTCGATCCAGATGAGGAGAGGACCGGCGACGTAGATCGACGAGAACGTGGCGACGAAGACGCCGAACGCCATCACCCAAGCGAACGGTCGGATGACTCCACCGGCAATGACGAGCAGCGCGAGCGTGGACGCGAGCGTGGTGGCATGCGTCATCACCGAGCGCGGCAACGTTTCGTTGATGGCGCGATCCAAAACGGCGGAGAGGGATTCACCCTTCGCCCGCTTCTTGAGGTCTTCACGAACGCGATCGAAGATGATGATCGTGTCGTTGGCCGAGTAGCCGAGCAACGTGAGGATGGCGGCAACGACCGTGAGCGACACCTCGATGTCGAACATCTTGATGAACGCGAACGTGACCAGGATGTCGTGTGCGGTGGAGAGTACGGCCGCTGCGCCGAAACGCCAGTCGAAGCGGAACGCGAGGTAGCCGAGCGTGATGAGTGACGCGAGCAGCATGGCCGTGAGCGCGCCGGAACGTAGTTCACTGCCGACTTTCGGCCCGACCGCCTCGGTGCGCACGAACGTGACGTTACCCGCGCCGAACTGCTGGTCGAGCGCCGACGCGATCTTCTTGGAAATGCCCTCGGCGCCCGCGGCCTGCTCCTCCACCTGCTTCTCGTCACGGGCCCGAATCGTGTACTCCGTGGCGGAACCGAATTGCTGGATCTCGCTGCCCGTGATGCCCGCCTTGTCGAGCGTGCTCCGCACGACCGCGACATCCGGGGCCTGCTTGAACTGGACCTGCATGAGCGTCCCGCCCGTGAACTCGATGCTGTAGTTCACGCCGCCGGTGATGCCGAAGGTGACCAGTCCCGCGACGATGAACGCGACGGTGATGCCAGCGGCAATGCGCCAATGCTTGACGAACTCGTACTTGGTGTTGTGAAAGATCCGCAGCATGGCGTCCTCAGATGCTCAGCGTCTGGTTGCCGCGCGTGCGGCTGAGCCAGATCATGAAGAAGGTCTTGCTCACGAAGAGCGCGGTGAACAGCGAAGCCACGAGGCCCGCGATGAGCGTGACCGCGAAACCACGCACCGGCCCGGTGCCGAATTGATACAGCACCATGCCCGAGAAGATCGTGGTCGCCGACGTGTCGATGATCGCGCTGAGGGCATGGCGGAAGCCTTCGTCGATGGCGAGTCGGTTCGACTTGCCGTGATCGAGCTCTTCGCGAATGCGCTCGAAGATCAACACGTTGGCGTCGACCGCGATACCGATGGAAAGGACGAAGCCAGCCAGGCCGGGCAGCGTGAGCACGGCATTGAAGCCGGCCAACACCGCGAGCGTGTACACCAGGAACAGCAGCAGCGCCGCCACCGCCAGCATGCCCGAGAAGCGATAGTAGCCAATCAGAATGACCACGATGAGCAGGAAGGCCGTAACCAACGCGATCGCGCCCTTGTTGATCGAGTCGGCACCGAGGCTGGCACCGATGCTGCGGACTTCCGCGACCTTGAGCGGGACCGGCAGCGCACCGGCGCGCAACACGAGCGCGAGGTCTTGCGCGGACTGCAGCGTACCGCCGCCGAGTGTGATCTGACCATTGCGACCGATCGCACTGTTGAGCACCGGTGCCGTGACGACGCGCTGGTCGAGCACGATGGCCATGTTGTCCTTCACATGCTTGCCGGTCTCGACCTTGAAGCGGCGCGCGCCTTCGTTGTTCAGCGTGAACTGCACCACGTTACCTTCGACCGGATCCGTGGACGGACGCGCGTCGGTGAGCACGTCGCCGGTGATGATCGGCCGCGAGTCGAGCACGTATAGCGCGAAGAAGCGCTGGGTGCCGGACACGAGCGAATCGACGCCCCAACGCATCACCTTGCCCGGGGGCATGGCGTCTTGCATGGCGGGAAGCGAGAGCGCGCGTTCGATGGCGGCGTAGGCGGCCTCCGGCACGATGTACTGCCCCGGAATCTGTCCGGCCTGCACGTTGGTGCTGAACAAACCACCGGCCACTGCCGCAGGCGTCGCCGCGCCGGAATCGGCTCCCGTGGTCGCTACCGCCTTGCCCGTCGAGTCCTTCGCGGAGTCGGACTGCTGCGTGAGCAGCGAGGTGACGCCGACCTTCTTTGTGGTATCGCCCGACGTCTTGGCCTCAGAGGCCGCGGAAAGTCCGGCGTTCCTGGCGATCTCGTCGAAGCGCGGCATCACCTTCTCGAAGGCCTGCGTCTTGTCGGTGATCTGGAACTCGAGGAAGGCCGACTTCTGCACAACGTCCTGCGCGCGTTCGGCGTCGTCGATACCGGGCAATTCCACGATGATGCGCTCGTTGCCGGCCTTCTGCACGACCGGTTCGGAAACACCGAACTCGTCGATGCGTTGGCGAACGACCTTGAGTGCTCGATCGAGCGCCTCGGACTTATCGACGACCGCCTGCTTGGACTCGTCGACCTCGAGCGTCAGGTGCATGCCGCCCTGGAGGTCCAGGCCACGCTTGAGCGGCACGCGACGCACGGTGTCGTACACGAACACGCCATCGCGCTTCACCCGTTCAACAACGGTGCGCGGAAACAGGGCCCACACGGAGGCCGCGAAAAGTCCCACGATGAGCAGGATGCGGTACTTCAGGTTCGCCATCGATGCCGGTGGCCAGAGGTAATGTCAGCGCGTCAGGAAAACAGACGCGAGAAACGGCGCGAAGTACGCCTAGCCTCTTAACTTAGGCGTACAGGGCTCGTGGCGGTAGCCAGTCGCTGCAGCAGATCGCGTGCGGCGGCCTCGTCGAGGGCCAGTTGCGCACGGAGGGCATCGATGCCGCTGAAGGCCTTCGTGTCCCGAATCCGTGCGATCAGGTCGAGCCGGATCGGTGCCCCGTACCAGTCGTGCGTGGCGTCGAAAACATGTGTCTCGATCCGCCGGGAGGCATCTCCGAAGGTCGGCCGAGGGCCCAGGTTCAGCATGCCGCCGAAAGGCCCCTGTGGCGTCTGGACCCGTACGGCATAGACCCCGTCGGGCGGCAGCAACTTCCGCTCGGGAGGGGACTGGAGATTGAGCGTGGGATACCCGATCAGTCGCCCCCGTTGATCGCCTCGGACGACGGTACCGGCGACACTGTACGGTCGCCCCAGTCCGGCGGCCGCGGTCGGCAGGTCGCCCTGCTGGATCGAGGACCGGATAGCCGTCGATGAAATGGCCTGTCCGTTGGCGGCATGCACGGGCGGTAACACCGTGACGCGGAATCCTCGAGCGGCGCCAAGTGCTTTCAGCACATCGATATCGCCGAGCCGTCCGCGACCGAATCCGTGATCATGCCCCACGAGCAGCTCGGCGACCCGGAAGCGCTCGATCAGCACGGCATCCACGAACTGCTCCGCTTCATACGACGCCAGTGTGGGCGTGAACGGGATCACCGCGACATAGGAGACACCGCATTGCACGAACATCTCGAGCTTCTCGTCGTGCAGTGTCAGCAGCGGCGGAGCGTGTGACGGACGGACCACTTCCAGCGGATGCGGCTCGAAGGTCACCACCACACTTGGCCGCTGCGTCGCCTCGGCCAAGGCTGCGAGGCGCGCCAAGACATCATGGTGGCCGCGGTGCACGCCGTCGAACGTGCCGACCGTGACGACCGCTCCGGCCTCGCCGATCGGCAACCCGACGGGATCGGACCACACCGACGTCATACGGCCGCGTCCTCGCCAAGCATCACGACGCGCGGTTGCCACCAGTCACCGGCGGTACGCTCGGCGATCGCCACGACCATGTCGTTCCACAGGAGAGCCCCCCGCAGGCCCGCCGTGGTCGCCGCGACCCGACGTCCAAAGCCGAGCGCCGCGATTCCGGCGTCGTCGAGCGGCTCATGCGCGATGTCGCCAAGCGCCGACAGCGGTGAACGCAACAGGACACGACCATCGACGATGCTACCGGGCTCGAGCCGTTCGAGCGGCTCCGCATTGGCCACATGTGCCGCGCCGCTGGCGATCCGACGCAAACTCTCGCAGTGCGCCGCGCTGCCGAGCGCGCGCCCAAGATCGCGGGCGAGCGCGCGAACGTACGTGCCGCCGCCGCAGGTGATGCGCACGGTAAGCGACTGCGTCGAGCTCGCCAACCACTCCCATTGCATCACATGCACCGCGACCGGGGGGAGATCGACGACTTCACCGCGCCTTGCCATGGCGTACGCCCGCTCACCGTTCACGTGCTTCGCGGAAAACGCCGGCGGTACCTGCGCCAGCTGACCCGTGAGCGTACCAATCGCCTCGCGGAGCGGAGACGCACCGGGATTCGCCAGTAGGTCGGCGGCCGGGGGATTCGCCTCGCGGGTGGCCTCACCGGTGCGATCGTCCGTGTTCGTTTCGCAGCCGAACCGAATGACTGCCTCGTACACTTTCGGCTCGCCCACGACGTAGGGCAGCAGACGCGTGGCCGAATTCACGGCCAACACCAGCAATCCAGTGGCGAAGGGATCGAGCGTGCCGGCGTGGCCGACCCGCTTTGAGCGGACGGCGCGTCGTACGACACTGACGACATCGTGCGAGGTCATCCCCGCCGGCTTGTCGACATACAGCAGTCCTGACGTCATCATGTCATCGTGCTCACGCCCGACTCAGCGCACCATCACGCTGAGCGGGTCATGGTCACTCAGCCGACGGCGCTGTTCCCGACGGGCCGGGTGCATCCCCGGCCGCCGAGTCGGCAACGGCGTCGCGATCCGTTCGGATCTGCGCCAAGAGCTGCTCGATGCGCGATGCATGCGCAATGCTCTCGTCGGCCTTGAAATGAATCTCCGGCGCGTTTCGCAGGCGCAGGGTCTTGCCGAGCATCGAACGCAGGTGTGACGCAACCGATCCGAGTCCCTCGAACGTCGCCTTGATGGCGGCGTCGTCGCCCATCACGCTCACGAACACGTTGGCGTGCCGAAGGTCGCGTGTCATCTCCACCGCGGTCACGGTGACGAAGCCACGAATGCGCGGGTCCTTGGCGCCTTCTGCGAGGAAGGTCGCCACTTGTTCGCGAATCGATTCGGCAACGCGGTCAGGTCGCCGCGGTTCGCCCATACTGCCTCCTCAGGACTTTGAAGCCTGGTCGAGAGTACGAGCCACTTCTTCCGTGCGGTAGCATTCGAAGACGTCGCCGATCTTGACGTCGTTGAAGTTCTCGATGCCGATGCCGCACTCGTAGCCTTCCTTCACCTCGTTCACATCGTCCTTGAAGCGACGCAGTGACGCGATGTTGCCGTCGTAGATCTCGACGCCGTCCCGGATGACGCGCATACGTCCCTTCCGGTTCATGTTGCCCGAGCGCACGATGCAACCCGCGATCGTTCCGACACGCGCGACCTTGAACGTTTCGCGCACCTCGGCTTCGCCGTACACCACTTCGCGCGACTCCGGCCGGAGCATGCCTTCGAGGGCGGCCTTCACGTCGGCCACGGCCTCGTAGATGATGCGATACAGCTTGATATCGACGCCTTCGCGCTCGGCCGCCGCGCGGGCATTGTTGTCGGGACGGACGTGGAAGCCGATGATGATGGCCCCCGACGCCTTCGCGAGCAGAATGTCCGTCTCGGCGATCGCACCGACACCGCGGTGCAGGATTTCGACCTGCACTTCGGGGTTGGAGAGCTGTCCCAGTGCGTCGGCCAATGCTTCGGCCGGACCGCCCTGGTCGGCTTTGATGACGAGGCGCAACGACCGCTTCTGGCCAGCGCTGGTCTGCGACATGAAGTCTTCCAGCGAGACCAAACCACGCGTGCTGCGGCGGCTCCTTGCTTCACGATCGAGACGCTCACGACGCTGCGCGATATCGCGTGCCTCGGAGGCGTCTTCGACGACGAGGAGCTGGTCGCCGGCCATCGGCACACCGCTCAACCCCAGAATTTGAACCGGGATCGCGGGTCCTGCAGACTTCACGGCCTTGCCACGCTCATCGAGCATGGCGCGAACGCGGCCAGAATAGATACCGCAGATGTAGTCGTCGCCGACCTTGAGCGTGCCGTTGGACACGAGCACGGTCGCCACCGGTCCCTTCCCTTGGTCGAGCTGTGCTTCGACCACCGATCCGACCGCACGACGCGACGGATTGGCCTTGAGTTCGAGAATGTCAGCCTGCAGCAGAATCTGATCGAGCAGTTCGTCGACGCCCGTTCCCTTCTTGGCCGAAATCTCCGAGTGCAACACGGTGCCGCCGAACTCTTCGAGCACGACCTCGTGCTGCAGGAGGTCCTGCTTCACCTTGGCGATCTGCGCCGTGGGGAGATCGACTTTGTTGATGGCGATGATGATCGGTACGCCGGCGCTCTTCGCATGCGAGATCGCTTCGACGGTTTGCGGCATGACCTGGTCGTCGGCCGCGATAACGATGACGACGATGTCGGTGACCTGCGCACCGCGGGCACGCATCGCGGTAAACGCTTCGTGACCGGGCGTATCGAGGAACGTGATGGTGCGCTTGTTGGCGACCTCCACGTGATAGGCGCCGATATGCTGCGTAATACCACCGGCTTCGCCGGCAACCACGTTGGCCTTACGGATGTAGTCGAGTAGCGACGTCTTACCATGGTCGACGTGACCCATGATCGTGACGACGGGCGGGCGCGAGCGGAGGTCTTCCGGCGCGTCTTCCACCTGCTCTTCCTGCAGATCGGCCGCGTAGTCGCTTTCCTTGACCGCCTGGAAGCCGAACTCACCGGCGATGAGTTCGATCTGGTCGAAGTCGAGACGCTGGTTGATCGTGACCATGAGGCCGAGCGTCTTGAACGCGAAGCCGACGATCTGTGTCGCGGAAACGCCGAGAATCTTGGCGAGTTCGGAAACCGTGATGAACTCGTTGACGCGGACGGTTTTGCGTTCTTTCTCCACCGCCGCCACGCGCTGCTCTTCCATCTCGGCGCGCATGTCGGACCCGAAGCGACGTCCACCACGGCCGCGCGTTGTCGCGCCACGCATGGCGGTCATCGTCTTCGTGATATTGGCCGACACGGCTTCCTGGTCGACCGCTCCACGCTTGCCCTTCTTGCCGCGGCGCTGCTGGCTCTGGGCGCTGGCGGCGACCGCGGTACTCTGCTGACCACCCTGTCCCGGCTGGCCACCCTGACCACCACCCGCCGCTCCGCCAGGACCGCCTTGCGGTCCGCCGGGGCGACGATCATCTCGGCGCTGCCCCTGCCCGAGTCCACCACCCGGGGCGGCGGACGCAATGGGACGAGCGCCGCCAAAGTTCGGCGACCCACCCATGCGGCCCGGGCGCGGTGCACCCGGAACGACGGGACGCGGACGCGGACGATCGGGCGACAACGGGGCCGATGGCGCCGAGGCGGCGACCGGCGGCGCCGTCGCGGACGTGTCTACCATTGCAGGTGGCGACGTAACCGCGGCCGGGCGCTCGACGACCGGTGCAGATCTTGGCACAACGGACGCAGCAGGGCGCTGGGCGGGCGCTGCTTCCTTGCGTTCGAACGCCACCGGCTTCGGCTTCGGCGCCAGCGGCGCTACGACCGCGGGCGGTTCCACGCGCACGGGCTCGGCGGCCGCCGCCGCCGAGAGCTCGGCGGCGCGTTCGACGGAGACATGTTCGATATCGGCACGTTCCTCAGGAACGTCTACCGGAGCGACTGCCGCCGGACGGCTGACCTCGACCGAGGTCGGCTCCGAATGTGCTTCAGGGGCGGGGGCGTTCGCGGCGTGGCTTTCGACGACGTGGCCGTCACCGGCGGCGACGTCGGCGGCGGCGGCATGAGCGTCGACCTCGGCGGCTCGGCGGCGGCGAACCGCGGGGGCGGGCGCTTCCGCCTCGACCACCGCGACCGGCGCGTCAGGTGCAGCGGCGGCTCCCGTACGACGGCGCCGAGGAGCGGCGGCCGGTGCGGGCTGCGCCTTTTCGGCGCGCACGCGCTTTTCGCGCTCCCATCGGGCGCGAATACGGGAAACCTGATCGTCGGTCAGCAGCGACAAATGGCTGCGAACCGGAACGTCCATCTGGCGTAGCAGCCCGATCACCTCGTCAGCCGAGATCCCGAACTCACCCGCCATATCATGCACACGAAGCTTGCTCAACCCGTCCTCCTAACGCGAAACGCGCGTCGCGTCGCCTGCCGGGGTTGCCCCGGCCACGGCGCTACGGATACCGCGCGCCAGCGCTTGATCTACAATCCCGATCGCCGCTGTCGTATCCCGCCCGACAGCACCGCCCAGCTCGGCCGCACTCGGCCACTCCAACGTTTCGATGCGACGGGCCCGAAGGACCGGCACGACCTTCTCCAGCGAGTGGCGCGAGACGTCGCTCGCGACCACGGCCAGCACCACTTTGCCTTTCCCGGCTTCGATGGCGACGCGTTCAGCGCCCACCACGATGAGCCGACCGCGCGCTCCGAGCCCGATCAGACCGAGCACCTTGCGGCGCACGGGATCATCGAGCGTCGGCGCGACGCGGGGGGTGTCACTCACTCGCTAGAACTCCCCGCGTCGCCTTCGTCTTCCGTGGTGAGCTCGTCGATGATGGCCATGATCCGATCGGCCTCCTCGGGAGCGATACCAGGCAAGCGCAGCAGGTCATCGCGATCGAGATCGAGAATATCGTTCAGGGTGGTCAGACCGGCTTCGGCCAGCACCGCGACCGTTCCGATTTCGAGCCCTTCGATCTCGTTCAGCAGGACATCTGCTTCTTCTTCCTCAGGCAGCGGGGCGAAGAGCGGCGCTTCTCCGCCCTTCTCCATCCACTCACGGCTGGAGTACAGATCGATTTTCCATCCGGTGAGCTCGGACGCGAGACGCACGTTCTGCCCGTTGCGTCCAATCGCGAGCGAGAGCTGGTCTTCATCGACCACTGCTTGAATCGTCCGCGACATCGCATCACTGAAGACGCGAGCGACGCGGGCCGGTGCAAGCGCCAATTTGGCGAAGCGCTCCGGATCGGGCGACCAGGGCACGATGTCGATCCGCTCACCACCGAGTTCGTTGACGACTGCCTGCACGCGCGATCCCTTGAGGCCGACGCACGCGCCGACCGGATCGACTGCGTCATCACGGGACGTGACGGCAATCTTGGTGCGGCTGCCGACTTCGCGGGCGGCCGCCTTGATCTCCACGATGCCCTGCTGAATCTCGGGCACTTCGAGCTTGAAGAGCGCCTGCACGAACAGCGCATCGGAGCGGCTGAGAATCAGACGCGGGCCCTTCGGCGTGTCTTCGACTCGCTTGAGGACGGCACGGACCGGCTCACCCTGATGGTAGTGTTCGCGATGGTTCTGCTCGCGATACGGAATGATGGCTTCCGCTTCACGGAACTTGTTGAGCATGACGACCAGCTTGCCACGCTCGATCTGTTGCACTTCACCCGAGAGGAGGTCGCCGACCCGGCCAGCGAATTCGTCGCGAATGCGCGTCCGCTCACCTTCGCGCACACGCTGCACGATCCGCTGCTTGGCGGCCTGGACGGCGGTACGGCCGAATTCATTGAAGTCGACCTCGGTTTCCATCACGTCCCCGATCTGGAACTCCGGGTCCATGAATCGCGCCTCTTCGAGCGGGACTTCACGAGCCGCGTCGGTCACTTCTTCCACAACCGTCTTGAGTAGCACGATGCGGATAGCGCCCTTCTCCTCGTTGATCTCGACTTCCGCCTGCACGGTGGCCCCGTGCTTCTTGGCCAGGGCGGCATGAATACCGTCCTGGAGAAGCCCGTGTAGCTCCTCGCGCGTGATCTGCTTCAGATTCGACAGTTCACGGAATGCTGCGAGAATCTCCGCTGGTCCGGC
>Ga0105048_10005757_pt1 | contig 20016 bp, 18 predicted proteins | sample MAT05_FD_78382 | JGI IMG/M metagenome (GOLD analysis project Ga0105048, IMG submission 78382) | Freshwater microbial communities from Lake Fryxell liftoff mats and glacier meltwater in Antarctica - MAT-05 | ecosystem: Environmental > Aquatic > Freshwater > Ice > Liftoff microbial mat | place...
GGCACAAGTGACACTTGCTTCTTTCTCCGCGCCCTCAATCTGACCCTCCTCCCTCCATGGGCCGCGAGTCGTTCGATGAAATATGGAGCGGCCCGCGGGAAGTCCGGCCTCATCAGCGATTGCTCCAAGCGAAGCTACTCGATGGCCCCCTTGATGAACTGTTGAGGCTGCGCCACGCCGTTGAGCGTCAAATGGCCGAGCAGGCCGTCACCTTCAATATCCTGGGCGTACCGGGTGGTGAGAATCGCTCGTGGGAGTTGGATCCAATCCCCTGGGTGCTGGAGCGCGAGGCCTGGGCAGACCTTTCCCGACGCCTCGTGCAACGGGCTCAAGTGCTCGAAGCCTTTCTGGCGGATTGTTATGGGCCCCAACACATGATTCGGCAGGGGGTGATCCCGGCGCGGGTCGTGTTGGCCAATCCTGATTTTCTCCGCCCCTGCCATGGTTGGCAGCCGCTCGGTGAAAAGCGGCTCTGGCTGTATGCCGCTGATCTCGGTCGCGACCTAACGGGTAATTTTCAGGTGTTCTCCGATCGAGCTGCGGCGCCCACGGGTGCCGGCTACGCGCTTGAAAATCGCCTTGTTTTGGGCAGAGTTCTCGGAGATTTGTTTCGCGAATACCGTGTCACCAAGGTGCGTGGTTTTTTCGAAAAACTCAAAGCCTGTGTGTCTGAGCTGGCGCCGTCCGGCCGCCAGGATCCCCGCGCGATTGTGCTCACCACCGGGATGCAGGATGAAAGCGCTTTTGAACACGCCTATTTAGCTCGGTATTTGGGCTTTGATCTGATGGAGGGTCGAGATCTGAGCGTGCGCGGAGGAAAGGTGTTCCTGAAGACGGTCGCAGGGCTCACGCAGATCGATGTTATCTTAAGGCGCGTTCCGGATGCTGCTTGTGATCCGGTTCAGCTGCGGGAAGATTCGATGATCGGCGTGCCCGGCCTGGTGGCAGCAGCGCAAGCTCGAAACATCGGCCTGGCCAATCCTTTGGGGGGGAGCTTGATCGAGTCTCCCGTGATCAAGGCCTTCCTTCAACCGCTGTGCCAAGCGCTTTTGGGCGAAGATCTGCTGCTGCCTTCGGTGGAAACTCACTATCTGGGAACACCCGGTGTGTTAGAACGTTTGCGCGACAAGCCCGATGAATTCTTGATCAAGCCGGCGTTCGCCGAAAGGCGTGGCCAGATCCAGCCGCTCGGCGAAATGAGCCAAGCGCAACGTGCCGCGCTGTTTGAACGTGTTGCGGCGCGTCCGCAGGATTATGTCGCAGAACGCTGGCCGGCGTGTTCTCGCAGCCCCCTGCTCACGAGCGATGGGCTAGGCGCCGGGCGCCTCACGCTGCGCAGCTTCCTGTGCCGCGATCAAGATTCCTTTGCCGTGATGCCAGGTGGCTTCGCGCGCCTGGATTCAACACCGGACGGGATTTTTCTTACCAATCGGCTCACGCGCGCCTGCAAGGACGTTTGGATCCCTGGGGTCGGTCCGGCCTACGATATGCAGCTGCCACGCATGCCGGATCAACGCGTGACCCTAAGGCGGGGTGCCCAAGATCTACCGAGTCGCCTGGTAGATGATATTTTCTGGCTCGGTCGCTACATCGAACGAATCGACGCCTCCGCACGCTTGATCCGAGCCGGGTTTGACCGGCTGGGCTTGGAATCTTCCGGAGATCCGCAGCAAGTTCAAGAAGCGATCTTGGAAGCGCTGAAGTTGAAAGGGCAACTGCCAGCCACATTCGATGTCCCGAGCATGTTCACCCAGCCTGACGATCAAGCCTTGGCCAAAGTGCTGCGGGGAGCGTTATTCGACCAAAAATCAGGGAGCAGCGTGTATGCCACGCTGGGTCGCATTCACAAGCTCACCATTGGGGTGCGAAGCCGCCTCTCGCGCGACGCTTGGCACACGCTCCGGCGCCTCACGCGGTCGCTCGATGGCACGCCAGAGCGCCACGGCGCGCTCGACACGGGCGAGATCTTGGAGCTCTTGGATGAGCTACTGGTGCTGCTTTCAGCCGCCACGGGAGCCACCTTGGACAACATGGTCCGCGGCCATGCGTGGCTATTTTTGGACCTCGGTCGCAGGTTGGAAAGGGCTTCCGCAACGCTTGAATTGCTCGAGGCCATGCTACCTGAGGGCGCGACCCGGGCTCACATGGAATGCCTGCTGGAAGTCACCGATAGCTTGCTCACGTACCGTGCCCGCTACATTTCGAGCCTCCAGGTGGCGCCCATTGTTGATCTGCTGTTAACAGACAACACGAATCCTCGTTCCGTGCTGTTTCAGGTGGAAACGATCGGGCACCACGTGGAAGCACTGCCCAACCAAACGGCAGCCTTTGTCACCCGCGCAGAAAAACGCGTCCTCACGCTGCGCACGCGCCTGATCGCCGCCGATATTGAGGAAGCTACCGGCGGCCAGGGCGAGGCCCTCCGGCAATTGGTCCGCGACGCAACGGAGCTTGTTTGGCAGCTTTCCGACGATATCGCGGCAACCTGGTTTTCGCACGCGGCACCTTCCCGCTCACTCACTGTCCCAGCATGGGTCAACGAAGAGCTTGAACGTCAGTGACACTTTACCGACTCCACCATCTGACGCGCTACGAGTACAAAGCGCCCGTGGTCCACGCACACCACGTCGCGCGCATGCGCCCACGCTCCTCAAGTTGGCAGCGGGTGCTGAACACCAAGCTAGAAGTCATTCCCCTACCCACGCTCGTCACAAGCATTCGGGATTATGAGGGCAACGAGCAAGATCTGTTCGAGATCCTCCAAGATCACGACGTGCTAGAAGTGACGGCGACCAGCGAGGTCGAGCCGCTGCCGCGCTTTGAAGCTGGCAGACTCGAAGACCACCGCTTAGCTTGGGAGCAAGCGCGCCTGGAGCCCCAGGCAGTGTTCTCCGACATCACGGACTACTCCCTTGATTCGCCGCTGGTTCGTGTCCATGCCGATCTCATGAGTTATGCACTGCCTAGCTTTGCAGCGAATCGGCCGCTCATAGAAGCGATCAACGAGCTCAATCTCCGCATCTTCGAGGAGTTCTCGTACGATCCGAGCGCCACTGATGTGAGCACGCCGCTCGGCGAAGTGCTGCGCGAAAAGCGCGGCGTTTGTCAGGATTTTGCGCATTTAGCGATCGGCTGTCTGAGAAGCTTGGGCTTAGCTGCTCGTTACGTATCGGGCTACCTGGAGACGGCACCGCCACCCGGGAGCCCCCGGATGGTTGGAGCTGATGCCTCTCATGCCTGGGCTGAAGTGCGCGTCCCCGATCTCGGCTGGCTCGAATTCGACCCCACGAACGCGGTGTTCCCAGGCACGAGTTACATTCGCCTCGCGCACGGCAGAGATTTTAGCGACGTTAGCCCGCTGAAAGGCGTCGTGCTCGGTGGCGGACGGCACACGCTGACCGTTGAAGTGGATATGGCCAGAATTGTGCCGAGTTAGCGCTAGCCGCACTGACCTTCGCCACACTTGCCTTCCCCGCACTTGCCTGTCGCCCCCGCTCCTCTTTGGCCGGGGCCCTTGGCGCCAGTCGCGCCAGCTTTCTGGCCTGGAACTTCCTTCGCTGCAATGGCTGCGGCCTCCTGAACGGAACTCGCCGGTTTGGCGTTAGCTTGATTATTCTCAACAGGTTTCGGCGTCCCCTCGGTCGGTGGCTTTGGTAATGCAGCCGCTTGTAGTTCGTTCTCCGGCTTGGGCGGCTGCTTGCTCTCACAGGCACTCGTGCCGAGGAGCGCTAACGTGGCGAAGATACTCTCAAGAGAGAGAGAGCTCTTGCGTGACGATCGGGTCATTGGGATGCGTTGTAACATGTGCTCCCAAACTTATCCGTGACCGCCATCTCAAAGTCGAACACAAGGTAGTAAGCATGCTTACTACCTTCCAAGGAACGAAAAGGGCCGCTCACTGGCGCTCCGGCGGCCTTCCCGCCCCGCGGCCCGACAAGGCTAGCCCGGGCATTCTTGACAAATCCGATGTGGGAATGCATATGAACCATCGTGAAGCTGTCGAACAAGGGCCGCTATGCCGTGCGAGCGCTGTTCGATATCGCTTTCTTCAACGGTGGCCAGCCGACGCAGGTCAAGGCCATTGCGGAGCGCCAGCAGATCCCTCCACGCTTTCTGGAGCAGATCTTTCAAGATCTCAAACGCGCTGGGCTGGTGGGCTCCAAGCGGGGTCCGCAGGGCGGATACAACCTAGCGCTCGGTGCTGAGGAAGTCCGCCTGGGCGATATCGTGCGGGCACTTGAGGGGCCCATCTCGCTCGGGGACAAAGAGCCTGAGCCAAACGCGCCCAAAGAAACGCTGGGCAATTCGCGCCGCATCACCGAGCAGATTTTTTCGGAGCTTTCCACACAGGTCGAGGCTTGCTTCGATGCGATAACGATCCAACACATCTGCGACTTAGCCGAAGCCGAGGGGCTGCGGCGGCCGGGCGCTCAACGGTATGTCTATGTCATCTGATCTCAACCAGGGAGTTCGCCCTGCCTTGCCCTCGCACCGCTTGGTTTACCCGAGCGTGCTGGATCTCATCGCCGACACCCCGCTGGTCGAGATCCGCAAGCTCGCCAGCATCGAACCGCGAGGCCGTGTTTACGGCAAGCTGGAAGCCGCCAATCCGGGCGGCTCGGTGAAGGATCGGATTTGCCTCGCGATGATCGAACGCGCGGAGCAGGAGGGCCTCCTCGGGCCCGGCGGAGTCGTGATCGAGCCAACGAGCGGGAATACGGGTATCGGACTAGCGTTAGTCTGCGCGCGCCGCGGCTATCGCTGTATTCTGACGATGCCCGAGAGCATGAGCCTCGAACGCCGGCAGCTCTTGCAGTCCTTTGGTGCCGAGGTGGTGCTGACACCGGAGGCCGAACAAATGGAAGGTGCCATGGCCAAGGCGGAGGAATTGGCTCTGCAGACCCCCGGCGCTTTTCTTCCCCGTCAGTTCGACAATGCCGCCAACCCCGAGATCCACACAGAAACAACCGGACCGGAGATCCTCGCCGCCATGCAGGGGGACCCGATCCATGCGTTCGTCGCTGGCGTCGGCACCGGTGGAACCATCAGCGGCGTCGGACGCGTGCTCCGCAAAGCATACCCCGACTGTCAGGTGATCGCGGTTGAGCCGGAATCCTGCGCCACCATCTCCCGTGGTGAACGCGGGCCTTCCAAGATCCAAGGTATTGCCGCAGGTTTTATCCCCCGTAACTACGACGCCAGTGTCGTCACTCAGGTGAGAACGGTGAGCGACCGCGAAGCCTACGATACCAAGGTTCTGCTAGCGAAACGCGAAGGCTTGCTGGTGGGGATCAGTGCGGGCGCCAACGTCGCCATCGCTCTCCAAGTTGCCCGGGAATTGGGCCCGAATCGGAATGTGATCACGATCCTGTGTGACACGGGCGAACGTTACTTCAGCCTTGATGAGCACTTCCGTGCCTGAAGCGTCTCGCGTTAACTTTGCTGATCACTCAGCGCTGGTCGTGGGCGTGGGCGGCCTCGGTTGTCCTGCTGCCTGGGTGCTCGTGCGGGCGGGTGTGGGTAGGGTGATTTTGGTGGATGATGATGATGTTGAGATCTCGAATCTGCATCGACAGATCCTCTTCCAAGACCAAGATGTGGGGAAGCCTAAGTTAACGGCCGCGGCTCGCGTGCTCAAGCAGCATGCCCAGCCTTTTCAAAGTATTGTTGAGGTGAGCTCGCGTTTTCTGCCGGACAATGCGCTCTCGCTGCTCGAGGGCGTGGACGTGGTTGTGGAAGGGTCCGATAATTTCGCCACCAAGTTCTTGACCGCAGATGCGGCTCATCTCGCGAAAGTGCCGGTCGTGCACGGGGCAGCGATTCGTTTTCAGGGCACGGTGTGGGCGGTGGCGGCCGAAGGGCGGCCTTGCTATCGGTGTTTGTTTGAAGATGTGCCGGAGGCTCAGGCGGGCCTGAATTGCTCCCAGGCAGGGGTGATGGGGCCGATGGTGGGGGTGGTGGGCGCGTTGCTCGCCGACAGCGCCTTGCGCATCTTGGCTGGTGACAGCGCCGTTTTTGGGGAAGTGGCGACTTTCGACGGGAAACGCGACGTGCTGCGGCGGGTGGAGGTTCCTGCAAATCCGCAGTGTCCGCTATGCGGCCCATTTCAAAGCATTGGCGATGTGCGCGAGTCGCGGTACATCGACGGCCTCTCTCTTTCGTCCGCGTGAAAGGAAAAGTCATGGATGTGATCGTTCGAATTCCCACCCCGCTCCGCACCCTAACCGGGGGCGAAGAGCAAGTTAAAGTCTCTGGAGATAACGTCCAGCAAGTGATCGATGCGCTCGAGAAACTCCACCCGGGCATCAAGGACCGGTTGATTGATGAGAAGGGCGTACGCCGTTTCATCAATATCTACGTCGGCGAAGAAGATATTCGTTTCTTGGACGGGCTCGCAACGCCCCTCGAAAATGGGCAAGAGATCAGCATTGTTCCCGCCATTGCCGGTGGCTAAATGATCATTGATGCGCGCTTTCGTCCGCAAGCACAGTTAGCCGAAGTGGGAGCTTCCGGCATGGCGAAGATCTTTGCCAGCCGGTTCTTACTTTCAGACCAGGCGGAAGGGGCCTGGCTGGAAGCCCTCTATTTGGAGCGTGCGGGCGCACACGTGAGCCATGGGGAATCCGTTGCTTCTGCCCCAGAGCCGGATTTTACGCATCGGGGCAGTTTTCATTTTGCGGCAAGCCGAGAGGCTGCCGCGGGCAGCTGGCGGGCACTCAAGAAGCTGCGTTCAGTCTTGGAGCTTTAGGCATGAGCCGCTCGCTTCGCAGAAGCCGCCGCCTATCTTCGGTGGTTGAGGCCGTCGGCAACACGCCGTTGGTCCGTTTGGATCGGCTCACCCGACATATTCCCAGTGTCGAGCTGTATCTGAAGCTCGAGTTCGCCAATCCAGGAGGCTCGGTGAAAGACCGCCCTGCCCTGCGCATCATGCTGGACGCGATCGAAAACGGCCGGCTCACTCAAGATAAGATCTTGATCGACGCAACGAGCGGGAACACGGGCGTCGCGTATTCGATCATTGGCGCGGCGCTCGGTTACCGCGTCCAGTTGGTGATGCCGAGCAACGTCACCAAAGCCCGCAAGGATATCACGCAGGCCTTTGGCACGGAGCTCATTTATTCGGACCCGATGGAGGGATCGGATGGAGCTATTCGGAAGGTGCGTCAACTCGTCGAAGAACATCCGGAGCGCTATTTCTATGCGGATCAGTATTCGAATCCGTCCAACCCCAGGGCGCACTATCTGGGCACTGGCCAAGAGATCCTGGATGCGCTCGGAGATCGCATCACGCACTTTGTGGCCGGGCTTGGCACTAGCGGGACATGCATGGGCACCACACGCCGTTTGAAGGAGCACACGCACGCTATTTACTGCGTGGCTGTTGAGCCTGCCGAAGCGCTGCACGGCCTTGAAGGCTTGAAGCACATGGGGTCGAGTATCGTGCCAGCTATTTTCGATCCGAAGCTTCCCGATGAGATCCTGCCGGTGGGAACGGAAGATGGGTGGGACATGTCCGACCGTTTGGCGGCTGAAGAAGGGCTCCACGTCGGCCATTCGACAGGAGCCAATGTGTTTGGCGCGCTCAAATTTGCAGAAAAGCTACATCGCGAACAAGGCGGAGGCTGCGTAGTGACCATCGCCTGTGATCGCGGCGATCGATACTTTGCGCCCATGAAATGGGAGAAGAAGTACACATGGTAAAGCCCAGTTGGTCGCTTGGTGGCATTCGCATCACGCGCAAAGCCCTCACGCTTATCGAAGAAACCGGGAGGGCAGCGTACGCACGTGACGAGGAAGGTTGCGGTTACCTTGATGGTCCGGCCGACGATGAGTTACTCGCGGATAACGCCGTTCCCCTCGAAAATCTCGCGAATAAATACCACCAAGTGGATCCCGAGGCGCACCCGCGTACGGGCCACGATTACTTCAAGATCAACGCGCTCAAGTTCGAAAAGGCGATCGCTCAAGGGGTTCAAAGCGGCCGGCCCGTAAAAGTTTTCTTCCACTCACATCTCGATTGCGGCGCGTACTTCAGCCAGGAAGATGCGGACAGCATGACGCTCGGCGGTAAAAGTGAACCAGCGCATGAGCTGGCGTACCTGGTAACGGCGGTAGACCAAGGGCAAGTGACGGCGCATCGCCTGTTTGTCTACACTGCGAGTTCTGGGAAGTTCGACGAAGCGCCCTTCAGCATCGTCGAGCCATAAACAGCCCGCGGGTGTCTCTTTATGCGGGCAAGACTCTCGTTCACGCTTCTAGTCAGCGGCATGCTGACGCCTTTCGCCGAAGCGCAGGCGGATGTGGCCACCGACATCGAGCGCCTGCAGATCGCATATCGTAAGCTGGGAGCCGATGTCGAAGTCCTCAAACCTCGGTTGCTTGAACGAACCCAACAGCTCCCGCTGCAGTTCGAGGCCGAATTGACAGAACCGGATGCCAACTCCACCAATACGGAGGACTGTGGGCGCGTCATCGTTCTTGCAGCGACAACCTCCAGCTTCACGGTCCGTAAGGATTCTGCGGAGCCCGAGGAAGGCCTGCATGCGGCGTTGGCGAGCGTTGCGGGTGCTGCTGAAGTCGAACTCTGCGGGGTTGAACGAACAGGGCTTCGCTCCTTGCGTTTGGAGATGCGGTCTCCGCGCGGGATTATTCAGGCGTTGCGCGTCCGTTCCCGCGGCAGCTCACCCAACCTAGCCAGCATTCTGCTGAACCGTGTTCCAGGGCCGGTGGCGGCGCCGGTTCGCGCAACCAGACCGCGCCTTGCTCCCTTCGAGCAACGCTTGAGCCAAGCGCTAGCGCGGCTGCGGGCCGAAGCGAACAACGAGGTGCGTGAGGTTAGCCTGGGATCGGCGCAGACAACGGAGGGCACTCTCGAAGTGAGTGCCGGATGCCATCAAATAGTGGTCCTTCAATCTAACGCGGAAAGCCTTAGGGACTCCGCGGTTGCGGACCTAGATCTGGAAGTATTTGATGCATCCGGAGAACAGAGCCTCGCGCGGGATAGCTCTGAAAACTACGACGCTTCGGCCGGCTTCTGTACGCCGTTGCCAGGAAAAATACGCCTTCGGATCTTGGGCGCATCAGCTACCACCACGCTCCGGCTTTTAGCCGCTCAGGCGCCCTTCCCCAAATTCATTCCAGAAAGTTTTGGCCCAACGGGAAGAGGGGCGCTCGCGTTCGCGCTGCGTGAAGCCCACTTCGAGCGCTTGCAGAAAGTAGCGGTGGCGCGCTTTTTGGGAGTGCAGGGGCGCACCTTGGTTCCGCTGGCTCTCGAGACGGGCGCTTGCTACCTGGCGATTATCGGCGTGGCTGGGGGAAGCACCCGAGCGCTCAGCTTGAACGTCCGCGTGGGCCCAGTTCAAAAAGACGATCAAAGCGAACCCAACGCACCGACAGCGACGGTTGCCTTCTGCAGTACGGAGCCTGGCGTGGCGCAACTCGAAATCTTGGCACGCGGCCAGGGTCTCGTGTGGGCAGGTGCAGTTTGGCAGACGGCCCGGCTCCCAATCGGGCAGGTGGCAGAATGAAAAACCTACTGCTGCTCGGGGTGTTGGGCGGTGCACTCGGGTGTAGCCCGCCGCCCGTACGACTAGGACCCAAGAGCGCACTGCCGCCGCCTGCGGGAGCCCAAGAACGCGACCCAGACATGCCTCTCTGGCTGGGCCCCGCCCTAACCCAAGCGCTCGGCGACGGAGCCCGCCGCAGCAAGGTTCTCGCGATCGAAGCAGGGATCCCCGGGGATCGAATTCTTGCTACCCACGCACTGCCTGAGTCGGAATGCGCTCTGTTCGTCGCCCGCGTGTCGCCCAGTGTGGCAGATGTGGATCTCTTCCTATTTGGAGACGATGGCGCGCTCCTCGCCAGCGATGAATCCCCAGACCGTTCTCCTTCCCTGCTGGTGTGCCCCCCTCACCCCAAACACGTGTACGCAGTGGCTCGAATCGCCGCCGGTGAGGGCTTCGTTGCGATCATCGCCCAGGAGGTGGACGCCAAGCAAAAAGCTCCGTTGAACGCAGCGATTGGACAAGCACTGGTGAATTCCCAGGTGGCGCTTGCGAGCGAAAATTGGGTGGGAATAGAGGTTAGTATTGCCGAACATCGGCGCCTGATCGGTGGGGAATGGCACGAGAGCCGCCGTGTCGCACTCCCGCTTGAACCCGATACACCAACGCAGGTCACCGCCGACATCCCTAAAGGCGGGTGCTTGGATGTCCTAGCGCTACCGTCCGAAGAGGTGGGTTACTTGGATCTAGCTGTGCAAGATACGGAGGGCCGGTATTTAACTCGCGGTTCAGCCCGAGGCACGGAGCGCTCCAGCGTGCTTTGCTCGCCCGAGCGCGTGAGCGTTACGATTTCGCTGCGACCGCACGTGGGTCGCGGTGTCGCTGCCCTCGTCCTCGCCGAGGCGGGGCCGGGCATTGCCTCGCAACTGCAGCCGAACGTGAGGGTGACGAACGTGCTCCCCCAGGGAAAGCTGAGTGACACGGCAGCTGGACTCAGTGCTTCCCTGAGCGCACTCAGCTACGGGAAACCGGTCTGGCAAAGCCAACTTGAGCTCCAGGTGGGCGAGCGGAAGAGCCTGCCACTCTCACTAGGAATTGGCTGTTTTCGCCTGGATATTTTGAGCGAAGCGCCAGTTCGGCTGCTCGCAGCGTCGGTCTGGAATGAGCATCAGGAACTGCTCGTGCAGCAGAACGGCATGAGCCAACTCAGACTCTTTCCCTGTGCCACGAGCGCCGCCGCACGGCTCGATCTTGAAACTCTCACGCGGCCGGGCAAGGTGCTCCTGCAACTTCGTCGCGAGCAGCAAGAACCCAAGCTTCTCACGTTGCACCCGCTTGCCGCTTCAAGGCTCATTGGCAGTTTGGTCGAACGCGAGCGCATCACCTCGGTGGCGCACCTAGCAACTCCCCAACTTGCCCAGCTCACAGCTACCCGCATTTTCAGCAAAGATCTTTCAATACCTTCTGGCAACTGCCTTGATGTCAGCGCTGCCCTCGGGCCGGGCGCCACCGGGATCGAAGTTCGGCTCCTCCACGCGCAGACAGACGCGCAGCTTGCGATAGGCCATGGCCCCTGGGTGGCATTCGCCAGCGTGTGCTCGCCCCCAAATACGGCAGCGCTTGCCATTCATGCTGAGCTACGTGTCAGCGCCGGCGAAGCGAACGCACTCTTGGTCCCCACCCTGTTTTCTGCCCAGCCCTAACAAACCCCTTCAAAAAACTCACCCCCACAAAACACCTCAGCAGGTGCCCCTCAGGCTTCCCACTGGGAAACCGAGCGACACCTGCTGGGGCTACAGACTGCAATTTACATTGCGGCTTCTGCTGCGGGCGCTGCTGCTCGGCGACCCTTCTTCTTCTTGCGGCCTGCCTTCTTTGCGGGGCGGGCTGCCTTTGCGGCGCGCTTCTTCGTAACGCCGGTCTTTTTGGCAGCTTTCTTACGGCCACCAGTCTTTTTGGCAGCCTTTTTGGATGCCTTCTTCTTAGAAGCCTTCTTGCGACGGCTCTTTTTTGCGGGGGCTGCTGCTCCAACGGGAGCAGCTACTTTACGGGAACTTTTCTTTTTCCTCTTTGCGGCCATGAACCCTCCAAGGTGTTAGTGGAATGTGTACCACCGTATGGCAATGCACTCCCATATATTGCCATCTATGGTTTTCTGTCAACAATTATTTTTAGGTAGCTGCGTTTTTTCCTTGCCACGCTGCTCAAGATCTCGTTCCGCCCGGGCAAGCTGCGGATCGCGCCACACTGCTTAAAATGCGGAGGATATGCCGTTATTCGGGCACTCGAGGGCCTCGCAGAAGATCTCCAAAACGAAGTCTGCGACGGCCTGTTCGAAGGCGTCGTTTTTTCAAGATTCACCACACGACCGGCGCGTTCGACGATGAGCAAGCGCCGAACGGGTAAGCTCAGCGCAAGTGCTTCGCCTTCTTGGATAGTGTCGGTGTCGAGTGAGCCCGCGATGATCAATGGTGGTACCTATGCCGGTTCAGTTGCTCCGATGAATCTCGAAGTTCCGACAACTCAGCCAACGCACGCCCAGCGTAGATGCTTAAGGGCATGCACGAGCCGTTTAAATTAGAGCCGACACTCATCAGGCAAGTCAATTCTTTTGTGCGGCGTTGAGCACCGTGGACTGTGCGCACTTCGTGTGTGCGGGTGCGAAAAAGCACAACGCTTGACCCCGCTTGACCGCCCGGGCACTTTTTCGGATGGTTCGCGCTCTATGGCAACCGGGCTCAACGCTGAACAACATTCGGCAGTAAAGACTTTGAATGGCCCGCTTTTAGTGCTGGCCGGAGCTGGCACCGGCAAGACGCGCGTGATCACCTTTCGCATCGCTGAGCTGATTCAGAGCGGCATCACGCCGAGTCGGATCCTGGCGCTCACCTTCACGAACAAGGCTGCCAAAGAGATGCGTGAGCGGGCCATGAAGCTGCTCGGCAAACGCCCCAGGAATATTCTGCCGCCCGAAATTTCGACATTCCATTCGCTCTGCGTACGCATTTTACGCCGTCACATCACCCGCCTCGGTTACCCAAAAGAGTTCGTGATCTACGATCGGGGCGATCAGGAAGCTCTTGCTCGAAACGCTTTGCGCGACATTCGGGTGGGGCAAGAGAAGCTCCGGCCCTCGGATTTGATCAACAAGATCAGCGGCTGGAAGACCCTCTCGGTAAGTCCGAGCAAGGCTGTGGATGTCTCCACCGACGACAAGGATCAATTGGCCGCGGCAGCCTATGTTCGGTACCAAGCAGCCCTGAAGTCCTCTGGAGCGCTTGATTTCGATGATCTCCTGATGCTCACCGAGGAGCTCTTTGAGAAGTTCCCCGAAGTTCGCTTTGCCGAATCCTCCCGGCACGACCACGTGCTCATCGATGAATATCAGGACACGAACGGGCTCCAGTACCGAATTGTCAAGCACTTGGCCCAGGCCCACGGGAATCTCTGCGTCGTGGGCGACGACGATCAGTCCATCTATGGCTGGCGTGGGGCGGAAGTGACCCACATTCTGAACTTCGCACGCCACTGGCCTAAGGCGAAAGTGGTTCGCCTTCAGCAGAATTATCGCAGCAAAGCCGCGATCTTGGAGTTAGCCAACACACTCATCGTTAACAACAAGAGCCGTCACGACAAGCAACTGTTTGCTGAGCGTGAAGGTGGAGCCGCACCGCGCTTTATCCGGTTCGACGATGAAACCAAAGAGGCCGAGGAGGTGGTGCGGGACGTGCGCGACCAACTCACACCTTCGAGTGACCGGCCACGCGTGGTTCCGAGTGACATCGCCATCCTGTTTCGAACCAACGAACAGCCACGTGTGTTTGAGCTGGAGCTGCGGCGCGCGAAGATCCCGTACGTGATCGTGGGCGGGCTCTCCTTCTTTGATCGCAAGGAAGTGCGCGATATCATGGCTTATTTGCGCGTGATCGCGAATCCGAAGGATGAGCTTTCGCTGCTCAGAGTTCTGAACACCCCCCCGCGTGGGATTGGGACGGGCAGCATCGAAACGTTGCTGGAGCATGCCGTCGAGAAGGGCGTACCGTTGTGGACCGTGCTCGGTGCCAGTCTGACGCACCCGGACATTGGTCACCATACGGGAGAGCGGATCGTTCAGTTTCAGAATCTGATGCTCTCCTTCCAGTCGCAGTTGGGCAAAGGGTCGCTCGCCGATCTCGCTAAGGAGCTGCTGAGCAGCGTGAATTACAAAGCGGAGCTGGAGCGTACCTACAAGACGGCGACCGAAATTGAGTCGCGCACGGCCTCCTTGGAAGAACTAGTGAACTCACTGGCTCAATACGAACAACAGGCCGAAAATCCTAGCTTGCTTGGATTTTTGGAAGAAGCTTCCTTGACCTCAAAGGACGACTACAAAGATGAGGACGAAAACAAAAAGAAGAACGCCCTCACCTTGATGACGCTGCACAGCGCCAAAGGCCTAGAGTTTCCACATGTGTACTTAGTCGGAGTTGAAGAAGGCATCATGCCGCATCGCCGTTCTCTGCTGGAAGGGACCGTCGAGGAAGAGCGTCGGCTCTGTTATGTGGGAGTCACCCGGGCGCAAGATCACTTGACCATCAGCTTCTGTAAGGAGCGGATGAAGTGGGGCAAAGCGCGAGCCTGTATTCCGAGCCGCTTCATTATGGAGATGCGCGGGGACAATGAAAAAGCCGAACGCGTAGCTCAAGCAGCCCTTGAGCAATTCACCAAAGAGAAGCATGAGGAAGAGGAGCGTAAGGCTCCGAAAAAGGTCAGTAAAAAGGCCTCCAGCAAAGCTAAGAAGCCAGCTTCACCCGCCGTTAAAAAGAAAGCGTGACCCAGCGGCCCCTATCGGCCGAGCCGCGACACACTGAGAAGGTCAAAGCTTCCGGGATGCCGATGAAGCAAGCGTTGGTTGACGTGCCTTGGTTGTCCTCGGCGTAGCGATTGACGCTGTCGGCTCCGTCTGTTCGGTCCGAAAAGAGCGCACGCACAGTTGCCACGCTGTGCTCGCCGCGCGCGAGCACGCTGCCGAGCCGAGCGAGCCGCTTCAAACTTGAGTTCGACGGCGCCTCCCCCTCCAGCGACTTCACCTCCGCGCTGACGCAGTGATTCGTCCGGACCAAAGGCTCGCTTTCGAGCGTCCGCTCCACGCAGAGCGTTGCGCTGCATTCGAACTCTTGAGCGCCGTTGGCATCCGCGAGAAAGTAAGTATGGCCGCCGGCGCGTGGCGCCTCACGCACCAGCTGGCTGGCTTCGACTCGTGAACGGCTCGAAAGAGCGCGGTGCAGAACGCTTAAGTAACCGACTCCGACACGTGAGCCATGGGTTTTGAGATTGGTGGTACCAACCGTCAGCCCATGTTCGTTCATCCCCACAAGCGAGAGTGCACCCGCGCAGGTGACTGACCAAGTGCGCGGCCCCGTTTTCGGAATGCGGTGGATCGCAACCACATACTCTAGATCCGTGGGATTCAGGTCCCAGGTTTGCGCGGCGATCAAGCGATGATCCTGAGCCAGACCCTTGGGGATCAACGCGACCGAGCAGCCCTCCGCATCCGCGCGCTTACCCAACAACAAGACATCGCGCACGTCGGTCATGTTCGTGGTTGCGTAAAGAACGGCGGGATCCACCTTGGCCGCCTCGGCTATTCCCAAGTGCTCGGCATAGCCATCCGGGTGATAGCTCTTGCTGACTTCCATGCACGCTCTGCCCACCTCGAGCAGGTCAGCAACGCTGTGAGCGCCACGTTCGCTCAGATAGATAGCAGCTGCATCCAAGCGCTGCGCCACAAACCCCTGAATCCGCTCCGCCAACGCTTCACCCTGCGCTAACCCCAATTCTCGCGGCGATCCCGCGCACTCAATGCGCTCTAATTCAAGCTCCATGGCTGCGAAGCCTAGCCTTCAAACTGCTTCAGCTCACTGTCCAATCGTGCGTCGAGTGCGGTGTTTTTGGCTTCTGCTGTTGGGGTACTGGGAGCTTCGGGCGGAGCTTTGGGTGTCAATTCTGATTGGGCTCGCCACTTACGGAGTTTGAATACCGCCAAAGCGCCCGCGGCCCCGAGCATGAGTGTCAAACCAATCGCAAAGCCTCGGAGCGGGCTGTTCGGCTGCACCGCCAAAATCTTGGAACCATACCGCTCGACCATGACGGCACGCACCTGATCGATGCTTTCACCTGCTCTCAGTCGTTTTCTAATTTCCGCGCGCATTTCGCTAGCGATCGGCGAATCATGAATATCGAGCGTCTGGTTCCAACAACAGGGGGCGATCAGCTCGCCCTCCAAGCGATGCTCGCCAGGCACATAGTCCTGATGGTCATGCTCGCCGGGCACATACTCGCCCTGATGCGGCGGAGGCGCCTGAGCCGCAAAAACTGGCGCGCTCGCGAGGGCACTGGCCAGCACGAAACAGGAGCACCACATCAGATTCAAGCCGCCACGAGTCATCGAGAGTGGGGCTACTCTGCCACGCGTTCCCCCAAGTCGCATCCAGTGTTTTGGTGCGCTTGACCACTCCTCGGGCCAAAGCCTAGGGTGGCCAGCGAATTGAGGCCATTTCAGCGTCGTTTGAACCATCCACTCGGCTGTAGAAGTAAAAATTCACTATGAGTTCGTCCTCAAATCCCAACAGCTTGGTTCGTCGCGATGGTTCCGGCGCCATGTTCGATGGCATCGCTCCGCGCTACGATCTTCTGAATCGGCTCCTCTCGTTCGGGCTCGATCAACACTGGCGTAAGCTGGCGATCACAGCCCTCAAGCTCAAGCCCCAGAGCCGAATACTTGACTTGGCGACTGGCACTGGCGACGTCGCCATCGCGGCAGCCCAGGCTGTGCCGACTCTCACCGTGATTGGCGTGGATCCTTCCGAAGAGATGATGGTGGTAGGGCGACGCAAGCTGCAAGCGTTGGGGCTCGCTCCGCGCGTCAGCTTGGAGTTGGGGGATGCGCAGGCTTTGGCGTTTGAGAACAGCTCATTTGATGGGATCAGCATCGCGTTTGGGATTCGTAACGTGCCGGACCGTGTTCAGGCGTTGCGTGAAATGAAGCGCGTGCTCAAGCCCGGTGGGCGTTTAGCGATCCTGGAGTTGTCCGAGCCGAAAGCGGGTGTTTTAGGCCTGCTCGCGAAGTTCCACGTCCATGTGCTGGTGCCCTGGGTAGGTGCTTTAATTTCAGGCGCCCACGAGTATCGGTATCTGCAGCGCTCGATTGCCGCATTCCCACCCGCTCATGAATTTGCAAAGTTGATCGAGGCGGCGGGGCTGGCCGTGGAGGAGATCGTGCCGCTCACGTTGGGTGTGGCACACCTCTACGTCGCGGAGAATAGGATCTCAGGGTGAGCTCCTCGTTGGCCCAATTGGAGGTCCCCGTCGCGGCTTCTGATGAAGGTCTGCTCACGCGCTGGGTGCTGCGCGAGCTGGAGCGGCTGCGCGGTTGCAATGTGGCAATGCTGGGCGTAACCACGCCGCTTTTGCCTCTGGATCGGTTTTTGGCGTTAGCTGGCGATGAAGACGCCTGGCTCTGGGATCCGCCTGGCGAAGGCGGTTTTGCCGCGATTGGCACGCTCTGCGAAGTGCGGGCCTCCGGAGCGACTCGCTTTGGAGACGTTCAGCGGCGTGCAGAGGCTCTGTTTGCCGGAATCGGCTCCGCCCATCGCACGCGGCCCGAGGCCTCGCTCCCTCGGTTGTTTGGTGGTTTTTCGTGCTTCTCGAATCTTGCGGCAGATCCGTTGTGGGACGCTTGGGGCGAGGCAAGGTTTGTTTTGCCGCGAATCTTTTACGAGATCCACGACGACGGCACGGCAACGCTCGGTATCGCCTGCGATCTGGAACGGCCGCTTTCCCGCCAGGAGCTGGCTCGCGAAGTGGCTCTGACCCTCACCAGTTATCTGCGGCGGCTAACCACCGAGCATCCAACCGAACCCGCTCTGCCCGTTTCCGTTTCCGTACTTGAACGCAAGGAACTGGGTCAGGCGGAATGGCGCACACTCGTCGGTCAAATTCGAGCCAGCATCGAAGCAGAAAACTTAGAGAAGATCGTCGCCGCCCGGCGCAGCTCGCTGCGTCTCAAGCCCGATCCCGAGTGGCGTCAGGTGCTCCTCCGGCTCGCTGCCGACAACGCAGCTTGTACGCGTTTTGCGCTAAAATATGGCAATTCCGCGTTTCTCGGCGCCACCCCGGAGCGATTGGTGCGAAAACTCGGCACCCAGTTCGACACTGAAGCACTCGCCGGTTCAGCGCGTTCGGGTCCCGAAGGCGCGTTGGCCTTGCTAGAGAGTGCCAAAGATCTCGAAGAGCATGCAATCGTAGTGCGAGAAATTCTACGGGCTTTGGAGCCCTTCGCCGAAAGCCTGACCGCTCCCAAGGCGCCGCACGTGCACGCGCTCCAGTACGTCTCCCATTTGCGGACACCCATTTCCGGGGTCCTTGCTGCACCCACGCATATTCTAGAACTAGTAGCCGCACTCCACCCGACTCCTGCTGTCGGCGGGGTGCCGAAGGAGCGCGCCCAGCGCTTCATTGAGGCCCACGAACGGGACCGGCGGGGCTGGTATGCGGGTCCGATCGGCTGGTTTGATAGCCAAGGCGATGGCTCCTTCGCGGTGGCGTTGCGCTCCGCGCTCCTGAAGGGCGACCAAGCGCATCTGTACGCAGGCGCCGGTATCGTGCGCGGCTCTGAGCCGGATGCCGAGTATCAAGAGACGGAACTCAAGTTCCAGGGCTTATTGCGGGCACTCGGAGTGAGTGGGTGATGGAGGCGAGCCCCCTTGCGGAGTGGGCTCGCTTGTTGTTGGGGAGCTTCGTCCAAGCAGGGCTGCGCGACGTGGTGATAAGCCCAGGCTCGCGCTCAACGCCTTGGGTGTGGGCGGCGCTGAACACTCCTCCGTTGCGGTGTCACAGCATTCTCGATGAACGCTCGGCAGCGTTTTTCGCACTCGGCCAGGCACGAATCACAGGGCGCCCGAGCTTATTGCTCTGCACTTCGGGCACTGCTGCTGCGCACTATTTCCCCGCCATCATAGAAGCCAGATTAACGTCGACCCCGCTGCTGCTGCTCACCGCCGATCGCCCGTTCGAGCTACAAGCCGCCAAAGCCCCTCAAACCATCGATCAAGTGAAGCTCTTCGGCGACAACACCGAGTACTTCGAACTCGGAATGCCCGATCCGCATCCCGAAGCACTCAAGTTTGCGCGCCGCCTCGCCTTTCAGGCACTCACCCGTTCAACTCAGCCCGGTGCACGCCCCATCCACATCAACGCCCGAGCACGCAAGCCACTCGAACCGCAGAGCTCGCCTGTTCTGGCAGCGCAGGTTTCCGAGCTTTTAGCCAAAACTCCGCTAGAACACGCATCCTCTCGCCTTGAATGCATAATTCCAGAGTCCTTGATAAAAAGCCTGCACTCCACAGCACGTGGCCTGTTCTTCTCGGGGCCTGAGAATCCCGCCGCCGCTGGTTACTCGGAGCTCCTGTTGAGCTTGGCCGAACGCACAGGTTGGCCAATCGTGGTCGATGCAGCAAGCCCGCTCAGATTCCTCGGAAATCAAGCAGACAAAGCCACGCTGCTCGAATTGACTGAGTGGTTCTTGCCCATACTCGCCGAAGAAATGCGCCCCCAGGTCGTCGTGCGATTCGGCTCACCACTCGTGTCTTCCGCATTGCAGCAGTGCCTCGGCACTTGGGAAAATGCGATCACCTATGCCGTTACCGACGGCGCGTGGTCCGATCCCCAAAACAGCAGCATTCAGCTACCAAGTCGCCCAGCTGAGCTCCTCAAAGCGCTCCTCGCTCACGCACCGGTGACACCCTCGCCCGAAGCACAGAGTTATTCACGGAAACTCGAGCAAGCCAATCAGCGTGCCGCCCACGCTGTGAGCGCGGTGTTAAGTGAGGAGGGCGCCTTCTCAGAAGCGCACGCGGCGGCTTCCATCGCAAGACTCTTGCCTCAGGGCTCGCTGCTAGCGCTCGGCAATAGTCTGCCGATCCGTGATTTTGGCTCGTTCGTTGGTCGGGAACACGCACAGGTTGCAGTGCTTTCACAGCGTGGCGCCAACGGGATTGATGGCTTGATTTCTGGGGCAGCGGGAGCCGCTCAAGCCAGCGGGAAACCAACGACGCTGGTGCTGGGTGATTTGAGTTTTATTCACGATTTGGGCGGACTTTGGTGCTGCCAGGCTCTTGAAACCCCATTCGTCATCGTGGTGTTGGACAATGCGGGTGGGCGCATTTTTGAACAGCTTCCGATTCAACACAGCACCGGCATGACGCCCGAAAAGCTGCAAAACTGGGTGTTGAGTCACGAACTCCGGCTAGAAAAAGCGGGCGAGATTTTCGGATTTCATAGCGAACGGGTGAGTGACGCCCCTGCCCTTGAGGCAGCACTCGGTCGAGCTTATGCGCATGCTGGACAGAGCTTGATCGTCGTTGCGGTTGCGCCCTCTGGAGCGCACCAGACCTCGCGTCGTGTAGCGGAGCGGCTTAGCGCGGAGCGGCTTAGCGCGGAGCGCGCTTAGCGGCTTTAGCAGTGATGGCTAAAC
>Ga0105048_10005758_pt1 | contig 20011 bp, 18 predicted proteins | sample MAT05_FD_78382 | JGI IMG/M metagenome (GOLD analysis project Ga0105048, IMG submission 78382) | Freshwater microbial communities from Lake Fryxell liftoff mats and glacier meltwater in Antarctica - MAT-05 | ecosystem: Environmental > Aquatic > Freshwater > Ice > Liftoff microbial mat | place...
ACGACCATTTCGCCTCGCCCGCCTCGGTGCTTTACCGCCTGCAAAGCCGGGCGAGTGCCACCGGTGTCGCGCGCGAAGACGTGGTCACCCGGCGCGGCCACATCCGGCTGTCCACCCACCGCATCTCCGAAGAACGGTTCCTCTGGCGGCTTGAGGAGTTTCAGGACAGCCCTGCCTCGGCGCGGGGGGCAGACACGCTCAGCCTGCCGATCCTGACCGCCAACAAGGCGGGGGTCGTGCTGTTCTCGAACGAGGCGATGCGGCGTCTGCTGGGCGGCCGGCCGAAACGGCTGGACCAGATCTTTACCACCCCGACCCTGAATTCGGGCGAAGAGGTCGAGGTGACGGGGGCCACCGGCCCGGTCCGCGCCGTCGTGGCCGAGATCGAGGGCAATGGCGAGCGGCGGGAAATTTACCTGATGCCGGTGCAACCCAGCCGTGCGCCCGGTGAGGTGATGGCGGATTTCGAGAATCTGCCGGTGGCTCTGATCAATTTTGCGGTCGATGGCACACTGCGGGCGGCCAACCGGATGGCGCGCGACCTGCTGGCGCTGCCCGGCGGCTCGCAGCCGATGGTGCACGACCTGTTCGAAGGCCTCGGCCGCCCCGTCGCGGACTGGCTGGCTGACGTCGCGGCCGAACGGGTGCCCGGCGGTGCCGAGGTGCTGCGTGCCCGCGGCACCGAGGGCGAGGTGTTTTTGCAGATCACCCTGCGCCGCATCGTCGAAGGCGGGCGGCCGGGCGTTCTGGCCGTGCTGCAGGACGCCACCGCGCTGAAAACGCTTGAGGCGCAGTTCGTGCAAAGCCAGAAGATGCAAGCCATCGGCCAGCTTGCGGGCGGAGTGGCACATGACTTCAACAACCTGCTGACGGCGATTTCGGGGCACTGCGACCTGCTGCTGATGCGGCACGACCGCGAGGATCCGGAGTATGGTGATCTTGTGCAGATCCACCAGAACGCCAACCGTGCGGCGTCGCTGGTGGGGCAACTGCTCGCCTTCTCGCGCAAGCAGACGCTGAAGCCGGAGCGGCTCGAATTGCAGGAGGCGCTGTCGGACCTTGCGCATCTTCTCAACCGGCTGGTCGGCGAACGGGTGTCGCTGCGCCTCAGCCATGCACCGAACCTTGGCGCCATCCGCGCCGACCGCCGGCAACTGGAACAGGTGCTGATGAATCTGGTCGTCAACGCCCGCGACGCGATGCCCGACGGCGGCACAATTTACATGGACACCGAGGCCATGACCCTGCGCGACGAATTGCGCCGCGACCGCGCGGTGGTGCCGCCGGGTGATTACGCAGTGATCCGGGTGCGCGATCATGGCATCGGCATTCCCGAGGACCGGCTGCAAAAAATCTTCGAGCCGTTTTTCACCACCAAACGCGCGGGCGAGGGCACGGGTCTGGGCCTGTCGACCGCCTATGGCATCGTCAAGCAATCCGGCGGCTTCATCTTTGTCGATTCGACGCCCGGGCAGGGGTCCGAATTTCAGCTGTATTTCCCGGTCCACGACGCCCCGTTCGAGGCGGCCCCGGAACCGCCGAAGCGGATCGTGCTGAAACAGGGCGAAGGCGTGGTGCTGCTGGTCGAGGACGAGGCGCCGGTGCGCGCCTTTGCCAGCCGGGCCCTGCGGATGCGCGGCTATACCGTGCTCGAGGCCGAGAATGCCGAGGACGCGCTGAAAACGCTTGAGGATCCCTTGCTGGAGGTTGATGTCTTTGTCACCGATGTGGTGATGCCGGGCATGGATGGTCCGTCCTGGGTGAAGCAGGCACTTTTGCTGCGCCCCAACGTCAGGGTGATCTTCGTTTCCGGCTATGCCGAAGACCATCTGGCCGAAACCCAGGCCCGGATTCCGAACTCGGTGTTCCTGCCCAAACCCTTCTCGTTGACCGACCTGACCGCTACGGTGCAGGGCCAGCTACACTAGCGTCGCATAGAGGGCGAAATCAGGTGCTGCACACCGATGCAGCAGCGCCTCGATCTCGGCAGACAGCGGCGTCGGCGCGACCGGAGAGACGTTGCTGAGAGGCAGGGTGATCTGCCGGTTCAGCCGCCCCTCCAGATACTGCACAAGATCGTCGATCCGGTCATGCCGGAACAAGAGATCCGCCCCCTTCACACCCTCGGGCCGCAGGAACCCGGCCTGGGTCCCGACATTGGCGAAAGCCGGAGGCGCATCGGTGCAATACGCCTGAATGAACGCGTCAAAGCTGAGGCCGGCGGTCGAGCGCCGCTTGTCGGGAATGCCCGCCCGCTGCCGATACCGATACCACGACCCCAACCAGTCACGCGGTTCGCGCATCACGCCGATCACGGTGAACGGCTCTTTGGCCACCTGTTCCAGATAGGGCCCCAGAAACCGGCGATACCGCTTGACGGGCGTATGCTTCAATTCCGGCGGCGTCTGGATGGAAATCGCCGCAAACCGCGCCAGTGCCTCCGCCAGCGCGGTGGAGCCGGTTTTCGGAGTCGCCAGCAGAACCAGCCTTTGTTCCCAGAACACCAGCATGCCACCCCCTGTTTTGCCGCTGCCGTAAACTATCCCTTAACCTAAACCTGCAAAAGCTGGATTCAGAAGATTTATATTGAAATGTTCCCGTTTTGATCGCATACCAACGGGAACACATGGCGAACATCAATCGCGGTGTCGCGGTTGTCGGATTGGTTGCCGCCTTGATGCGGCTGTGGGATAAGGGGCGAAGAATGGCTGTTGCAAAGCTGCTGGACTTGGACGGGAAGCGGGACATGGACAAGGCAAAGGCGCTGGAAAGCGCATTGGCGCAGATCGAGCGGCAGTTCGGCAAGGGCTCGATCATGAAGCTGGGCGCCAACAGCCCGGCGATGGACATCGAGGCGACGTCGACGGGCTCTCTTGGCCTTGATATCGCGCTCGGGATCGGCGGGCTGCCGCAGGGCCGCATCGTCGAGATTTACGGGCCGGAATCCTCGGGCAAGACCACGCTGACGCTGCATGTTGTGGCAGAGGCGCAGAAAAAGGGCGGTGTGTGCGCCTTTGTCGATGCAGAACACGCGCTGGACCCGCAATATGCGAAAAAGCTGGGTGTCGATCTGGATGAATTGCTGATCTCGCAGCCCGACACCGGCGAGCAGGCGCTGGAGATTGTCGACACCCTGGTGCGCTCGGGCGCGGTAAGCCTGATCGTCGTCGATTCGGTGGCGGCACTGGTGCCGAAATCCGAGATCGAGGGCGACATGGGCGACATGCAGATGGGCTCGCAGGCCCGCCTGATGAGCCAGGCAATGCGCAAGCTGACCGCCAGCATCGGCCGCAGCAATTGCATGGTGATCTTCATCAACCAGATCCGGATGAAGATCGGCGTGATGTTCGGCTCGCCCGAAACCACCACCGGCGGCAACGCCCTCAAATTCTACGCCTCGGTCCGACTCGACATCCGCCGGATCGGCGCGATCAAGGAACGTGACGATGTGGTGGGCAACTCGACCCGGGTGAAGGTCGTCAAGAACAAGGTGGCGCCGCCCTTCAAGGAGGTGGAGTTCGACATCATGTATGGCGAAGGCATCTCCAAGACCGGCGAACTGGTCGACCTTGGCGTCAAGGCCGGCGTGGTCGAGAAGTCGGGGTCGTGGTATTCCTACGGCGACGAACGGATCGGGCAGGGCCGCGAGAATGCCAAGGCGTTCCTCAAGTCAAACCCCGCGACGGCGCTTGAAATCGAGGACAAGATCCGCGGCGCGCATGGGCTCGATTTCGCGATCCCGCCCGGAGAGCGTGACGGCCTGACCGAAGACTGACGCCCGCCGTCCCCGCCCGTGAAAACGGGCGGTGGACAGGGTCGGCGGCGGGGGCTAAACGAAGGGCCAGCTTCGTTTTCCTTGCCGATAGGGCCGCCACATGCCGTCTTTGACCGATATCCGCTCGACCTTCCTCGACTATTTCGTAAGCAAAGGCCATCGGCAGGTCGAAAGCTCGCCTCTGGTGCCGCGCAACGACCCGACGCTGATGTTCGCCAATTCGGGCATGGTTCAGTTCAAGAACTGCTTTACCGGGGTCGAGACGCGGGACTACAAACGGGCGACGACGGCGCAGAAATGCGTGCGGGCCGGCGGCAAGCACAATGACCTCGACAATGTGGGATACACGGCGCGGCACCACACGTTCTTCGAGATGCTGGGCAACTTCAGCTTTGGCGACTATTTCAAGGATCAGGCGATCGAATTCGCATGGGAGCTTCTGACCCGCGATTTCGGGCTCGACCGTGACCGGCTGTGCGTCACCGTCTATCACACCGATGACGAGGCGGCGGCGATCTGGAAAAAGGTCGCGAACCTGCCGGATCACCGGATCATCCGCATCGAGAGCGACGACAACTTCTGGCGGATGGGGCCCACCGGCCCCTGCGGCCCCTGCACCGAGATCTTCTACGACCACGGCGACAGGATCTGGGGTGGGCCTCCGGGGTCGGCCGAGCAGGATGGCGACCGGTTCATCGAGATCTGGAACAACGTGTTCATGCAGAACGAGCAGTTCGCCGATGGCTCGATGCGGCCGCTCGACATGCAGAGCATCGACACCGGCATGGGGCTGGAGCGGATCGGGGCGCTGCTGCAGGGCAAGCACGACAACTATGATACCGACCTGATGCGCGCATTGATCGAGGCGTCGGCCCATGCCACCAGCAATGACCCCGACGGTCCGGGCAAGATTCACCACCGGGTGATTGCCGACCACCTGCGCAGCACCTCGTTCCTGATCGCCGACGGGGTGATGCCCAGCAACGAGGGGCGCGGCTATGTGCTGCGGCGGATCATGCGGCGGGCGATGCGGCATGCCCATATGCTCGGCGCGCAGGACCCGGTGATGCACCGGCTGGTGCCGGCGCTGGTGCAGCAGATGGGCGGGGCCTATCCGGAGCTTGGCCGGGCGCAGAGCCTGATCACCGAGACGCTGCGGCAGGAAGAAACGCGGTTCAAGCAGACGCTGGACCGGGGGCTGAAGCTGCTGGATGACGAGCTGGCGCGGCTTCCCGAGGGCGCCGATCTGCCGGGGGCCGCGGCCTTCAAGCTGTATGACACCTATGGCTTCCCGCTGGACCTGACGCAGGACGCGCTGCGAGAGCAAAGCCGGGGTGTCGATGTTGCAGGGTTTGACGCCGCGATGACCGAACAGAAGGTCATGGCGCGGGCGGCCTGGGTCGGCACCGGCGAGACGACCGATGCGACGATCTGGTTCGGTCTGGCCGAAACCCACGGCGTGACCGAGTATCTCGGCTATGACACCGACCGGGCCGAGGCGCAGGTTCTGGCGCTGGTGCAGGGCGGGGCCGAGGTGGCGCAGGCGACCGGGCCGGTGCAGATCATGGTCAACCAGACGCCGTTCTATGCCGAAAGCGGCGGGCAGGTGGGCGACACCGGGCTGATCCGCACCGATACCGGGCTGGCCGAGATCACCGACACCAAAAAGGTTGCGGGCGTGTTCATTCACCTCGCGACCGTGATCGAGGGCGACATCCGGCGCGGGCAGGCGGCGCGGCTTGAGGTCGGGGGGGCCCGGCGTGGGGCGATCCGGGCCAACCATTCGGCCACACACCTGCTGCACGAGGCGTTGCGGCGCGCGCTTGGCGATCATGTCGCACAGCGCGGCAGCCTGAACGCGGCCGACCGGCTGCGCTTCGACTTCAGCCATTCGCAGGCGATGACCGAGGCGCAGCAGCGCAGTGTCGAGGCCGAGGTGAACGGCTACGTCCGCCAGAACTCCGCCGTCGAAACCCGGATCATGACCCCGGATGACGCCCGCGCGCTCGGGGCGCAGGCGCTGTTCGGAGAGAAATACGGCGACGAGGTGCGCGTGGTGTCGATGGGGCGGCTTGACGGGTCGGGCAAGGGCGCGGATCGGGCGACCTATTCGCTGGAATTGTGCGGTGGCACCCATGTGCAGCGGACGGGCGACATCGGCGCCTTCGTGTTGATCAGCGACAGCGCCTCGTCCTCCGGGGTGCGGCGGATCGAGGCACTGACCGGGCAGGCGGCGCTTGATCATCTGTTGGACGAAGCCCGGGCGCTGGCCTTGGCGGCGACGATTCTCAAGACCCATCCCGGCGACGTGGTGAACCGGGTCGCGGTGCTGCAGGACGAACGCCGGGCGCTGCAGAACGAGGTGGCGCAACTGCGCCGCGAATTGGCGATGGGCGGGTCGGGGTCTGGCCCGGAAGTGAGGGAAATCAACGGGGTGCGGCTGATTTCTCAGGTGCTTTCCGGCGTCTCGGGCAAGGATTTGCCCAGCCTGATCGACGAGATGAAGGCGCGGATCGGCTCTGGTGCCGTGCTGCTGATCGCCGATACCGGGGCGAAACCTGCGGTGGCGGCGGGGGTCACCGCGGACATGACGGGGCGGGTCAGTGCGGTGGCGCTGGTCAAGGCCGCCGCCGAGGCGATGGGCGGCAAGGGTGGCGGAGGGCGGCCGGACATGGCGCAGGCCGGGGGCGCGGACATTGCGCTGGCCGAAGCCGCGATTGCGGCGGCCGTTGCCGTGCTGGAGGCCTGAGATGCCGACAGCGCTTTGGATTGCCCATGTCGAGGTGACCGACCCCGAAGCCTATGCGCGTTACGCGGCGGCGGCGGGGCCGGCGATTGCGGCGCATGGCGGGGTGTTCCTTGCGCGCGGGGGGACCTATGTGCAGCTTGAGGGGCGCGACCGGGCCCGCAACGTGGTGGCGCGGTTTCCCAGTCTTGCGGCGGCGGTGGCCTGCTACAATTCCGCCGACTATCAGGCGGCCCTGGCCCATGCCAAGGGGGCCAGCACGCGCGATCTGACGGTGGTCGAGGAAATTGGTTGAGCCTCGCCGCCCAAGCCCATGAAAAAACCCGCCTTTCGGCGGGTTTTTCTGTTACTGCCCCGCGCGCGACATCCGCTTGCGGTCGTTCGGATCGAGAAAGCGTTTCCGCATCCGCACGGTTTTCGGCGTCACTTCCACCAGTTCATCATCGTCGATATAGGCGATGCACTGTTCCAGGCTCAGCTTGACCGGCGTGGTCAGGCGCACGGCCTCGTCGGTGCCCGAGGCGCGAACGTTGGTCAGCTGCTTGCCCTTCAGCGGGTTCACTTCCAGATCGTTGTCGCGGTTATGCTCGCCGATGATCATGCCGGTATAGACCGGCTCCTGCACGCCGATGAAAAAGTGCCCGCGGTCCTCCAGCTTCCACATCGCATAGGCGACCGAAACCCCAGATTCCATCGAGATCAACACACCCTGACGCCGGCCCTCGATCGGGCCCTTGTGCGGGGCCCAGTCATGAAACACGCGGTTCAGAACGCCGGTGCCGCGGGTGTCGGTCATGAACTGGCCGTGATAGCCGATCAAACCGCGCGAGGGGACATAGGCGATGATCCGGGTCTTGCCGACGCCGGCCGGTTTCATCTCGATCAGATCGCCCTTGCGCGGGCCGGTCAGCTTTTCGATCACCGGACCGGTGTATTCGTCATCGACGTCAATGGTGACTTCCTCGATAGGCTCATGCCTGACCCCGTCGATCTCTTGAAAGATCACGCGCGGGCGGCTGATCGACAGCTCGAACCCCTCGCGGCGCATGTTCTCGATCAGCACGCCCATCTGCAATTCGCCGCGACCGGCCACCTCAAAGGCGTCGCCGCCGGGGGTGTCAGACACCTTGATCGCCACGTTGATTTCGGCCTCGCGCATCAGGCGTTCGCGGATCACCCGCGACTGCACCTTGGTGCCGTCCTTGCCCGCAAGAGGAGAGTCGTTGATGCCGAAGGTCACCGAAATTGTCGGCGGATCAATTGGTTGCGCCGGAAGGGCGGTGTCGACCTCAAGCGCACAAAGCGTGTCTGCCACGGTGGATTTCGACATGCCGGCCAGCGTCACGATATCGCCCGCTTCGGCAGCGTCGATCGGGGTCATCACCAGCCCGCGATAGGCCAGCACCTTGGACACGCGAAACTGCTCCAGCTTTTCGCCGTCACGTGACAGGGCCTTGATCGTCTCGCCCGCGCGCAGGGTGCCAGCCTCGACCCGGCCCGTCAGGATGCGGCCGATGAAGGGGTCGGCCGACAGCGTGGTCGCCAGCATCTGAAACGGCTCGGCGCGCCGGGCGACCTGCGTCGGCGGGGGGACGTGTTTCTGCACCAGGTCGAACAGCGCCGACAGGTCCTTGCGCGGGCCGTCAAGCTGTTCGTCAGCCCAGCCGTTGCGGCCCGAGGCGTAGAGCACCGGGAAATCCAGCTGGTCATCATCGGCGCCAAGGTTGGCGAACAGGTCGAACACCTCGTTCAACGCGCGCGACGGCTCGGCGTCGGGCTTGTCGACCTTGTTCAGCACGACGATCGGCCGCAGGCCCAGAGCCAGCGCCTTGGAGGTCACGAACTTGGTCTGCGGCATCGGGCCTTCGGCCGCGTCGACCAGCAGCACCACACCATCGACCATGCTCAGGATCCGCTCCACCTCGCCGCCGAAATCGGCGTGGCCGGGGGTGTCGACGATGTTGATGCGCTGCCCGGCCCATTCCAGCGAGGTGCATTTCGCCAGAATGGTGATGCCGCGCTCGCGTTCGATGTCGTTGCTGTCCATCGCCCGTTCAGACACGGCCTGATTTTCGCGGAACGAACCGGATTGTTTCAGCAGCTCATCAACGAGCGTGGTCTTGCCATGGTCGACGTGCGCGATGATGGCGATGTTGCGGAGCTCCATCGGGAGGGGTCACTTTCTTTAATCAGCTTTGCGCGGGCGATACCGCAGGCGGGCCGGAAAGGCCAGAGGAACCTTTTGCAGGTGCAGCGTCAGGTGGCGATATAGCGGTCGCGGCGGTGGTTGACCGCGAGAAACAGGTTGAACGTGGCGGCCCCGAGGAACGACCATGCCAGCACACCTATGTCGATGAACAGCGCCGACAGGGCAAACAGCGCCACATCGAAGATCAGTTGCGCATAGCCTGCCTGAAATCCGGTGCGGTCCTGCAGCATCAGCCACAGGATCGAGATGCCGCCAAAGCTGCCGCCGTGCCGCACCACCGCCAGCGCCGCGATGCCGAACAGGATGCCGAACAGCGGGGCGGCGAACAGCGGCGAGATGTGGGCAAACGACATCCACAGCGGCAACCATGCCGTCGCCAGCGACAGGGCCGCGACGGAGATGAAGGTTTTCACCGCAAACTGCCACCCGATCCGCCGATAGCCGAACCACAGGAACGGCAGGCTGATGGCGAAATACACTGCCGGAAAGGGCAGGGCGGTGGCATAGCTGATCAGCGCGGCGACACCCACGGTCTGCCCGGCGACAAAGCCCATGAAGGTCAGAATGTGCATGCCGACAGCCGCCATGCAGACGCCAAAGGCAATCCCCTGGGCATCCTCAAGCAGGCTGTGGTGGGCGGATGGCTGCATTGCCCCGCCTTAGACCGGCGGCGCCTATATGTCAATAATATTGACCTAAATGCCTTGCAGCCGAACCCGGCAGGGTGCGATACGCGGTGGCGGGCGCGGTGGCGGGCGCGGTGGCGAAACCGGCCGATCCGAGCGACGCCCGTTTCGCTGCAGAAAGGGCCCGCGGTCAGGCCGGCCCTTTGCAACTTGAACGCGCTGTCAGCCGACCAGCGCCGTGTTCAGATAGTCATCGACCTTTTCGAGATAGCCGATCGTGGTCAGCCATTTCTGATCGGGGCCCACCAGCAGCGCCAGATCCTTGGTCATCCAGCCATCCTCGACCGTCTGAACCGTCACCGCCTCCAGCGTTTCGGCAAAGCGCAGCAGTTGCGCGTTGTCGTCCAGCTTGGCGCGGTGCTTGAGCCCGCCTGTCCAGGCATAGATCGACGCGACCGAATTGGTCGAGGTCGCCTTGCCCTTCTGATGCTCACGGAAGTGGCGGGTCACGGTGCCATGCGCCGCTTCGGCCTCGACGATTCTGCCATCGGGGGTCATCAGCACCGAGGTCATCAGACCCAGCGAGCCAAAGCCCTGCGCCACGGTGTCGGACTGCACGTCGCCGTCATAGTTCTTGCACGCCCAGACATAGCCGCCCGACCACTTCATGGCGCTGGCCACCATGTCGTCGATCAGCCGGTGTTCATAGGTGATGCCCTTCGCCGTGAAGGCATCGGCGAATTCGGCCTCGTAAACCTGCTGGAACAGGTCCTTGAAGCGGCCATCATAGGCCTTCAGGATCGTGTTCTTGGTCGACAGATACACCGGCCAGCCTTTCAGCAGGCCATAGTTCATCGACGACCGGGCAAAGTCGATGATGCTGTCGTCAAGGTTATACATCCCCATAAAGACCCCGGCCGAGGGGGCGGCATAGACGTCACGCTCGATCGTGGTGCCATCTTCACCGACGAACTTCATCGTCAGCTTGCCCGCGCCGGGAAAGTGGAAGTCGGTGGCGCGATACTGGTCGCCAAAGGCATGGCGGCCGATCACGATGGGCTTGGTCCAGCCCGGCACAAGGCGCGGCACGTTGCGGCAGATGATCGGCTCGCGAAAGATCACGCCGCCCAAGATGTTGCGGATGGTGCCGTTGGGCGACTTCCACATCTGTTTCAGGCCGAATTCCTCGACCCGCTGCTCGTCTGGGGTGATGGTCGCGCATTTGACGCCAACACCGTATGTCTGGATGGCATGCGCCGCGTCGATGGTGATCTGGTCGTTGGTCGCGTCACGCACCTGAATGCCGAGGTCGTAGTATTTCAGGTCGATATCAAGATAGGGCAGGATCAGCTTTTGCTTGATGAAATCCCAGATGATCCGGGTCATTTCATCGCCGTCAAGTTCAACGACGGGGTTGGCGACTTTGATCTTCGTCATGTCCGGCCCTTTGTGATGGATTCGCTGCAGGTGTCATAGCGGAAACCGGGGGGTCGGGGAAGATGGTATGCGATGGTATACTAACTGCCGCCGCGCTCGTCGACCGTCTCGCCCATCCAGAGGTCCATGGTAAATTCGGCACCGTCGGCTTGCATCGCGGCGATCTTGTGGGCCAGAAGCGCGCGCATCCGCCCCGGCTCCAGCGGGATATCCCAGTCATCCTCTCCATCAAGACCCAGCATCGACAGATCGAGCCTTCCGATGCCCTTGCGGCCGTCGCGCTGGATGACCTCCATCGAGTGGACCCATTCATCCAGCCCTTCCAGTCGGGCCGCCAGATCGGCAAGGTCCGCCAGAGACCCGACCTTGATCGGGCCGTCATCCAGCAGGTCCTTCAGGGCTGCATCGGTCAACCGGGGAATGTAGGTCTGCATCGCCCGGTGGTGCTAGTGGCTGATCGTGTCGCGCGGGCCTGCGGGGGCGGCCGCACCCTCGCGCTTGGCTTTCAGCACCGCCTCCAGAAATGCGCGGCCCCGGCGTTCGGCCATCCGCACGCGATACGCGGTCAGAAACGCCTCTTGCATGGTCGGCGAGGCATCGAGCAGCACCTTCGAGATTTTCTCGGGCAGACGGTCGTCGCCGGTTTCCTCCATGGCGGCGATCACGTCACGCGCCAACTGGTCGCCCATTTCCTCGACAACGCTCACCGCGACGCCTCGGTCAGCCGGCGGCGGACATAGGTCGAAACAGTGTCGATCATCGGCTTCATGTGATGCTCTTCGTCCTTGAAGAAATGGTCGGCACCGTCGATCTGGGTGTGGGTAATGGTGATGCCCTTCTGCTCGTGCAGCTTGTTCACCAGGTTGGTGGTGTCCTTCGGGGGGGCCACCTTGTCGGCGGTGCCGTTGATGATCAGGCCGGACGAGGGGCAGGGGGCCAGAAAGCTGAAGTCATAAAGGTTGGCCGGCGGGGCGACCGAGATGAAGCCGGTAATCTCGGGGCGGCGCATCAGCAGCTGCATCCCGATCCAGGCGCCGAAAGAAAATCCGGCGACCCAGCAATGTTTGGCATTGGGATTCATCGACTGCAGATAGTCGAGCGCCGACGCCGCGTCAGACAGCTCGCCAATGCCAAGATCGTAGTCGCCCTGGCTGCGCCCGACCCCGCGAAAGTTGAACCGCATCACGGTAAAGCCAAGATTGTAGAACGCGTAGTGCAGGTTATACACCACCTTGTTGTTCATCGTGCCGCCGTATTGCGGGTGCGGATGCAACACGATGGCAATCGGCGCGTCACGTTCCTTTTGCGGGTGGTAGCGGCCTTCCAGACGGCCCTCGGGGCCAGCGAAAATCACTTCGGGCATGTCTGTGTCGCACCTGTCAATTGCACGAGCGATTTGTTGACGAATTCGCTCGGATAACCTAGAACCATTCTAAGGCGGCACACGGCGACCTTCTGGGGTGGGCTTGAGTTAAGTGGTGCAGCCGCCTTCGTCAATGGAATTGGCAGGTATGACATGAAACTCTCGACCAAAGGCCGCTATGCGATGGTGGCGCTTGCCGATCTGGCGATTGCGGACGCCAAATCGGGGGGCGAAGAACTGATGTCGCTGGCGGCGGTGGCGAAGCGGCAGGACATTTCGCTGCCCTATCTGGAGCAGTTGTTCGTCAAGCTGCGCCGCGCCGGTCTGGTCGAGGCGGTGCGCGGGCCGGGGGGGGGCTACCGGCTGGCGAAATCGCCGCATGCGATCCGCATCTCCGAGGTGATGCAGGCGGTCGAGGAAACCGTGGATGCGCTGCACACCGGGGCGGGGGCCTCTGGCGGGGCGTCGGGGACGGTGGCGCAGACCCTGACCAACCGGCTGTGGGAGGGGCTGAGCGCGCAGGTCTATGTGTTCTTGCACCAGACCCGGCTGTCGGACGTGATCCGCAACGAGATGCAGCCCTGCCCGGCGGTGCCGGCGCTGTTTCATGTGGTGGACGACGTATGAGGGGCGGTCTTTCTGCGCAAGATCAGGGGGGCGCGGCCCCCCTCGGCCGGACGGCCTCACCCCCCGGGATATTTGGGTCAGAATGAATGCCATGACGGTGGAGCGGGTGTATCTGGACTGGAATGCGACAGTGCCGCTGCGGGCGGAAGCCCGGCGCGCGATGCTGGCGGCGATGGAAATCGTCGGCAATCCGTCTTCGGTGCATGCCGAGGGGCGGGCGGCCAAGGCGGTGATCGAGCGGGCGCGGGGGCAGGTGGCGGCGGCTTTGGGCGCCGAGGGGGCCGATGTTGTGTTCACCTCGGGGGCCACCGAGGCGGCGGCGCTGGCCTGTGCGGGGCGGGGGCTGGTCTGTGCCGGGATCGAGCATGACGCGGTGCTGGCCTGGTGCGCGCCGGTGCTGGCGGTGGACGCGCGGGGCGCGGTGGCGGTGGCGGAGCCCGGCCGATCTGCGGTGCAACTGGCCAATTCCGAAACCGGGGTGGTGCAGGCGTTGCCCGAGGGGCTGGCGGTATCGGATCTGACGCAGGGCTTTGGCAAGGTGCCCGTGGCGTTCAACGGGCTCGGCTGCGCGATGGGCCTGGTGTCGGCGCACAAGCTGGGCGGGCCGAAGGGCGTTGGCGCGCTGGTGGTGCGGGCCGGTGTCGAGGTGGCGGCGCAGATGCGGGGGGGAGGTCAGGAAATGGGCCGCCGGGCGGGCACCGAGAACCTGATCGGCATCGCGGGGTTCGGGGCTGCGGCGGAGGCGGCGGCGCGCGATCTGGCGGCGGGAATTTGGGACGAGGTGGCGCAGATTAGAAATATTCTAGAAACCGCATTGTCGTCTTTTGGATTTGAGACTATTTCTGTCGGGAATGGGTCGCTGCGGTTGCCGAACACCCTGTGCGTCATAGCACCGGGCTGGAAGGGCGAAAGCCAGGTGATGGCGGCGGATCTGGCGGGCTTTGCCATCTCGGCGGGGTCGGCGTGTTCCTCGGGCAAGGTGCGGGTCTCGCGGGGGCTGCGGGCCATGGGGTTTGACGAGAGGCAGGCGGGTCAGGCGATCCGGCTGTCATTGGGGCCGGGGATCGGCGAGCGCGACGTGTTGCGCTTTGCCGAAGCCTGGGCCCGGGACTACCGGCGCATTCGCGCCCGGGTGGCTTGAGGAAAGGGGTGCGGAATGGATGTTGTTGATCTGGAAGTGCGTGACGGGGTTGATCGGGACACGATAGAAACCGTGACGGCGATGGCCGGGGCCTACAAACATGGCTGGGCCACCGAGATCGAGATGGACTTTGCGCCCAAGGGCCTGTCCGAAGATATTGTGCGGCTGATCTCTTCGAAGAACGAGGAGCCCGAGTGGATGCTCGATTGGCGGCTGGCGGCTTACCGGCGGTGGGTCAAACTGGTCGAGCCGACCTGGGCGATGGTGCAGTATCCGGCCATCGACTATCAGGACCAGTATTATTATGCCAAGCCAAAGAGCATGGCTGTGAAGCCCAAGGATTTGTCCGAAGTCGACCCCAAGCTGTTGGCAACGTATGAGAAACTGGGAATCCCGCTGAAAGAGCAGATGCTGCTGGCCGGGGTCGAGGCGCCAGAGGGCGAACGGCGGGTGGCGGTGGATGCGGTGTTTGACAGTGTCAGCGTGGGCACCACGTTCAAGGCCGAGCTGGCCAAGGCCGGGGTCATCTTCTGCCCGATTTCCGAGGCGATCCGCGAGTATCCCGATCTGGTGAAGCAATATCTTGGCACCGTCGTGCCGCCCTCGGACAACTTCTTTGCCACGCTGAACTGCGCGGTGTTCACCGATGGGTCCTTCGTCTACATCCCGCCGGGCGTGCGCTGTCCGATGGAATTGTCGACCTACTTTCGCATCAACGCCGAAAACACCGGGCAGTTCGAGCGCACCCTGATCATCGCCGACAAGGGATCTTACGTCAGCTATCTGGAAGGCTGCACGGCGCCGAAGCGCGACACCCACCAGTTGCATGCGGCGGTGGTGGAACTGGTGCTGCTCGACGATGCCGAGATCAAGTATTCGACGGTGCAGAACTGGTATCCGGGCGATGAAAACGGCGTGGGCGGCATCTACAACTTTGTCACCAAGCGCGCCGATTGCCGGGGGGACCGGTCCAAGGTGATGTGGACGCAGGTGGAAACCGGGTCTGCGATCACCTGGAAATATCCGTCCTGCATCCTGCGCGGCGACGATTCACAGGGCGAGTTCTATTCCATCGCCATCGCCAACAACGCCCAGCAGGCCGACACCGGCACCAAGATGGTGCACCTTGGCAAGCGGACGAAAAGCCGGATCGTGTCCAAGGGCATCTCGGCGGGCCGGGCGCAGAACACCTATCGAGGGCTGGTGTCGATGCATCCCAAAGCAGTGGAAAGCCGCAACTTCACCCAGTGCGACAGCCTGCTGATCGGGGCGAACTGTGGCGCTCATACCGTGCCCTATATCGAGGTGCGCAACAACTCGAGCCGCGTCGAGCACGAGGCGACCACCTCGAAGGTCGATGAGGATCAGCTGTTCTATTGCCGGTCGCGCGGGATGGATGCCGAGGCGGCGGTGGCGCTGGTGGTCAATGGATTCTGCCGCGACGTGCTGCAGGCGCTGCCGATGGAATTCGCCATGGAGGCGCAAAGTCTGGTCGCCATCTCGCTGGAAGGGTCCGTCGGGTGAGCAGGACGCTGGCGGTCTTGCTGGACGCGCTGCCGCTGGACCGGCGCACGCGCATTGTCGACGTGGGGGCCAACCCGCTGCTCGACGAGGCGCCCTATGCGGCCCTGCTGCGCGCCGGGGCCTGCGACGTTGTCGGATTCGAGCCGCAGCCGGCGGCCTTTGCGGCGCTGATGGCGGCGAAATCGAACAACGAGACCTATTATCCGTTCGCTGTCGGTGACGGATCGACGGTGGAACTGAAAATCTACCGCTCGGGGGGCTACTCCTCGGTCTTTGACCCCTACATGCCCGGGTTGGCGCATCTGGGGGGCGGCAAGTGGGCAAAGGTGGTGGACCGCATCCGGTTTGACACCGTGGCGCTCGATTCGTCGGAAGTCGGGGTATTCGACCTGTTGAAGATCGACATTCAGGGCGGTGAATGCGCGGTGTTTCGCGGCGCCGAGACCAGTTTGCAGGCCGCGACGGCAGTGATCGTCGAGATGCGCTATGCCCGGCTTTACGACGGCGAGCCGATGATGGGCGGTGTCGATGCCGAACTGACCCGGCAGGGCTTTGCGCTGCACAAATTCCTGTTCACCAAATCGCGTGCGCTGCCGAATTCGCAAAGCCACCGGTTGCGCGAAAAGCGGCTGCGCGATCAGGCAGTTGATGGCGACGCAGTCTATCTGCGCGATCTGTCAGGGATTTCAGACTATTCCGACACGCAGTTGATGCACTTGTGCGTGACCGCCTGCGCGGTGTTCGACAGCCCGACGCTGGTGCTTTATGCGCTGGACGCATTGCAGCGGCGAGGAAAGGTGCCGGCCGATCTGGCCGCCGCCTTTGTCGATGCGCTGCCGCCCGAGGTGCGCCGCGATACGAAAGCTGCGTCATGAAACATCCGATGCGCCCGAAACTGACGATGCCCGCAGCGGAGGCCGCCCATGTCGGCCTGTGCTATGGCGCGGCCGACGTCATTCTGGAATACGGCTCTGGCGGATCGACGGTGCTGGCCGCCAAGATGCCGGACAAGGTGATTTTCACCGTCGAAAGCGATGCAGACTGGATGGCGGACCTGCAAGCCTGGTTTGATATCAACCCCACGCCGTCGCGCGCCCTGCTGCACCACGCCGATATCGGCCCCACCAAGGCCTGGGGCGCGCCGAAATCTGCGGCGTCGTTCCGGCTGTGGCCCGGATATCCGAATTCGGTATGGGAGCGGCCGGATTTTCAGGCGCCAGACGTGGTGCTGATCGACGGGCGGTTTCGGCTTGCTTGCCTGCTGACCACCATGTTGCGCATCACCAGACCGACGGTGGCACTGGTCGATGACTATCTCGAACGCCCCACATACCACACTGTCGAGCCGCTGATTGCCCCCACCCGGATGATCGGGCGGATGGCGCAGTTTGACCTTCAACCGTTTTCGCTGCCGGCAGATCGCCTAAGCTGGCTGATCGACGCATACCTTCGACCGCTGTAAAAGGACAAAAAGATGCTGAATATCAACAATCTGCATGTGAAACTTCAGGAAGAAGACAAGCAGATTCTGCGCGGCGTCGACCTGACCATCGGCGCGGGCGAAGTGCATGCGATCATGGGGCCGAACGGCTCTGGCAAATCGACGCTGTCCTATGTGCTGGCGGGTCGCGCCGGCTATGAGGTGACCGAAGGCTTGGCCACGCTTGATGGCGTCGACCTGCTGGACATGGACCCCGAAGCGCGGGCGGCGGCAGGGCTGTTTCTGGCGTTTCAGTATCCGGTCGAGATTCCGGGCGTCGGCAATATGACGTTTCTGCGCACCGCGTTGAATTCGCAGCGCAAACTGCGGGGAGAGCCCGAGGTGTCGGCCGGAGATTTCCTCAAGCTGGTGCGGGAAAAGGCAAAGACGCTCAAGATCGACGCCGACATGCTGAAGCGGCCGGTGAACGTGGGATTTTCGGGCGGCGAAAAGAAGCGCAACGAAATCCTGCAGATGGCGATGCTGGAACCGAGGATGTGCATCCTTGATGAAACCGACTCCGGCCTTGATGTTGACGCGATGAAGCTGGTGGCCGACGGCGTGAACGCCTTGCGCGGGGCAGGTCGGTCGTTCCTGGTCATCACGCATTATCAACGGCTTCTGGATCATATCACACCCGATTTCGTGCATATCATGGCCGGAGGCCGCATCGTCAAGACCGGCGGCGCCGATCTTGCGCTCGAGGTCGAAGCCAATGGCTATGCCGATATTCTGGCGGAGCAGGTCTGATGGCGCTGGCATTGGTCAGGGAAACCGCGCTCGCGGCGCGGATCGCTGGGCTGACAGCACCGCAGGGGGGGTGGCTTGGCACCGCCGCTGCCGACGCGCAGGCGCGGCTTGGCGCCATCGGCCTGCCGGTCAGGCGTGACGAATACTGGCGCTACACCGACCCGACCGGACTGACAGCACCAGACCCGGTGCCTGCCGCCGTTTTCGCGCCACAGGACGAGCCCGAGATCTTTGGCGCGACCGACCGGCTGCGGATCGTGTTCACCGATGGCAGGTTTGATGCGCAAGCCTCTGATCCCTTGACACTTTCCGGTTGCGAGATCAGCCTGTTGTCGCAGGCGGGCGGGCTCGACATCCACTGGGCGCGCGACACCTATGGCGTGCTTGAGGCGCGGGGGCAGACCCCGATCGCGCGTCCGCTTGCCGCACTGAATTCGGCCTATGCGACCGAAGGTGTGCTGATCCGGGTGACGGGGCAGGCGGCAAAGCCCGTTTCGCTGATTTATCAACGCACATCAGATACTTCGGACGTGATGCTGCACCATTGCATCAAAGTTGATGCCGGTGCCGAGCTGACCCTGCTGGAATCCGGCCCGGCGGCGGCGCGGTTCAACGTGGTAACCGAGGTCGATCTGGCGGCGGGCGCCCGCTTTCACCACATTCGCACGCAGGGCCGCGACCATGAACGACAGGCGGCGACGCATCTGTTTACCCGTCTGGCAGCCAAGTCGCGGTTCAAGAGCTTTACCCTGACCGCGAATGGCCATCTGACCCGCAATGAAACGGTGATCGAGTTGCTGGGCGACGATGCGGTGGCGCATGTGGCCGGGGCGGCGGTGGGGGACGGCCGGTTTCACCACGACGACACCGTGTTCGTGACCCATGCCGGACTGCGCTGCGAAAGCCGGCAGGTGTTCAAAAAGGTGTTGAAGAACGGCGCAGTCGGGGTGTTTCAGGGCAAGATTCTGGTCAAGCCCGGCGCGCAGAAAACCGACGGCTACCAGATCAGCCAGTCGCTGCTGCTCGACGGCGCGTCGCAGTTTCTGGCCAAGCCGGAACTCGAGATCTACGCGGATGACGTCAAGTGCAGCCACGGCTCCACCAGCGGCGAGATTGACGAAACCGCGCTGTTCTATCTGCAATCGCGCGGTATTCCGCTGCGCGAGGCGCAGGCGCTGATGGTGCTGGCCTTTCTGGCCGAACCGATTGCCGAGATTGACGACGGCGCCATCGCCGACGACATCCGCGACCGGCTGGAGGGCTGGCTTGCCCGGCATGCCGGGTAGATGAGCGTGGTCGCCGACATCGGGCTGGGCTGGCGCAGGCCGGGGGCGCTGATCCGGGCCAAGCTGGGGCAGGGCGTGCGCGAAGACCGCGCTCTGGCCGTGCTGATGGCGGCCTGCACGCTGATGTTCGTGGCACAGTGGCCCCGCCTGTCGCGAGAGGCGTTTCTGGAGCCGTCGGTTCCCTTGGAGGCGCGGATGGGTGCGACACTGCTGTCGCTGGTCTTTGTGCTGCCGCTGATCCTCTATGCCTTGGCGGGGGTCAGTCTGCTGGCGTCGCGTGCCGTTGGACTGCGGCCCACGGCGTTCGGCGCGCGGCTGGCGCTGTTTTGGGCGCTGCTGTGCCTGACACCGGCGCTGCTGCTGCACGGGCTGATCGCCGGGTTTATGGGGCCGCAGCTGGCGACCGGGGTCGGGCTGCTGGTGCTGGCCGGGTTTGGGTATCTGTGGGTGTCGATGCTGCGGGAGGCGGGCCATGTATGATGTGAATGCCGTGAGGGGCGACTTTCCGATCCTGAGCCGCGAGGTGAACGGGCGGCCGCTGATCTACCTCGACAATGGCGCTTCGGCGCAGAAACCGCGGGTGGTGATCGACGCCATGACGCAGGCCTATTCGATGGAATATGCCAATGTTCATCGTGGCTTGCACTACCTTTCGAACCTAGCGACCGACAAGTATGAATCCGTGCGCGGCACCATAGCGCGGTTTCTGAACGCCGGCTCGTCCGATGAGATCGTGTTCACCACCGGCACCACCGAGGCGATCAATCTGGTGTCCTATGCCTGGGCCGCGCCCCGGTTTCAGCCCGGCGACGAGATTGTGCTCAGCATCATGGAGCATCACGCCAACATCGTCCCCTGGCATTTCTTGCGCGAACGGCAGGGGGTGGTGCTGAAATGGGTCGACATTGACATTCGCGGCGATCTGGACCCACAGGCGGTTCTGGCAGCGATTGGGCCCAAGACCCGTCTCGTCGCAATTACTCATATGTCCAACGTGTTGGGCAGCGTTGTTGATGTGAAATCCATTTGTGCGGGCGCCGCGGCTAA
>Ga0105048_10005759_pt1 | contig 20008 bp, 16 predicted proteins | sample MAT05_FD_78382 | JGI IMG/M metagenome (GOLD analysis project Ga0105048, IMG submission 78382) | Freshwater microbial communities from Lake Fryxell liftoff mats and glacier meltwater in Antarctica - MAT-05 | ecosystem: Environmental > Aquatic > Freshwater > Ice > Liftoff microbial mat | place...
AGCAAATAACAGCGGCACGGCAGCAGCTCCGGGTAGCGGGTCGTTGGTGAAAGGTCGGCAGTCATGATACGGGAATGCGGGATGAGATGGGAGATTAGCCGCGACGCACAGCGGAGCGCTCGATCGCTCCGCTGTGCGTCGCGGCTAATCTCCCACGCCGCGTCGATTGATGATCAATCAGCGGATGCGCTTGAGCAGCTTCTGCACGACTTCCTGTTGAGGCCCTTCGAGCTTCTCGAGGGTATCGGTGCGACTTGTCACGCCGTTGTCGTCGATCTCGATCAATGTGGCCTTCGGGCCGACCTCGTCCTTGATGCCGACGACGGTGTACTTGACGCCGTCTTCGGTCATCCGGATGGTGAACTCCGGCCCGTTCATCGAGATCGACATCGCGCTGACCTTGCCGCCGTTGCCGAACTCGATCTGCGGGAACGCGCCGCCGATCCGCAGGTTGGGGATCGCCGGGGCAAACGGCTGATTGAAGCCGTCGGGTCGGGCGGCCGGTAACGCGATCCCCTTCAGCGTTTCCTTTTTGCCCTTTCGCATCAGCACCAGATCGACGGTCTCGTCGTTCTTGATTTCGCGGAGCATGCGTTGCAGTTCCATCACGTCGTTGGGAACAGCTTTCCCGCCGAGTTCGATCAGTACATCATTGGCCTTGATGCCGGCCTTTTCGGCGGGCGAATCCGGAAGCACAACGCCAACGATCAGGCCGACATCCGGCGGGAGATCAAGCTGCTCGCTCAAAACGGGGCTGACCCGTTCGGTGCGGATGCCGAGGCGGTACGTGCCGCCGCCGACGCCGCCGCGCAGCATCATCATGCGGTTCGCCTGCAGTCCCTGGAACATCTGCGCCCGGTTGCCCTGCAGCAGTTGCAGTTGCCGCTGGTACTCGTCCATGACCTTCTGCAACTCTTTGTCGAGTTCCTCGAAGTTCTGGGGAGCGACGGGGAGCATCGGGAAGATGGGCATCGCCAGGTTGGGGTTGCGCAGCTTCAGGCCTTCCTGCAGCTTCTTCGTCGCATCCTCGACGACCTTGCGGGCCTGCTCGTTCTTCGGGTCTTCCTGCAGTTGCTTGCGCGCCTTCTGGATCGCTTCTTCGGCGCGGCGCATCTCGTCGACCGGGTTCAGGTCGACGGGCTTGTCTTCCTTCACCGGCTCGGGGCCCTTCTTCAGGGCATCGAGCGCCTTGCGGATCGCGTCTTCCTTGTCTTCCTCGCCCGCCTGCTGTGCGCTGGCCGAGATTTCAAAGCCGACGACGCCCAGCGCGGCACAGAGCACGCCACCGCCGACCAGCTTCGCCCAGCGGGACGACCGGCGCGGTTCATGGAACGGTGAATCCAAACTCGACATATCAACCCTCCAACGATGGACAGATGTGATGAATGATCGCCACGCGGCATGTTCGCCGACAGCGTTTTCATCTGTACGGTGCCCCGCCGAACTGAGTTCGGGGAGAGGGGGGGGTCACAACCTCGATTGCCAACCCGCCGGGTCGCGGATGGGGTAAAAAATCGCAATGACATCAATAGCGTCGGCCAGTGGTCGATAGATTACTACAAACGGAAAACCGATGATCGCACCTTTGCGAACGCCGTCCTGAACTTCCTGACGCATCCGCGGTTGATTCGCAATCATTTTCAACGCCCTGCCGACAACGGCAGCGAATTCAACTCCCTTACCCGCACGACTTGCTTCGAAGTAATCAAAAGCCTCGTCGAACTCGGCGCTCGCCTCCTCCGATATGATAATCGGAAGTGTCATTTCATTGCCCTGGCGGCTTCGGGTCGATCCTCGATGCTCAGCCGATCAAGGCCCGGTTCTTGAACTGTGGGTGGCATAACCGATTTCCTCTCGCCCCGATCATAAGATCCTACCGTCTTTTCGCACGCCACGCACGGTAGAAGTTGTTGTTGTTATTGTCCGGCTTGTATTCCCAGACGATCTTGTTGGTCTTCGGGTCCATCTCGGCGACCTGATAATTGTTCTGGTTCGAAACCAGAATGTTGCCGTTGGGCAGCCGCTGGGCGGAGGTCGGAAAGTTGTACGTCATTACGGCATCGGCTTTTTTCGCGACCAGGTCCACCTCCGCGATGCTGCGGAACTGGGTGATGATGAGTTTGCCGTTCGGCAGAACCTGCATGGTCGAGTTGTAATTGCCGCGGCCGGCCGCGAAGGTGTCGACCTGCTTGCCGGTCTTGTCGTAGGTGACGATCTGACCCTGCTGGGTGTAGACCGCGTAGTTGCCATTGCGCAGCTTCGTTCCGGCAACAATGTCGTACTGCGGCCGGTTGATCGTCGCGACCGGCTTGCGGTTGCGGTCCCACTCGACCACCTGATGCCTGCCGACGATGACCAGATTGCCGTTGCTGAGCTTGTGCAGGTTGATCGGCTGGTTGAAGTTCTCGCCCCAGATCTCCTTGCCGGTGGCCGTATCGCGTTCGCTGACGCGGTTGGTGTTCTGCTCCGCGATGATGACGCGGTTGTTGGCGACGATCAACGCGTCGGTCGGGAACTGCACATTGTTGATCTCCCAGCGGATCTTGCCGTCGGGTGTGACTTCCTTCACCCGGCCGCCCTGCCCGCGGATGTCCATTTCGACGATCAGTGTGTAGCCGAGCGTGCGTTCGAGTTCATCCAGCTTGGCCAGATCAATCTCTTTCTCGCTGGCCTTCCACCACTTCAGCCATTCGTCGCGGGCCTTCTCGCGGGCAACCTTGTCGCCGCCCAGCGAGACGTTCGGGCCGTTCTCACCCGCCAGCCGGACAAGGATCTCTTCCGCGCGCCACCCGGCCTCGATCGGGGCGTCGACCATCAGTTTGATCATTTCCTCGACGACCTCTTTGTCCTTTGCCGAGGTCACCAGCGCGACGGCAATCCGCAGTTTCACGTCGGTGTCGGCATCGCCAGTCAGCAGCTTCTTCATCTGGTTACGCAGCGCTTTGTCGCCGGTGCGGGCAAACGCCTCGGCCGCGGCTCCGCGCTTGATCGCCTCGGGCGATTCGAGTGCCTTCAGCAGCACCGGGTCGGGTTTGCCGTTCTGCATCGCCACGGCCGCCAGCGTGCCGCGCACATCCTCGGCAATGCTGTCGTCTTCCGAGAGCGGCAGGAAGTTCAGCATCATCTCGGCCGTGCCTTCGGGCTTCAGATCGCGCAACAGCCGGGCGGCGGCGGAGGCCAGCGTGCGTGTCGGCACCTTCTCGATCGCCTTCAGGCACAGTTCACAGCGGCGCAGCACCTCGGGATTGCCGGATCGCTCCGCCTGCCGCAACAGGCCGATCGCCGCCACGCCGAACTTCTCGATCTTGTCCGATGCTTCCTCGCGCCGATCGAAATCATCGTCACCCAGTTGGCGAATCAGTTCGCCCAACTTGAGCCGGTCATCGTCGGTCACCGTATGCTTGCGAAAAAATTCGAGGATCGCCTTGCCATCGAATTCGAGGTTGCCGGCCTTCAGCACCTCCATGTCGGCCTTCTTCTGGTCGAACTTCTCCTCCGGCGGGTCTTTCTTCTCAGGCTGCTTGGGGTCGGCCTTGGGTTCGGGAGTCTTGAGTTCGATATCAGGTGCTTTCTCCTGTGCGCGCGCCACATCACCTGCGGGTGCCCAGGCGAGAAGGCCGATGATGGAACCGGACAACAGCACGGCGACGAGAGAACGCATCGTTCGGTACCCCCAACAGGAAGAATGGCAGGACGGTGTGCGGGTCATGATAGTGGAAGCAGCCGGCGAATCAGGCGGCATCGACGGCAGTGCGGGGCGACGCATCCGACACTGTCTTCCCGGGTTCGGGGATACTCCGCAAGTCGACAGGCGTTTCCCCCGAGGTCCAATCCCTGGCGAACGAAACAACTTTCCGACCCTTGGCCGAGTCGGAATGGCGGAGTGCCTCCATCATTCTGTCGATGTCGTAGTCGTGCTCCGCCGCGAATGCTTCGCGGATCTCTCGAATCTCACGGATCACATCTGTTTCCTGCATGTTCATCAATCTCCAAACTTCAGCTCTTGCGGTGTGCGGATGATTGGCGGCAGAAGGTTGAAGCGGTCGCAGACGTCATTAATTCCCGTTCGAAATATCGCATCGGCGATATGCGTACAATTCCACGTTAGCAGCTAGTCAATCCGATGCACTGCCGCTGTCGCAATGTGCACCGCATCAGACTGAGCTTCGGAAGGCAGCCACACAGATCGCCTCAACTCTTTGGCCACTTCTCTGACTTGTTGAATCTCTTCCAGAATTGGCAACCCTTCGAGTGCTGCGAGGCGTTCGGCCGCAGCCTCCGGATCACCCTTAGCGCATTCATCAAGTATGAGCAAAGAGACGTATAGGTCAAATTCTTCCCTCGTTGCCCACCATTCCCGGGTCAGCTGCTGATGCGTTGCCCGCAACAGGTCCCGGCTCGCCCAGCCAGTCAGATAGCTCGGGATCGTTGACTCGGTATAGACTTTGGGCTTCATTCCCTGATCGTACCTGCATTTGAATGCAAGGGCAAGAACGAACGAGGCCCACCGATCCTGACGAACCAGCGACCCGATTCCAACATTCGCTACACTGCCCGGATGAACACCATCGACATCGTTGGCGCGGGGGGGATCGGCTGTGTGCTGGGCTACGCACTGGCGAAGGCAGGCTGGCAGGTGACGATGGTCGAGGTTCGCCCGGCCAAGCTGAAAAAGGGGGCAGCGGAGGGCATCACCGTTGACGCCTTGCCGCCGTTGAAAGCGGGCTTCATCGACTTCAAACGCTGGTCGCCCCGCAAGGGGATGCCGATCCTGCTCTGTACCAAGTGCTACGACAATGCCGATGTGCTCAAACGGCTCTCACCCGGCATGACGCTGATCCCCGTGCAGAACGGCTTTGACCCGCAGCTGCACGCGTTCGACCATGCACTGGAAGGCGTTGCCTCGTTCGTCGCGAACTGCCCGGATGACGCGCCGCATGCCCGCATCACCCGGCCCGGCAACCTTCACTTGGGGCCGCGCGGCGGACATCCGACGATTGAATTGCAGAAGACGCTGGCGGATGCGTTCCGGCAATCGGGTCTGTTCAAGTTGGTCGAAGTGCCCGCCATCGAGCCGTTCAAGTACGCGAAGCTGATGTACAACGCCGCCATCGCTCCGGTGGCCGCGGCTGCGGGGCTCGACAACGGGCAACTGCTCTCCGATGCCAAAGCCCGGCGGCTGTTCTTCGGCCTCCTGCAGGAGAACTACCGGATTCTGAAGGCCGCCGGCAAGCCGCTCGGCAAGGTGGGGCCGCTGAAGCCGGGGACCGTGGCGTGGATCCTCAAGTTCAAATGGCTGGCCCGACTGCTGGGATTCGCTTTCGAGCCGGGGCTGCGCGGCACCTACTGCTCGATGACGCCCGACCTGCCGCGCGGCCGGACGGAGATCGACTATTACAACGGGCACCTGGTGGAACTGGCGGGCGACATCCCGTGTCCGCTGAACCGGGCCGCGGTCAAGTTGATCAAGCTGATGGAGCCGTTGAGAAAACAGGGTTCGCCGGCGGCACTCGATTTGTTCTTGAGTCTGACGGCACTCGAGGTTCTGGCAGCCGCGCCGGCGTGAACAGGTAGAAGCTCGCCCCGTCCGGGTCGAAAACGACGCAGGCCCGGCCCGTGTTCGGAATGTCGAACGGCGGGATAGCGATCGTGCCACCCAACTCCTTCGCGCGCTCGGCCCGGGCATCCACGTTGTCGACCTGCACGTAAATCGCCCAGTACGGCGGCAGGCCGTCCCACTCGGGGCTTTTCACGCGAACGATACCGCCCTGCGATTGGCCCGATTGCTGGAACATCGCGTAGGTGCCCATCGGCCCCATGTCGACGTCGGTCGACTTCCAGCCGAACAGCTGCGAATAGAAATCGGGCTTGAGCGCTGCCTGGTTGCCGGGCTTTTCGTTCCAAATGGAAGGCGCGAATGGTGCGGTCACGGTGGCTGCCATGTTGCGACGAGTCCTTTCGTGGAAGGGCTGCGTCAGTTTACCCGGGTCGGCTTTCGACAATCAAGGCGAAGGCACTCGCAGGTCAATCCGGCGATCAAAGACCACTGTCTCGTCGCGTTCCTGCCACGATCGGCGATCCACGAGGCGAACGCGCACGCGATCAACGTCCGGCGGGAAGCCGAAGGTCAAACGGTCCGTCACGCCCGGTCGCAGGCGCGAATCGACCAGCGTCGCGGGGTCGGCCTGCCAGAAGCGGGCCGGGCGTCGGCCGTCCCCATCCGCGAGAAACCTAGCATAGCTTCGACCACTGCGGCCCGCTTCTCCGTCACGAAACTCATTTGGCAGCGTCGGCCCGTGATAAGCTGTGCGGTCGCGGTCCCCGGCATATCCCTCAATGAACAGCACCAGATGGCGATCGATGAACCCGGTTGGCACCGCATGCCCAACGTCGTCGGCGGTCAGTGACACCTTCACTTGCACTTCGTCCTTTCCGGCCGTGGCCGACACTTTCAGGTTCAGGCAACCTCGCAACATGCCGATCGGGTCGCGGTCGAACATGCGATGATTGCCGAGCGTCTCCGGTGCCCGGCGGATGCCGCCATGGCCGGGGGCGATGTTCGTCATCTTCCCCGTGGGGGCCATGTGGCATGCCTGGCAGCTTTGCCCGCTCTTCCCCGCGGGGCTCGCCTGCCATTCGCTGAACGTGGTGTAGACCGGCACACCGAAGACGACCCCTTCGTGGCAGGCAGCGCAGAGTTTGCTGTCGCGCTGAAAGCGGCTGAAGATATCGTCGCCGCGATCAACGTCGGGCAACGAGCCGAAGAAATGCTGGCGATGATCGTTCTCCATGTCGGGCCGCAAGAGCGACAACTGGTAGCGACCGTGCGTCAGCCCGAACTCGCCCGTGCCGGGGCCCTGCACCTTGTGGCAGTAGTCGCAATGGATGCCCGACAGGCCGGGTGGTTGCTTTGCCGCCTCGCGCATGTCGAACTCGCCGAATCCGCCGGGCGGCAGCGTCGGTGCATGGCACGAAGCGCAGACGTCGGCCCCGAGCGGGTGCTCTGTCAGCATCTGCTCGTACTGTTTGAGGAAGCGCGGATTTCGGCCTGATGAAGCATGGCGCGACTGCAGCCATTCATCGTGGATCGCCTGATGGCAGTTGCCGCACTGCAGTGGTTTTGAAGGGTCAGGCGACGGATCGACCCAGGCGTAGCGATCGCAGTCGTGCGTCGGCAGTGGTTGAAGCGTCAGCACCAGCGGTGTCGCCGCAGCATCCTCGCCGGCAATGAAATAGCCATCCTTCGTTGCGGTCACGCGCTGTCGGCCCGGTAGTCGCGGCAGCCGAAATCGACCCGCGGCATCGGTGACTGCTTCTTGCGATGTTCCCTTGTAACGCACGCTCGCCCCGGCGACCGGGCCTTGCGCATCGCGCACGGTGCCCGTGCATTCCGCCTCGGCCGGTACGCCGGCATACTGCCAGGCCAGCAGGCCGATGATCGTCAGCAGCACCGCGGCACGGGCCAGCATTGTTCACACCTGAAACTCGGGAAGCGGACGCGAACGCAGCGACTTCACCACGTCAATCGCCCGCGCGAAGCGGTAGCGGGTAAGCAGTTTCTTGAAGCGCGGCAGTGCCCGGCCGATGCCGACGTAAGTGCGGAATCGCGACAACCGCGACAGCGGCAACCGCGGCTGATCGGGGTCGAACTCCCACGGATGAAAGTAGAGCATCGCGGCGGGCGGATCGAGCGACGAAGTTTGCCACACACCCGCGTGCAGCAGCGCCAGGGGAAACAGCCGGAAGTAGCCGCCGCCCGCAACGGGGAGGTTGAACTTCCCCAACCGCAGTGTGACCGGAGGCAGTTCAAGCATGGTGCGCGATGTGCCTCGCGCAAGGAACGGCCCGCGCGGCGCATCAGCGATGCCGTAGCGGTCATGCCGTACCGGGAAGATCGATGAATCGTACTCGAACCCGCATTCCGCCAGCACGTCGATGGCCCACGATGTTTCACGCACGATGCTGAAGGTCGGCGCGCGGAAGCCGACAACCGCGGTGCCGGACGCCTGCTCGAGCGCATCCCTGCTTTTCCGCAGATCCTCCGCGAATGATTCGGCCGTGAAGCGATGCACACGGCGATGGTCCCAACTGTGGCTGGCGATCTCGTGCCCGGCTGCTGCAATGTCGCGCACCAGTTTCGGATGCGTCACCGCGATCTCGCCGACGATGAAGAACGTCGCCAGGGCCGAATGCTCCGCCAATGCGTCGAGCAGTCGACGGGTCGATGCCCCCAGGCGATCGGCATATTCCCGCTTCCGTTCCGGCGGACACTCCCACCCGTATGCCGCTTCGATGCGATGATGCTCCTCCACGTCGAACGTCAGCATGACTTCATTCATCGATGAACCATTCCGTGTGCGATTCGTCAGCTTGGTTAGCCGCGACGCGGACGTTTCCGGAGCAGAGCACGTCACGCGTGGCACCGCGCTCTGCTCCGGAAACCTTCGCGTCGCGGCCAAACGCAACACCGCTCGATTTTGAGCGATGCCATTCATACCAAGTTAAAGGCAGGCATGCAGTTGTTCATTTTGACCACGGATGTCACCGAGAACACGGATAAAACCGGATGGATCAAACTCGATACACGAAGCTGAGCAGGCACTTCCCGGGTCTTATCCGTGTTGTCGGTGTCATCCGTGGTTGAATTCTTCCACTATTGTCGAGCGGTATTGCGGCTAAACGAACATTACCAATGCGATCCCTGCATGACCTTGGGGAACAGGATATTGTCTTCGAACCCGAAGAGGTCGTTGAGGTCCCTTTCCAGCGATTCGAGAGCGATGAGTACCTGCCGATGCGTAACGCAGGCACCGGTCGGCGGGCGGTAGTCGAGTGCGCGGGCGCGGATCTCCGCCAGCAGATGGCGGGCGACGTGTTGCTCTGCTTCCAACGGCAGCAGCAGTTCGGCTGCTTCGTCCGCATCGCAGGCGTTGCCGTCGCGCAGGCGCGGCAGCACGGCTGCCTGTTCGTGGGCCAGATGCATCTTCACGTCGCCGGACAGGCGGCTGAAGAGTTCCAACAATTGTGCGAGTTCCGGGTGTTGCGACCCGTACCCTTCGACCAGCCGGTACAAGAGCATGCCGGTGCGGGGCAGGTCGGCCAGCAGGCGATCGCGCAGCCCGGCGACGAGTTCTTCACAGTCGTTGTTCGGTGTGGCGATCGTCCAATCGACAGACGAATCTTCAAGGCGCTGGGCGAAGGGTTCCACAGTGACCGTCATTTCAATCCTCCTCGTAAAAGTGAAGCACGATGGGTGGAGGGTGCTGCCTTCGCGAACGGTTCTCGCTCCTGAGCGTATCCTGCCGGACAATTCGACGAGCGCGATTACGCCTGTCAGGAGTCAGCCAGTGATGCCGGAGTCGCCTCAATTGCCCGAACTCGCCAAGTCTCCGTCGCGAAATGGTGATATTGATTCTGGCAGAGGATCATTGCAGGCGGAAGGGGAAGATGGGGAAAAGCCGGAGCGGCTGCCGGTTGACCGCCTGATCAGGATTAAGGGGTGTCGGCCCGGAACACGAGAAACTTGAATTTTCTTTCTTGCTGGTTCAAAAAGAGTTTGCTATCGCACGTCACCAGCCAATTGACTCGCATTGGCGGGTCAGCCAGCCCACAGGAGTAGAGACTTGAGCGCATTTCATTCCGTCCTGGCCAGCATGCCCAGCGCGGGTGCTGAGATCGTGTTGTGGATCGCCACCGGCTTTGCACTGGTCGGCTTCCACTCGATTCTCAATGCCGCGCTGACCACCAAGCCGGCTCCGGCGGTCCCTCAGCGGGTCCGGCCGATCTGAAACCGCTTCGCCGATATATCCCACGGGCCGGGCTTCAGTAATCCCCTCGACATCTCGCGGAGGTTGCTGAAGGCCCGGCTTGCGTTCATTTCCTCTCCCGCTTCCCGCGATGCGCTCGCCAAACCTGTTTTCCGTCTGGTATACTCTCATTGGTGACTGATGCATGCCGGCCACGGCATCCGGGGGGACGGTCTCGATGCGTTTCATTATCGCGCCTGAATTTTATGAGCAGATGCAGCAGCAGGACTACAACTCGCCCGATTGCTTCGTCCGCCCGGGCGAGTATCTGCACCATCTCTACATCGACGGCGTGAAGTATGTCATCGTCCCCGCCTTGCTTGATTGCCTGGAACTGGCCAGGACGAAGTGCGATTCGGAAGCGATCCGCCATCTCGAATTGCACAAGCGCCACTTCGATGTTCTGCACAACGACGCCATGCGCCGTGGCGGTCTCGATGGTGTGACGTTGCTCGGCGATCCGCCGCCCGAGGATGAAGAAGCCATCCCGCGCATCACCAACCCGTTTCTGCCGCGCGTGCCTTCCAAGTGGGAAGACCTGGGACTGTCGCTGCCGTTCCTGTTCGAATCGGTGATGCGCACGATCTACCACCGCGGGCAACTGACCGGCGGTGAACTGGCCGGCGAAATGTGCATCCCCTTCGCCGCCCTTGCCCCGATCCTGCCCGCCATGCGCAAACAGACGCTGATCGACATCATCGGTCAGCGCGGCAACAGCGGCGATGCTTCGTTCATCTACGAACTCAAGCCGCCCAAAGGCACCGCGGCCGCTCAGGATGCACTGAACAAGTGCAATTACGTGGGCCCCGTGCCCGTGCCGTTTGACGACTATGTCGAATCGATCCTGGCCCAGAGCATCAAGAAGCTGGTCGTCACGCGCCGCAGCATCCAGCGCGCGTTTGAAGACCTCGTGATCACCGATTCAGTCTTCAACGAAATCGGTCCGGCGATCAACTCCGCGGCATCGATCTTCTTCTTCGGCTATCCCGGCAACGGCAAGACCAGCATCGCCGAGCGCGTCACCCGCCTGATGGGCGATTCGATCTTCATCCCGCACGCGGTGGAAGCCAACGGGCAGATCATCAAGGTCTTCGACCCGATCCTGCATACGCCGATCGACGAAACGACTACGGGCGACGGGCTCGACAGCGTGCTTCGCAAAGCGTCCGGCTACGACCCCCGCTTCATCAAGATCAAGCGCCCGACGATTGTCGTCGGCGGTGAACTGGTGCTGTCGATGCTCGACTTGCGCTACAACGAAGTCGGCAAGTTCTACGAAGCCCCGCTGCAGATGAAGTCGAACGGCGGCATCCTGATGATCGACGACTTCGGCAGGCAGCAGGTCCGGCCGATGGACCTGCTCAACCGCTGGATCGTGCCGCTGGAGAAGCGCTACGACTACCTGACGACCGTTGCCGGCACTAAGATCGAAGTGCCGTTCGACCAGTTGCTGATCTTTTCGACCAACCTCGACCCGCACCAGCTGGCCGATGAAGCGTTCCTCCGTCGTATCAAGTACAAGATCGAAGTGCGCGACCCCGATGCGGCACAGTTTCGGCAGATCTTTGAACTGGTCTGCAAGGCGAAGCGCATCGAGTTCGATCCGGACGGCTTCGACTACCTCATCGAGAAGTGGTACCGCCCGAGGAACCGCCCGTACCGTATGTGCCAGCCGCGCGACATCCTCGACCAGATGATCAGCCTGGCGAAGTACAACATGGAACGCATCAACTTCAGCCCCGACCTGATCGACGCCGCCTGTGCGACCTACTTCATCAGCGAACAGAAGCGAGACTTCGGCGCGAAGGTGAAGCTGGACTGATCCACGCCGCTCGCGGCGTTGCCATTCGCGCCGCGGCAATCGCACGCGTGGACGGCGTTTTTTTGTGGTGCACACGTCCTCGTGTGCAGGTTAATCTTCAACGCTGAATCGCACACGTGGACGTGAACGCTACGGGAACCCGCCATGAAACTGCATCTCACGCTCAGCCTCCTTCTCCTTTCCACCACCACCGCGTTCGCACAGAAAATCGACCTGACTGCCTCCATCGACAAGCGCAGCGATGCCACATGGAACGCCGCGAAGCAGATCTGGGGCTTCGCCGAGCCGGGCTACCAGGAAACCAAATCGTCGGCCCTGCTGGCGGACATGCTCGAGAAGGCCGGCTTCACGGTCGAACGCGGCATCGCCAAGATGCCGACGGCCTTCACCGCCAGCTACGGCAAGGGGGCACCGGTCATCGCCATCCTGGGCGAGTACGACGCACTGCCCGAACTGGCCCAGTCGACCGATCCGTTCCGGCAGAAGCTCAAGGAAGGCAACGGCTACGGCCATGGCTGCGGGCATCACCTGTTCGGTACGGCCAGCGCCTCGGCCTGCATCGCGCTGAAGGAACAGATCGAGAAAGGGAACATCAAGGGCACGGTCCGCTTCTACGGCTGCCCCGCGGAAGAGGGCGGCGGCGCGAAGGCGTTCATGGTGCGCGACGGCTATTTCAAGGACGTCGACATCTGCCTGCACTGGCATCCCGGCAACCGTAACGTGGCCGGCGAAGGGGCCAGCCTCGCCCGCATGGCGGTCAAGTTCCGCTTCACCGGGAAGGCGGCTCACGCGGCCGGCTCGCCCGACCTGGGGCGCTCGGCACTGGATGCCGTGCAACTCACCTGCCATGCGGCCGAGCTGCTGCGTGAACACACACCCGACGGTACTCGCATCCATCACGTCATCACGCATGGCGGCGGCGGTGCGCCGAACGTCGTTCCCGAAACGGCGGAGGTTTACTTCTACATCCGTCATCCGAAAGGCGATATCGTTTCGAAGCTCTACCCGCGCCTGCTCAAGTGCGCTCAGGGGGCCGAGCTGGCCACCGAGACGAAACTGGAAGTGAAGTACGAAGGCGGCATCATGGAGATTCTGCCGAACGATTCCCTGGCCCAGATCACCCGAAACAACCTGGCGAAGCTGAACGACCTGGCCTTCGATGCCGAAGAAGAGAAGTTCGCCCTGCGCGTTCAGGAGACCTTCGACGAGAAGACGCCTCTGGCATCGATCAAGAACGTGTTCGGTGCCGGCGGACCGGGTCGCGGCTCAACCGACGTCGGCGATGTGTCGTGGGTGGTGCCGACCAACGGGTTTTCGACGGTCTGCTTCGTACCGGGTTCCGCGGGGCATTCGTGGCAGAACGTCGCGGCATCGGGGACGAGTATCGGCCGCAAGGGGATGCAACTGGCCGCGAAGACAATGGCGGCCACCGCATGGGACATCTTCGCCGACCCGAAGATCATCGAGACGGCGCGCGAAGAGCATAAGCGCCAGCTGAACGGGCGAAAATATCTGTCGCTGATGGGGAAAGATCAACCGCCGCCGCTGGACTATCGCAACAACAAGTAGCAGCTCGCGGCGATCAATACGTCGAGCGCCCGCCGCTGATGTCGTAGCACTGCGCGGTCGTGAAGCTGGCTTCGGCGCTGGCCAGGAAGTGCACGAGGGACGCGACTTCCTCGGGCTTGCCGGTACGGCCCATCGGGATGCGGCTGACCATGTAGTCGACCGTGCTTTGCGGCAGGCCGTCGAGGATCGGCGTGTGGATGACGGCCGGGGAGATGGCGTTGATGGTGATGTCGCCGTGGCCGACGACTTCTTTCGCCATGCTCTTGGTCAGGGCGATGATGGCGGCCTTGCTGGCGGAGTAGGGGCCCATCGTCGGGTTGCCCTCCTTGCCGGCCACACTGGCAATGTTGATGATGCGGCCGTACTTGCGGGCCATCATCCCCGGGATGGCGGCCTTGCAGAGCAGGAACGGGCCAACCACGTTCACATCGAGCACGCTGACCATTACTTCGCGGTCGAGTTCCCAGGTCTTCCCCGCTTTACCCGTGATGCCGGCGTTGTTGACGATAATGTCGATGCTGCCCCACTTCGTTTCGACTTCCTTCACGATGCGTTGCACGTCCGGCTCGCTGGTCACGCTGCCGACGACGGCCATGCCGTTGAGCGCCCTGGCGACCTTCTCCGCGTTCGTCTGCGACAGATCGAAAACGGCGACCTTCGCACCGGCCGCGGCCAGGCGGCGGCAGATCGCCTCGCCGATGCCCTGCCCGCCGCCAGTAACCAGGGCTACTTTGCCATCCAGCCGGAAGAACGAATCTGCCATGGGTGCCTCGATAACTCGATGAGAGAAGTTCATTCGCCGGGTCTTTGTTCTTGACCCCGCCTTGCATGCGGTTACGATACAGGGCAGATTTGCAAACCGCCAATCTTCTCCCCTTATAAACTCCTCTGGGGAGATTTACCCGCACTGTCGCCTGGGGTTTCTTTATGCCTGCCCGTCTTCGTCTTGCCGCCCTCAGTCTGTTCATCATCGCAACTGCCGCCGGAAATGTCCGCTCCCAGGAAACGGGGACCAAAGTCTACTTGGGTGGGATGAAATCGTCCGTGATGGTCATGAATGTCGATCGCCGCTCGCAGGGGTCCGGATCGATTATCAATATGCGTGACGGCTATGTGCTCACCAACTGGCACGTCGTCCGCGAGGGGACTGACATGCTGATCGTGTTCCCGATCTGGGAACGCGGCCGGCCGATTGTCGAGTCCGACAAATACATGCAGCAAATTCGAAAGATCGGCGTGATGGGCAAAGTCGTCGCCAGCGACCAGAAGATCGATCTGGCGGTCATCAAGATCAACGACGTCATGAAGATCCCGCAGGGGACCGAATCGGTCAAGTTCGCGGCCGACAGTCCGCTGGCGGGCTCAAAGATCTACTCGATCGGCAACCCGGGTGCCAGCGACGCCATGTGGATCTATACCCCGGGCGACATCCGTCAGGTGTACAAGAAGACGTGGGTTTCCGGTTCGAAGGGCAAGGCGATCGGCGAACATGAGGCCCGCATCATCGAAGCCACATCGCTGACCAGCTCCGGCGACTCGGGCGGCCCGGCCTTCAACGAAAAGGGCGAACAGATCGGCGTAACCCAGGGTGGCCTGAATGCGTCGATCGCCCAGGGTTTCAGCTACTTCATCGATAGTTCGGAGGTAAAGAACTTCCTGAAGTCGAAGAAGTTCGCATTCAACACAGCCGGCGAAACGGCCGAGGCCAAGACCGATTCGATGCCGGTCGTCGAGGCGAAGATCGAGACCCCCAAGCCGGAAACACCTAAGATCGATGCCGCGGCGGAAGAAAAGCTGAGGCAGGAGAAAGCGGCAACCAATATGCTGAACCTGTTGCGACCGCTGGCCAAAGACCCGGACCGTAAGTCGTACGCGGCCGACAAACTGCGGCAACTGGTCACGCTGTACCCGAAGACTGAAGCGGCCAGAGAGGCCGGCGATCTGTTGAAGAAGCTGCAGTAAGTCCCGCACAAGCAAATGAGCCGGCCGCATTCGCCGCCGGAATTTCCAGGCCGTCGCTTGCGCGTCGGGCTGACTATCGAGGATCTCAGTGAAATCGACTTCACGCACGGGCGGCGAACAGACACTCGCCGTCTTCTTTGACTTCGAGAACATCGGCATCGGCCTGAATTTGCGCCGCGACCGCTTCGACATCAACCGGGTGCTCGAACGGCTTGTGGAAAAGGGCAAAATCGTCGTCAAGAAGGCCTACGCCGACTGGAGCCGGTTCGCGCAGTACACCAACCCGCTGCACGAGGCGGCCATCGAACTGATCGAGATCCCGCGCCGTGCCGTCACCGGCAAGAATTCCGCCGACATCCGCCTCTGCGTTGACGCGATGGATCTGGCCTATTCGAAGGACCACATCGACACCTTCGTCATCGTCTCCGGCGACAGCGACTTTTCGCCACTGGTGTCGAAGCTCAAGGAACTCGGCAAGGACGTCATCGGCCTCGGTCTCGCCGAGGCAACGTCCGACCTGCTGCGCGACAACTGCGATGAGTTCATCTACTACGACGACTTGGGAAAGAAATCCACCGGCGTGATGCCTGCCCTCAGCAAGGCGTTGCCCGAAGCCAAGCAGAAGGTATTCGAACTGCTGATGGAATCGCTGCTCGCGCTGCGGCGGGAGAACAAGGAAGTCCTCTGGTCCTCGATGATCAAGGACACGATGAAGCGCAAGAAGCCGTCGTTCAACGAAGGGTACCACGGCTATCGCACCTTCAGCGAACTGCTGGAAGACGCGAAGCAGAACGGCCTGCTGGAACTCGAGAAGCACAAGACCAGCGGCACCTACGTGGTCACGCGCTTCGGGGCGGAGTTGAAGAACGCCCCCGCCGTCCCCGCATCGGCGGCCAAGCTGTCGCCGCGTGAGAACAACGGCAACGCCAACCGCGCTCGCCGACCCCGTGGCGGCCGCGGCCGAAGCCCGGTCGCGGGCCAAGTACCGCCAATGGGTGAAAAGGTTCTCGTCGCCGCACCCGCAATGCAGGAACCGCATCAGGTCGAAGAGATCGTCGAAGCAGTGGAAGAACGCCACGGCATGGACGACGAACCGGACGACTTCGGCGACGGGGTGGGGTAGCGTCCGGGTCGTTGACGCACAGCGACCTGTCCGCTGAGGTGTTGCACATGGACTATCAACATCTGATCACCATCGAAGCCGATAAGCGCAGCGGTCAGCCGTGCATCCCCGGCCTGCGCATGAACGTGCAGGATGTACTTGAATACCTGGCCGGCGGCATGACACCCGAAGAAGTGCTGGCCGACTTCCCCGACCTCACTGCTGAAGACATTCTCGCCTGCCTGGCCTTTGCTGCGGATCGCGAGCGCCGTCTGCGGGCAGTACCTGCCGCGTGAAGCTGCTTTTTGACCAGAATCTGTCTCCCCGACTGCCCGGAATGTTGGCGACGGAGTTCCCCGGTTCCGCGCATGTTCGCTCGTTTGGACTTGCCGCCGCACCCGATCCTGCCGTCGGGTCATTTGCCATCGCTGGCGGCTATGCCATCGTGTCGACGGACAGTGACTTCGAACAACGCGCGTTGCTGCTCGGCTTTCCTCCCAAAGTTGTCTGATTGCGGATCGGAAACTGTTCAACGTCCACGGCGGCAATGTTGCTGCGTATCCGGCTTCCCGACCTCATCGCGTTTGATGCCGACCCTGCCGCCTCTGTCATTTCACTTGCCTGATGCTGCGATCACATCCGTTCCAGACGCACACCAACTCACCGCGCTGCTGTCAAAATACTAGCCAACGAAAAAACCCTCTGCCGGGGCACGGCAGAGGGTAGACGACCTTTCACCGGAGAGGTGATGCGACGTCAGGAGACGCAGGGCTGCGACTTGCGGCGGATGCTGTAGCCCAGCAACAGCACCCCTGCTGCGATCAGCAGGAGGTGATGCGGCTCGGGGGTCGTGGTGAACGACAGTTGCAACTGGGTGCCCGTCGCGTCCACAAACAGGCTGGAACTGGCGACCTGGCTGGTGAAGCTGCCGGGCGTCAGCGTGTAGTTGCTGGTGGCGATCACATCATTCGCAGCCAGTGGGTTGCCGTTCAACCGGATGTTGCCCGCGGTCGCCACCGACGCGATGGTAATCACGTAGTTCGTGTCCGGCAGCAGTGTGTTGTTTGGCACGATGTTCAGCGTGAACGTGTTGCCGGCCCCCGGGTTCAGGTTCAGGATGCTGCCGGCCCCGGTCAGAGCCAGCAAACTGCTGTCCGCGTTCGTGTTGAACATCTGCACTGTGGCCGGGTTGTGCGAGATCTCGGTTTCAAGGATTGCTCCGCTGGCCCCCGCACCGACGTTCACCGTGATGGGGTCGCTGCCCACGGTCAGCGTGCCGATGCTGTTACCGCCGCGGATGGTGCCGCCCGTCTGCACCGTGATGTTGCCGCCGCTGCTGAGGGCGATCGTCCCGTTACCCTTCAGAATGCCCGTGTTGCCGACGATGATGTTGCCGGTGCCGATGCTGCCGGCTCCGTTGACGGCGATCGCCCCACCGTTGATGTTGGTGCCACCGGAGTAGCTGTTGCCGCCATCGATCAACTCCAGGGTGCCGGCCCCGGCCTTCGTCAGGCCACCGTTGCCGGTGATGTTATTGCTGAGTGTGTAGACTGTGGCGGCCTGCGTCACGTCGAACGTGCCGCCGCCGGAATTAAAGAAGATGCCCTTGCCCAACGTCAGCGACCCGCCGGTGTACTGCAGCGTGCCGTTGGTCGAGCTGGTCCCGAAGGCGATCGCACCGGTCGCGATGATCGAGGAATTGGTGCTGAGAATGCCCTGTTCGATGTCGATTCCGCCAGTCGTGTTAAGCGGAACATCAGTGATGGTGACAGTCCCGGTTGTCGTCTTGCTGATCAGACCTCCCCCGGTAATCGGTTGCGTGCTGACGGTCTGCGTAATCGAGCCCGACCTGAACTGGCTGATGCCCGCGAAAGCCAACCCGTTGGCGGGGATACTCGTCAACAACAGGCTGCCGCCGTCGAGGATCACGCCACCGAACTGTTCGTTCTCCGTGAACTCGGCCACGCCGCCGTTGTTGATGGTGATGAAAGTGCTGTCGGGCAGACCCGGGTTGCCCGTCGGTCCGAAGAACTCCAATTTGCCGAGGTTGTTCACCACGATCGAAGTCGCATTAAAGTTGTGCGTACCCGAGATGTTCTGCATCCGGAAGATGCCGTTGTTGATCGTCAACGTGCCGGTGAACGTGCTGTTTGACGACTGTATCAGCCGGCCGGTGCCTTCACCGTTGTAGATGAAGTTGCCGGCCCCGGTGAACACGTTGGTGACGGTGAATTCATCCGAACGGTTGTAGATCAGCGTACCGGTGATGTCGACATTGCCGCTGCCGAGCGTGCCCGTGGTGCCGCCGTTGCCGACCTGCAGCGTGCCGGACGTGATCGTTGTCACGCCCGTGTTGGTGTTGTTCGTCAGTACGGTCAGCGTTCCGGCGCCGAGCTTGGTGATGCCCGTGGTCCCGGCAAGGGAACCCGTACCGGAAAAAGTGTAGTTGTTCGCCGTGTTGTCGACGGTGATCGAGGCTGGCGATACCGCTGTTGTCAGGTTGACGTTGAAGTTGCCCGTGGCCGTGTCGTCGAAGCGAACGGTGTCGCCCGTGAAGAAATTGGTGGCTGTGTTGGCGGTGACGGTTCTCCAGTTGAAGGTGCCGCCGACATCGACGGCGGTGCCGACATCCCAGTTGGCGTTGACGTCGCCGTTCCACTTAATCGTGTCGGTGCCGGTGACATCGAGTTGAATCTTCGTATTGGCCGTATCGTAGACGATATTGCCCGTGGCTCGGCTCGACAACGAACCGATGGCGAAGCCCGATGTGATCGGCGTGGCCGAGTTGTAATCGATCAGATCGTACAAGCCGACCACCAGTCCGAGCGGGTTGATCACGTTCACCGTGTATGGCCCGCTGCCGACAACGAACCCTTCCGCGGTCGTAATGTTCAAGAGCGGCACGGCCGGGATGTCGGGCTGGTTCAGATTGAAGGTGAAAGAGCCGGTGGTCCCCATCGTCAAACTGGAAATGTTCGCGGTTGCGGCAGACGTGGTCGAGCGCGTACCGAAGCCCGCACCGTTCGCGACGGTGAACGAGTTGGTGCCCGCGAAGGTAGATGTCACCTGCACTGTTCCGGCATTCACGGCCGTGGCAATGTTGTAGGTCGCGGTATCCAGCACCAACGTGCCGGCCCCGCTCTTGGTGATGGTGCCCGTCCCCGGCGCGGTGACGGTACCGGTCAGCGTCAGAACGCCTGCGGCATTGGCGACGTCGAAGGTGCCGCCGCCATCAGCGATGGAAATCGCGCGGGAAGTACTGGCAGCCGCGGTCCCCGTCAGTTGGAACGTGCCGTTCGTGGCCGTATCGCCCATAGTGATGATGCCGGCACCCGAAACCGGTGCGGTGGCCGCCGTGAACGAGAGAATGCCTTCGCGGATATTGATCGCGGTCGCGGCCGCGATGGTCATGCCGCCGCCGATGGTGACCGTGCCGGCAGTGGTCTTGTTGAAACCGAAGGTGCTGGTGAGGGTGCCGGTGAACCCGGTCGCGGTGGTGAACAGGCCGGACTGAGCTTGGAAACCCGGGGCGGTGGCCGCCGTGGTGTCATTGTTACCGGACTCAACTCGGTACTCGCCACCCGCCAGGGTGACACCGCCATAGTTCTCACCCGCCCGCAGGATGAACGTCCCGCCCTGGTTGACGGTAACAAATGTCGAGCCCGGAAAGTCGGGATTACCCGTCGGCCCGAAGATGAACGTGCCGCCGTTGTTGATGACAATCGAAACGGCGTTCAAGTCGCCGCC
>Ga0105048_10005760_pt1 | contig 20007 bp, 16 predicted proteins | sample MAT05_FD_78382 | JGI IMG/M metagenome (GOLD analysis project Ga0105048, IMG submission 78382) | Freshwater microbial communities from Lake Fryxell liftoff mats and glacier meltwater in Antarctica - MAT-05 | ecosystem: Environmental > Aquatic > Freshwater > Ice > Liftoff microbial mat | place...
CAACTTCAGGCACACGGTGATCGGCAACCGCGATGATGATCACGTCGGCCTGTTGGGCCAACGCAGACACCTCGCAAGAAGCTCCAACCACGCCTGCGTCCCCTGCGGCCTCGTCGGCTTGTTCAAACGTGCGGCCATATAAGGCAGCAATAGGCACGCCCGATCTCGTAAGTTTCCCCGCCAAGGCCACGCCAACGGGACCGGCACCAATGATTGTCACCAGCGGGTTGGTTTTAAGTTCTGCGTTCGTCATGGGTGCGCCCCTGCATAAAGCTGCCGTTCCTCGATCACCTTCAAAACAGCACGCGGCACGAACGCATCTACAGGCAGCCCTGTGCCCAACCGCTGCCGCACTTCGGTTGAACTAATGGCCGGCATGGCAACGGTGGTCGAGGGATCAGCACCTGCGCGTCCCACCACCAAGAAATCTACCAACGTCATCAACTCGTCTGCGCCGTACCAGGTTTGTCGTTCTGCTTTCAAATCGGAGCCGATCATCAGCGAAAAACGGTGCTCGGGGTAAGCCGCTCGGAGTGCTTTCACGGTGTTCAAAGTGCGGCTTGCTCCACCCATTGCACCTTCTATGGTTTCCACTCGCACGCGCGGCCCCAACGCCGCTGCCATGGCTCCACACATGGCAACGCGATGCTTGAATGGCTCTAAAGCCTTGTCAAAAGCATGTTGAAAACACGGTAGCAGCCACAAAGCATCAACCGGCGCCGTCTCAAGGACGTATAGCGCTGCCAATTGATGTCCAACGTGGGGCGGGTTGAAGCTGCCCCCAAAAAGGGCGACGTGCATGTGATCCTGTTAAGGATACAGCAGGAACGGCGCGCGTCGATCTTCAAAGGCCAGCTCATCCGCTTTCCACTGCGCACAAATTGCGGAGAGATCTTGGCCAGCGTCGATCGAAGTACGCACCGCTGCACTGCCCGTCAGCAGATCGATTGCAAGGTGGTCTGAAACAAACTCATAGGTTTCGGTTCGCCAAACGAACGCGTCACCGCAAAGCCGGCGAAACTGGCGCAACACCGCAACACCTGCGGCATAGGGTTTAAACGTGTGGCGGTTGGTGACGTGCAGTTGCACCCCGCTGCAGGGTTTGCCGCCGTGTTTATGGAAAGTGGGGCGAAACGTCAATGGTCGAAACACAACGCCATTAAGGCCATCCGCATTCAACGCGGCAGCCAAAGCGTAGGAATCTACAAACGGCGCCCCGATGATTTCGAAAGGGCGCGTGCACCCTCTGCCTTCAGAAACATTGGTGCCTTCGATCAAACACATGCCTGGATAAACCCAAGCTGTATCGACCGTGGGCATGTTCGGCGAAGGCAAGACCCAGGGCAATCCAGTTTCTTCAAACGACATTCTTCGGCACCAGCCCTGCATCTTCACGATCTGAAGATCCAGATCCAAGGGTTTCGCGAAACGCTCGGCCCCCCATGGCAAACCGGCTTTCACCAACGAGGCCATCTCAGCCATCGTAAGACCATGCCTAACCGGAACCGAGCCCAAACCGACGAACGATTCGATGGCAACGGTACCGCCTTCAACTTGAAGGCCTCCCAATGGGTTTGGGCGATCCAATACCACCACCTGTACGCCCGCTTGAGCCGCCGCTTTCATGGCCAACGCCATGGTCCAAATGAAAGTGTAGTACCGGCTGCCAATGTCTTGCAGATCGATGACCAAGCAATCAAGCCCGGACAGCTGATCTTGCGTAGGGATTAAGGAATTGAACGAATCGCCATACAGGCTAACTTCATCAATCCCTGAGCGTGGATCCTTGCCGCTGCCCACCCCAATCATGTCTTGGGCTTCACCCCGAATTCCGTGTTCGGGACCAAAAAGGCGAATGGGCCGAATGCCTGCCGCAATCAACCGATCTAGCGCATGGGAGTAATCAGACGCAAGCGACGCCGGGTGGCATAGGAGCCCAACCCGGCGTCCCTGGCACAGCGACAATTGTTCTGTGCACAGTAAATCAAGACCACAAACCACCGACATCCGCTGCTGCTATGCGATCTTCACAGCGCGGAAAACGATCTTCTCGCCACTGGCTGCCATCGAGAAGCGCACCATGCGGCACTTCCATTTGCGCTTTAGTCCGCCTTCGGTCAAACGCAACTTGGCGGTGAACGCCTGTACGCTTACGCCATCGGCGCGAACGCCAGCGTTACGCAAAGCCGTAACGTATTCGTTGTACAAACGTGGGTAATAAGCGGCTTCACTCTCTTGAGCGAGCTCTTGGGCATCAACACCGGAAGGCAGACCTTCGGATTCGTCGATGACCATCTGCTCGGCCTTCCACTTGGTGCCTTCTTCTTCTTCAACTTGATCCTCATCAGGATCATCGCGGCCAAGCAAGCGGGCCAGCATCACGTTCAGACCATTTGAAAGGCCTTCAAAATCGGGGCCAACGGGCTTGAACGTAAAGTCGATGTTGCCGTTGATGATCTCGGCGACGCCCACTTCGATTTGATCCAAGGGACGAACAAAGCGGCGTGCCGTAAGGCCCGCTGTGAAGATCACCGCTAACAATCCCAAAAGGCCAAGCAGCCAAATCTTCCCCGAAGTCGCTGCAACCAAGCTGGAAGCCGCTGTCAAAGGAACCAGAACGGCAAAGCCCGCTGTCGTGTCGCCGAGGTTTCCTGTGGCAGGAGCCGCAACCGCTGCATAGCGAGCACCGTCAAGTTCAATCTTTTGAACTGCCGTTGGCTTGTCCGTAGACAGGGCTTGTTCTGCGAGCTTGTCGCCCGAAAACAACACTGCTGTCATGGCCTGGGTCTTGTTTCCGTCCTCCTTGCCTTCTGCGGTCACGAAGCTTGAGGTCTGCATCTTGCCTTGATGGAAGAGGCCGATTTCGGCACCCACCATCTGGCTAAGTTTGCGTGCTTCTTGATGGCTCAAAACGTAGCCCATCAAAACGGCGCCAACGGTTCCTGATGGTCCCACAATGGGAGCCACTGCAATGCGTGTGGTTCGTCCGCCCAAGATCCAAACGTCGCGCGAGGCTTTGCCTCCCAACGCGCTCTTCACAACATCTTTGCCCGACAAGTCTTCGCCAAACATGGCGTTTGCGTTCAGGTCGCGGGCAACCACTTTCCCTGATTTATCAAGCAAGGCGACGATGGCTGCGCGGCGGGATTCTCCATCAAGCATCTTCTGAATTGATTCAGCCTGGATGAACGCGGCCTTGCGGCGTTCCGTCTCATCTTCGGCGTCAAAAACTTTGGGCATCGCTTCGCGGGCAGCGTATTTGCTAGCGACGTTGGCGAAGTCCAAGCCTTCGAGGCGGCTCATTTGTTGGTACACCGAAGCCGAGCGGCTGGCTTGTGCTTCTGCTTCCTCAACTCCACTGGCTTTCAGTTTTGAGGTAACACCAAAGACAATGGCAACGGTCGAAGCCAACAACACTGCAGCGGCAATGAGCCCAATCTGAAAACGGTACATGCGAGTCGCTCCTTATTGTGGATGCGGAATCAATTGTGGATGCGGAATCAGCTGACTTAAGCAGTTCTTTAAGAAGAACCTAAGACTACGTGCGGTCGCGATTATCAGGTCTAGACGCGCACCGAGTCAAGTTGGGACATGAATCTTTTCAAGGTTTTGTGCTCGATTGTCTCGGGCGGGCGCCAGCAAGATTCGGCTGCTGCGCAACTTTTCTTGACTACCGGGATGACAAGGTATTACATGTAGGATAGTTTCATACCAAGAGGAGAAACATACATGAACCAAAATCCAGACTCAGCCATGTCCCCCCCTTCCAAGAACGATCGTCGTGACGCCAAGCGGGCTTCGGTAGACCTTTTCATGAACCGCTTCTTAGATGGGCACCCATACCTTTGTGTGGCCCGCGACGTTAGCCGCACCGGAATGCGGCTGCGCACTTTGCTGGGCCCACAATTGCCCAACCACTTCGTAGGACTTCAGTTTCAGTTGCCTGGCTGCGAGGACGTCTTGACCGCTTCAGGCGAGGTTGTGCGCGACGGTGAAGAAGAACTATCGATTCGGTTCACCCACATGCCGTCTGAATCGCAAAGCGCGCTTGAACGCTTTTTGTCCGTAAACTGAGAAACCCGAGGCCTTTGTTCAAGGCTTGTCGGTTATCAAAAGCAATTCGCTTGACTATGTATTCGCCGCCGCGATGATAGGTGCCGGTCTCGAGCGCCCTCGCGGTACTTCGTGAGACCATCGTAACAAAGTATTCAAACCAAACCGCGGGAGTATGTAATTGGACCAGCCGAAGAAACCGGCACGAGAAATCGCCGATCTGAAAGCTCGACTCGGTTTAGCAAAACCTGGCGCAGGACAACCTCCTGTTGGACCTGGTGCGCCTGGACCCATGCCACCACAGTCACCCTACCCTCCAGGTCCTCCTGGGTCTGGGGCGCCTCAATCAGGACAACGGATGCCTTCGGCAGTTCCGGCTGCTCCCGGCATGAACCGACCAGCAGGCGGCCCTATGCCTCCTGGCTATGGTGCACCTGCACCTGTCGCAGCTCCAGCAGATCCGTACGCTTCTTTACGGCCAGCACCAGGCCATTTCAACATGGCGGCTCAGGACGACGGCGTACCTGTTGCATCCATCAACAAGAAGGGCGGGAGCGCCGGTTTGGTGGTTACCATCGCCATCGGATTGGTTGGTCTTGTGGCCGGTTATTGGTTCGGTGGCGCCGTGGGCGCTCGCTACGCCTTCAACAACGCCAACCAAGCAGCCAAGATCGTTAAGTCTGAACTTGATGTTGTTTCAAAAAATGTGGGCTCGATCCGTGACGCCGTGGCTTTAAGCCAACAGCGCACCAAGGGCGACAATTTGGGGTTTGATACCCAGCTGATAGATCAGTTAGCGAAGCTTGATCTTAAAAACAAGCCCTCCACCCTGCGCATTTTCAAAGTCGATTACTACCGCCTGCCTGATCTCGTGGTCGACAACATGATGTCGTACTACTACGACGCTATCGCGCTTTATGGTGAAGTGGACGAGCACGTTCGCCGCACCCAAGCCGATAAGGCTTCATTGGAAGAGTTCCAGAAGAAGCTTGTCGACAAAGCGCAAGCGGGTGGACAAGCGAACTACGGCGTTGTGTTTGATCGGCAAGGCGTCCTGACCATTGCTAACTTGGTTGAAGTGGGCGCTCCTGTTTGCAAAGGCGGCGGCACAGATTGCCAAGCCAAAGACATCGAGGCATTCCAAATTCGCGCTGCGAATGGCGCTCCTTGGGGCCCACGGAAAATGTCAGCCGCACTTGATGGCTCTAGCGTTGTGCCAATCAAGCCTACCCCGCTTTTCGATGCCGTGATGACCGGCTCGCCTGAGCAGGTTCGCATGGAAGCTTACAAGCTTCGGTACCTGACGATTCAGCGCACAATCAAGCGGCTTGAACAGATCCAAAAGGAACTTGTGCAAGCGGTTGATAAGGCCGCGGCCCGAGAGAACCTCTTCGCTCCGTAAGCCACAAATCGCTGGAACAAGAAAAGCCCCCTTTGGTATCAACCGAGGGGGCTTTTTCTTTGGGCGTGCGGCCCAGCAAAAGACGTTTAGTCCAAGCTCATGGCCGCGAGCTCTTCTTCATCAAGTCCGAAAAAGTTGCCAGTCTCGTGAAGCAACGTTGTGCGCACTTCATCTGCCAATGATTCATCGTCTGGAGCCACGCGCTGCAGGTTGTTGCGGTAAAGCACGATTTGGGTGAGACCTGCGCCGGCCGTAAGCGTCTCAGTATCAGGTAGCGTGGTGCCTCGAAACACGCCCAACAAACGAGGATCCAATCCTTCGGACACTTCTTCGCGGCTTGGCACATCAGCAACCAAGATGGGCACATTCTTAAGCAGTTTGCGTGCCTTCAATGGCAGCTCTTCAACGGCTGTTTGAGCCATGGCCAAGACTTCGTCCTCGTCTGAAACGAAACCAGGATTGGCGTGCGCCATCTTCGCGTCGCTGTCGTAAACCTTGAGCCATGCCCGGCGTTTGGCTTTTTCCTCGCCTGCGCCCTCTTCGACCAGGCCCATGGTGTACCAAGCGTCAGCCACAGCTTCTTCATCATCGTCTGCGTCAACGACGGCTTGTGCCAATTCGCGAGCCTTGTCAAACTGGCCTAACGCCAAGTGCAATTCGGAGGCTTCCAGGGCAATTTCTGGCGTGCCTGCAATAACCTCAGCGGGAGGCAACTCTTCCAACGCTGCCTTTGCGGCGGCAGGGTTGTCGCTTTCAAGTTCTAAGGTCGCGCGGAAGACAACGGCAGAAAGGAATTCGTCCTCGTCGTCAGCCAATTCTACGGCTACTCGAGCGTGTTTCAACGCTTCAACGCCTCGGCCTTGCATCGAAAGCAATTCCGCTGTCCAAAGGTGTGGTGTTGCCCATTCGGGATCTTGTTCAATGGCTTTGGCCAGAACTTCCAAGGCAGCCTCGTCGTCTCCATCTTCGCGTTCACACGCGGCTAGCAACAACAGGGCGTCGGCGTCGGCCTCGCCTTCTTCGATGACTTCAATGGCAAGCGCTCGTGCGGCGTCCACGTCGCCAGACTCCAGTTCGGTCCAGCCTTTGCCGAGACGCTCATCAAGCGGCGACGATTCTTCTTCGCTGTCCTTTTCGTATTCCATCGGCCCGTCTCTACAGCATCGCTGCCGCTGACGCCAGCAGATACGAGACGCCCACCTCACACGTCGCCGCAGAACCAGCTGGGTCTCCCACTGGCGGAGCCACCTCAACTAGATCCGCGCCGATAACATTGAAGTGCCGCCCTAGAGCCTCGATGACCGCCACGACCAGAGCTGGGGATAGTCCGTTTGGCTCGGGGGTGCCCGTGGCTGGTACCAGTGATCCTTCCGTGCCGTCGATGTCATTCGAGATATAAACCTGCCTGACGCCCTGTTTTTTGAGGTGGTCTATGATTTGGTCGACAGTGGCCTCTATAGACTGCGCAGCCAACTCCGCGGCCCAAAGTTGCCGAACGCCCGTTTCGCGTTCCCAATAAGCTTTGTCCCGCCCCGACGCCCGAATGCCCACCTGCACCATCCGTGCGCTGTCCCCCAACAGCTTGGCGGCGTGAAAGGCCCAGGTAGCAAAGCAATAGCGGACACCCAGGCGGGTCTCTAGGAGGTCGGTATGCGCATCAAAATGAACGATGCCCCAGGGCTCTTTAAGGTGTGTGGACAGTGCCGCAACCACTGGCCACGCCACGCTGTGGTCGCCACCCAGCACCAAGACTTTGAGAGCTGGATTCAGCTTGAACAGACATTCAAGCGCCGCTTGCGCAATCGAAAGCGGCGAAACCGGCAGGGTTGAGGCGACCTCTGGCGGCAGATCCGCGTAGAGGGCGGCCCGTGTCGCCGACAATTGCGAAGCGTTGAGCATCTCGTCGCTCAAAAGTTGCGGCACAACCCGCACGTCGCCAACGTCAATCAAGCCTGCGAACGCGGAGCTCCCCTTTCCGTCACGGTTCAGCCAAGCGGTACGTAAAGCGCCTGGTCCGTAAGCGGCACCTCGAACGAGGCCAGCGCCCACGTCTGAGGGTATGCCCAGAACCACCGCCCTCGCCTGCGCAACGCTATCAAGCGTTTTAAGCCAAGCGCCTTCCACTTCACTGAAGTTATCGACGCCGTAAAGACGTTTGGCCAGGGATTCCTGGGCTGTGCGGCCGGTGGAGACCGTATAAAGCCCGCCACCTGCAGGCCTCAGCAACCAACGCAGGGGATTCATACTCAATTTTAGGTGCGTTCACCAATGGGCGTGTAGTGGGTCAAGGTTGGCCCGGTGTAAACTTGGCGAGGGCGACCAATGCGGGTCATAGGATCGGCCAACATTTCGCGCCAATGCGCCAACCAGCCAGGCATACGCCCCAACGCGAACATAACCGTGAACATGTTCGTTGGGATGCCAAGCGCCCGGTAGATGATACCGCTGTAGAAATCTACGTTCGGGAACAGCTTGCGATCAACGAAGTAGGAATCCTTAAGGGTGTCTTCTTCTAGACGGCGAGCGATGTCTAACAACTTGTCGTTGGCACCCAAGCGAGGCAGCAACTTCTCGCACTGTTCTTTGATGATCTTCGCGCGTGGATCGTAATTCTTGTAAACGCGGTGGCCAAAGCCCATCAGGCGGAAGCCCGAGTCTTTGTTTTTTGCCAAGGCGATGAACTTCTTGTGGTCACCACCATCCCGTTCGATGGCTTCCAGCATTTCAAGAACTTCTTGGTTGGCGCCGCCGTGTAAGGGGCCCCACAAAGCGCAAATACCAGCCGAAACCGCGGCAAATACGTTGGCATGTGAGCTGCCGACCATACGAACGGTTGAAGTGCTGCAGTTCTGTTCATGGTCTGCGTGCAGCATCAGCAACACGTCAAGCATGTGAGCCACTTCTTCGTCCACCTCGTAAGGCTCGGTGGGCAAGGCGAACATCATCTGCAAGAAGTTCGATACGTAATTGTATGAGGTCTTTGGGTGCATGAACGGCTGCCCAATAGACTTCTTGTATGAATAGGCCGCAATTGTGCGAACCTTCGACAACAGCCGAGCGATGTTAACGTCGTTCGTGTGCGCATCGCCGACTTCAGAATCAGGGTAATAAGCGGACAACGAGCACGCCATGGATGACAAAATCGCCATCGGGTGGGCTGTGGATGGGTAGCCATCGAAGAAATGCTTCATGTCTTCGTGCAACATCGAGTGCTTCTTGATCAGCCCTCGGAACGCATCCAATTCAACCTGGGTTGGCAGCTTGCCGTAAATCAGCAAGTGGGAAACCTCAACGAAGGTGCTCTTCGCAGCCAGTTCTTCGATGGGGATGCCACGGTAGCGAAGAATGCCCTCGTCGCCGTCGATGTAACAGATCGAGCTGGTGGTCGATCCCGTGTTCATAAAGCCCGGGTCGAGCGTGATGTAGCCCGTTTCGGCGCGCAACTTGCGCACGTCCAGCGCGTGTTCGTTTTCAGAGCCCACGACTACGGGCAAATCAACAGTCTTACCGTTCAGTACCAACTGGGCTTTTTCAGACACGAGCAATTCCTCCAGGGCTATTAGGCGCTTAGTCGCGGCGGCCAGATGACAGCAGAATAACGAATCACAGGCATACGTCTAGGGGCCGAGCTACCAGAAGCGGGAGATAGTTCAAACAAGAGCGACGAATTCGGCACCAAACGCCTTGGGAAAAGTAACGGATTGGTTTCCTTCCGTCGTTTGGGCCTGAACCGACTCAGCGGAAATACCCGCGGTGGGCCCCGCAAAGAACAGATAATTCGCAACCGTGGCCTTCACGCCAAACATCTCTTCGTGGGCGCTACCATCGAAACCTTCTGGGGCTTCATTGATTTCGCCAAAGTCGATGTTCCGAATGTTTGTTTCAGCGAGTACGGCTACCAATTTTTGGTACCGCGCCAACAAAATGGGGTCGAACACACCCGCGCGCGCTTGTTCTTCAACCACAGCGCCCGGTGCGCAATCGCCCAATTCGTTGCCCCACAGGGACAGCGACATACGCACTTCTTGTACCGCAGCAAACGGGCAAAGCGATGAAAGTGCCACGCGAAGGTACAGCTCTTTGACGCCGCTGCCTTCTCCATCAGGGGCCTGTGCGATGAACTCGGCCAGATCGATCACGCCCTCGCGCACTTCAAGAATGCTGGGCTGCCGACCAAAACACAGAATGTAAATGTAATCGCTGAAGTCTTCCGGTGAGCCTGGCTTGTAAAGCGCAAAGGCCTTCAATTTCTGTGAAAGGGCCTGCGCCAACTGGCGCCCCTCTTCTTCAGAAACACCCGACGTCGTTGCCAAATGGTCGGCGCGTTCGTGCCAACGTTTCGATGGATACAGGCTATCCAACGTTTCGTTCACTTCGGCCATCATCCCCGTTTTGCGGGAGTCGCAGCCCTTCTTACTTCCACAGCTTGTGCACCCAGACATCGTAGGCAGTGTACTGCAAGCAAGGGCAACAAAGTGCAGCGATTGCATGCAATCGGCTGCCGCTGCACTGCCCCCTCGCCTATCGGTGGCCTCCACTTGCCCGCGCGGCCAGCAAAGCTTCGTCAATCATCAGCTGGTGCTGTGCCGGATCCTGCCAACGGCGCTGCCCTTGCTCCGGCAAGGCATCAAGGGGATCAAAGTAATAGAACATCTCGTCGGCTTTCACGGCCGGGCTGGACCAAACCGAAATACCCGTGACGCGATCGTAGTGTTCGTAAGAATGAGCATCCCGCTTTCCTCCGCCACCAGGTGCATCCACTACGAACGTAGGCGTGTTAAAGCCTGCCGTGGCCCCGCGAATCTTGCGTTCAAGATTCAAGATCGTCGCCAGGGGCGTGCGAAGGTCTTCTACTCCTTTAACCATATCGTGCTGGTAAACGTAATAGGGGTGCACGTTCACAAACGACAACCTTTTAATGAGCAGGGTCATTGTGTCGACTGCATCGTTCACATTGCGCTGCAAAACAGTTTGGTTGCGAACGTAGATCCCGCGCTCAAAAAGACGGTTCATGGCTTGTTGGGTGATCGCCGTGATTTCGTTGGGATGGTTGAAGTGCGTATGAACCACCACGTCTTTGTGCTGCCGCCGCCCCTGCTCGACAACACGGGTTAAAGCGTCCGTCCAGGCGTGGTCGGTTAGAATCTTTTGGGGCATAACCGCCGGCCCTTTGGTGGCAAAGCGCATGCGGCGGATGTTCGGCATGGCAAGCAAGGTCTTGCCGATGTGTTCAAGTTGATCTGGCCGCAGTTGGTAAGAATCGCCTCCTGAGATCACGATGTCTTCCAACTCGGGCCGCGAAGCAATGTAAGCAAACGCCTCGTTCCAACGCGCGGGATTTGCCCGCAATTGAAACTTTGTGACTTCCTCCGTATCGCGCCCCACCGCGTAGCTACGCGTGCAAAAACGACAGTAAACGGGGCACATATCCAGAGGCAGAAACAAAGCCTTGTCTGGATACCGGTGAGTCAACCCTGGCACCGGGGCATCTTTGCGTTCGTGCAAAGAATCAAGATCCACTTCCGGATGGTCAGGCAATCGCGAACTTGCCAAGGGAATGAACTGGATGCGTAGCGGATCGGTAACGGGTTGACTCCAGTCGATGAGGGAAAGCAGATAGGGCGAAACCCGCACCGACATGGGTGCTTTCCGAAAGCCTTCCTCTGCGTCTGCAATAAAGCTGGCCGGCACCAACGCCTGCACAGTGGCAAGCAACTTACCTGTGCTGGTAATGCTGTGCTGGGCCTGCCACAGATGGTTCATGAAATCTGCCGGACCTACATCTGCATAAGCGGGGATACGTCGCCAGAACTCTCCGTCGCGGAGTTCTTTGTGTCGCAGTGCCTCGGGACCGGCGGAAGGCTTTTCAATTCCCCCCGTTGCGGCGGCCAAAGGCATCGCTACCAAGGGCAACGACTGACCGCTCATGTATTAAGCGTACCTCTACCTCGACCATTAAGCCACCCGCGTGAACAAGGGACGCAGTTGTGGGCGCATTTGTGTCGTCGAGTCGGTTTGGGTACGCTAGTTGGGCGCGGCTTTCAGCTCCGCTTGCGCTTCCTTTAGCCAGGTTCGCCATTGCTGATCGTGGGGAGACGCTGCGACGGCTTTTCGGTAAAGCCTAACGGCATCCCCAATGCGCCCTTGCTGCTTCATGAATTGAGCGTAATCAACAAAGGTTTGGTGGCAGCCGTCTCGATCAAACTTCATGGCCAATTCAAACAATTCGGCGGCACGCTCAACATTCCCACTTTGCGCGTGTTCTAAAGCGCCTTGGTGCAACGTCCAGTGATCCTCAGGCTCGAAGATCAAAGCCTGATCGTAACTTTCCGCAGCGTCTTTGTGCCGATCCATCGCCGACAGAATATCGCCGCGAACAGCAGCCAAAAAGAACGCGTCGCCACCCAATTCAGAAGCCGTCCCAATGGAATCGAGCGCTTCAATGCGACGACCGATTTCTAACAACGCTTGGGCGCGTTTTGCGTAAAGAAGGCCGTAAGCGGGATCTCGCTTGATGCCTTCGTCAAAAGCTTTGATTGCGTCATCCATCTCGCGCGATTCCATGTGGGCATCGCCCAATTCACGCCAGCCGTCAACCAACGACGGATTTAATTCAATGGCTTTGCGCGCATAAGTCGCCGCCTGCTTGCTGCGAAGAGCGTTGAGCGATTCAGCCAACAACGCATGGGCCATGGCTAGGTTGCCACAGGCCGCGATAGCGTCACGGGCCGCACGGGCCGCGCCATCGAAATCACCTTCGTCCAGCGCGGTTCTGGCCTTGACGATGGCTGCAACCGATGCCTTTACTGAAGGCGAATTGGTAGCAATGACAGCCGCGTCGGTGTCGTCAGGAATAAGTATCCGAACCATGCGTAGTGCCAAATCCGTCCGCGGGCGATCATCCGTTGCCAAGGCTCTCACAGCTTCCGCGCGCCAAAACGCGCCCGTCGCCGCCATAGAATTTTTCAACGTACCCCGCGCTCGCTTTATAAGATCGGCATCAGCTGTCTCTGTGCCAATCAGCAACAACATTGCAGACGCATCCAGGCGCGCGTCATCGTCACGCGCTGTGAGCGCTTCAAGCGAGACGGCGTCTTCGAGGGCAGCGCGTGCGGTTGCAAGGTCATTGGCAAGCAGGCCTCGAAACCCAATACCTGCCAACAAAGCCGGGCCGGGCTGGCTGGCGGCCGTCAACCCATTTTCAATCGTTCGGGCAGCGGCTTCTTTCTGGCCTTCTTCTTCGAGCAAATCAGCCCAATCAACCCAGTGATCTGAAAGCAATGGATCCAGTTGGCAGCGGGTTTCGGCCAGTGCCAAGCGGCGCTGCTTTAGTTCTTTTTCAATGGCACTGCCTGGGACGGGCCGCTCGTTAGGCAAACTGACCTCAAACGCAACTTCAGCCAAAAGCACCCGCAAAAACCGCAAGAGTGACGACCCCAGTCGATCCACACTGCGATCGGCGACTTGAACCACTGGCCATTCAGCTTCGTCCTCGGTTGGGCTTTCCGCATCCAAGGCCACAATTTGACCGCCCCGTTGCAAAATGGGCCAAAGGCCCTTCAACGAAGAACCGCCCTGTTCTGCAAGCGCCAACGCTTCTTCGTGGTTGATGAACCGAACCAGAACATCACTGTCATCAGAATCGCCCGGAGTGACAGTGGCTGCAGCAGGCGTTACCGAAGGATTCCGTGAAATCGTTCCACCGTCGAAGGTATTAAAGAACGCTGAGACACCTGCAGGAACGGGACGTTCAAGTCGGGCGGCCAACTGCGCCACGATGTCTGTATCTGGGGGCGCTGGTGCAAGTTGAACGATCGCTTGTGGTTGGCCACTGGGGCCTACTTTACCTAGCTTGGCAAGCGCGCGCTCGAAGTGCAAAAGCAACGATTTCGCAGGATCAATCACTGCGGAAGTGTATTTGGCAAACTCGCATCCCGGAGGCAAAAGCAATCAGAATCAGAAAAAACTGGCGCTGGAACTGGCGCCAACGCTGCAGACCAGGACAACGCAACGCGCGGAGCTCTTGCTGCTCAAAACCATCGGCTGCCTTACAGTCTTACTTGACCAAAAAGTTATTTCCGTGCCACAATGACCAGGCTTAGCTCACGACTTTCGTCGGAATTACGCCTATTTACGTACACTCTCCTTCCCCTCGCAGGAGTCTTTGTGAGAAAACTATTACTGTGCGACGACGAAGACGCTTTGTGCCGCGGCCTGGCTCGGCTGCTGCGCACGTTGTCGTTCGACGTGGTCACAGCGGATGGCCCCAAGGGGCTTGATCAGATTGCGTCCGGGCAGTTCGACGTCATTGTCACGGATCTTCGCATGCCGGAGGTCAATGGTTTCGAGATCTTGGACGCCGCCCGCCGCCGCAGCCCGTCCACACCCGTCATAGTAATGAGCGGCAGCGCGGAGATTCCAGACGCGGTGCGCGCCATGCGGGCCGGAGCTCGTGACTTCCTGATCAAGCCGTTTGAGTTTCCCGCACTTGAAGAGGTGCTGGAACACGTACTCGGGTTTTCTGAAAAGACCCCTGCCCCTGTGCTTGACCCGGTGGCCTGGCGCGATCGCTATGCGCCTTGGTTGTTGGGCGAGGATTCCGCGATCATTCCTGTGTTGGCGATGATCGCTCAGGTTGCCGATACTTCGTGCACGGTTTTGATCACGGGCGAATCGGGCACGGGCAAAGAATTGGTGGCCCGATCTATTGTCTCGGGTTCGCCCCGCGCCAAGAACCCCTTCGTTGCTGTTAACTGCGCTGCAATTCCTGAAACACTGGTTGAATCAGAACTGTTTGGTCACACAAAAGGCGCTTTCACCGGCGCGAGCGCCGCCCGGGTTGGACGCTTCGGCCAAGCCGACGGTGGCACGATCTTTCTCGACGAAGTGGGCGAGATGGAAATGGGCGTGCAGGCCAAATTGTTGCGGGTGATTCAAGAGGGCGAGCTTTACCCCGTGGGCCAAGAGGCGCCCATTCAAGTGGATGTGCGGGTTATTGCCGCCACCAACCGCGATCTGGCAACAGAAGCGGAAATGGGACGGTTCCGCTCAGACCTTTACTGGCGGTTGAACGTCATTCCTATCGAGATGCCGCCTCTACGCGCTCGCCCACACGACATTCCGTTGTTGGTTGAACACTTTATGAAACGCGCCAACCAACACCACCGACGATCGGTGCTGGGGGTTGAAACCGCCGCGTTGGAAGTGCTCAAGCGCCATGCTTGGCCGGGCAACATCCGTGAACTTGAGAACTTGATCGAACGCTTGGTAATCATGAACGCTTCAGGTCGAATTGGCGTTTCTGACCTTCCCTCAAACATTCGCTCGTTGGCACCCGCAAACATCACACCAGTCAATGGCTATAGCGTGATTCCCTCGCTTCCTGAAGAAGGTGCCACAGACCTCAAGACGATTCTTGAGGCCGTGGAAGAGCGCATGATCTCTGAAGCCCTTGAACGCACGGGTGGTAACAAGAACAAGGCCGCTGAACTGCTGGGCCTGAACCGTACCACCTTGGTTGAAAAGCTTCGGCGCAAGCGCCTTACGCCTCACGCGATGTAAGGCGTTCGGGCTTTACTTCAAGGCTTTATTTCAACTTGGCAAGGGCTTCGGCAAAGCGAACGAGGCCCTTTTCGATGTTGGCTTGTGACGTTGCGTATGACAAGCGCACGAAGCCAGGCGCATAGAACGCGCTGCCTGGAACCAGTGCCACGCGGCCTTCCGTGATCAAGTAATCACAAAGGTCGAGATCGTTCTCGATAACTTTGCCATCGGGGGTCTTCTTGCCGTTGTACGAAGACACATCAGGGAAGCAATAGAAAGCACCCTTAGGCTCTGTGCACTTGACGCCTGGAATTGCGTTCAAGGTCTTCACCATGTATTGACGACGCTTGTCGAACTCAAGGCGCATGCGCTCAACTTCGTCTTGTGGGCCAGTCAATGCCGCCAAAGCCGCAGCTTGAGATACGGCAGCCGCGTTGGTGGTGGATTGGCCTTGCAGCGTCACCATCGCCTCGATCACTTCCTTAGGTGCCAAGGCAAAGCCGATGCGCCAGCCGGTCATCGCGTAGGCTTTAGATACGCCGTCAGCGATAATCGTGCGCTTACGCACTTCTGGGCCGAAAGTCACAGGCTGAACGAACTTGGCGTCGCCGTAACAAAGGTAACGGTAGATGTCGTCGGTGAGCATCCACAGGTTGTGCTTCACCACGAGATCTGCGATCCCTCGCAACGTGGCTTCGCTGTACACAGCGCCCGTTGGGTTGCTTGGTGAAACCACCACGATCATCTTCGTTTTCGGAGTGATCGCTTTCGCGATGTCTTCCACCTTCACTTCAAAGTTGTCGGCGGCGCTTGAAACCACAGGCACGGGCACAGCGCCCGCCAACTTGGCGATTTCCGAATAGCTGACCCAATACGGTGCCGGCAAGATCACTTCATCGCCTTCATCGCACAAGGCTTGGAAGGCTTGGTAGATCACCTGCTTGGCGCCTGCGGAAACCATGACTTCCGAAACGGAAACGTCGATGCCGTGGTCTTTGGAAAACCAAGCAGCAACGGCTTTGCGCAACTCGGGCGTACCGGCCACGGCGGTGTATTTCGTAGCGCCTGCATCAAGGGCCTTCTTGGCGGCTTCTTTGATGTGCACAGGTGTATCAAAGTCAGGCTCCCCTGCCCCAAAGCTGATTACGTCTATGCCCTGGGCCTTCAGCTCGGCGGCCCGTTGGGTGACCTTCAAGGTCATCGAGGGTTCAATGACGTCAAGACGCTTCGAGAGTTTCATCTAGGGGTTCCCTGTGTAGAGTTTTGGAGTTTCATTGACAATGCGGCCACAACGGCCGGTGGAGCTATGCGGGTGATGTCGCCGCCCATGCTGGCGACTTCTTTTACCAAAGACGAGGAGACATAAAAGCTTTCCTCGCTGGTCATTAAGAAAATGGTTTCCAGTTCGGGCGCCAGATGGCGGTTCATGTGGGCGAACTGGAACTCATATTCAAAATCGGCGATGGCGCGCAAGCCGCGGATAATGGCGCGGGCGCCCAGTCCACGAACGTAATTCACCAGCAGGCCGGAAAAGGAATCAACCTGAATGCGGGGATCTTCGCCCAAGGTTTCCCGAACCATGCGAACGCGTTCTTCCACGCTAAAAAGCGGGGCTTTACGAACGTTGTCGGCCACTGCAACCACAACTTTGTCGCACAGGGGCACAGCGCGACGAATGATGTCGACGTGGCCATTGGTGATGGGATCGAAAGTTCCCGGGTAAACGGCAATCATGGGCGCGCGGCTCATTTGGCACCTTCTTTTGGGTGTCTGTAAAACGAAAGACCAGTATCGCCATAATAACGGCGGTTGGTCATCACTAGCCCTCCAGCGGCATCGGGAGGTACGTTGCGTTTGTCGTGTTCTACGATCACCACTCCTGTGGCAGCTAGACAAAGGTTACCCAACTCTTCAAGGACGCCTTGGGTCAACCCGGCGGCATAGGGGGGATCCACAAACACCCATTCGAAAGTGCGACCGTCGGCGGCCAGTGTGGATAGCACCGATTGCACGTCTCGACCAAGCACCAAAGAGCGATCCGCGAATCCCAGTTCCGTAAGGTTGCTGCGCAAGGCGGAAAGCGCACGGGGATCGCGTTCAACGAAGACCGCGCGCTTGGCTCCCCGGGAAAGCGATTCGATGCCTAAAGCGCCTGTGCCGGCGAAGAGATCAAGCACGTCACCATCGGGAGCGGGCCCCAGAATGTTGAACACGGCCTCACGCACTTTTGAGCCGGTGGGGCGGGTTTTAAGTCCGCGTGGCGCTTTGAGTTTTCGCCCACGGTCGAGGCCGCCGGTAAGCCGCATGATAGGTGTCGGCGGGTTTACCGCGGGGGGGTAAACAAGTCAAACCGTTCTTGGCTTAAGCACAAGGTTTGCAGTGCCGATACCTTGGGCGTACTGGTGCCCGAAGATTGACGTCCAACTAGAGCCTTCGCGGACAGCATGTCGACAGAACCCTTTATCATTCTTGGAGAAAACTGATGCGCATGAAGCTTGGAATCCTATTGGCAACGCTGGCGGCTTGTGGAGATTCCAGCAAGAGCACGGCGGTCGATGCTGCAAGTATCGCAAACCTGCCCGACGCTGGGGAAGATCCTGATGACCCTCGCCGCATCGGCGCTGGCGGCGGAAAGGGTGGCACCATAGTTGTTCCCAAAGATGGTGGGATTCTAGGCGACGGTGGGCAGCTGCCTGGAGGTGGCTCGGGAGGAAACGGCGGACTTCCTCCGCAACCAGAGGGAACCTGCGCGAATCCGTTCATTCTGCCCTCGAATGTTGCGCACAGCGATCTACTGGTTAACACCTCAACCAAGCAACACACCTTGGACTTGCCGTGCGGCGGCACTGGCAAAGAAGTTGTGATCGCCTTTGAGATCACCCAACGCGAACTGGTTTATGCCGATACCTTCGGTGCCAATTGGAACACCGTTCTGTCGTTCGCCGACAAATGCAACGCAACACCAGCGCCGTCCGCAGGCGAAAGCACCATGAGCTGCAGCAATGACGCCTGCGGGAGCCCGCAATCGCAGGCCATCGCTGTATTGGGGTACGGTCGGCACTATTTGATTGTCAGTGGAGCCAATGGTGAAAGCGGCCCTGTGACGGTTCACTTTCAACACGCGCTGCTGGGGAATGGCCCTATCGCTGCGTTGCCAGCAGGTGCAGGCATGATCCAAGGCACCAGCAGCGGCACGGGTATCGTCAGCCGCTGTGAAGCCACGGCCGCCGAGAACAGCTATTGGTGGTCAACCTGTCCTGCATATGCCGGTGGCGCTTTCACCGCTACGATGTGCAACACAGGAACAACGTTCGACACGATCTTGAACGTTCAGATCCCGAAGACAGAAACAACGAGCTGTGGGGACGATGATCCAAACTGCGGGGTACTTTCAACCTTGGGCGCAACTATTCCTGCGGGCGCTGGAATCCATGTAATGACCTTGGATGGAGACACTGTGAACAGCGTTGGTGCGTACACTGTGAAGTACACCCGGCCGTAAGAAAAATCGATCCAAACTCGCAAAGGGCGACGCCTCCGGAAGGAAGCGTCGCCTTTCTCGTTTTTAGCCAAAAACGCCGCAAAAATGACACCTTTCGCGCCACGTTCATGGCGAATACGGGTAAGAAATGTGTTCTGGCGGGCTGTAGCTGCACGCCTTGACTACACGGCACTTGTTTCTCTGACATTGGCTACGATTTGTAAGGAAGATTTCGTTCATTTAGCCCTTAACCTTTTCGGAAACTGTGACGAACGATTAACCGCTACGGATCGATCTCGGTTCAGTGAAACCGGTTGAGTGATTGGATCGGAGGTTGCCGTTAGCCAGGACGTTGCGTTGCACGCCCTGAAATTCATGTCTCACGACAGAGAGAGGGCTACACACAATGTCTGCAAAGCGAAACGTACTCGGAAAGCTCACAATAGGAGGGTTGCTGGTCTTCGGGGCGCAAGCTTGCGGGATGCAGGACTCAAAGAACGGCGACTACGCGCCACTGCCCCAAGCCGCAGGCATGGAGGAAACCAGCTTCCCCTTGCTTACCACAGGCTGCACGATTGACGGAACTACAGGCAACGCGACGTTCTCGTTGGCTGCTGGTGAAACCATTTACCTCTTCAAACGCGCCGCTGACGGTGTTGTGGTTGCCAACGCGAACGTTGGCGCCTCCACCACAGAGTGTACGTTTGCAACGACGAAGAAGATCACAATCGCCTCCGCCGTCCTAAACTCCAACGTTCACAAAGTCATCCTTGACTTTTACGGTGGCGCGTTTGGCCAGGCGACCGCCGCAGCAGGTGTGGCAGTTGGAACTGGACCAAACATCGTCGTCACGCTTGGAACAGGCACAGGCAACTCAGTTAAGGTTCGCGGTACCGCAAACCCTGACATCTTGACGTTTGGAACGGTTTCCACGACTTCGTTCGGTTCATTCTCGTTGGGCACTTCGGCCACAGTGCCTGCGGCTAGAACCTACCCCGATCTGAGCATGACCGGCGTCACCGACCTTACGGTTGTTGGCGGTCCCGGTGTTGATTCGATCACGGGACAAGGCGGAACTCCCGTTGGCGGAACCGCTATCGTTGCAGCGACGGGCGTAACAGCGAGCGCTCTTTCTGGCGCTATCAACATGGCCGCATATGGCGGCGACGGCAACGACACCATCACAAGCGGTGGCGCAGGTGCAGCCATCAACAATCTTTACGGCAACGCCGGAAACGATACCTTCCTGCAACAGCCTGCCTTGGCGAAAGACGTTATCTCTGGAACTGACAGCGGCGGCGCATCTGACGTCGATGTTGTTGACTACAGCCGCCGCAGCGCCGCTTTGAGCGTCACGCTGGGCGACGATCTAATCGCACGCGCAGCTTACGGCTACGTTGATTGCGTTGACAAAGCCCACACCACAGACAACGACTACTTCACCATCGACGACGGTCCTTTGACGAAGACCTACGAATACCAAAAGACGGCTGACGTCTTGGCAACGGGGTCGATTACGGTCACCGGC
>Ga0105048_10005768_pt1 | contig 19997 bp, 18 predicted proteins | sample MAT05_FD_78382 | JGI IMG/M metagenome (GOLD analysis project Ga0105048, IMG submission 78382) | Freshwater microbial communities from Lake Fryxell liftoff mats and glacier meltwater in Antarctica - MAT-05 | ecosystem: Environmental > Aquatic > Freshwater > Ice > Liftoff microbial mat | place...
ACGCCGCCTTCAGCCACCCCTCAGAATGACAAAGGCCCAGGAGCCGGAAACACCGGCTGACCTGGACTTTCGTGCTTGGAGCGGGTGACGAGAGTCGAACTCGCGTTCTCAGCTTGGGAAGCTTACCATTCCGACCCTGTGACCAGCACTTACGCGCCGTTTCGATGGTGCCAGGACGCGCTCAGGCCGCGCTGCCGAGTACACCGACGGTCTCTCTCGGTCAACAGCGGTCACGTCGAAACCGGAGCCAACATCAGCTACCGCGTCCTCAGCTTTTCCAGCTGCGAACGGGGTTGAGAATTGACGGTGCGGCCGTCTCTCAAAGCACGTGAGTAGAGCCGGCAACGCATCCCCGCGAACTTCCCCCACCCACGCGCTGTCCCAGCGCTTATCGAGGCAATCGTCGCCGACGGGAGGGTTCTACCTCGCGTGTCACCGTCAACCTTTTCGTCCGAGAATTTGGACTGCTGGTCGTCCGGACGCAGCAACCCCCAGCCGGGACCGGAGCGACCGACAGTCCCCAGGGCGTCGGAGCCGGTCACACCGTGTGAACTCGAAGCTCAAAGTGCTTCCAAAGGAGCGGGGACACGAATGAGCTCCGAAGCTTGGCGATCACTACAGGTGAAATCGATGATGCGCGGCGGCGCGAGAAGTCTCACGGACGGTCGGCTGGAACCGAAGGGACCCAGGTGGTGACGAGACTGCCCGATCGCACCGGGTCAGGCCGCGCTGAGGTCGACCAGTTCGGCGCTGGTTTGCCAGAGACGGGCAGCGAGGGCTTCGTCGTAGCTTCGCTCCGAGGACTTTCTGGCCTTGCTGTTGGCGAAGTACCGCCCGGTCACCTGCTCGAGGTCGGGAGAGGAGGCCACGTGGACCGACGTGGCCGCACCCTTCACCGGTGACTTCATGAAGGGCCTCATCACCGGCACGATCAGGCGCTGGATGGCCGATGGGTCCTCGGCTCCGAACGCCGTCCTCACAACACCAGGGTGCAGCGCGTTCGCGGTGACCGAAGAGCCTTGCAACCGCCGGGCGAGTTCGTAGGTGAACAGCACGTTGGCGAGCTTGGATTGGTTGTAGGCCCGGGCCCCGGAGTAGGACCCTTCGCCTTGGAGGTCATCGAAGTCGATCCGGCCGAGGGTTTGTGCGTTGGACGACACGGTGACCACACGGGCCGAGCCGCTCTCCCCCAGCCGTTCGAGGAGAAGGTTGGTGAGCAGGAACGGCGCCAGGTGGTTGAGAGCGAAGGTGTGTTCAATCCGGTCAGCGGTGAGATGGCGCGTGTTCCAGAAGCCCCCCACGTTGTTCACCAACACGTCGATGCGAGGAAGGTTCGCGAGAACCTCGTCGGCCAAACGGCGGACCTCGGACTGGGACGACAAGTCGGCGACGAACACGTCCGGGTCGGCGCTACCCGACGCTCGGATCTCACGAGCGCCGGACTCAGCGCGTTCGTGACTTCGGCCCGTGATTGCTACGTGGGCACCGAGTGCGGCGAGACCCACAGCGGTCGCCTTGCCGATCCCTCCGGTGGCGCCAGTGACCAGGACGGTCTTGCCGGCCATCGGCCGGTCGTGGATCTGTTTCATCGCATGCTCCGTGCGAACCTTGGTGGTGCGTCTGTGCGGCGTGGGTGTTCACGGCGTCGTCCTGACAGCTCAGTTCGTGTCCCGCCGGTAGAGCAGGACGGTGCCCATCGTGATGCCGACTGCGGCGTAGACCGCGAAGACGACGGCGAGTGACGGCCTCGGGAGCGCTACGGCGAGGATCTCGGGGGTGTCGAAGTCGGAACCGACGCCGAGCAGGCGGTAGCCGGCGTCGAACGGCAGGAAGCGCGAGACGGTGGCCGGGGCGAAGGCTCGGATGAGGTTCTCGCCGACGAACCACCACACCAGCAGCCCGGAGATGGCCGCGGCGCTGTGGCGGGCGGTCATGCCGATGCCCAGTCCGATCAGTGCCGACAGCGAGATGAACAGCAGGGCGTAGAGGGCGGTCGGCGCCGCGGCTGAGGTGTCGCCGATCTCGAGGCCTCCGACCAACGCACCTGCGGCCGCGGAGGCCATCCCGGCTGTGCCGAGAACGAGGCCGACACCAACGGTGACCGCCATCTTCGACGCGGCGACTATCCATCGCGAAGGTTGGGCGGTCAGTGACGTCGCCAGCGTGCCGTGTTGGGCCTCGGTCGTGAACAGGAGAATGCCGGCGACCGCCGCGAGTACTGCAGTGAGCAGTGCCGGGAAGACGAAGACCTTGGACACGGTCGGCACCTCGTCCTTCACGGACGTCGCGACGGCCCACGCGGCGAAGCCGTTGATGGCGACGGTCAGGCCGAGGATGGCCTTGTTGGCTCGGACCGTGGAGAGCTTGATCCATTCACTCTTCAGGACAGTCGGAACGGCACGCAGGTCATCGCGTGTCGTGCGGGTGCCGGGGACGACGGTGAGCTCGTGGCTGGTTCGCGTCGATGCCAGTGATGTGGTCGAGGCGGACGGCGTGATTGTGGGTGACCCGGTGATCGTCATGGTCTTGGTTCCTTCGGGGGTGATTCGGGTGGCAGTTGATGGTTCAGGCGGACGCGAACTCGGCTGACGCACGGGTCATGTCGAGCAGGCTGTCCTCGAGAGACTTGGAGGTCTCGATGAGCTCGACGAGGCGGATGCCGTGGTCGAAGGCGATCTGAGACACGGTGGTGGTGGTTGTGCCGGGGATGTTCAGCCGGTCGCCGACGATCGCGCTGGCGAGACCGTGGGCCGCGAGCTGCGCAGCGAGCTCGTCGGCGTGTGGGGTCACGGCGGTGACGCTGACTTCGCTGCGGGCAGTGATGGCTTCGAGGGACTCGGCGGCGAGCAGCTTGCCGGCACCGACAACGACGAGGTCATCGACGAACATGGCGAGCTCGCTGATGAGGTGGCTCGACACGAACACGGTGCCGCCCTGATCGGCGAAACCGCTGAGGTAGTTCCGCAGCCAGCGGATGCCATCGGGATCGAGTCCGTTCGACGGTTCGTCCAGGAGCAGGACCTCGGGTTCGCCGAGCAGCGCTCCGGCAAGGGCAAGGCGCTGGCGCATGCCGAGCGAGAAGCCGCCGGCCCGCTGGTTCGCGGCGGTCTCGAGTCCGACCTCAGCGAGCACCGCGTCGGCCCGGTTGGTCGCTAGGCCACTGACCGCAGCCGTCGCTCGGAGATGGTGGCGGGCGGTGCGACCGGGATGCATGCATCGCGCGTCGAGCACCGAACCCACGACCCGGGCCGGGTGGCGAAGGTCGGTGTAGGCGATGCCGTCATACCGGACCTCGCCTTGGTCGGGTCGGGTGAGCCCGACCATCATCCGCATGGTGGTCGACTTGCCGGCCCCGTTGGGGCCGACGAAGCCGGTGACACGGCCGGCGGTGACGTCGAAGGTGAGGTCGTCGACGGCCGTCCGCTTGCCGTACTGCTTGGTGATTCCTGCAACGGTGATCATGGCTCTCTCTTTTCGTGGTTCGTGGTGGGGCGGTTGAGATCTATGGTCCGCTCATCTGGAAGTCGCGCTATCGCGCCTCTGCCACGCGGGTTCGGTCCGCCCTGGACCCAGTGACGTGGTCATGGTGTTCGCGTGGTCCTTTTGCCAACGCGGCGGAGGATGCGGCGAACGACGGCGGCGAAGGTGATGAGTTGCGCGATGGCGGCGAGCATCGACGCAATGAGTTCGAAGGCGGAACGCGCCGACTCCAATCGGCGGACAGCGCTGGTGGGGTGAGGCGTGTCCATCACGCGACCAGTCGTCGTGCTGGGTCCGGTTGGTCGACGATGCACCGACAGGTCGCGATGACGCATCGTGCTGTGTCCGCGATCCTTGGGCTGCCCGCGGTGTCCCTCGTGCTGGCGATGAACGCAGCAGGGACGAGGGCGGCTGCTGCGGTGAGTACGCCGGCTCCGTATCCGGCGGTGCTGATGATGACCGAGACGCCGATGAAGGCCACGCCGGCGAGCCCGTGCGAGAGGCCCATGATCATGCCCGAGGCCGTCGCGGCGTGGTCGGGAGCTTCGTTCTGGGCGGCGACGAGCAGCAACGGGATTGCCGGCCCGATGAGGAGGCCGGTGAAGAGGAGTGCAGCGAATGAGGCCGATGTTGCGGGTGCTGTGAAAGCGAGCACGCTTGCGGGAATCGCTGCAGCCAGCAGGGATACGCGGAGCAGGCGACCGGAGCCGATACGGCTCGTCAGGCGTCCGGCGACGACCCCACCCGCGGCGGCGGCCAGCGCGAAGGTCGCCAGCGCCCAGCCGATGGCGGGATCGGTCGCTTCGCGACCTGGTTGATCGGCGATCCATCGGGGCATCGTCGAACCAATCGAGGTGGCGGCGATAGCGACCAGGGTGGCCGCAGCTACCAGCTTGGGGATTTCACCTTGCAGCAGGACTCGCTTGATGGATAGCGCACCTCGAGTCGGGCGCGGGCTGGGGGCCGCCGTTCGTGAACGTCGCCACATCACGGGTGCAACCAGGAGGGCCGGTACCGCAAGGAGCAATACCCGCGTTCGCGTTGCGTCGCCGGCCAAGGCAAGGGCGGCAATTGGTCCGGCTGCCAGTCCGACCGTGCCGGCGGCGGCGAAGATTGCCATAGCGCTTTCCGGCGAGGCGGGATTTCGCCGTCGGGCGAGCATTGCGCCGGCCGGGTGGAAGGCAGCAGAGGCAAGTCCGCCGACGATGATCACGGCGACGAGCACCAGCATGCTGGTCACGAGCGCGGCAGCAGCGAGGGCCACCGCGGCGATACCGGCTGCGATAGCGGTTACGTGTCGCGCATCGAAGCGATCAGCTAGGCCACCCATGAGTGGTTGACTCGCGAGTGCGCTCACTGCCAACAACGCGACCAGCGTGCCGGCACTGGTGCTCGACAGCGATAGACGTTCAGCGATGGTGGGCAACAGCGCCGCGAACCCCCCGCTGACGAGATCGACGGCAAGGTGCGTGGCACCGGCTGCCGTGACCGCTCCGATCGTCATCGCGGATGCCGCAGGGGCGATCCGGGCGGTCATGCTTGACGTCTCAATGTCGTGGCTGGCTGGAAGCGCCGGAGCCGCAGACTGTTGGTGACCACGAAGACGCTCGAGAACGCCATCGCTGCGCCGGCCAGCATCGGGTTGAGTAGGCCGGCGGCAGCGATGGGGAGGGCTGCGATGTTGTAGGCGAACGCCCAGAACAGATTGCCTTTGATCGTTCCGAGCGTGCGGCGGGCCAGGCGGATGGCGTCCACAGCGGAGCGGAGGTCGCCCCGGACCAGCGTGAGGTCGGAGGCTTCGATGGCAGCGTCGGTGCCGGTGCCCATGGCGAGCCCGAGATCGGAGGCGGCGAGGGCGGCGGCGTCGTTGACGCCGTCGCCAACCATGGCAACGACCCGGCCCTCGGCCTGCAGCCGCCGGACGACGTCGACCTTCTGGGACGGCAGGACCTCGGCGATCACGTCGTCGATGCCGACCTCGGCGGCGACGGCGCGTGCGGCCCGTTCGTTGTCGCCGGTGAGTAGCACCGGGCGCAGTCCGAGCGCCTTCATCCCGGCGACCGCTTCTGCGGAGGTGTCCTTGATGGCGTCCGCGACGACGAGCAGTCCGCGTGGGGCGCCGTCCCAGCCGACGAAGACCGGAGTGCGGCCGGCTGATTCGGCGGCGTCGCGGGCGGCGAGCAACTCGGTGGAGGGGCGGAGAGCCCAGTCGGCGAGGAACCGTTCGCGTCCGACGACCACCGCGTGTCCGTCCACGATGCCCTGCACGCCGAGCCCTTCGGTGCTTGCAAACGACTCGACGGGCAGAAGGGTGGCGCCGCGCTGACGTGCACCGGCTGCGATGGCAGCGGCGATCGGGTGTTCGGAGGCGTCCTCGAGCGAGCCGGCGAGGCGCAGTACATCCTCGATGGTGGTGCCGTCGACGGCGACGACGTCGAGAAGGGTCATCTGGCCGGTGGTGACGGTGCCGGTCTTGTCAAGCACGATCGTGTCGATCCGCTTGGTCGACTCGAGCACCTCAGGACCCTTGATCAGGATCCCGAGCTGTGCGCCGCGGCCAGTGCCGACCATCAGCGCGGTGGGTGTGGCGAGGCCGAGCGCGCACGGGCAAGCGATGATCAGCACCGCGACGGCGGCGGTGAAGGCGGCAGTGATGCTGTCGGTTGTGGCGGCGAAGAGCCAGAACCCGAGCGTCGCAACGGCGAGCGCGATGACGACCGGCACGAAGATGCCTGAGACCCGGTCGGCGAGCCGTTGGACCTGCGCCTTGCCGGTCTGGGCGTCTTCGACCAGGCGGGCGATCTGCGCGAGGGCGGTGTCGGCACCGACGCGGGTTGCGCGCACGACGAGGCGGCCGCCGGCGTTGACGGTGGCGCCCGTGACCGCGTCGCCGGGGCCGACCTCGACGGGCACCGATTCCCCGGTCAGGAGCGACGCGTCGATTGCGGATGTGCCGTCGACCACGACGCCGTCGGTGGCAACCTTCTCGCCGGGGCGAACGACGAACAAGTCGTCTACCGCGAGTGTGTCGACCGGGACGCGGATCTCGGCGCCGTCGCGAAGTACGGCAACATCCTTCGCTCCGAGCTCGAGCAACGCACGCAGCGCTGCCCCGGAGCGCCGCTTGGCGCGGGCTTCGAAGTAACGGCCGGCGAGGATGAACACGGTGACGCCGGCGGCGACTTCGAGGTAGATCTGGCTCGAACCCATGCCTCGCTCGGGGGTGAAGGAGAACCCATGCCGCATGCCGATCATGCCGGCTTCGCCGAGGAACAGGGCGTAGAGCGACCAGGCAAACGCGGCGATCGTGCCGACCGAGATCAACGTGTCCATGGTGGCGGTGCCGTGACGCAGGTTGGCCCACGCGGCACGGTGAAAGGGCCAGGCACCCCAAGTGACGACCGGGGCGGCGAGGGTGAGCGATAGCCACTGCCAGCCGTCGAACTGCAGCGCCGGGATCATCGCCATCAAGATCACGGGTACTGACAACAAAGTCGACATCAACAGCCGTTGGCGAAGCGCGGCGGTCGAGTCGGGTTCCGGCGCCGGCATGTCTGTGACCCCTGGGGGCGCCAGTGTCCGTGGGAGTGCGGCCGAATACCCGACGGCCTCCACGGCCGAGACGAGTTCATCGGTGGAGAGGTCGCCGGTGACGGTGACCTTGGCCTTCTCCGTCGCATAGTTGACCGTGGCGTAGACCCCATCGAGCTTGTTGAGCCGCTTCTCGATACGCATCGCGCAGCTGGCGCACGTCATCCCGGTGATGTCGAGCTGGACCTGGCGTTCCGCCGGGTCGGTCGTGGTGGATGGAACGTCGGTGGTGATGTTCGTCATCTCAGTGCCCTGCCTTGTGCGGATCGTTTGATTGGTCGGTGTCGTGGTTGTCGTCGTTGCTCTGCTGGTCGGGTTGGTTGTTGGCCTCGGGGACCTCGACGGTGAACGCCGCCGTGCGGACAACGCCGTCAAGCGAGATGTCAAGGAACAGCCGGTAGGTGCCCGGTGTTGGGAACTCGGCGGCGAAGCCGATCCCTGGCTGCTGTTTCGTTGCGTCGCCGAGGGGATGGACGTGGAGGAACGCCAGGTCACCGGCGCGCAGGGCTACGAGGTGGCCAGACGCCCCGAGGTACGGGTCCGGGACGATCGGTGCGCCGTTGCGAACCACGGCGAAGGTGAGCGTCGACTCGCCGACCGCAGGGGTGCCGGTCAATCCGATCTCGTAGCCGTCGACGTTGACGGTCGTGACCCCAGCCGAGGTTGCAGTAGGCCTGTCGGTGTGGGCGGCGGCATCGCCCACGGCGAGATCGGTGCCGAGCGTGATGCCCTCGGCACCGGTGGGGCGAGTGTCGGCGAACACTCGGTACGAGCCGCCAGGCAACGCTGGTACGTCGGCGGTCCACACGCCGTCGGCGTCCTGGGTTGGGTGGAGATGGTGGTAGTCGACGAAGTTCCGTGAGACGACGATCAGGTGAAGTCTGCGCTCGTGGGTGACGTCGAAGTCCGTGACGATGTCGCCGCTGCCGTCGACGATCCGGAACGAATACGTGGCGGCAACATCGGCGGCCAGCGCCGTTGCTGCCGGGACGATGCGGAAGCCGTCGGCGTCGATTGAGATGCCAGGTACGTGCGGTCGGGCAGCCGCAGTGTCGGGCTCGGCGGCACCTTGATGGTCGTTCTGGGAGCCGTTGGAGGTGTCGATCGGGCCGACGGCGGCTGCGAGTCCCGCTGCGGCGACGAACGCTGCGACGAGGATGGCGCTGTAGACGGCCAGCTTGGCGCCTGTGCCGAGGCTGCCGGGGCTGTTCATGACGGGTTCTCCTGTTCGGGATCAAGGCCGGCAACGAGGTTGAAGGCGCCGGTGAGGTGGTTGAGCACGACGAGACCGACGACGTCGAGCAGTTGGCGGTCGGAGTGCCCGAGCCGGCGGAGGTCTTCGATCTGCTGGCTGGTGACGGTGGCGGGGGCCTGATGGATCTGGGTTGCGTAGGCGATGAGGGCTGCTGTGCCCGGGTCGTTGGCGGCGCCTGAGCGGGCGAGCGCGATGTCGTCCTCGGAGAGTCCGGCTGCCCGGGCTGCGGCGGTGTGGGCGGCCAGGCATGTGGCGCACCCGAGTCGCTGCTGGATTGCCAGTGAGATCTGCTCAGCGAGGGGGCGGGGCAGCGTGCTGCGTTTCATCGCTCGGCTCAGGTCGAGGTAACCCTCGAGGACCGACGGTGATCCCGCCATCGTTCGGGCCATCACACCGACCTTGTCGCCGTGGCGCTCCCACAGACGGGTGAGCGCTTCGTGGGCTCGACCGGTCGCGGTGGCCGGTGTGTGTGCGGTAAACCGAGGCGAGTGTTCAGGATGTTCGGTCGTCGATCTCGGGTAGGTGGTGGTGGCGGCGGCGGCGGTCATCGTGGGTGCTCCGGGTGGGTCGTCGAGTTGGTGACGGCATCGTGCGGGACATCGCTGTCGCGGGGCTGTCGTCGATCTGTCGAGGGCGAACGGTCGGCCGATTGGGGTGTTCGGCCGACCGTCCGAGCCGACGGGCGTCAGCCGACGTACTGGTAGCCGGCTTCGTCGATCGCGGCTTTGATGGCGTCGCGATCGAGCTCGTCGCTGCTGGTGATGTTGACGGTGCCGGTCTTGAGGTCGACGGCGACATCGTTGACGCCGTCGAGCTTGCCGAGCTCGCCTTTGACGCTGCGGACGCAGTGGCCGCAGGTCATGCCGGTGACGCCGAAGGTGGTGGTGATCTCCATGGGTTCTGCTCCGGTGATGAGGACGCCGTGGGTGGCGTGCGGGACGGTTGTTCGTCCCGGGAGCAGTAGACCCAGAGGGCCTGGCATGGCACTGTTCCGCGTCTGTCGCCGGACGCGGCGATCACGCAGCGGCGCGGCGGAGATCGGTCAGTCGTCGGCGGTGCGCTCGACGGGCAGGCCGTGCTCGACCCAGTCTTCCTTGCCGCCGAGGTAGGTGCGCACTGATGCGTAGCCCAGCTCTTCGAGTCGTCGCGCGACGATCTCGGAGTTTTGGCAGGTGCCACTGCAGTAGATGACGATCGGTGCGTCGACGTTGGGAAGCAGGGTGGGCGCGAGGCGGTCGACCTGGTCGGGCGGAATGTTGATCGCGCCGGGGAGATGGGCGTCGTCGAAGAACGCGGCGCCCAACGCTTCCACGACTGTCGGCGCCGCGTCGCCGGCGAGTTCTCGGCGCAGTTCGTCTCGGGAGATTTCGGTGGTCACGTCAGGTCCTCATTCACAATGAGCAGTGAACAGCCCGGAGCTGTCATGGCGCTGTCGGATGCAGGATAGGTCCGGGTTCCCGGCACGACTTGTACTCTCGTGTCGTGCCCGGTATCCGCGTCGACGTGCTTGGGCCTCTTGAGGTGTCGGTGGACGGGGAAGCGGTCGAGATCCGTCGCGGCATTCCCCGTGCCATCGTGGTTGCGTTCGTGCTGCGCGCCCGTGAAGTCGTGAGCGCCAGTGCGTTGGCCGAGCTGGTCTGGGCTGACGATCAGCCGAAAAACCCGGCGAACGCGTTGCAGTTGCAGGTCTCGTACCTTCGCAAGCGCCTCGGCGGTGGCTCGCCAGGGCAGCCGATCGTGACCCGGCCCGGTGGCTACGTGCTGATGATCGAAGACGATGACGTCGACGCGTGCCGCTTCGAGCGACTCGTTCGCGACGCAGCAAACCTGACGCCGCCGGACCCGGTCGCCTCCCTTGAGCTGTACGAGACGGCGCTCAATTTGTGGCGCGGCGCGGCCTATGCCGACGTGGACGGTGAACCATTCGTGATCGGTGAGGCAACACGTCTGGAGGAGATGCGACTCTCCGCATTAGAGGAGCGCAACGACGTGTTGCTGGCGCTGGGTCGCCATGCGGAGCTCGTCGGTGAGTTGAGCGGCTTGGTCAACGAGCACCCACTGCGTGAACGATTGCAGGGTCAACTGTTGCTGGCGCTCTACCGGGCGGGTCGTCAGGCAGATGCCCTCCGGGCGTTCAGCCGGGCGCGAGCGGTCCTCGTTGACGAACTCGGAATCGATCCAGGCCCCGATCTTCGACGACTGGAGCAGCAGATCCTGACGCAGGACCCCTGCCTCGACTGGCGGTCACCAGTCGAGGAGCAGCCCACCGGCGTCTCCTCGCCAGCGATGCTGCTGCCGTCACCGGCGATGGCGACTCGGTCCGGGGGACGACTGCCGATTCCGGTCACGCCAATGATCGGTCGGCAGGTCGAGACAGCGAAGGTTCGTCAGTTGCTCGGCCGCAGTCGCGTGGTGACGCTGACCGGCCCCGGCGGTGGTGGCAAGAGTCGGCTCGCGCTCGAACTCGCCCATGACATGCTCGACCACGTCGGCGGCAATGCCGATCGACCGCCGAGCGACGTCTGGTTCGTCGACCTCGGGCCCGTCGAAGAGCCCGAACAGGTCGCCTTCACGGTCGCCGCGGCGATGGGCATCCCGACGCTTCCAGGCGAGGACGTCGCCCTGGCGGTTGCCGCGTCATTTGCGACTCGCCGCGGGCTGCTCGTTCTCGACACCTGCGAACACGTCATCTCAGGGGCAGCGAGCGTGGTCGGCCACGTGCTGCGAGCGGCAAGCGATGTCGCCGTGCTGGCCACCAGCCGACGCCCGCTCGGCGTCAACGGCGAGATTGCATGGCCGGTGCCTCCACTCGCCCTGGCTCCCACTGATGTCGCGTCGGTCACCGACGCGTTGTCGTACCCGGCGATCGCCTTGTTCGTCGACCGTGCTGCCGCAGTGCGTCCGGACTTCGAGCTCACCGATGCCGTTCTGGGTGACGTGGTGGCGATCTGTCTTGCGCTCGATGGGCTGCCGTTGGCGATCGAGCTGGCCGCGGCGCGGGCGGACATGCTGTCGCCGGGCACCATCCGACAGCGGCTCGAGCACCGCTTCGACCTGCTCGTGGACGGCGCACGCGACGTCGCCGCGCGTCAACAGACTCTGCGGGCGGCAGTCGACTGGAGCGCAGATCTTCTCGACGACCAGCATCGCCGGTTCTTTGCCCGGTTAGCGGTATTTCCGGCGACGTTCGATCTCGATGCGGCCGCTGCGGTGGCTGGCGAACCCGGTGGCGAGGATCCGTTGCAGATGCTGACGGATCTCGTGCGTCAATCGATGGTCACTGTGCCCGGTCCGGACCGGTTCCGCCTGCTGGACACGTTGCGTGCCTACGCAGCGGAGCTGTTGGCCGATCTCGACGCTGACGCCACGAGCCGACGCCACGCCCAGCACTATCTGGCTCTCGCCGAGCGCGGCGAGACCGGCGTCCGTGGCACAGATCAGCGCCGCTGGCTCGAGCTGCTTCGCGATGCGGTTCCGCAACACCGCGCCGCGCTCGAGTGGCTGCTGAGCACCGGCGACGGGGAGGACGCAGCACGCTTCGCGGGAGCGTTGGGATGGTTCTGGGTCCTCGATGGGATGCTGGCCGATGCACACCATCACCTCGGTCAGATCGTCGACCTGCCGGGACTGTCCAATCCGGTCCGCGCGAAGGTGTCGTGGACGCTGGCGCTCACCGCCGGGTCGCTCGGTGACTTGCAACGGTGCCGAACCTTGGGTGCGATGGCCGCCGACCTGGGCAGATCAGTCGATGACGATGCGCTCATCGGGTACGGCTTGAACGCTGAGGCCGTCGCGCTTTTTGGATTCGGGGAGCTCGACGAATCCGCGGCACGGCACGAGCAAGCCATCGTGCACTTCGAAGCCGCTGCTGATGTGTGGGGTATCGGCGTTTGTAGCGTGCTGCGGGCACGCACCGCAGTCGATGCCGGCGCCGAGAACGCCGAAGAGATGACGATCCGCGCCATCGAAGCGGCTCGTGCCACAGGCGACGGACACATCGTGGGCATCGCGCTCGAACAAGTCGCCCGACTCGCGCTCGACAACCGTGAGCCTGCACGAGCATCGGGCCTCGTCAAGGAATCGCTCGCTGCGCACGAGTCCATCGGCTACTCCGAAGGAATGCTGTCCAGCCTCCACCTCTTGGGCCGAGCCGCCCTCGCCAACGGAGCAGCGAACGAGGCGCGCGAACACCACCTTCGAGCTCTGGGGATCGCTGTCCGAATCGGCCACGTCGCCGGGACGATCGAGGCACTTGACGGTCTCACTGCGGTTGCAGTCGCGCTCGACGACAACGAACTCGCGTCGCGGTTGGCGCAGGTCGTCGAGGTCGAACGGTCCGCCCGACGTCTGCCTCGTCGCGCGGACGAACATGCGACGTTCAACACGCTGCTCGCCGGAGTCACACCGCCCGAAGCAGGCACGGCAACAACGCTCGCCGCGCTCGCGGATGAGATGCTCCGCTACACCGGAACGGCGTAACACGGCACCCGATCAGCTTCGTTACAGGTCTCTCAGTGGTCCGAGTCAGACCTCACCTCAGCCTGCGCTTGACGGATCATGTTGCGCCTCGGCGATCGCCTTGATCCGGGTCAGGCTCGTCCCGATCGTCGAGGCGTTCCGCTCGTCCCGATGACGTGAACCGGTCACCCACGGCGAGACGATCCGCAGCCACCACTCGCGACGATCCTCCACCGTCTCCTCCAATCGTGTCCCACCCCCGCTCAAGGCCGTGAGGTGGAATCGCCATCGGGCAACAGGGCGACGGAAATAGGTGACGTCCCACTGCAGGTCGACGCCGGGAACGGCCGTTGTGATAGTGGACGTGGTCGACCAACGCCGCCATCCGTTTCTACTGGATCCACGATAGCGGGCACCGACAACTGCACGATCGGCGCCGTCGAGCCATCGACAGCGCACACACTCGATGCTCCAATCGCCGGTTCTCTCCACGTCGGAAATGACCAGCCAGACCGACTCTGGCGGCATTTCGATGAGGATGTCCTGACCGACAACGACCACACCCCATCTTGACTGCGCCACGACAGAAAGTCGACCGGTTCGCCACGCCGTCATCGCGGCAGGCGACACACCACCGCGTCGCGATCCACGCGGTGCAGCGTCCACCCCGAGCAGTTCGGGCAGCGGAGAGGTGTCGTCGGCGCTCGTCCCTGATCTGACCGCCTACGCACCCCGATGCTGTGACAGGGCCACGACAGGCGGCCAACAGCCCACACCATCAAGGTCGGTGGTGCAGGAGCCGTACGAGAAGCGCAGAGCGCCGGCTCGTCCCGGTGAAGGACAACGACGTCTCCACGCCACCGACGCCCACACCCAAACGAGGCCCAGCCATGCCGACTGACAACCACACCACCGACACGGCAGTGCTGGATGTGCGCGGCCTGCGCTTCGCGACGGAGAAGAACGTCGTCGAAGCCGCCCTCGGTCGACGCCCGGGCGTCAGCGCCGTCGATGCCAACCCGATCGCGCAGAGCGCGACCGTGACCTTCGATCCGACGCAAGCCTCGCTGACCGACTTGCAGGACTGGGTGCGCGACTGCGGCTACCACTGCGCCGGCCTCTCCGTCCCGAACCATATGTGCGAACCGATGCCCCGCGACGACCACGACCACCACGGTCACACGGACGCGGCGGTCTCGGAACCTACCGAGGGCGCGGGCCCGACCACCCCCGCCCATCACGGGCACGACCATCACGGCGGTGTCGGCATGTCGATGGCCTCGATGGCCGCCGACATGCGCAACCGGTTCATCGTCGCCGTTGTGTTCGCGCTGATCATCACGATGTACTCCCACATCGGCATGGACATCCTCGGTCTGCACCTACCGGTTCCGTTCGGGATCCGTGGCGACGTGTGGCAGCTCCTATTGAGCCTCCCGGTGATCTTCTGGTCCTCCGCCATGTTCTTCACCGGCGCGCTCGCCGCGCTGCGGGCCCGCACCCTCGACATGATGGTCCTGGTCGCCGTCGGCATCGGCACCGGATGGGCGTACTCGGTCGGAGTCACCCTCACCGGCGGCGGCGACGTCTTCTACGAAGCATCCACGATGCTCGCAGCGTTCGTCCTACTGGGGCACTGGTTCGAGATGCGGGCACGGGGCGGCGCCAACGACTCCATCCGCACGCTCCTCGACCTGGCACCGGCGATGGCGCTCGTCGAACGCGACGGCGTCACGATCGAGATCCCGACCGGCGACGTCCACGTCGGCGATCGGCTCGTGATCCGACCTGGCTCGAAGATCCCCGTCGACGCAGTCGTCGAAGAAGGCGACAGCGAAGTAGACGAGTCCTTCGTCACCGGCGAGAGCCTGCCCGTGCACAAGGGACCGGGATCAATGGTCATCGGCGCCACCATCAACCGCAACGGCGTACTCCACGCCCGCGCCACCAGCGTCGGCGCCGACACCGCCCTCGCCCAGATCGTCAAGCTGGTGCAAGAAGCCCAGAACTCCAAGGCGCCCGGCCAACGCCTCGCCGACCGGGCCGCGTTCTGGCTGGTCCTTGTCGCGCTCATCGGCGGACTCGTCACCTTCGCCGCCTGGATGTTCTCGGGCGCCGATGTCACCGTGGCACTGCTCTACGCCATCACGGTCGTCGTCATCACCTGCCCCGACGCTCTCGGCCTCGCCACCCCGACCGCGATCATGGTGGGCTCCGGCTTGGGTGCACGGCGCGGCGTGCTATTCAAGAACGCCACCGCGCTCGAGACCGCCGCGGCGATCGACATCGTGGTCATGGACAAGACCGGCACCCTCACCAAAGGCCAGCCCGAGGTAACCGACCTCCACTTCGCCGACCCTGACCACGAACGCATCGTCCTGCGGTATGCCACTGCCGTCGAGCGGCTCTCAGAGCATCCCATCGCCGAAGCGTTCGTCGCGTTCACCGAGGGTCGTCTCGAAGGTGACGTCCCCCACCAGGCGACCGACTTCATCAGCGTCCCCGGCCAAGGCGCCACCGCGACCGTCAACGACCACCGGGTCGCGGTCGGCAGCAAAGCCCTCCTCGATGACCAAGGCATCGACCTCGGCGCACTCGCCGAACCGTGGCAGGCCCTGGCGACCGTCGGTCGGACGGTCATGTGTGTCGCAATTGACGGCGCCATCGCCGCGGTCTTCGGTGTCGCCGACGCCCCACGGGAAACCTCGGTCGATGCGGTCAGCGCCCTGCGCGACATGGGCGTGCGAGTCGTCATGCTGACCGGCGACAACGAAGCCACCGCCCGCCGCATCGCCGAACAACTCTCGATCACCGAAGTCATCGCCGACGTCCGCCCCGGCGACAAAGCCCAGCACATCTCCCACCTGCAAACCGCGGGCGGCAAAGTCGCCATGGTCGGCGATGACGTCAACGACGCCCCCGCCCTTGCCCAAGCCGACCTCGGCATCGCCATTGGCGCCGGCACTGATGTGGCCATCGAAACCGCCGACGTCGTCCTCATGCGCTCCGACCCCCTCGACGTCGCCATCGCGATCCAGATCGGCCGAGGCACCCGCCGCAAGATGCGCCAAAACCTGAGCTGGGCCATCGGCTACAACACCATCGCCCTCCCCATTGCCGCCGGAGTCTTCGTTCCCGCCCTCGGGTTCGGGCTACGCCCGGAGATCGCCGCTCTCACCATGTCCGGCTCCAGCATCATCGTCGCCGTCAACGCCGTGCTCCTCAAACGTCTCCGCCTCCCCCAGGCGGAAGCTCATGGAAGCAGCATCGACCATCGGAACGCCGTGGGTTCAGCCGGCCCGCCGAGCGATCGATCACATTTGAGCACTGCCGGAACGTCCAACAGCACACTGAGACAATCGCCTGCACTCCAAAGCAGGGCCGACCTCAAAGCACATGGTCGTTTCCGGTTCGGGAGCCCGCCGCGGGTACTGAGACCGAGGACCTCGCCGAAACGTCATCCGGCACCGAACAACCAGGAGTCGACATGAACCTCACGTCCAACCGCCTCATCGCAGCGTCGGGGCTGTGCGCCGCCGCCGCCGGGGCCATCTTCATCGGCGTCCAGATCAACCACCCCCCGGCCGACGTCCAGCATGTCATGACCACCGAAGTGTTCATCCGCGAGGGCGCCAAAGCCGCCATGGCCGCGCTCGCCCTCGCGGGCCTCGCCGGGTTGTTCGCCCGCTGCCACCGTCGCCTCGGCCTCGCCGGGCTCATCGGCTACGTCATGGTCTCGGTGGGCTACCTCGCGATGTTCGCCGTCCAATGCATCGTCGGCTTCGTCCTCCCGACCGTCGCCAAGACCAGCCCTGCCTACGTGCAGGACTTCATCGATGCCGCCATGGGGAAGTCGCCGACCGGCGACATCGGCACGATGGGCATCCTGTTCGCCATCATGGGGCTGGGCTTCGCCATCGGCGGTCTGCTCTTCGGCATCTCGCTGTACCGGTCCCGGCTGGTGTCCCGTTGGGCGTCTGCGCTGTTCGCGTACAGCACCATCTCCGTCCTCTCCCTGAAGTTCCTGCCCGAATCCTTCAGCCGGCCCTTCGCCGTGCCCACCGGCATCGCCCTGATCGGACTCGGTGTGTCCCTGTGGCGGGGCCAGCGCCAACCGGCCGAGGTCGTCGCCGCCCCGGCTCCCACGCCGGTCGCCGTCGCCGCGGGCCGATGAGCGGCCCCCGTCGCAAGTGGCCGCTGGTGACCTTGCTGCTCGTCCTAAGCGCCATCCCGGTGATGTCGGGGACCCTCCGACTCATCGAGGTGGCGGGCGGCCCCGCCCTCATGCCGGCCAACCACCGGTACGGAGACTTCCCGCTGCCGCTCGTGCTGCACATCGTGGGAGCGATCGTGTTCGTCCTCGCGGGCATCCTCCAGTTCCTGCCCCGGTTCCGCCGTCGCCATCCGCTCTGGCACCGCCGGGCCGGACGGGTGCTGGTGCCAGCAGGCCTGGTCGTCGCCGCCTCGGGGATGGCGATGACGCTCTTCTTCGAATCGCAACCCAACTCGGGCACCCTGCTGTACCTGTTCCGCCTCGGGTTCGGTTCGTTGATGGTCATCACCTCGTCCTCGGGGTCACCTCGATCCGGCGCCGTGACATCACCGCCCACCGAGCGTGGATGACCAGGGCGTACGCCATCGGCCTCGCCGCCGGCACCCAGGCGTTCACCGCAGGGTTCGGCGAAGCCCTCTTCGGCACCGGCGTCATCGCCGCCGACCTCGCCAAGGGCGCCGGCTGGATCATCAACCTCGCCGTCGCCGAGGCCACTATTCGCCACCCGCACCGCCACTCGGCACGGTCGACCAGACCGGTCCTCGAAGGAGCGCTCCCGTGACCACCCCCGTCACCTACACGATCCGGGTCCAAGGACACCTCGACGACTGATCGGGTACGCAAGGTAGATGGCGGTTGCCAGCAGTCAAACGCGGAGAACGGCGTGGACATCAGCCGGCCAGGCTGATGTCTTCTCCATCGTGACCTGCGGTTACGCGTTCACCAGGCCGCATCCAGGCCGCAAAATGTTTGAGAGCGATTCTCACAAACCATCTGACCTGCGGTTTTGTGGTCAGCCGTAGGCCGCACTGGCTGAGCCCCGAGATCGACCAAAAGGGCCATTGACCTGAACGTTTGCAGAGCGGGTGACGGGAATCGAACCCGCGTTCTCAGCTTGGGAAGCTTACTATTCCAACGCTGTGACCAGCACTTTCGCGCCGATTCAATGGTGCCAGGACGCGCTCAGGCCGCGGAGCCGAGTGCACCTGCGGTCAACCGTGGTCAACGTCGGTCACGCCGAAATCGAGTTCAACGTCAGCTGTCGCGTTCTCAGCTTTTCCAGCTGAGGACGGACCTGTGGTCGGCGGGAGCGACGCGACGAAATTCAGCCGCCGACGTAGTCGCGGATCTCGGTGATGTGCCGGTTGAGGGCGCGATGCACCGTGTTGAAGTCGGGGAGGTCGTTGCCGATGTAGTCGGCGAGTTCGTCGTCCCACTTGCTCCGGTACCACTTGAGGCTGGACTCCCAACGATCGAAGAAGCGGTTCGGCTCGATGTCTTTGTGCGTGGCCTTCCGTTCGAATCGGTGCCACGCGTCGAAAGGATCCACGCCGCCTCGGGCGTCGAGCAGGTTCCACAGGTCGAAGACGTCGCGGCATTGGCGCCGTTGGACAACGCAGCGGAGCTTCTCGGCGCAGATCTCGGTCAGCGTGTACCCGTAGATCTCGGCGTGCTCGGGCAGGTCGCGCCAGGCGACGATCAAAGGGAGGTGGGTGTGTTCCACGACGAGTTCGTCGTCGGCCAGGTCGAGCTTGATGGTTCGAGGCTTGGCGGCGAGCGGACCGACATAGGTGATGCGGGGAGGCTCGGCAACGGCATCGAGCACGAGCATGTCAACCCCGATGCGCGCGCGGCATCGTCCGAGGGCGTCGCCGATGTAGGCAAGCGCGTCTGCGGTTGTGATCCCGAGCAGCGAGTAGTCGAGGTCGGCCGAGTACCGGTAGTCGTCGTAATGCGCGAGGCGGAGGCTCGTCCCGCCCTTGAGGATCATGTCCTTCCCGGCGATCGAGGCAATGTCGACGGCGGCGTGCGCGAGGATGTAGTCGCGTTCGACTGTTTGTGCGTCGACCCCGTCGCGTTGAGCTTGTTTGGTGATCTCGCCCCGGCCGATCATTGGTTCACAACCTCGGCGAGTTCCTCGATCGGACCGGACCAGCGAACACCGACGCGCGTGTCGATCGGCCCGTCGTCTCGTGGGTCGCTCGGATCGAGTGCGAGTGGCCGGCCGATTCTCGTCGGAAGGTCGATTGCCGCGAGCTTGCCAAGTCCGAGTTGATCGTCGAGAGAGACCAGTCGTCGAAGGCCCGTTTCAAGGTGCAGCCGTTTGCTGAGTTTCACGAGCTCGGCTGTTGAAGGTTGACCGGCGGCGAGTGCTTCCGCGACGGTCGCGATGCCGCCGACCCGTCGGGGAAGGTGGGCTGACTCGAGGAGTACGCGTTCGATGGTCGAAATCCACGCCAGACCAAGTGCCTCGGCGCCAATGTGGATCTTGGCTGGTGTCTCGATGATGGACTCAAGCGGGCGTCCACCGATCTCTTCGACATAGAGCCGGCGGCTGACCGCGACTTGGATACGTCGTCCGGGCCGCGTCAGGAGGCCGTGCTCGTGCAGCGCGGTGCGGTAGGCGATCCGATGCTCGCGATCGCCGACAGCCAACGCGACGGCCTCACCAAGCCGGTCACTTGCCGTCGCGGCGACACCAAGCTCGCCGAGCGGGTGCAGGAGGTAGCGCCCGCGACGAACGCGCTCGACGAGCCCGTCGCGGGTGAGTCGAGCGAGCACGTTCGATGCGGCCTGGGGGCTCAACCCCAGGCGCTCGCGCACCTCATCGGTCGACACCGAGGTGAAACCCTCGGCGGCCAACAAGTCAACCAGCTCCAGTCCGTTGAGCCGTGTCATAGAGATGGTGATTATACACGGATACCGTGAATGGCCAACAAGTTGATTTGAACAAGCAGCGGCCCGCCGCGCTTCAGTCGGTCCCCAGTTCGCCCGCTCGGTCGAAGGACCGGCCAACCGCCGACCAACCGTCTCCGCCTGCCTGCCGAGCGCGTCCTTGGTTCGTCGGCCCGGCCGTCGCGAACCCACCGGCTGCTGCGACGCTCACGGTTGTGGCCCAGGCGCTGACCCCGTGGGCTTGACGCTTCCGCCACGTCATCT
>Ga0105048_10005769_pt1 | contig 19995 bp, 16 predicted proteins | sample MAT05_FD_78382 | JGI IMG/M metagenome (GOLD analysis project Ga0105048, IMG submission 78382) | Freshwater microbial communities from Lake Fryxell liftoff mats and glacier meltwater in Antarctica - MAT-05 | ecosystem: Environmental > Aquatic > Freshwater > Ice > Liftoff microbial mat | place...
GCTCGCGGTGAACAACTCGCTTGCGGTGATCCGGGGAGAGATGCCTCTTCACTGTGTAAACCCGGAAGTGCTCGCGAAATAGCGTCATGAAGAGGCGTAGAATTCGCGCCCGAGATCGCAACGGATCTCCGGAACTGGGAGCGACCAGTCACGTAGGTTCGCTTGTTTCTGCGGAAACGGAAGTCTCGACTTCGCTCGATAATGCGGTGAAGAGTGGTCCATGGGCGCGCGGTCGGTTCGACCTGCGGGTGCAGGCCGAGTGGAGAATTCCGAACCAGTTTCATCCATGAGAGCCCCGTTCAATGCCACCTCGGCGAAGGAAGGATCACTTCGGAGGGCGTTAGTAGTCAGCAGTCGACCACCGTCAAATGTGAACGAAGCATTGAACGCTGGACCGAGCGACCTGCAATCGTGCCTTTTTCTTTGAGCGTGACTTTCCTTCGCCAATGAGTTTGAGGACTCCTTTTTTTGCCCCGGTCGGCCAGTCAACAGTGGGCGACCGATTTTTTGATTACCTATGAAAGTTGCCTGAATTGACGTCAACTCACATCACTGTTAGCCTGTGATTACTGAAGTGGGGCACTTTTCAAAAGATCGATGTGTCATATTGACTGTCGCGTGTGATACAAACCAATGTCGACACGTCGATGTGTTGAAACCCAACCAGTTTCAGTGTCTTGTTCATTCACGAGAGGAGTTTCCTTTGACAGAGATGACTGAAGGTCTTGAACTTTTAACCCGGACTGGTAAGCAACTGACTCAGCGTCAGGCAACCCGCCGTCGCTTCATGCAGGGTCTTCTTGCCAGCGGTGCGGTTGCAGCGCTTGCCGGCATTGCGGGGCCGCGCGCAGCATTTGCTCAGGCGACTCCGGTTGCCGATGACTTCATTCCGTTCGCGGGCGAATTGGCGACTGATCAGGTCCTGCGTCTCTCGCTTGCCGAGCCGACTACGATCGATCCTGGCATCAGCTTCGGCGACGATGGCGATCTGCCAATCCTCTTCAATCTCTTCGATGGTCTTGTCCGCGTTGATCAGCGTACTGGCGCCGTGGTTCCGGCTGTTGCCGAGAGCTATGACATCAATGACGATGCAACCGAGTTCACCTTCCACATCCGAGCAGGTGTGACCTGGTCAGACGGTACTCCGATTACTGCCAACGACTTCGTTTACAGCTGGACACGCGTCCTTGATCCGGAAACTGCATCCGAGTACACCTCCGCCCTTTACCCGGTCAAAAACGCCGAAAAGATCGTCAATGGCGAACTTGCGTTGACCGAACTCGGAGTAAAAGCGACCGATGACAGCACACTGGTGGTGACCCTGGAAGGTTCGACTACCTTCTTCCCGCTCCTCGCCTCAACCTGGACCTACTTTCCGGTTCCGAAGCACGTGATTGATGAGAAGGGCGCGGATTGGGTCGAGGCTGACAACAACGTCTCCAACGGTCCATTCGTGCTGACGGAGTGGACTCACGATCAGAAGATCGTGTTGACCCGGAATGAGAGCTATTACGGTGAGAAGCCGACGTTGACCAGCGCCGAGTACACCATCTTTGCGGACGATGCAGCACAGTCATACGTTGCCTTCGAAGCTGGCGAAATTGATTACAGCGCGCCGAGTGGCCCGGATCTCGATCGAGTCATCACCGATCCTGAAGCCATGAAGAATGTGCTCCAGTTCTCGCTCTCCAACACGTACTTCATCGTTGCCGACACCACCAATCCGCCGACTGACATGGTTGAGTTCCGACAGGCGCTCTCGAAGTCGCTGGATCGTGCGACGCTGGCGGATGTCATCCTGACGGGTCAGTACCTGCCAGCGTTCTCGTTGCTCCCGACCAACATTCCGGGCAACAACCCGGATGCCGTCCTTCCGGAAGGTGTTGCCGAGGCCCAGGCGCTCCTCACCACCGCTGGAATCGACCCGGCGTCGGTCACGATCGACCTGACCTTTATCAGCAGCCAGTTCTACTCAACCATTGCCCAGTACCTCCAGTCAGCCTGGCAGGAAAATCTCGGCATCACGGTAAACCTGGCGCCGATCGAGGACAGCGCCTACATCGACTGGCGCGCGTCCCGCGAAACCCAGCCATTCAACGTCTACACCGGCTCCTGGGGATCCGACTTCGCGGATGCGTCCAACTGGTTCAACCAGAACTTCACCAACACCGCGGATCACTACCGGAACCACTGGAACTTCCCTGAGTTCGATGAACTCGTGGGAGTCGCGGTGAATAACACCAACTCGGAAGAGCGAATCCAGCAGTACTCGGACGCGGAGGCGATTCTCGTCGAGCAGGCGCCGATCATTCCGATTCTCCACGGAACCGCATTCCGCGCGATCAAGCCATGGGTGAAGGACATCTTCTTCCAGCCCATTCTGTCGGTGGTTCACCTCCGCACGATCAAGATCGAAGCGCACTAATCATCACGATTTGTGTATGATCGAGAGGCGGCGTTCTGCTGCCTCTCGTTTCTATTCCTTCAACAGGTGGGGCGCCATGAAGATCGTTCTGTTTGAGCGGACACGCACCGCGCCATCATTCGCGAAGGTGTAACCGGATATGGGACGCGGCGAATACGTCGTCCGCCGGGTGTTGATGCTCATCCCCACCCTCCTGGCGGTCTATACCCTGACCTTCCTGCTTATTCACGCAACCCCCGGTGGCCCCTGGTCGCAGGGCGAAAAACCGGTTCCTCCCATCATCCTCAAACGGCTGAACGCCGCGTACGGGCTCGACGATCCGCTTTGGCGTCAGTACATCGACTATCTCTGGAATGTCCTCCACGGTGATTTCGGTCCATCCTTCACCTCTCGCTCGCGGACGGTGACGGACATCATCGGGTCGACGTTCAAGATTTCCTTCCAGCTTGGTCTCGTCTCCATGCTCATTGCTGTCGCGACGGGGATCACTCTGGGCACGATCGGCGCGATCAAACACAACTCGCCAATCGATTACATCACCGGATTCATTGCGATAGCCGGTATCTCAACCCCAAGTTATGTGATCGTCTCGTTGCTTGTGCTCGTCTTCTCCAGCACCTTCGGATTAGTTCCGACCGGCGGGTGGGATGGGATATGGAGTACGAAGATCTTCATCCCCGCGGTCGCGCTGGCGCTCTATCCATCGGCCGTGCTCGCACGGTACACCCGTTCGAGCATGCTGGATGTGCTTTCGACGGATTACGTCCGAACCGCTCGGGCCAAAGGTCTGCGAAGCTCAACCGTGATCATGCGACACGCGATCCGAAATTCGCTCCTGCCGGTGATGACCGTCTCGGGAATCATCCTTGCCGATGTGGTCACCGGTTCCTTCTTTGTCGAAACGGTCTATTCGATCCCTGGTGTCGGGAGATACTTCGTGCAAAGCATCTCCGAGCGCGATTACCCGGTGATTCTGGGAACAGTGCTTCTTTTGGGAGCGGTGGTTTCGATCATGAATCTCATCGTCGATCTCCTCTATCCGCTGCTCGATCCCCGGATCAAGTCATGAGCGAACTCGCGACAAAAAAGAGCGGCGTCTTCCTGCGCGAAAATGTCGATTCGCTTGAGAGCAACCGTCCGATCGAAAGTCTCTGGAGTGGCGCGGTGTACCGCCTGCGCAAAAATCGTCTGGCTGTCGTCTCGGGAGTCTTCATCCTCTTATTGGCGCTCAGTTCGGTCCTGCTCCCCCATTTTCTGCCATATCACTATGCAGAGCAGAATTACGATTCCGTCTACAAGGGACCGAGTTGGTCGCACCCGATGGGAACCGATCAACTTGGCCGCGACATCATGACCCGGCTCATCTTCGGCGCACGGATCTCACTTACCGTCGGGTTCGTCGTGCAATTCGTGATTCTCGTCGTCGGTGTGCCGATCGGGCTAGCGGCCGGCTACGTCGGAGGGAAGACCGACACCTTCATCATGCGGCTGGTCGATATCCTTTACGCGCTCCCGAATCTGCTCTTCGTGATCATCATCATGACCTTCCTGCGTGGCACGATCGACAGCAAACCGGGTGGATTCTGGCACGCGATCTCCTGGCTCGACGGCAAAACTGGCGGGTTGGTCGGAGTCTATGTCGGACTCGGTTTGATCAGCTGGCTGACCATCGCCCGCATCGTCCGCGCGAACACGATGTCGCTCAAAGAGAAGGAGTTTATCGAGGCGGCACGCGGTCTTGGCGCGGGCCATCGGCAGCTCATGTTCAAACATCTCCTGCCGAACACGATAGCTCCGATCGTGGTGGCCACCACCCTCGGTATCCCGAGCGCAATCCTCTCCGAGGCCGGTATCAGCTTCCTCGGCCTGGGTGTCATTCCGCCGATGCCGAGTTGGGGACTCATGATCAGCGAAGCGATTCCGAATATGCGATCGCACCCCTACATGCTGATCTTCCCCGCGGGTGCGCTTTCACTGACCGTGCTCGCCTTCAACTTCCTCGGCGACGGTCTCCGCGACGCCCTCGATCCCCGGATGAAACGGTAGCGAGACGACAGCTGACAGTAACCAGCCAAGCCATGACCGCAATCGGTGTCGTTTGTAGGGGCGCACGGCTGTGCGCCCGGCTCACGGCTGTGCGCCCGGCTCACGGTAACCAAAGCAACTAGAAAAAAGGAAGTAAACAGTTGAATTTCGGGAATCACTGCTGGCACCGTCTTTACGATCCCGACGAAAATGCTCAACGGGTTCGAAAGGAGGTCCACATGCCGCACAAAACAAAAACCTCGCTTCCGGACAATGTTCGCGACAATCTGCCGCCGCACGCGCAGGCATTTACAAGTAGGCGTTCAATAGCGCGTGGGACGAATACGATCATGACGATGAGCGCGCTCATCGTGTCGCCTGAGGAGCGGTCAAGAAGAGCTATCACAATGACAAAGATTCCGAAGAGTGGCGAGAGGGAGCAACGGACTAAATTGCAGAAAAGCCCGCCGCCTCTGTGCGCTTACCTCATTCGCGAGCCACTTGGATCGACGAGTGGATCTGACGCAACCGTGGCCGAGAGCAACTTTTCGAAATATTCGATCTCGACCTTCGTTCCGGTCACCGAGTCTTTCGCAGGCAGGTAGCCGTAGGCAATGCCTCGTCCCACACTGAATCCATACCCGGCGCTGGTCGCATAGCCGGCCACCGAACCGTTCACCCGAATTGGTTCCTTGCCCATCACCACCGCACCCGGTTCATCGAGTAACAGGCAGGAGAGCACGCGAGAAAGTTCCTGCTCCCCTGCTGCCACCAGGGCATCGCGGCCGATGAAGTTTCCCTTTTTCAGTTTGACCGCCCAGCCGAGCCCCGCTTCATACGGGGTGTACTCGGTGTGCATATCGACTCCCCAGAGCCGGTATCCCTTTTCGATCCGAAGGGTGTCGAACGCCGCCCGACCTGCCGCGATCATTCCATCAGCTTCTCCCGCAGCCCAGAGCAGATCCCACAGTCGCCCTCCGTATTCCACCGGAGCGTAGAGTTCGTACCCCAGTTCGCCGACGTACGACACCCGGAGGGCAGTCACCGGCACCTCGCCGATTTCGATCTGGCGGTGAGAGAAGTAGGGGAAGACTTCGTCCGAGAGATTGGCGGTGGTCACCCGACTCACGACGTCTCTCGCCTTCCGGCCCCAGATCCCGAGACAGCAGAGGCTGGCCGTCACATCCCGAATTTCGACCGAACCATCGTCCGGCGCATGGCTCCGCAACCACGCGAGATCAGGCAAACCGTTGCAACCAAGCTGGAAGCGGTTTTCCGCCAACCGGACCACCGTTATGTCGCTCTTGATCCCGCCCTGCTCATCAAGCATCAGCGTGTACACGACACTGCCGACTGGTTTGTCGAGCTGATTGGTGGTCAGTCGCTGAAGCAGACCGAGTGCACCCGGGCCGCTCACCTCGAACTTCGGGAGCGGCGACATGTCGAATAATGCGACACCGTCGCGGGTCGCCAGGTGCTCCGCCCCGGCGATCGGCGACCAGAATTGCGCCTCCCACCCGGTGCGTTCCGGCAGTTGAATAGATTCGAGCAACCGCGCGTTCGATTCGTACCAACGCGGCTGTTCCCAACCGCGACCTTCGAAGAAAACGGCTCCGAGAGCCTTTTCCCGTTCGTAGAAGGGACTGGTTCGCAGTGGTCTCGGTTCTGCCATCGGTTGAAGCGGGTGGATGATGTCGTAGACCTCGATGTACTGCTGGGCGCCGCGTGCACGGACATAGGATCGGGTCGTCTGGTGGGGTTCGAACCGGTTGATATCGGCTTCGCGCAGATCGATCCAGGCTTTCCCTTTTGTCATTAGCTCGGCAATCGCTCGCCCAGCACCCGCGCCATGCGTGATCCAGACCGCTTCGGCGACCCAGCAGCCCTTAACCGTCTCCGATTCGCCGAGGATGGGATACGAATCCGGGGTGAAGGAGAACATGCCGTTGTACGCGTTGACGATCGAGGTTGGTTTCAGGGCGGGGATGAGCTCGCAACCATCCTGCCAGGGACCGGCGAAATCCTCGGCCACGAACGGGTTCGAGGCCGGTTCATCGTCGGGTGCGCCGTGGGCGCGAATCTCGTCCGCCTCGACCAGTCGCGGGTCGTGCTGATATGAGCCGACACCGTACCCATCGAACCACTGCCGGTAATACATATCTTTGTCCTGGTGGCGCAGGATCGGATGCACGATTTCCCGCGTTTCTCCTGCGAGTTCATTCAAAGGCGATGTCCAGGTCATCTGGTGTTCGACCGGCATCAATGGGATTTGAATCCCTGCCATGCGGCCGACTTTCGGTCCCCAGATTCCGGCGCAAATCAGCACCCGTTCGGTCGAAATGCGTCCATTGCTTGTTTCGTCCGCCTCGATCCGACCATCGACCACCGTGATTCCGGTCACTTCGGTCCGGCCGTGGAATTCGACCCCCTTCGCCTGGGCATCCCGCGCCATCGCCTCGCAAACCCGGACGGCTTTCGCCAATCCATCCGACGGTACCCAGTACGCCCCGAAAATCTTCGACTTGTCGATCAAAGGGAGTTTCTCGACGACTTCGTCTGGTGAAATCAGCGATGCTTCCAGCCCGTACGAGTGCGCGTACCCAACCTTTCGATGAAGATCGGTCCACCGCTGCGGCGTGCAGGCGACTTCGAGACTTCCCACCGAATGCCAGCAGGGTTGACCATCGAGTTCGAACGACTGATAGGCGCGCACGGTCTCCTGCGCGAGATTGGTCATCATTTTCGAACTGTTGGTTTGGAAGACGAGCCCGGGCGCGTGCGAGGTCGAGCCGCCAGTGGCGAAGAGCGGCCCGGTATCGACCACCACGATATCTGTTTCACCGAGTTGACTCAGGTAGTACGCCGCGCTGCATCCGACAACGCCCGCTCCGATGATCGTGATCGAAGCCGATGACCGCATTCCTCAACCCCCCATGCAACCAGATTGGCGATGCCGAATTCGGGTGTCAGCCTACCGCCGATGCCAGATCATGTCGAGAAGAGAAGCAACTCAGGTAGGGGTGTCCGCGTAGACAGGCGGGATCTTTGCCGCTGATACGCGTGAGGTTAGGCCAAGTCTCTGCATCGCCCGCCAAGTCATGGGCGCCGCAGTTCCATCTGGTTGGAGTTCAGATTCGAGCAAGAGCAAATCCTGCTCGATATCAATATCGAACGTTTGCGGCGATTCCGTCACGTGCAGCCCGAGTGAGCGAGCACGCTCGTACAACGCTGCCCCGGCGTTCGGAGTACTCATTGGCACATTGCGAACAACGTCATGAAATCCGCGATTTCCGATCAGGTAATAGCCACCGTCGTGGACGCGACCGTAAACGAAGTCACTCCGGTCCAACAGTTGAAATGCCGCGTCGATGGTTCCTCGCTGAAGATGGGGTGAATCAGAACTGATCAATATCGTCTGGTCGAACCCCTGCAGGTGACCCCAAAGCAGGAGATTGTGTTGACGCTCGGCCCAGCCGTCACCGACCTGTGGGACAAAGAGCACACCTTCGTGCCCGAACGCCGGGTTGAAGCGGTTCATCATTGCCCGAAAATCGACTTCGGCCGGGGTGAACGCCCAGCCGAACTGGTAGGCCGCCTTTTCTACCGGGTCTGGTATCAATTTCTGCCCCAGGTCGGTCAGAAAAGAACCATAAAGTGTAGCCGCCCGACTCATCCCGATCGTCGCACCGAGCCTGGTTTTCGTTGCGCCCGGTCGTGGTTCGCGGGCGGCAACCAGGAGCAGTTTGTTCGAGTACTTTGCAGGCAGCATGGATCTTTCTCCTTCGGCGAGGCAACATGTGCTAATCGATGAGATTCCAGGGAATCCCGTTCGGGCTGTACTTCGTTTGGAGGTAGACAACACCGTCACCCTGATGAAGCCAGCTCGAATACGGGATGCGTTTGATGGTGGCGTAGCCCTTCTGGGGTTTACCGGCGACAAGATAGGTCGAGTCGCTCGCTTTTCCATAAAAGGTCATCCACCACGGTCCGCCCTGGGTTCGCGCACGGGTGATTCCGTTCTCGAGTCCGTAGGTGTACAGCCGATAACCGTCCCAGCCCGCTCCGGCATCGATTTGCTCGTACGCAACTCCGGCAGCATGCGTGCGTTCGGCGGTACTCCAGACTGTTTCGAGAAAGACCAGGTAGTCCCGCGTCGCCGCGACACTGAAGATCGCGAAGATGCCAACGACGATCCAACCAACTGGTCGGACAATGGACACATTCCGTGTCGACCAGAGCAGCAGGCAGATCGCGATTGGCAACATCGGAAGCAGGTAACGATCGAGCGAAAACCCGCGCCGAAAATAGTGGAAGGAGGGAGGCAGAATTCCGATCACCTGCCAGAATCCAATTGCCGCAATCAACCCGGCTCCAGAACGACCTACACTTCGCGGTTGGCCGATCGCATGCGCGATTCCAACCATCATGACAATCGCGGATAGTGCGCAGATGACCGTTGCATAGTCGAAGAGCGGTTGTTCGAAGATTCGAGCTCTCGAACCGCGAACATCCGCCGGGCCAAGTCCACCCGAGCCCATGAATTGCGGGATGTACGGAAATCGCTTCCCGTCACGACCATAGATGAAGAGTCCGATCAGAAGCGCTTCCGTACCGGCGACGAACGCGACCCAGTTCATCAATCGGAACGACGAAAGTAGTGAACGCAAAGCTGGCACGAGTGCAACCGTCAACGGCAGGGCAAAGAAACCCAGGTAGACAAGCTCGATGAAGGTCAGGTTTCGCGTCAATTGCCAGGCGCCGGGCAGCCCGTAGCCCTGGATTTCGTTCAAGAACCCTCCCTGCACATCAGGGACGTCATTGAACCACCGCAACCAGACCACATATCCGATCGCGGCCACCAGCGGGAGGAGCGCGACCTGACAGGCCAGCCAGAATCCTCGTCGATCAAAATGAATACGGCGGGCTACGAGCAGGTACGACATAACCCCGATTGGAATTAACGCTCCCTGCTGCCGAACGAGAAATGCACACCCGGCACACGCCGCCCCGATCACCACCAATCGCGGTCGTGGTATCTCGGGAGCAAGTCCCCTGACATACCAGTAGCTCGCGATGATGAGCAACGATGTCAAAAATGGATCGGTCATGAACGTAAAGGAGAGAACAAAGGAAATTGGATTGAAGAGATAGGTCGCCATGCCGAGTGCACTGATACGTCCAGAAAGTCCCAGCTCGCGCAGGAGTCCGAAGAGCGCGATCGATCCAATGCCAACCATGACCAGTGTCGAAACCCGTACAATCCCAAGCGTCATTCCGAATAGCGACGTGAAGAGAAATCCCCACAGAACTTGAAAAACCGCGCTTGCTGCCACCACCGGAAAGATCGTCAGGCGATCCGTTTCATGAAGCAGTTCGACGGACCGCGAATATCCCCAATCATCAGTCGTTGCGACTGGGGCCAGGGTTGGAATCACGAAGGCGGTGCTCGCAAAAATCAGAAGGACGAGGGCCGGCGGCCACCATGCCGCAATCATGGAACGCAAGCGAGCCGTTTCGGCAGGCTCCGTGTCGGAAGAGATGAGCTTGCCTGTGCCTGAAATGGAATCTTGTGGCAGCTGATGCGAATCGCCTTCGAAGGATCGTTGGGCGCTCAAGCCGGTATCTCTCGAAGGCGCGGGACGTCAGATCGTCGTACTCGCCAGATCGTCTGGGAAATTCTCCAACCGGTTTTGACGACCGCTTTTGGATTGCCGCTGACCTTGGAAACGCCAGTCACTCGACGACGGCAACTCACAGGGATTTCGTGAACACGGAGTCCGGCCTGGGCAGACCTTGCCAGCATTTCAGTCGGCCAGCCGTATGTCATCTCGGTCATCCCGAGTGACAGGAGATCAACCCTGCGAATCGCTCGAAAGGGACCGAGATCGGTGACGTCCAATCCATAAAGGAGTCTAAGCGTGATCGAAGCGACCCGATTTCCGGCGCGTTGCGGACGGGAGAGCGCGCCCGGTTCCACGTAACCCCGTACGCGAGACCCGATCACAAAATCGGCAGTCCCTCCAATCAACGGGACTAAAAGCCCGGCCATTTCGGCCGGAACTTCGCTCCTGTCGCCGTCCATAAATACCAAAATGTCAGCGTTGGATGCGGACAGCGCACCCGCGAAGCATGCGCGGCCATATCCGGGCTTCGGTTCAGCGACCACTCTCGCACCGGCAGCGATCGCAAATTCCGCGGTCCGATCGTTGGATCCATTGTCGACCACGACAACATCGACAAAAGTAGCCGGATAATCAGTATCGGCGGTTGCCGTAAAAATCTCGGCCACCAGCGTACCAATGTTTCCTTCTTCGTTCAGTGCCGGGATGATGACAGAAAAGGTCGGCCGGTTTGGAAGCAGACTCATGCTGGCAATCCTGCCGATTTCTGCACGATCTGCCGTTTTCTCAGGGCATTCGCAGCCGCCGTGAAATACTCCTTGATATCCCCCTGACTCCGGATCCACTCGAGGTAGCGGTCAATTCCAGTGCCGAGATCGACTTCAGGCGCAAATCCAATGGATGCGATTTGCGATATGTCAGAGACGAGGGCACGCATTTCACCGGGGCGGAATTCACCCCTGATCTCAGGTTCGATATTCTTGCCCAAACGCTCGGCCAACACCCTCGCGAGCATTCCGATTTCAACAGAATGACCGGTTCCAACGTTGAGAATCCGGCCATTTGCGCGATCGTCGGTCGCGACCAACATGTTTGCGCGAGCGACATCTTCGACAAAGACGAGATCGCGAGACTGATGTCCATCCTCGAACACCACCGGCGCCAGATCATTCATCAAACGAGTGCAGAAGATTGCGATGACACCCGTATACGGATTGAAGAGCGATTGACGTGGGCCGTAGGTACATGAATAGCGGAGCGCAACTGTAGGAATTCCTGTCGCTCTGCCCCAACTGATGGTCAAACGCTCCTGATCGGCCTTGCTGATCGCGTAGACATTTTCACCGCCCATCGGAGCCGCTTCGTCAGTTGGTATCGGAGTCGATGATGCGTCACATCGGGGACAGTGAACGGTGTAATCACCGCAGCGGAGCTGCTCTACCGGACGGGTTTGCCCGTAAAAGTGCCCGTGCTCCGGGCAACGGTATGCCCCTTCGTTGTACACCGCCTGGGACGATGCCACGACAACCTTCTTGACTGGCAGGTCCCGATCGCGGATTGTCTCCAGCATCAATGCAGTTCCGACCGAATTGACATGCATGAACTTCGCGATCTCCGGCATGTAACCGCCGAAGGCTGCCTCGTGAAAAACGATGTCGATGCCATCCAATGCCCGTTGCCAGCTACCACGATTTCGGACGTCTCCGAGAACGAATTCGACTCCGGCCGGAACCCACGCGGGTTTGCCGTTGCGATGGGTCTGTCGTTCGAGGTTGTCGAGGATGCGGACATCCCAACCTTTTGCCAACGCCGCATCAACAATGTGTGATCCGATCAATCCGGCCCCCCCGGTGACCAGGGCAGTGTTCGGGCGGCTCATCGAAAACTCCCCATCTTTCGATCGCCGGTGGGAATGACCTGATTCAGCGCCTGATTGATGTCTTCCAAAATGTCAGCCGGTGATTCTAGTCCTATGGAAAGTCGAACGAGACCAGACGCATGCGAACTGCATGTTGACTCACCTGTTCCTTGAATCCTTTGGCGAGAGGGAAATGAAACGATGGTCGATACCCCTCCGACTGTCGCGGCAAACGGAATCTCAACGAGCGCTCGGACGAACTGATCAGCGGCCAGCGCACCGCCTGTGAGTTCGAATCCGATTACGGATCCACCGAATTCCTCGTTCAGTGTCCTGGGCCGGTCGCTCTTCGTCTGTTCGAGTCCCGGGTATCGAACATGTGTGACCGCAGGGTGCGTTTCGAGAGAGACTGCAACACGCTTTGCGGTTGCGTTGCTCACAGACGTACGGGCATACAGTGTTTTCAATCCTCTCAGTGCAAGCCAGGCATCCATGGACCCGGGCGTTTGCCCGAGCAATCGGCGCGACTCTCGTACTTCGTGCAGGAGTTCGGATGGTCCTGCAACCACTCCGGCGGTCACATCCGAATGTCCAGCGACAAATTTCCCGCAACTTTCAACAACCAGGTCGGCGCCGTGTTCGATCGGACGACACAGCAGCGGATTCGCAAAGGTATTGTCGACAATCAGCCTCGTTCCATTCTGGTGAGCCAACTGTGCGAGTTCCAGGAGGTTCGCGACCCGCATACCAGGATTGGAAATAGTTTCGACCAACAGTAAACGGGCCGAGCTTGCCAGGACCGCCTGCAATTCATCTGTATCGTCGACGTTCACGAAATCAATCCGAATGCCAAATCTGGAGATGACTTTCGTCAGCAACTCACTCGTTTCGCAATAACATTCGCGGTCGGCGACCATCCGATCACCGGCCTTGAGAAGTGACAGCAGGGTAAGTGAAAGCGCTCCCATGCCGGACGACGTTGCACACGCGGCTTCACTTCCCTCCAGGTCCGCAATCACCCGTTCGAATTGACGAACAGTTTCAGAACCATCGCGCGAATAAAGACCGATGCCCGACGCAGCGACCGCATCGGCCTCCAACGGATCAGGAAACGAGAGTCCAACCCCCATATCAATCACCGGCGCGAGCGAGCGGACGGAACCAGAAGGTGAATCAACGTGTCGAGCGACTCTTGACCTTAGGGTGCGCCGTCCGTTTGGCATCGAGCACACTTCCCGCCGGACATCACTGAAGCCAATTGCCGAGATTTCAGGTGGAACAACCTGCGTTTCCTCGTGAGTGACCATGTGATGACCGGTTCTCCCATGTTGAATGTGCTAAAGGACGTGGGCAGTAACCTTGTGATATCCAGTGGCGCCCTGGGCGACGATTCCGCGTTTTTCGCTTGACTGAGCTCCGCCCTCGCCATCGACTGCGCGGGAGAGAACAACGATATCGCCGGCAGTGGTCGGGGTCCACCGATAGCTCCAAAAGGTCCAGGTCAGCCTCGTTCCGGGATAATCAATTGTGGCAGGATTCCAGGATTCACCACCATCGACGCTGACCTCGACAGTCCTGATACCCCGGTTGCCGCCAAAAGCGCGTCCCTTGATGGTGGCAACACGATTTCGGTTGAAAGGATCGACGAATGCGTCACCTTTGCTGCCGCGACGCCATTGCGGCGCGAAGATGTCCGAGCGAGTCGGAATGACGAAGCTCGGTCCCCATCCCTGTTGTTCGTAAAAGCCCTGTCCGTCGTAATCGATGACTTCGATTCCGGTCACCCACTTCACATTCTTTTCGCCAAAGAGTCCCGGGACGATGACTCGCGCCGGGTACCCGTGTCGCTCTGGCAGAGGATCGCCATTCATCAGGTAGACGACCATGGTGGTTGGATCGAGCGCCTTCTCGATCGCGAATGTATCGGTGTACCCATCGGCAGCGTGGAGTTTCACTTCGACCGCGTCCGGGCTGACACCGGATGCGGTCAACAGGGCGGCCATCGGCACTCCGGTCCACACGGCATTGCTGAAAAGTCCTGCGCCAATCGTATTGCTGATGCACATCAGCGTGGTCTCCTGCTCGATCGCTCCAAGCGAAACGAGTTGATCGAAGTCGTAAGTTTTCGGGCTATCGACTTTCCCGGTGATTTCCAACGCCCAGACTCGTTTGCTGATATTGGGATCGACCACATTTTTGGTGACGGTGTAGAACTGATCATTGGGCGCGATCGGTTTCACGCCCGGACCGCTATATGGCCTCCCGTCATAGTCAAAAGTTGCCCGATTGTAGAGTCGTCGAATGAGACCGAACGACGGTGCTGAGATCAATGCCGTCGCCACTGTGGCCAAAATCGCTCGTCTCCCGACGGTCCGACCAAACGAAGGGAGTTTCTCATTGACATCCGAAACGCCATCCGTGCTTTGAAGGAGCACGTTGTCCGGCGCGATCTTGTGGAACGTGAACGCAAGAGTCGCGCCAAAGAGCGCGTACTCGATCATGAGCGCTATGCTGGAGACCCATCGCGCCTGGGACGGCGGCAAACCGCGGAAGTTGCTCGCGAGCACTGGCCAGAGCAAAATCATCGATCCCAACCAGAGCACGCTCGCGGCACCGATCAGGAAGATGGCTCCGAATCTGGAGACACCGCCGGGCCAGCGGGGCGCGTTCTTACCGCGAGCGCTACTAGCGACAAGGGCATACAGAAGGCCGAACAGAACCCCGGCTCCGACCAGAGCGGAAATGCCGACTTTGATGCCGAATTGTTTCAACCCGTTGTAGCCGCCGTACTGTCCAAAAAGGCTAAAGAACTTCTCGATACTCAATGTGGGCGCGAGTCGATCCGGAACCGCTTCCGGTGGTGGCGAAATACCCAGCCAAGTCCGGGCAGCAGCCATGATCAGAATCATGACAGCGGCTGCAGTCAATCCAGCCACAATGCCGACCGCAAGCAGCGTGATTCGTCGGCCAACGGACATTCGGCGCGCCTTTCGATGTCGGTTTGAAACCTTCGCAAACAGCGAAGGGTGACTCGTCTCACCCTATAGTACCTGTCGTACCCGACATATATGGTCAAAATTGTTACGGAGTTCTTACGTCAATCGAAATGAATGACGGGATCAGCGTTGCTCATTTCCTGTTTGCGAGGACGAGATTTTGATTGGGCCTTCTGGCATGGTGGTCAGGGCCGGCACTGGTGATCTCAGCAGGATCAGAATCGGGAGAACCGGAGCCAACGCACCGACGAGCATTGCCCCGCGCAAACCGAGCAGTTCGGCCACGATCCCGCCCGTGAGTGCTCCCATGGCAGCACTGCCACGAATGACAACTCGGGTGGTGGCAACCATCCTACCTCGCAGCGGTTCAGGTGTGACTGCCTGCCGCAAACTGAATTGATTGATGTCATAAATCGGAGAAAAGAGTGCGGTAAGAAAAGACCCGGTCGCGAACATGATCCCAGCCAACGAGGGAGAGCCGAAGGCACATGCAATGAGGAGTAGTCCGGGAATATCGAGCGCCAAACCGACGATCAATCCCCGACCCAGACCAAACCGGTTGATGATCCGCCCGGCGAAGATGGAGCCGATCAAGGCGCCGACGCCAAACATCGAGAGCGCGATACCGATCACGCCCGAAGACAGTCCAAGCGTCCGGGAACCAAACGGAACCAGCATCGTCACACCGATTCCAAAGACAAAGGTTAATGCCCCGCTCGCCATCGAGACAGATCGCAGGTATGGATTGACCCAGACCTCGCGCAATCCGTGACCGACCGCTTTGAACAAGGATTCGCCTCCAGAACCTTGTGGTTCTGGCTCGACGAAGTTCATTTTTCGCAGGCAGGCGAACGAGTAGAGATAGGTTGTGGAATCGATCAAGAGCGCCGGCGCTGGTCCAACGAGGCTGATGAGCGCGCCACCTAACCCCGGTCCGGCAATCTGCGCCCCGGCTTCGCCGGCATATCGCTTGCTATTGCCCTCGGCAAAATCCTTCGGTTGCAGAAGTGTGGTCGTCATCGCCTGCGCGGCAATTTCAAACAAGACGGAAAGGATCCCGATTCCAAGTGCAAACACGACGAGCAGCGGAACCGACAAATAGCTGAGCCAATGAGCAATAGGAACCGTCAACAAGAGCACGAACCGGAGTAAATCGGTCACTCGCATCATCGGCAACCGGCGATAGCGATCGACCCAGACTCCGGCAAAGAGTCCGAGCACAAGCAGGGGCGCCTCTTCCGCAAAGGCGATCAGTCCAATTTCAAATGGTGAGGCATGCAGGGTCAGGGTTGCGATCAGCGGCAGAGCAAGGCGGGTGACCGCGGTCCCAAAGGCGGAAACGGTGCTCCCCTGCCAGTAGAGCCGAAAGTCACGATGCCGCCACAGTCCATCGAACCGGATTCGCTCAGTCAAGCGCAATGGCAGCATTCCTCGCAACCTGGCAGACTGCAGCGTTCGCGAATGCTACCAGATGTGGTTCCGTGGGAAGAAACCTGGGCTGTCAGATGCCCATCAACCACATCACGATGGGAAGGGTGCCAAAGGCCAGAATTGTCGAGAGGACGACGGCGCGCGCAGCACGGGAACTGTCTCCACCGAACTCGGCGGCAACCAGCAGCGCGTTCACCGCGGTCGGGGTGGCGCACTGCAGCACGAAGACCTGCATCGCGAGATGATCGAGCCCCACAATACGACCCGCGGCGTAGGCGGCGATCGGACCGCCCCCGAGGCGAAGTGCCGACGTGAAGAAATCTGACGAACCCGGCGCGAACCTTGTCCGGCTTATCTGCATTCCGAGCGTAATCAGCAGTACTGGCACCGCCGCCTGTGCGAGCAGGTGGATACCGTCGTCGATGCCGAGCGGTATCTCGATATTGAGGGCCCGCAGCACGATCCCGAGCACCAGCCCCCACATCAGCGGCAACCGAATCGTTGTCTTGATGCCGCGCCGCAACCCCTGGCCGCTGACGAGCGCGGGGCCAAACCCAAAGACAAGTACCGCGGACGCGAGGTAGGTCACGATCGCGCGCTGTAAACCTTCTTGACCCAACGCCAACAGGGTCAGCGAGAGACCCAGATTGCCGGTGTTCGGAAAGAGTGTCGATGCCAGCAGGCTCGTCCGTACCGGCAGTGGCAACCTGCCGAAATGAGCAATCAAGGCAACTACCAGGAAGAGAATCCCGGTCGCGATCGCGAACGCCAGAACAATACTGAGACCTTCACGCGCGGGCAGTTCTGTATTCAACATGCTGTCGACGATCAGCGCCGGCGAGAGAATATAGAGCGTGAGTTTGGTGAGGGTGGAGAGATCGAGTTCGAGTCGTTTACCCGCGAGATAACCGGCAAGAACGACGATAGCCGCAGGTATGACGACAGATAGCAGCGCACTCAAAACCGCTTGCCCCATTCCATTGATGTGATTCGATTTGCGAAAGTGACCGGGTTAACGACCGCGGTTCTTGATGGCTAGAGCATACCCTTCAGGCGCTGGAGATCGACATTTCCACCGCTCAAGATGGCAACTGTGTGTGCTCCGTGCGGAACTGCGGCCTTGTTGGTGAGCAGCGCTGCCAGCGCGGCGGAACCGGATGGTTCCGCGACTTGCTTGCAGCGCCCCATAATCAGGCGCATCGCGGTCAATATTTCATCATCGGTGACGATCACGACGTCATCGACATATCGCTGAATGATGGCGAACGGCAAGGGCGAGGTCCACGGCGCGGCAAGGCCGTCCGCCACGGTCTGTACCGAATCCAGGGTCATCGGTTTCCCGGCGCGAAGCGACTGGTAGAGCGTCGGCGCGCCTTCGGGTTCGACTCCGACGATCCGGACATCGGGTTTGATCGATTTCACTGCCAGCGCGACACCGGCAATCAGGCCTCCCCCGCCGATTGGCACGATGATCTGCTCGACTTCGGGGAAATCTTCAAGAATTTCCAGCGCGAGCGTCCCCTGTCCGGTGATGATCTCGGGCGCCGCAAATGGCGAAATGAAGAGCGCACCGGTCTCATCGGCGAAGTGCTGCATCCCTGCGATTGCATCCTGGATCGTATCGCCGAAGCGGGCATCGGCGCCGTAGCCGCGGATCGCGTCGATTTTCGACGGTACCGCCGTTTTGGGCATGAAGACAGTGCATTTGATCCCCGCGAGGCGAGCGGCAAAGGCGAGTCCCTGACCGTGATTGCCGGCGGAAAAGGTCACCACGCCCCGCGCGCGGGTTTGGGCGTCGAGTTGGAGGGCCGCATTGAGGGCGCCGCGACTCTTGAAGGATCCGGTTCGCTGCAGGTGTTCGCCCTTGAAGCGGAGGTTTGTTCCCGTCATCTGGCTGAGCGCGCCGGAGGGGAAGAGCGGGGTGTGCCAGAGGTGCGGCGCAATTCGGATTTTGGCGGCATAGATATCGGCCAATGTCGGAAGGTGCATCGCGTCTGTTGATTCCTCGGTGGTCATACCCTGGCTCATTTTAACCTCTGTGATTGTGCGTCCCGATCAAACCGCGATTTGCGGCACATGAGTATATCGCCGATTCCGGGTATGCGAATGGCGCTGGAGGGCAGTCCAGCGCCATTTCCCACGGCTACAGCGTGTACGGGAGGATCGGGACCGATCGTCAGGGCACGATCAGCGCACATTTGGTCAGGTAAAGAGTTAACCGATCAGGAATTCGGGCTGAGCGCACCGGTCACATTCGAGAATCCGCGGGTGATACGTTGCAGGCGCTCTTTGGTTGAAACCCGCTTCCCGTTCTCGCCAAGATGGGCGACCATCGGTTCAATGCACATGAAATCGACCGAGTTGCCGTATCCGACTTCGGTCACGCCATCCGCCATCCGGACTTCGATCCCGATGACACCGTCGTTCGCCGAAACCACGCGGTATTCGCAGTTCGGACCGAGAATCGGACCCGGTTTGCGGCCATCGAGCAGACTTGTCGCTGCCAGCATGAGTGTTGGCGCGTTGCGACGGACCACGCGCCAATCGGTCAGGGCGGCGGTTTGCGGTCGCGGTGCGATTCCGCTCAACTGGTGTTGATTGCCGAGCCGGCGGAGCATTCGCTCCTGTCGCTCCTCGGAGGTGAGGTGATGTTCGATTCTGGCGGGTTCTTCGCGGATGATGGAATCAGTTTGCCCACCCTGGGTAACCGGAATGGCGTGGACACGAACTGCCTGGACCAGTTCCGGCGCGGTCACGGTAAGATGGGGCGCATTCTCGATCGCTTCGCGGAGATGATCGGGAACGGTATTGACCGGTGGAAGGGCGCGGAACCAGAGACGTGTTCGTGCCCGTCGGCGGAGACCGTGGACCCCGTCAATTCCATCGGCAAAGAGCGCATCGTCCATGATTTCAGATAACCTCCGGAACATTGTCAGCGCGGATCGGAGCGTGCATATGGTTCGTTCAGTGATTTCAAACGATTCTTGTGTTCATCTGGGCGCTACCCACAAGAACTAGCCTGATAGTACGGGGTACTGGTGGCGGGGTCACTGCCCCGTGTGTCCTAAGCCATTCGGGACCTCCGTACCGACACTCGCTCACACGATGGTCGTACCTGGCTGGAATCATGAGGTGACCGTGACCGCAGAAAAACCCGAGAATGAACGGGGAATTCCAACAATTCCGGCTGGCGGCGGAAATTTGCGCCGGATTCCGTTCGATTCGGATTGTGCGAAAGAGGTGGCGGAGGCGATCGGAGGTACTGCCGAGCTTGCGCCTTTTCGCCTACCATCCGGCGCGGTCTATCAGGTGTTGGTTCCGGGCAAGGATGACCGTCCCGCGACGATGCTGACCCTCTGGCCGACGATCCGCCGGATCGACGCGATCGGCAGCGGAGTCGCCGCCGTCTTTACCGATATCGCAACGGTCGACATCGTCGGCCAGATCGAAGTCCAGTTCCGACGGTCCAACCGTGATTACCTGATCATCGCCCGCGGTGGCAAGGTGATCATCCGGGCATAGGGCCAAAACTCCCAGCGCTGGCGATGACGAGCGGACTCTTCACCAACTGAAGTTCACGCGGTATCGTGCTTAGGAGGGTTGACTATCGTCATCGGGGTTCATTTGTGATTGCAGCGA
>Ga0105048_10005771_pt1 | contig 19991 bp, 24 predicted proteins | sample MAT05_FD_78382 | JGI IMG/M metagenome (GOLD analysis project Ga0105048, IMG submission 78382) | Freshwater microbial communities from Lake Fryxell liftoff mats and glacier meltwater in Antarctica - MAT-05 | ecosystem: Environmental > Aquatic > Freshwater > Ice > Liftoff microbial mat | place...
ACGCACCCGGTCGACCGAGTAGCGGACAATGGCTTGCGTGAGCACCTCGGTGGAGGCGTCGTGCTGATGCATGGCCGCCAGTCTGCCAGCAACGCGCCAGGGCCGGGCGAGGCCCGCGCCCCGCCCGGCCATTGCGCCAAGGCGTGTGGTGAGCGTCAGGCCCAGACGGCCGTGATGGTGCCCGAGATGGTGAGGTGCACCGACGACTTCCACGGAGCCATTGACCGTGACGATCCCCGATGTTCTGAACAATGACGTGCCCTTCGGTGTCACCTAGATCGAGCCACCAGACCAACCTCGCGCTGTTCTCGAGATCTGTCGCAAATCATCAATTTCTGGTCGCGATTCGTTGCAGACGGTTGGAACGAATCGCGACCAGAAGCCCTGCAATCAATGCTGAGACCATTGGTCGAAGACCTTCCGGATGCGCGCCGCGACCCGCGACGGGTTGGAGGTGAGCTGTCGCCACGTGAAGCGCGACGTGACATATCCAGCGGCGAGGAGATCGTCGTTGCGGACGCGGTCGAACTCGAACTGATCGCGGTCCAACCCGTGTGAACCCCAGCCGTCGCATTCGAGGACGATGCGCGTGCCCACGATCAGAAAATCCACCTCGTAACCAGCCGCCATCGCATGAAACTCAACCCTCGGCAACCGATGGGCGACAACGAGTTCTGCCATCTTCGACTCCAGAAGACTGTCGGGGGGTAGTTCCTCCCCCAGCCACGATTCCAGCGCACGCCGCATCGGCCCGATTCCGTTACGACCCTGTCGGGCATGCCGTAGAAAGGCGCCCCGAATGGCAATCGGCGACGCACTCTTCGACGAGAGGATGCTCATCATCGCCGACTCGACGGACGCCGGATCAACCGCGCCAAGGTCGATCAACATGCGCATCGGATTGGTTGATGGCACTCCGAGTCGCATGATCGGTCCTAGATCGACGAGATCACGAGGACGGTGAACGACGATGCCGGCAAGGCGCGAGTAGCGCTCTCGGCTCGGCATCATCACGTCAATCGGGTCGGTCTCGGGACGATCAACGCCCCACAGAGCGGCGGACGTCCGATGCGACGCCATTGCTCCCGGCCCGGTAGCCCACACTGCGGCCAGTGCTCGCTGCTGCAATGTGGGTGCGCTGCCCCACAACCTGGCAACTCTTGGATACAGCCGTTCCATTTCACCGTTGCGCAGCGCTCGATACCACGCTGCCCGGTTCACGCCCAACCGTTCCGCCACATCGAGAGTCACCAGCCCGTGATGGCTGCGGGCAAACCTGTCCAGTGGTTCGAGCTTCACACCCCTACTGGGCATGTCGAGATCGCCGTATCGGCAAGATTCAATCCGGCGCAGAACTTCTGGTCGCGATTCGTTGCAGTCGTGTGGAACGAATCGCGACCAGAAGCCCAACAGGAGTTGCAGAACGAAGTGACCCCGGCACCGTTACAAGCGGCCCGGGGTCGTGGTCACGACCTGTGGAGACCGTGACGTCGCCCAGGATACCGATCTCGTTCAGTAGTTCGTCTCGAGCAGTTCGCTGCCGGCGTTGCGCTGCTCGCCATCACGGTTGAGTAAGTAGCCGAGCACGGCTGCGATGGTGACCGAGCCCATGATTGCGATCACGGGAAACACCAGCAGTACAAGGATGATTGCGAGGGCGCCAGGCACGTTCGAAGCCTACAACTCAACCGTCCGTGGGCAACGGCTTGAAAGCCCAGGCCTCGATCTCGACGGCTCCGCCAGCGGGCAGCGCGGCCACGCCGATGGTGCTGCGCGCCGGGCGGCTGTCACCGAAACCGGCGACGTACGCCTCGTTGAAGGCGGCGAACGTTTCCATGTCGGTGAGGAAGCACAGCGTCTTGGCCACATCCGCCACCGTCGCACCCATCGAGGCCAGCTGGCTCTTCAGGTTCTCCACGGCCTGCGCGGTCTGCGCAGGCACCCCACCCTCGACGATGACACCGTCCTTGAGGCCGAGCTGGCCGCTGACGATGATCCAGTCGCCGGCGCGGACTGCAGGTGTGTATGGGCCGAGGGGTTTGGTCATGGACGAATCGTACGCGCAGACTTCCTAACCGTCGAAGCGACCGTCTCGAAGCTCGGCGGTCAAGTCCTTGAAGTCTTCCCACTCGCCGCGTGCGAGCAGGCCCGCCTGAAGGGGCCAACTCGACGGATCGTGGGTCTGGAACCGGGGGCCGGCACCGTCGAGCAGGGTCCGCAGGGTGGCCACATCGGTGCGGTGCAGTTCCCACCATGTCTTGATGACGCCAGCGGTCTGCAGCATGTCGGCAATCTTGGGGCCGATGCCTTCGACCACCGTCAGGTCGTTGAGGCGGACCTTCTCGCCCAGCACCTCCGCTCCATGCTCCAGGTCCGGGTCGCGAGGCGCCGTGCTGAGGTCGTGCGCGGAGAGCACACCCTGTAGCTCACCGATCTTGGCCTCGTGATTCCAGATTCGGGCGCGTAGCTCACCAATGGTTGCATCCTGTTCAACGACCAACGCGGCAAGTCGCTCGCCGTCCCGTTCGCCAGCCGGCGCGGTGGCAACTGCAGCGGCGGCGGTCAGGCCGGCCGCGCCGGGCACGGACGGGGCCAACGTCGCGGTCGCTCGACAGTCATCCAGTTCGATGCGCAGACGCTCGCGTTCGTTCACGATCCTGTCCATGTCGTCTTCGCGGTCGCGGAGGCGACCCAACTCAGCCAACTCATCGTTGGTGGGCTGCTGCGCCGACGAGCGACGCACGCCACAGAGCATCCAGCCGACGACGAGGCCGATCGCGGCGGCGGCGATCAACCAGAGAGCCCACTTTGCGAGTGTGTACGGCACGGTGCTGTTCCTGTCTCGAATACGTCTGGATGTCGGTCAGATGAGGGTGACGCCGAAGACCACGCGGCGGCTCTCTTCGGGCAATTGGTTGCCATTGCTGTCACGGACCAGTTGGGTCACACCGAAGCCTTTCGACGTGAGGTCCGCGGCCGGCACGCCCAGTGCGATCAGTGCGTCGCGCACGGCAACAGCTCGCTGCTCGCTGAGGGTCATGTTGCGAACAGGGTCGCCCTCGCTGTCGGTATGGCCCTGCACTTCGACGGTCAGACCGCCGTAGCGCTTGGCGATTCCGGCCACCTGCTGCACAGTGCCCAGCGAGGAAAGACTGATGGTGATGCTGCCCTTGCCGAACAGGATCGACTGCGCGCTGACGAGTGCGTTGAGCTCTGCCTCGAGCGCGGCGCCCTGCTCGGCCGTGGCAGTCGGGCGCTGCGTGAGGATTGCGACCACACCAGCCTGGGTGGCCGCCGCCTCGACGGCAGCGCGCGCGTCGTCGGACGCATAAGCGCCAACGAGGCTGACATCGCTGCCGTTCCAACCCAGCGCGGCGCTGACCATGTTGGTGGGCATCACGGCAAGGACGTCGAGGAGCCCGTTGAACTGCGCACCAGGTACCGGCAGGACCTCTGAGTCGACGGTCAGGTTGTCGATGACGTTGCTGGGTGAGAGCGCGGTGCTTGCACGGTCGATCATCGCGAGTCGTTGAAGTTCGCTGACTATCGCACCATCGAGGATGAACGTGCCGTCCAGGAGAGTCGCTGTGAACAGCGGTGGAGCGACCCCAAGGGTGGTCGGCGGGACGGTAGCTGCCACCGTGGACTCCACAACGCTGGTGGTTGCTGCCACGCTGGTGGGGTTCGTGGGCACGCTGGTCGAGGTCGTGGGCACGCTGGTCGAGGTCGGGGCAACGGGAGCACCGGGCACGCCGCACGAAATGTCGACTTCGACCCCACGCACGCCCCACACACTGTGCGCCAGTGTCACTGCCCGAGCAGGGTCACCCAACGGCGCGGCACAACTCAGGGTGGCATCCTGCCCGGAGAACGCAGCACTCGCGACCATTCCGCCAGCAGCCAGTTTCGACTCCAGTCGCGTCGCCAGGTCGGCCTCGGTGCGCGGCACCTGCACGACAGCACCGACAATGAAGAGGGCAACCAGTGCAACCGCCCCACCGGCCATGATCCGCAGCGCTCGTGGGTGTGTGGCAAAGGTCATCGCAGCTCAGACTCGCACGCTGTGAAACGTTGATGCAACCGAAGTACCGTGCCCTCGTGGAATTCTCGCGACGTCAGGTCATCACCGCCGCAGGCAGTGTCGTTCTTCTCGCTGCATGTGGTGACAACGCCGAAACGAAGGGTTCGACCGCCGACGGCGGCGCCTTGCCAGACGACCCCATCGCTGCCCCCACCGGTGGTTGGATCCTCGTCCAACGGTTCCCCAGCGAGCCCCTGATGGTGCCCGGCGCCGTGCGGCTACCCATCTCGTTGGCCGACGACACTCGGATGCTGGACAACGGCCCGGCGACACTCGCCGGCTGGGTCGAAACTGATGACGACGCACGCACGCGAATCGCCGACTTCACCGGCATTCGTCGCCAGGACGGCATCCCCACGCCGTACTGGGAGGTGCGTGCAACGCTGCCCGCCGAGGGTTCGTATGCGCTGCGCGTCGAAGGAGACGATGGCTACGGCGCCAGCTTCAAGGTGTACTCCCCCGCCGACGTCATCTCGCCGCTGACGGGCAATGAGTTACCCGCGTTCGACACCCCCACGGCCGACGACCACCGTGGCGTCGAGCCGTACTGCACCCTCTCACCCGACCCGTGCCCGCTGCACGCGATGACGCTCACCGAAGCGCTCGCGCTCGGCAAGCCGCTTGCCTACATGGTGGGTACTCCGGCTCACTGTCAGACAGGGACGTGCACGCCCGGGCTGCAGTTCCTGATGGCCGAGCACGAGCGCGTGGGCGACAAGATCGTGATGGTGCACGCCGACGTGTATGCCGACAATGCCGCCACCGAAGTCGCTCCGGCGGTCAACGCGCTGGGCGTGCAGTACGAACCGATCATCTACTTCTGCATGGCCGATGGCACGATCGTGGATCGCCTCGACGCTGTCTGGGACGCGAGCGAACTCACCGAACGAATCGACGCCCTGCTCGCGATGTAGTGCGGTTCAGCTGAAGGACTGGCCGCAACCGCAGCTGCGAGTGGCATTCGGGTTGGTGATCGCGAAGCCGGCCTGGTTGAGGCCGTCCTTGTAGTCCAGCGTGGCACCCAGCAGCAGCTGAGCCGATGCCGGGTCGACGACCACACTGACCTGGTCCGGACCGAACGTGCCTTTTTCATCGTCGTCGGCGAAGTCGCCATCGAAGAACATCTCGTACGAGAACCCGCTGCAGCCACCAGGGCGTACGGCCACGCGTAATGCGAGGTCGGTCGCGCCTTCGGCTTCGAGGAGTTCTTTCACCTTGCGGGCGGCGTTGTCGGTGACGGTGATCATTGTGCTGCTCCTGAGATGTAAGGGCGGGACGAGAGTAGGCGCTGGAGTTGATTCCGGAGCCGCAACGAAGTGTAACCGGGAATTACCGTAGCATTGACTTCGTGATTACCACGCCGCCGAGCGCCGACGAAGTGACCCAGCTGTTGCGCGCGGTGATCGATCCGGAGCTGGGTGCCGACATCGTCACTCTGGGGATGGTCCCCGGCGTGTCGGTGGCCGCCGACGGCGTCGTCACGGTGGGCATCAAGTTGACCATCGGTGGCTGCCCCCTGCGGGCGCAGATCAAGAAGGACGTCGAGACGAGGGTCGCGGTGCACCCTGGTGTCACCAAGGTGAAGATCGACTGGGGTGAGATGACCAGCGAGGAACGCACCGACGTGATGCTGAAGGCCCGCTGGAACGCTCGCGAAAAGGCGACCGACACTGCAGTTCCCGTGACCACGCGCGTCATCGCCATCGCCAGTGGCAAGGGCGGTGTCGGTAAGAGCTCGGTCACCGTCAACCTGGCGGCGGCAGTCGCAGCGCAGGGCTTCACCGTCGGCGTACTCGACGCTGACATCTGGGGCTTCTCGGTGCCACGCCTCTTGGGCATCGACGAGCCGCTGGAGGCACACAAGGTCGAGGGCAGCGACAAACCCCGCATCATGCCCAACGAGCTCGTCGTCGGCCGCGGTCTCTCCAAGGGTCTGCTGAAGGTGGTCAGCACCGGCTTCCTCGTCGGCGAGGACACCGCCTTGATGTGGCGCGGCCTGATGCTGACCAAGGCCGTCGAGCAGTTCCTCAACGACGTCGAGTGGGGCGAGCTCGACTACCTGTTCATCGACATGCCTCCGGGTACCGGCGACGTGCAAATGGGCTTGGCCCGCATGCTGCCGCGCACCGACCTGCTCATCGTCACCACGCCCGCACTGGCGGCGCAGAAGGTCGCCGCGCGCGCCGCCGACATGGCGCGGCGCAGCTTCCTACGCGTGTGCGGTGTCATCGAGAACATGAGCGCATTCACCTGCGAGCACGGCACCTCGTACGCACTGTTCGGCGAGGGTGGCGGACAGGCCTTGGCGGACCAGGTCGGCGTGCCGTTGCTCGGTCGCATTCCGCTCGAGGCCGCAGTGTCTGCCGGGGGCGACACAGGTGCCCCCGTTGCGCTCAACGGCACCGGCGCCGCCGCCGACGAGTTCCGAGCCATCGCTCGCCTCATCGTCGAGGAAGTGGCGCCGCCCACCAACATGGCCGGCTGCAGCGCCCGCATGCTGAGCATGGTCGCCGCCGCTCTCGACGCCAAGGACGCTGCCACCCGCGCGACCGACTGACCCGCGCTGGGTGCTAGGGAAGGTCGTCGTAGTCGGGATCGGTCGGCATGGCGATGCCCGCCATGCGGCCCTCGGCGGTGAGGCGAATCTTGGGCAGGATGCACGGTGGCGTGCCGACGGCCCACGCGGCTTCCATTGCGCCGACGACCGAGCCGTGCGCGCCCAGAAAGCGAAGGTTGGTCACCGTTGGCGGCATCAGTTGCAGCTCGCCGGTTTCGAAGCGCTCGAGTGCGTCGGCGGGGCGCACCCACATGCTGGCAACCGTCTCGTTGTCGTCGTGGTGCGAGGTTTGTCCAGCGGGGCTGGCAGCCATGAAGAACCTCGTGTCGAAACGCCGGGCCGTCTCACCTTTTGGCGTGATCCAGTGACTCATCCACGGCAGGGCGTCAGTGGCCAATCGCAGGCCGTGCTCGGCGGAGAGTGCGCGCACATCGACGTCGCCGTCATGAACTGCGTGGCGATGCGCAAGTGCCGGGTGGCCGTCGCTGACCATCGCGCCGTCGGCATCGACGGCCAGCAGCACTCCGGCCTCCTCGTAGCACTCACGAATCGCCGCAATGCGATACCCCTCGTCTCCCTCGCCATCGGCCGCGTCCAGCTTGCCGCCAGGAAACACATACATGCCTCCTGCAAACGCTGCGTTCTGCGTGCGTCGCAGCATGAACACCTCCACGCCCGACGGCGTGTCGCGCAGCAACATCACAGTCGCCGCCGCCTTGATCGGTACCTCCGCATCAGCCATGCGGGCACCGTACACACCGATAGGGTCGACATCGTGCTCGTATGGATGGACTTGGAAATGACCGGCCTCGAGCCGGGTCACCACGTGATCGTGGAGATCGCGACAATTGTGACCGACGACGACTTGAACATCGTCGCCGAAGGACCTGACCTGGTGGTACATCAGCCCGAGGACGCACTTGCTCTCATGGATCAGGTCGTCGTCGACATGCACACCAAGAGCGGGCTGCTCGATCAGATTCGCGCATCCACCATCAGCCTCGAAGACGCCGGCGCGCAGACCTTGGCGTTCATCAAGGAGCACGCGCCCGAGCCACGCAGGGTGCCCTTGTGTGGCAATTCGATCGGCATGGATCGTCGATTTCTCGCCGCCTACCTGCCCGAGATCGAGAACCACCTCCACTACCGCAGCGTCGATGTCAGCAGCATCAAGGAGTTGGTTCGCCGCTGGTACCCCGGGCTCTTGAACACTCGGGTACAGAAGGCCGGCAGCCACCGCGCGCTCGACGACATTCGCGAGAGCGTCAACGAGCTGCAGTTCTACCGCGAGAACATTTTCGTGCCCACCGCAGGGTTCGTGTTGCCTGCCTCCGCGCCGGCAATTCCGCCGACGAAATAGCGGTGCACAGCGGCACGACAATAAATAGGTTGACGTTCGATCGCGAACGTGATTGCCTAGTCCTCGTTGTGCCGCGAACGGCGGCCCATCACGACCACGGAAGAGAACGAAGAACCATGAAGCACACGGACCTCGCAACAGAACTGGCCTTCGTAGCCAGCGCTGCGCGTTCGTGCGGCGATTTTGGTCACGGCTACCAGTGGCGCATGCGTGTTGCAGGCAATCCGATGAACGCACCGTTCGTGAACACGACGCAGTCCATCAACGCAACCGCAACCAAGCGCACGGCCCGGCACCTCGGGATGCTCACGACGTAACGAACGTCGCAAGCTCCACACCGAGGCCGTCGGGATCGCAAGATCCTGGCGGCCTTTCTGGTTTTTCCACCCCCTTTTCCGTCCGAGAGGAACACATGTACACACTGAACGAAACCGCAATTCTGAATGAGAGAGACATTCAGACAACCTTCGAGGAGCTCGTCGAGCCGATCGCGGTTCGCGTGGCGAAGCCGCGTTGCGCGGACGGCAACGGCACGCTCACCCACCTGTTCTTCTCGGACATCCCGCTCGACACCGCTCGCGCAAAGGCGATCTGCAGCAAGTGCGCACTTGCCGAAGATTGCCTGACCGGCGCGCTCGAACGAGCTGAGCCCTGGGGTGTGTGGGGTGGCGAGCTGGTCGAGAACGGCCGCATCGTCGCCAACAAGCGTCCTCGGGGCCGTCCGCCCAAACACCCGCGCCCGGCCGTGGTCATCGACGAAGTACCGATTCCCCCGCACCTCTTGCGAGTGCGGACGGATCGGGTCGCATGACCATCATCCAGGGACTCCGGGTGGGTTGGTGTTTCGTAAGAGACGCAACAGGGAATGCAAACCCACCCGGCCCGGTTGATTGGCTCCAGACCGCCGGTCGATGGCAACGCACACCGCGACCCATCGGCTCGCAAGCCGCCGGCCCCCTGCCTGCAGCTGCCCTTCCCCCCGAGGGCAGCACGGCAGGGGGCCGCGAGCGGGCTGATCAACTGTCCACTCAAAACGGCACTCCGATAACGTGGCCCGGTGAAGGTTCGTCCGCGCTTGTTGGTGGTGTCGCTCGTGATTGCCGCGGTCGTCTCGGTGGGTCTCGGATGGCTCATCGCACGCAGTGGCAGCGACACCTCCGGGAACGGCACCGTCAACATCGACAGCACGGACAGCACGGACACCACGGACAACCAACTGCAGCCGCCGAGCATCGAGACCAATGCGGTGGTCGAGGGCGACGCGTTGCCGGATGTGAACGTGCAGAACCTCGACGGAACCGAAGTGTCGATCCGGTCGTTGGCCGGCCAGCCAATGGTGATCAACGTCTGGGGCTCCACATGCGTGCCCTGCGAGAAGGAACTGCCCGATTTCGCTGCCGCTCACCTGATCTACGGCGACCGGGTGCGCTTCGTCGGCATCAGTTTCCTAGGGGCCAGCGACCGCGAAGAGTCATTCGCTCGCGACCGCGGCGTGCAATACGAACTGCTCTACGACGGCGACGGTGCGTTCATCAACGACGTCGGCATCGCCGCCTTCCCGGTCACACTGTTCGTGAATGCCGACGGCGTGATCGTGCGCCAGACCGGCCAGTTGAACGAGGAGTCGATCACCAAGTTCATCGAGAGTGACTTGTTGTGAACCTGTCGCTCAGCTTCATTCGCGGGATGGTGGCCTCCATCAACCCGTGCGGGTTCGTGCTGTTGCCCACCTACCTCATGTACTTTCTCGGCGTCAGCGCGGCCGACCCCGACGCACAACGCGCACCGATCAGTCGCGCGTTGATGGTCGGCACGATGGTGTCGTCCGGCTTCATCGTCGTCTTCTTCGCCATCGGCGCGGTCACACAGTTCTGGACGAACTCGCTGTTCGAAAATGCGAAGTACGCGACTGCCGTCATCGGCGTTCTGTTCGTCATCTTGGGCATTGCAATGCTGTTCGGGTTCAAGGTGCCGTTCGTGACACCACAGTTGGAGACCGGCGAACGCGATCGCACCGCTCGATCGATGTTCGTCTACGGAATTGCGTACGCGATCGCTTCACTTGGCTGCACGCTCCCCCTCTTCATCGCCACTCTGTTTCAGACTGGCAAGCGTTCGGGCTACTGGGCCGGCGTTGCCAACGTGGTGGCCTACGCGACCGGTATGGCACTTGTCGTCGTCACGCTCACCCTTGCGTTGGCTACCGCCAATCTCGGGTTCGTCCGCTGGCTCCGTTCGAAAATGCAGTATGTCGAGATGGTTTCCGGTGCCTTTGTCATGCTGTCAGGCCTGTATCTGCTGTGGTACTTCTGGCAGCGCGACATCAACGGGCAGGGCGACCCGATCACTGACGCCGTCGACGGTCTGCAACGCGATGTTCAGACCTGGCTCAACGGCAGTTGGCAGATCGTCGCTTGGGTGCTGGGCGCTGCCGTGGTCGCAGCCATCGGATACGCGTTCGTGCGCGAGCGTGGCAAACGGCCCCAGGCCGAATGACAGCGACGCCGTTCCGCGATCTACTGGCGACACCTGGCGTGCGTGAGGTGTGCGAGCTCCGCGGCCGACTGGGGTTCATGGCGTACCACGGTGGGTCACTGGAGGCGCTGACCGACATAGTTGCGTCACGAGCGGCGGAGCGCAGCGGGGCCAGCTACTACGGCGTGCTCCAGCCGCCCGACTTCACGTCACACATTCCGTCGCACCGCGTTTCCGCCGACGAGTCGGACATTCTCGCCACGTTCGTCGACCACGTCGATGTCGTCATCACCATCCATGGCTACGGCCGGCACGGGCTCTGGACGACGCTGCTGCTCGGTGGGCAACACCGAGCACTGGCGGATCACGTCGCCGGTCACCTGCGCACGCATCTCGACGACTACACGATCGAGACCGACCTGGATGCGATGCCCAAGGAGCTCCGCGGCCTGCACGCCACCAACCCGGTCAACCTGCCACGCCAGCAAGGCGTGCAGATAGAACTGCCCCCACGAGTACGCGGTGCCAGCCCGATCTGGAAGGACTGGAAGGGCCCCGGCCTGGTCCCCCATGCCGAATCCCTGATCGACGGCCTTGTCGCCGCCGCCACAACCTGGCCGCAGCGCACCGACTGACGCTCGACAATGTGGCACCCTCGGCCGCCCATGGGTGAGTAACCGTGACGGAAGCGGCCGGTCAGCCCGCCCATGGGCGGCGCAGAGTGCCAGATGTGGGCAGATCGGGAGCGCTCCTCAGGGGGCGAGGCGGCCGATCTGCCATACAGCTGCGTCGGCAGATGAGGTGTATTCAAGGCGGTCGTGGAGACGGCTGGGGCGGCCCTGCCAGAACTCGAAGCGATGCGGCTTCAGCAGCCAACCCCCCCAGAAGGCCGGACGCGGGACGGGACCGCCATCGAAAGTCGCTGCCATCTGCGCGAACCGTTGCTCGAGCCAATCGCGATCCGGAATCGGCTGCGACTGCGGCGACGACCATGCCCCCAGCTGCGAGCCCTGCGGCCTGGACGCGAAGTACTCGTCGCTCTCCGCGCCGCTCACCCGCGTCACTTCGCCGACCACGCGGACCTGGCGATGCAACTGCAGCCATGTGAACAGCATCGAGGCCCGCGGGAGCGCGGCCAGCTGACGGCTCTTCGCCGAGTCGTAGTTGGTGAAGAACGTGAAGCCGCGTTCGTCCGCTCCGCGCACCAAGAGGTAACGCGATTCTGGCCAACCGTCTTCGTCGATCGTGCCGAGCACGAACGCATTCGGCTCGACACAACCGCCTTCGCTGGCCTCGCTGTACCACCGCTGCCACTGGACCATCGGGTCGGCATCGACGTCGGCAACATCCAGGCCAGCGGTCTCGTAGTCCTTACGTCGCCCCGCCAGTTCGTTGGCAGCCAGTTCGCTCATGAGGCACCGACCCGCGGGCCGATCACCGTCATGCCACGCATGTACGGCTGCAGCGCTCGTGGCACAGCAACGGTGCCGTCCTCTTGGCGATAGTTCTCCACGATGGCGGCCCACACCCGCGGCACCGCCAGCGCCGAACCGTTGAGTGTGTTGGCAACGGTGGTGCCCTTCTCGCCGGCGGTGCGGAATCGAATGTCGCCACGACGCGCCTGGTAGTCGGCGAACCAGCTGACCGAGCTGACCTCCAACCAGGTGTCGCAGCCCGGAGCGTAGACCTCGATGTCGAAGCTGCGATGATGGCTCTGCCCCATGTCGCCGGTACAGATGTCGATGATGCGATACGGGAGGCCGAGACCCTTGATCAACGCCTCCGCCCGGTCGCGCAATTCGATGAGCAGCCCCGGCCCCTGCGCCGGCGTCGAGACCGCAAGGATCTCCACCTTGTCGAACTCGTGCGTGCGCAACATGCCACGAGTGTCGCGCCCGGCCGAACCGGCCTCGCGGCGATAGCACGGCGAGTACGCCATCAACCGAATTGGTAGCTGAGTGTCGTCGATGACCTCACCTGCGTACATCGACGTGAGTGGCACCTCCGCCGTCGGGATGCACCACAGGTCGTCGCGCTCGATCGCGTACGCGTCGTCGGCGAACTTCGGCAGCTGACCCGTGGCCGTGAGCGTAGCGGTGGTGACCAGCGACGGCGGGCGCACTTCCTCGAACGCATCGGCATTCATGTCGAGCGCGTACTGACACAACGCACGGGCGAGTGTGGCACCGGCGCCGCGCTGCATGGTGAACATCGAGCCACTGATCTTGGTGGCCCGCTCGTTGTCCAGAATGCCCAGAGCGGTTGCGGTCTCCCAGTGGGGCACGCGCTGGAACTCGGGGAACGACGCCGGCAGGAACGGTCCCTTGATGATCGGGTTGTCCTGCTCGCCGGCGCCGTCGGGCGCGTCGGGGTGCGGCAGGTTTGGAATGCGCAGCAGGAGGTCGCGGAGGTCTGCCTGGACGACCTCGAGCTCGTCGGCTGCAGTCTTCTCCTGCTCGCCGAGCCCACGGCTCTGCGTCTGCAGCGCCTCGGCACCCTCGGCATCGCCCATGCGACGCTTCAGGCCAACCTGCTTCGACAACTCGTTGATCTCGGCGCGTACACCGTCGCGACGCGACTGGATGTCGCGCACTTCCACCTCGATCTCGGTGGCTCGCGCCAGTTGATCCAGTACCTCGGAGCTGCCGCGGCGGGCCAATGCGGCGCGAACGCCATCGGGGTCTGTGCGCAGAAGTCGTACGTCGATCACGAGCCCAGGCTACTCGCACGCCTTTCGCCACCCCCATGCCGTTCGCAGCGGTAGATTTTGGGCTGTGGCAGCTGTCGAGGTATCCGAGCTGACGGTTCGCTACGGCGATCTTCAGGCAGTGCGCGATGTGTCGTTCACCGCAGCCGCCGGCGAGATCACGGCCGTGCTCGGCCCCAACGGTGCCGGCAAGACCAGCACCATCGAAGTCTGCGAAGGCTTTCGCCGCGCGACGGCCGGCAGCGTGCGAGTGCTGGGTCTCGACCCTGCGACCCAGCAACGACTGCTCAGCGAACGGATGGGCGTGATGCTGCAAGAGGGCGGCGTCTACCCCAGCGCCCGGGTGCTGGATACGGTTCGCCACTACTGCGCGCTCTACAGCAAGGGCGCCGACGCGGCAGCGTTGGTCGAGCAGGTCGGCCTCACCGCCCGTGCCCACGCAACGTGGCGGCGGCTCAGCGGCGGCGAGCAGCAGCGCGTGTCGCTTGCATTGGCGATGGCCGCACGGCCCGAAGTTGCCTTCCTCGACGAGCCGACCTCCGGGGTCGATGTCAATGGTCGCGACACCATTCGCGGCATCGTGCGCGGCATGGCCGACAGCGGCTGCGCAGTCGTGCTGGCCACTCACGAACTGGATGAGGCCGAGCGACTGGCTGACCGAGTCATCATCTTCGATCAGGGAGTCGTGATCGCCGACGGCACGCTGACGGAGCTGCGCCGAGGGCACGACGAGATCCGCTTTCGTAGTAGTCCAGATCTGGACACGATTGCGCTGGCCACCGCGATCGGGATGGTCGCCAGCCGCGTCGGCCACGACGAGTACGTGATCGACGCACCCCCGCATCCGCGTCTGATGGCGCAGCTGACGGCATGGCTGGCCGAGGAAGGTCATCCGCTCACAGACCTGCGGGCGGGCGCACAACGCCTGGAGGACGTCTTTCGTCGGCTCACGGCAGACAACGATGCCGAGAGGGACCGACAGTGAAGCGCTTCCGAACGCAGCTACGCACCGAGCTGCAGCTGGTGTCGCGCAACGGCGAGCAACTGCTGCTGACGCTCGGCATCCCAGTGTTGCTGCTGGTCTTCTTCAGCCTTGTCGACGTCCTGCCCACCGGCACCGACGACCCGATCGACTTCCTTGCACCCGGCGTGCTCGCACTAGCCGTGATGAGCACGGCGATGGTGAGCCTCGGCATCGGCACCGGATTCGAGCGCAGCTATCACGTGCTGAAGCGACTGGGCGCCACCCCCCTGGGCCGCGGTCGGTTGATCGCAGCCAAGATCGCCTCGGTCGCTGTCGTCGAAGTCGTTCAGTTCGCGATTCTCATCCCGGTCGCCTACGCGCTGGGTTGGTCCCCCAGCGCGACCAACTGGCCAGCCGCAACAGGGGCCGTCCTCCTGGGCACGATGGCCTTCGCCGGCATCGGCCTCACCTTCGCCGGCCGACTGCGGGGAGAGATCAACCTCGCCGCGCTGAACGGCCTGTACCTGGTGCTGCTGCTGTTGGGCGGCATGGTGATTCCGTTCACCAAGCTTCCTGGAGCGCTGCGTGCATTGGCCCACGGGCTGCCCAGCGGCGCATTGGCGGACCTGCTGCGCGAAGCGCTCGGCGGCAACGGCACGCAGCCGGCCACGAGTTGGGTCGTTCTCGCCGTCTGGGCAACCATCACACCGCTGCTCGCAGCGGCCCTCTTCCGCTGGGACTAACCGGCCAGAGGCAACGTGGCAACGAATTCGGCGCCTGCCTCGCTAGCTCCGACGACCAGTGAGCCGCCGTGCAGTTCAGTGACGCGGCGGGCGATGGACAGGCCGAGTCCGGCACCACCCTCGTCGGAGGTTCTCGCCTCATCGAGCCGAGTGAAGGGCTCGAAGATGCGTTCTCGCTCGGAGTCCGGGATCGAAGCACCGTCGTTCCACACCCGCAACCGGGCGACATCGCCCTCGGTTCCAACAGTGATGCGCACCGCCCGCTGCGCATGTCGCAACGCGTTGTCCACCAGGTTTCTCACCAGGCGCACCAGGAGCGCTGCGTCGGCCGCCACCCATGCGGCGCCACTCTGTATCGTCACCCGCTGGTCGGTGTAGCGCGCCAGCTCCACGTCGACCAGCGCTGCCAGGTCCAGCCGCTCGGTTGTCAGCAACCTGCCGCCACCATCAACTCGCGCCAGGTCGAGCAGCTCCCCGGCCAACGTCTGCAGTCGGGCGATGTCGACCATCACCTCGATCGCAGTAGCCGGCCAGTCAGTGCCTTCGGGATAGGCCAACGCAACTTCCAACTGCGCCCGCGCGGACGCAAGCGGACTGCGCAACTCGTGCGAGGCATCAGCCAAGAACTGCCGACGTGCGCCAGCCGCGTCGTCGATGCGCTCCAGCAACCCATTCATCGTCGCTGCCAGACGATCCAGTTCAGCGGCTCGTGCGTGCGCCGAGATCCGCTGATCGGGGCGAGTGCCGGGAATGGCGGCAACCTCACGACGCATGCGTTCCACCGGCGACAACGATCGACCAACTACGAACCAGATGCCGGCAACCGCCAGCAGCGTCAACAGCGGCAACCCCACCCAGAGGCCTACCACGAGAGCGGCTACCGACTTCTCCGCCGCCCGCAATGACGACGCGGCGTAGACGGTCAGGGGCCCGATCGCAGTGTCGACGGTGCGCGCCACCACCCGATAGTGAGTGCTGCCCACGCCGCCGACCACGGGGCCGGGCACCGTCTGCGCTGCCTGCGCCCCAACCGCCGGGGCCGGAAACACGTCGAGCCGCACGGTGGCCGCCAGCCCCGGCGAAACCGCCACGACGACACGATCACCGGTGATCACCTGCACCTGTCCGGTGTCGACGCCAGTCGCGTTCAGGGTTGGCGAGAGCTTTCCCTGCTCGGCCAAGTTGGCGACGAACTCGACCTGCCGACTCAGCTGTTGGTCGGCGTCATCCACAAGTGTCGACCGCAACCAGCGGGTGACCAGCAGCCCGGTGGCGAGCAATGTGAGGGCAACCACGATCGTCGCCACGGCAGTGACGCGCACACGCAGCGACGTGTTGCGCAGTCGCGCGCCGCGCGTCGAGCTGCGGGCCGACGCTTGCTCGCTCATATGACAGCCAGGCGGTAGCCGCCACCACGAATCGTCTCGATGCGGTCGGCGCCCAGCTTGCGGCGCAACGCGTGAACGTGCACCTCGACCACGTTGTCCGGGCCGTCGAACGCGTCGTCCCACACGTTGTCGAGAATGTCTCGCTTGGGCACCACCTCACCGGGCCGGCGGGCAAGGCACTCGAGGATCGCAAATTCACGCGTGGTCAGCACCACCTCGACACCATCGACCGTGCAGCGGCGGGCGGCGGGCGAGAGGGTGACCTTGCCGACGGTCATCTCGTTGGTGCTGCGTCCGCTGGCCCGTCGAATGAGCGCCCGCAGCCGAGCCACCAACACGACATAGGAGAATGGCTTGGAGAGGAAGTCGTCCGCACCGGTGTCCAGCGCTTCGGCCTCATCGAACTCGCCATCCTTCGCCGTCAACATCAGGATCGGTGTGTCGATGCCTCGGCTGCGCACCTCGGCGCACACTCGATAGCCGTTCAGGCCGGGCAGCATGATGTCCAACACGATGGCGTCATAGCGGTTCTCGGTGGCTGCCCGCAAACCATCCGGGCCGGAATGCGCAACATCGACAGTGAAGCCTTCGGCCTGCAACCCGCGCTGCACCGCTGCCGCCAGGCGCACCTCGTCGTCGACCACCAGCACTCGCATCGGGTGCATTGTCGCACCGATCGGCTGCGGTTGCTCGGGTGCCATGCAGAGGCTGAAGACTGCTTCAGCAGGCTTCAGCTTCCGCTCAGGGCACGGTGGCATCATCTCTCAATGACATTCCTCGCCGAAGAAGCAGAAGTTCCCCAGCACAGGCCACCGTCGCCGCTCCCGCCCCCGCCGCCCCCCTCCTTGCCCGAGGTAATGGCGCCAACCCGGTTCTCCTCCCGAGCCGGTCGGTTGGCAGGAGCGGCGGCGGCTTGTGTTGTTCTGTCTGCCGGCGTCGCCTACGGCACTGTTCGCCTCACCGAACAGGACGGCACCAAGGTCTCGTACGTCGCCACCGGGTCGACGGCGGATGGTTCCGCCGCCACCAACGACCTCTACGCGTTGCTGGCCAAGGCCGAGCCGGCTGTCGCCGCAATCGAGGTCTCCACCGGCGACGGGACCGACCTCACCCCGATCGCTGCTGGGTCAGGTGTGGTCATCTCCAATGATGGATTGATGTTGACCAACGCTCACGTCGTGATGGTCACCGACCAGCAGGGCAACGCGATCGAGAACCCCACGTTCACCGTCAAGATGTTCGACGGTACGGTGCGTTCGGCCAAGGTGCTGGGCGCCTCGGCCGACTACGACGTTGCACTGCTGCAGCTCGACGACACGAGCAATCTGTTCCCACTGGCGCTGGCTGACACCTCCACCATTCGCGTCGGCGACGACGTGGTGGCCATCGGCAACGCGTTGGACCTGGGGGACTCGCCCACCGTGACTACCGGTATCGTCTCCGCGCTCGATCGCACGCTCCAAGAGTCCGACACGATCACGCTGCACGGTCTCATCCAGACCGACGCGGCAATCAACCACGGCAACTCTGGTGGGGCACTGGTCAACCGCAATGGTGAACTGATCGGTATCAACTCGGCAGGCATCCCCGACGCACAGAACGTCGGCTTCGCGATCTCCGTTGCAACCATCAAGCCGCTCCTCGACGACCTGAAGGCGGGCAAGTCAGTGTCCGCGTCTCCGATCGGTTTCATCGGCGTCAACGTTGCCGAGACGCCCTTCGGTGTGACCGTCACCACCGTCCAAGACGGTACCCCGGCAGCTGATGTCGGCATCAGAGCCGGCGACATCATCACCATGGTCGGCGACGCCACCATCGCCACCGCCAACCAGCTTTCGACCGCTCTGCGAGGCACGACGCCGGGCGCGACCGTGGCTGTCACCATCGAGCGCGACGGCGCCGCGAAGACCTTCGACGTCACCCTCGCCGAGCGACCGACCAACTAACTAGCGGTCGGCCGGGGCTTTGCTGGCGGGCGACGGTAGGTGTTCTCCTTCGGGGCCTCGAGACCGAAGCGCTTGAAGAACATGTAGATCACGATCGTCCACAGGAACACTCCGCCGCCGACCTTCATGATCAAGCCAGCGACTTGCTGGTCGTTGATCGCATCGACATTCCACACTCGTACCGGCTGGTCGCCGTAGTGGCTGTACACCGGCTTCTCGGCCATCGCCAGCCACTGGGCCGGCACCGTGGGCACGACACTGAGGAGGAACAGATAGATCATCTTGCCGCCGTGACGCATCTGCAGCTCCGGCAGCGGACCAACTACCGGCATCCAGGCCAACACGGCGGCGAGGACGACCATGGTGTGCAGCCCGAAGTGAAATGGTCCGTTGACGGTGCTGCCGTTGACCACGTCTGGGATGTGGGTGATCATCACCACCCCGTTGAACAACACGGCCGCGACGACCGGCCTGGCGAAGAAGCGAACCACTCGATAGGTCAACCCGTCGCCGACCAGGACCCGCAGTAGCCACTCCGGCGTCGCCAGCAGCACCAGCGGCGGCAGGAAGTAGCTGAGCATCATGTGTTGCAGCATGTGCGCGCTGTAGAGGTAGTCCTCACCGATCTGGTGAAGAGGCCAGCTACTTGCGGCGAACAGGATCAACATCGACCCGACGAAGCAACGTAACTGCCGGCGAGTGACCACTTCTTCACCGGGGCCGACCGCTTTGGGACCGATGACGCGTACCAGATACGTGTACGCGCCGATGAGAAAGCCGACCAGGAGGTAGACCTCGATGTTCGGCTGAAAACGCCACGGGTCCGCGAACGGCGTGGCAGCGAACATCAGATCACCTAGCGAAGAACTGGAATGTCGACAGGAACACGGTGTAGACCAGCAGGGCAAGACCCATGCCCATGTAGAACAGCACGCTCAACAGTTTGTTGTCGAACTTCAAGTGCATGAAGATCAGAATGATCATGATGAACTTGATGGCCATCAGGATCAACAGCAGCGGCGTGGCGAACGCACCGATGTGAATCCAATACGTGGAGGTCTCCAACGCGGTGAGCAGCGCAAGTACCAATGCGACCTTGATGAAGTAACGATCGGTCGGCGCGTGGTGGCCGTCATTGGCGGTTGCGTCGGCAGGCGCATGTGCGTTGCCGTGATCTTCGACGTGTTCGGTGAGTGCGCTCATGGGGTTACCTCAGGCCGGGATCAGATAGACGAGAGTGAAGATGACAACCCACACGACGTCGACGAAGTGCCAGTACAGGCCCACCATCTCGACGACTTCCGCCTTGTCACCGCTGATACGACCGCGGCCGATGATTGCGGCGAGCGCAATCAACATGATCACACCCAGCGCCACGTGCACACCGTGGAAGCCGGTGAGTGTGTAGAAACTGGAGGAGAACAGGCTGGTGGTGAAGCCGAGACCCTCTTGGTAGAACGCCGTGAACTCGTACACCTGACCGCCAACGAACAGCGCGCCCAACAGCGCAGTTGCTATCAGCCAGAGGCGGGTGTTCTTGTCGTCGAGCCGCTTCGCCGCGTTCACTGCCAGCACCATGGTGAGCGAGCTCATCAGCAGGATGAAACTGCTGACAGAGGTGAGTGGAATGTCGAACACCTGAGCAGGGCCGGGGCCACTTCCTTGGCGGCCGCGGTACAGCATGTAGGTGCTGATGAGGCCGCCGAACAGCAAGCACTCGCTGCCCAGGAACAACCACATCGCCATTTTGTTGTTGCTGAGCCCGGTGGA
>Ga0105048_10005772_pt1 | contig 19988 bp, 15 predicted proteins | sample MAT05_FD_78382 | JGI IMG/M metagenome (GOLD analysis project Ga0105048, IMG submission 78382) | Freshwater microbial communities from Lake Fryxell liftoff mats and glacier meltwater in Antarctica - MAT-05 | ecosystem: Environmental > Aquatic > Freshwater > Ice > Liftoff microbial mat | place...
ACGAAGCCGGCGAGCAACTCATCGCCCTGCACCGGCTCGATCTTGCCTGCACCCTGCACGGCTCACTGCTGTCCACCAACGCGATTGAAAACCTGATGCGCAACTACCGCGGCCAGACCGCCAAGGTCACCTGCTGGCAACCGGCCAGCGACCAGATATCCCAGTGGACCGCCGCCGCCCTACTGCAGGTCGAGACCGGCTTTCGTCGGACCCAAGGTCACGTCGTACTGCCCAGACTCCGACAAAGTCTCGCCCTGCCGTCGCTGAATCCGGGAAGTGGAGGGGGCGCCTCATGAGAGCTAACTTAAAGTTGACGTTCCGCCGGTTATCCGCCCTGCTCGCAGCATGGATTCAACGGCGCTGCCCGATCGTAACTGGGAATTCTTGGTGGAATTGCTGCCGACTGATTGGGAAGAGCTAGCCAAGGTGAGCGGCGCAGTTAAGCGGCATCGCGGCTTCAAGTCGGTGGATAGTCTATTGAGAACACTATTGTTACATGTTGGACTGGGATGCTCCCTGCGGGAGACTTCAGTGGTCGCGAAGGCCGCGGGTTGGGTGCAAATGTCAGACGTTGCCTTATTGAAGAAGCTGCGAAATTCGGAAGGGTGGCTACAGGCGTTGTGTGCTGGATTGCTGCGCAACAATGAAATGGCGCTGCCTGCGAACCATGCCCTGCACATGAGATTGATCGACGGGACGCTAATCAAAGAACCTGGGCAAACCGGAAGCGCTTGGCGGATTCATTACAGTTTGCGCGTGCCGGATTGGACCTGTGATGCATTCAGCCTGTCCGCCGCCGAAGGCATTGGCACCGCAGAATCGTTGCGACAGTTCGATGTGAGCCCAGACGACTGCCTCATTGCTGATCGTGGCTATGCCCATGCAGCGGGCATTTTGCACGTCCATCAGAAAGGCGGTTATGTTATCGTTCGGCATAACGCCCAGACTCTCCCATTGGAAAATGCCGACGCGACCGCATTCGTGACACTCGAAGCACTCGGGACATTAAGGGATTCAGGCCAAGTCGACAGCTGGCCTGCTTATGTCCGAACCGAAGGAGGACTGCGCGTTGCCGTCAGATTGTGCGCTGTGCGCAAGAGCCCAGAAGCCATTTTGGCAAGTCAGCGTAAGTTGCGCCGCCGGGCTCAGAAGAAATGCCAAAAACTACGACCAGAGACACTGGAATACGCTCAGTGGATCATGGTCTTGACCACCGTACCATCCGCACAATTGAGCGATATTATGGTGCTGGAGTGGTACCGGATTCGCTGGCAAATCGAGCTCGCATTCAAACGCCTCAAATCATTGGCAGCGTTGGGGCATCTCCCCAAACACGATCCAGCCTCTACTCGAGCATGGTTCTATGGGAAACTACTCGTGGCTCTCCTGACGGAAAAGATGCAGCGATATTCGAAAGCCTTTTCCCCCTGGGGCTGTCGCTGGTGCGACCAAAACGATCCCACGCAGTCGTTGGCGGGAGAATGATGTTCCACTGCACCTGCTCCGTTCTGCTATATGGCCACCGCTCGACATCGCCTCGTGCCTGAAGAGTTGGCCTGTCTTTCAAGAAAATCTTTCCCAACGAAAGCGCAATCGGGTTCCCCGAATTGAATCCCTGCTAAGTTAGCGCTCATGGGGGTCGCCCCTCCACACCACCCCGAGTTCGATAGCTCTTGTCCCAATCTCTAATCCCTGAAACCAATCCTCCACCGCCATCCACTTTGCTCTTTTAACGACGCTTGGGACATCCCCTTTTCCCCTGCCGAGAAGTAGGGTTTCAAATGTATCCACTTTAGGGGAATTTCCTCAGAGCTCGCTGAGCGGAGCCGGTGGATCACTGTAACAAATAGATTACATCTATTTAGGCATTTGCTGAGATGGACACTCATGTTGACGAACAATGGGACGAAGGGGGCATATCCGGTCTCCACTGACCGTGCCTCGTTAGAGAACAATCAAATAATAGATCTAAATGTCCACCGCATCTTTCGAAGCCTCAACCTCACGTCGCAATGGCGATCATTCCCTTGCTGCTCCGCGCAAGCCTATAAGTCTCGCAATCTCCACCCCAAAAATCGCACCAGTCGAGTTTTCAGACGATCGTGCGGCAGCGCGCAAAATGGCGGAGCAAAAAGCGAAGGCGCGGACCTTGGCGCGAGCCCAGGCTGTTGCCGAGAAACTCTCCACCGCGACCGAAGAGGTCTCGTCGGCAATTCAGGAAGCGAGCGGCGCGATTCATGAGTTAGAAAAGACGATGCAGCAGGTTGCGACGGGTTCACAGCAGGCTTCTGCGGCCGCCGAGGAATCCCGCACGGCAATTAATCAAATCGAGAAGGCGTCCGACGAGGCCAACAAGGTCGCGACGATCTCGAAAGATAAGGTGAACACATTACAGCAGCTGGCCAAAACGACGACTCTTGACATCGAAGCGTTGATCACAGGCGTTGGCGGCGCAGCCAAGGCGAATCTTGATTCGGCCAAGATGATAGTGGAGCTGGAGCGGCTCTCAGATGAGATCGGCAAGATTGTGCACGCTGTTGCGCGCATCGCCGACCAGACCAATTTACTCGCGTTGAATGCGGCAATCGAGGCGGCCCGGGCCGGTGAACACGGCAAGGGTTTTGCCGTCGTTGCCGACGAGGTGCGCAATCTCGCCGAGATCAGCGAAAAGAGCGCTCGCGGCATTCAGGAAGTCGTCAATGAAATCCAAAATCAGGTGAAGATCGTGGCCGCCGATACTGAAGCGGCCGGCAAACAAGGCATCGCGGAAGTGGAGAAAGCGAAGTCGATCACAAAGGACCTTTCGCAGATCGGCCAGGACATGGTCGTTATTCAACAGAGCTGCGAGGTGATTTCCTCCAACGCCACGCAGGCCGTCGCCGGTGCCCGCGAATATCTGAAGGGTGCCGAGCAGATCGCTTCGGCCTCTGAAGAGGCTTCATCCGGTTGCGAGGAGGCCCAGAAGTCCGTCCAGGAACAATCTAAAGCCTATAGCGAGATGGGCGACGCCGCCCGCTCAATGGCCGATTTGGCGGAGGGGCTCAAGACCTCCACGAATGCGCAAAAATCAGCGGAAGAACTCGCGGCCTCAGCCGAGGAATTGTCGGCTAATGCCGAAGAGGTCAAAGCATCGGCCGCGCAAATCGCGTCGGCCATCGATCAGATTCAAAAAGCCGCTGGCATGCAGGGCAAGGCAGCGGAAAAAGCCACCGAACTCGGAACGCAATTGCTGCAGGCGTCCAAGGGAATGAACGAGCGCGCCACCGTCAGCACGGATAGGATGAATTCGATTAAGGATCTTTTGACGCGCAACAAAGCCAATGTTGATGCGCTCATCGTCAATGTCGGCAAGGCGGCCGAGGCCTCAATGACCTCTGCCAAGAACGTCATGCAACTCGAAGAGCGTACCCGGCGAATCGACAAGATCGTCGATGCGATCGTCATGGTGACCGTCCAGACCAACATGCTGGCGGTGAACGGAAACGTCGAAGCAGCGCGGGCCGGCGAATATGGCCGCGGTTTCTCCGTCGTCGCCGGTGACATCCGCGCGCTCTCCAATGAGAGCAGCGAAAACGCCGACCGGATCAAGGACCTCGTCCGCCAAGTGCAAGCCCAGATCGTTCGGGTCGCAGGAGACATCGAACTCGCGGGCAAGACAGCCGCAGCCGAAGTGGAGAAAGCCAAGGTTTCCACCAGCAATCTTGATATCATCGCGAAAGACGCGGACATCGTGTTGGCGAACATCCAATCGATTGGCACCGGCGCGACCGAGTCGATGAAAGCACTTGATCAAGCCGCCAAAGCGACGGAGCAGATCAGTTCTGCCGCGCAGCAGATGGGTCGGTCTACGGAAGAAGGCGCCAGCGCCGCCGAGGAAGCCAGCAAAGCCGCCCAGCAGATCGCACAGGCCATCGAAGAAATCGCCTCGCAGGCTGACGAACTGCAACACGGTTAATCAAAAATTAGCGCACCGAGAGGAACGATCGGGCATTCGCCCGGCCGCTGCTGGGTGCGCAACTATCCAACTTTACTGAGGAATTAATTATGAGCGAACTAGCAACCCCTGCATCGGCCGTTAAGGCCGAGAGCCAGTTGGTCACGTTCTATCTGGGCGATGAGGAATTTGGCTTCGATATCATGTCGGTGCAGGAAATCATCCGGCAACCGAAACTGTCACGCATTCCGATGACCCCACCCGATGTCGAGGGCATTGCCAATTTGCGCGGCATGGTTCTCCCCATCATCGATACCCGCACCCGTTTCGGCATGCCGCGTACGGCTGATACCGATCGCACGCGTGTGCTGGTCGTGGATGTCGACGGCAACAAGACCGGTTTGCGCGTGGATCGCGTGCGTCAGGTGACGCGTGTGCTTCAACGACAAATGGAGCCGCCACCGCCCGTGATCTGCGAAGGGATCAGCTCCGACTATCTCGAAAGTGTCGTCAAACTCGAGGACGGCAAACGCATCATCATGGCACTCAACCCGCGGGCCATCTGCAAAGTGTCGCCGGAAGTTTTGCAGAAGTACAAGGTCGCTCTGGGTCTGGGCACCGACTCCACCGCGACCACGCAACAGGCTAAGGATGCCTCCGAGGATCTGGCGGTCATTCAATTGGTCGCGTTCAAATTAGGTCGCGAGGAATTTGCTTTCCAGATGGACCGCGTGAGGGAAATTTTACGCGTCACGCGTCCCAGCGAAGTGCCGGGCACGCCGAAGCACGTGCTGGGCGTCCTGACTGTGCGGGGCAACATTCTTCCCGTAATCGATCTGCGAGTGATGCTCGGTTTGAACAACCTGGAATCGGAAGTGGTCGCCGAGGCCACTGAACAAAGTGCGCGCTTTAAAGCGTGGCTGACCGCTGCCGCTGAAACGGTGCGCTCCGGTACCGGAAAACTGGATGCATCCGGTGCCGAGGCCGCGCGCAAGTGGATGGCCGATTGCACCACGTCGAGCGAAGCATTGCTAGAAATTCTCAGCCAGATGCGCGCGGCCAACGACCGGCTTTTGCGCGGCATTGCCCAGACGCAGGGTTTGAGTGCCGTCGAACAAGGTAAGGCGCGGGCGTTTTTCGAGCAGGAGGTAGAAGTGTCAGGTCAGGAGGTGCTCAAGCAATTGGCAAAATTCCAAGGCAGCGTGAAGGAAAACATCCGTGAAGATCAGCGCTTGATCGTCGTGCAGGCGCACGGCTCATTGCTGGCACTGCTGGTGGACAAAGTCCGCGAGGTGCTGAAGATGCCCAAACGCCAGATCGATGTGCCGCCGGCCCATTTGTCGGAGAGCCAAAACGTCGAACTCAGTGGCATCGCCAAACTGGAAAACGGCAAGCGGCTGATCATGCTGCTGGATGCCAACCGCCTGATCAAGGGCCAGGAACTTGAGCAGCTCGGAGCGACCAAAGCCGATGCGGCGGGGAATGAATCCCAGAAGCATCAAGTGGGGGGCGAAGGCGCCTCACTGGGCGAACAACAATTTGTCACGTTCCATCTCGACGATGGCGAGTATGGCGTTCCTATCGCAAAAATTCAGGAAATTGACCGCGCCGCAAAGATGACGCGTGTGCCCCGTGCTGCGGAATACATGGATGGCATCACCAACCTCCGGGGCGAAGTCGTTCCTGTGGTCAACGCACGCAAGCGCTTCAACCTGCCCCTGAAAGACACGAATGAACGCACGCGTGTGATCATTATGGAACTGGACGGCGTGAAGACCGGATTGCTTGTGGATTCGGTGCATGAAGTCTTGAACCTCGCGAGCAAAGACATCGCTCCGCCGCCGGCTTCACTTTCTACCACGATCGAGCGGCAGTTCATCTCCGGCATCGGCAAAGTGGATGGCGACAAGCGCATGCTCATCCTTCTCGACGTCGAAAAGATCCTCCAGCGGTAAGAGGACAACCAAAGCTCAGCAAAATTCGGCAGACGCTCGCGGTCTGCCGATTTTCGGACGTTAAAATTCATGAAACGAATCCGTGTTTTGGTCGCCGACGATTCTGCCCTGATGCGGCGGACGCTGCGCCATGTGATCGAGGCCGACCCTGAATTTGAATGGGTAGGCGCTGCGCGTGACGGCGAGGACGTCCTGCAAAAGGCCCGCGAACTTCGGCCGGACGTCATCAGCATGGACATCAACATGCCGAAGCTGGACGGCATCTCCGCGCTCCAGATCATACTGGACGAAGGCATTTGTCCGGTGGTGATGCTGTCATCGCTGACGCAGAAATCCGCTGTCACCACCTTCGAGTGCCTGGAGTTGGGCGCGTTTGATTACGTCGGCAAGCCCGATGGAACCGTCAGCTCGGATCTCGGCAGCGTGGCGCGCGAATTGACGCTCAAGCTCAAGGCCGCGGCTAGTGTCGGCACGCTCCAGCGCACGGGTAAACATCATCGCGAAGTGCGTGCGGAGCTCTCGCGGAACAAATCCACTGCAACTGTCAAAATAATTGAGCCGTCGAAACTCGGTTCTTCATTCAAAGCGATTGCCATCGGTATTTCGACCGGCGGGCCGGCGACCATTATGGAAGTATTACCGCAGATTCCGGCCGATATCGGCGGTGCGGTCTTTCTGGTGCAGCATATGCCCGTCTCGTTCACCGCCTCGTTCGCCCGACGGTTAAATGATGCGTGCGAACTGAACGTGGTCGAAGCCGAAGCCGGCATGGAAGTGAAGCCTGGCTGGTGCTACGTGGCGCGCGGCGATGCGCATCTGACGCTGTATCGAAAGATCACGGGTCAGGTGTTCGTGCGTATGCCGACCACGCCGCAGACGCTCTTCGTCCCGTCCGTCAACGTCATGATGGAATCGGTGCTGGCTGTTTATGGAAGTGACACGATCGGCGTGGTGATGACGGGCATCGGAGACGATGGTGCCGATCAGATGATGCGGATCAAGGAAGCGGGCGGCTACACCATCGCCGAAAGCGAAGAGAGCTGCGTCGTTTACGGCATGCCTCGCGAAGTGTTCGAGCGCGGCGGCGCTTGTGAAGTGCGGCCTAGTTGGGAAATTGCGAGGGCAATTCTGCGGAGAGTGTGAACAAAAAAAGGATCACGTATGAATATTCAGACTTTTATATCCGGCCTCACCGCTGAAGACGAAACCGATCGCAGCAATGCGGCTGAAGATTTGGGTTATGCCGACATCAAAGAAGCTGTCGCGCCCTTGATCGAGCGCTTGTCGATCGAGCCCTCGCGCAAGGTGCGAGAAACTATTTTTCTCGCGCTGGAAAGAATCAATCATCCGGAGGTTCTCGCCCGCGTGGCAACGCTGTTGGAGAGTGACGATGCCTTTCTGCGCAACCAAGCCGTCGGTCTGCTCCAGCGAAAGGGCGCAGCCGCAGCTCCCGTCCTTTTGGCGCGTATTCACGCTGCCGATGCCGACGTAAGGAAATTCGTGCTCGACGTTGCAGCAGGTATCTCGTCGCTCGAAGTCGAGCCGATCTTTGAGGCGGCGATGCAAGATCAAGACACCAACGTTCAGATCGCAGCGCTGGAATATGTCGGCGAGCAACGCAAGATCCGGTTCAAGTCAGCGGCTGAAACGATTTTCCTCAAGGCGACGGAACCGATGCTTGTATGCGCCGCCTTCGCTGCGCTGTTGCAGATCGGCGACGCCTCCTCCTGGCAGTGCATTCGCCAGCGTTATCCCACGGCGGCCATCGTGCCGAACTGGGAATTGGGTTGGTGGATTCGCGCTCTCGGAGAATTTGGCCGTGCGGACGAAATAGAGGTGTTTCACGAACTCCTCCAGCTTCACAACGGTAAAGTGGCCGGGGACGTCATTGATGCTTTGGAATGCTTTCAGGTGCGGCATGGTCGCGTGGAAATTACCGACACTTTCTGGACACTTCTCCGCGAACTTCTCCAAGCGCCGTTGGCGACCGAGGACAAGCTTCAGCTGTTTCGCGTCGTGGGTGGATTCGGCGCGCCTGCGGCCATAGGCGACTATCTGATCGCTCTCATGGAGAACGATGATCGGATGACCAAGCTCGGTGCGATCGAAGGGATCAAGCGCCTCGATCGTCCGGGAATTCGGGCGATTTTAGAAAAACGCCGCAGTCTAGAAACAGATCCCGAAATCACCGAGGCTCTCGGCGAAGGAGAGAGCCTGTGATGACGCTTGCGCTCAAGGATTTCACGAGTATCCGGGACGAGGTCTATCGAAAGCTCGGTCTCTTTTTCGAAGACTCAAAAATCTATTTCATCCAAAAACGGATTGAGAAACGGATGCAGATCCGGGCCGTCGATTCGTTCGCTGACTATGCTTTTCTCCTCCGCTTCGGCGACAAGGAGGGCAGCGAGATGCAGGCACTGGCCAATCTGGTCACGACGAACGAGACGTACATGTTTCGCGAGTTCGAGCAGCTCCAAGGGTTCGCCGATCATTGCCTGCCGATGATCCTGAAACCACTCGAAGCCGCCAACGACCGACGCCTGCGGATCTGGTCCGCGGGCTGTTCCTCCGGTGAAGAGCCTTATACGCTCGCGATCATCCTTCAGGAAGTGATGCACGACTTTCGGAAGTGGGACATCAAAATCAAGGCCACTGATATCGATCAGGTGCGATTGGATATGGCGCGTCGAGCGGTCTACGACGAGCGTTCGGTCAAAGAGGTGCCGGCCGAATATTTCGACCGCCACATCACGCGGCTGAAGGATGGCAATTTTTCCGTGAAGCCGGAGACCGCGAAGACAGTGGACTTCGAGCACGTGAACCTCAGCGACCGCATGGCCATGCGCGCGATGGGGAAGTTCGATTTCATTTTCTGCCGCAACGTGCTGATCTATTTTGACGACGCCTCGCGCAAAGCGGTCGTGGATCAATTCTACAACGCCCTCAAACCGGGCGGTTTCATTTTTCTCGGCCACTCAGAATCCATCGGCCGGATCAGCACTGCGTTCACGCTGCTCCGCGTCGGCCAACACCTCGTTTATCGCAAGGAATGATATGCCCAAAATACTGATTATCGACGATTCGTCGCTGACCCGCGAGTTTCACTCACACATTGTAAAGGACGCTGGTTTCACCTGCGTGACCGCGGCGGATGGCATGGAGGGACTCGAGAAAGCCACCACCGAAAAATTCCAGCTCATCCTCACCGACATCAACATGCAGGGGATGGATGGGTATGAATTCATCCGGCGCGTACGGCAGAATCCTGACTACGATGAAGTGCCCATTATCATCGTTTCAACGGAAGCCAAAGATCTGGACAAACAAAAAGGCTTCGGTGCGGGCGCGAGCCTTTACCTCGTCAAGCCAACCGAAGCCGGCCGTATCGTCGAGAGCATGAAGATGCTCTTGGGGAGTCCGTGAGGTTCCTTCCCGCCTGATTCCGATGTCCAGCCGCCTCAGTACCCAGCTGCGCGCTCAAGAGAAACGCGCTCGGCCAACAACGGAGACCTTTCTCTCTCTCTGTCGTCAGTGGGGAGCGAGCAGATGGCCGTTTACGAAATTCGCTTGGTCGGCAACGCAAGTGGCCATGGGAATCTGGGCCGCCCGTCTCGTAGAGGAAAAGCAGGTTCTCGTTTCTCTTATTCAGAGCATGGAAACGGAATTTTTTGAAACAGGTGAAGGACTGATGAGGCTGTCGCGACAACTGAGCGATATCCAGCAAGTCAGTCAGTCTCTTAGTGAACTAACCATGGGCCAGACGGAAGACGCGGCCGTGCAGTTCGGCTTTCAACTGCTCAAGAAGTCGGAGGATCTCGTGCTGGCGAGCTACGATCAATACGATCACGTCTTTGTGGCCTTTGCCGAGTTGCAACAGCGGCTCGGCCAGCTCGCCAAACAGCACAACGACCTCATGCGGGTCCTGCAGCCGCTACAATTTATCACCACGGCGTTGCGGATTGAGGCGAGCCGTCAACCCGCCGAAGTCCAGACGGTGTTCGTCACTCTCGTCACCGATTTGAATCGAACGGTGAGTGAAGTCCGCGCCACGATGGAACAGCAATTTGCGGGTCTCGCCGCGGGCGAGCAAATTGTTCAGACTCTGATGGCGCAAATCTCCGCCTCGATCCGCCAGCATCGCCAGGAGGTAACAGCCGCGTTGGCAGCGAGCCGTGCCAATTTGCGCGCCTTGAGTGAAGCGCTCGCCAGCTCCGGAGCGGGCGCAGCCGATCTCTCCAGCTTGAACCAAAAGGTCCGGCGCCACATTGGCGGAATCGTCATGGCTCAACAATGCCAGGACATCACTCGTCAAAAGATCGATCACGTAGGTGAAGCGATGGACGAGATGCGCGTTCATCTGGACGAGGCCCGCACCGCCGGTTCTGCCGTAGCTCCGGATCCCCGCCCGTTTATCTTTCACGCCGCTCAAATTCAGTTGAAGCAAATCCAGAGTGTTTTCGGCGAACTTAATTGCGCGGCCACGGGCCTCACGTCGGGCATCGAAAGCTTGCACATCGATGCGGGCGCGGCCGCCGAAGCAGCAGTGAAGGTGGGCGGGGCAACGCTGGATGCAAAGGTGGCCAGCCTTTGCGAGGTCGGCATTGTTGGAATTCTCAAAATCATCGACGAGGCGGTGCAGCGCATCGCGGAAATCCTGTCTGCCTTTGCACCGCTGCAGGCCAGCTTCGTCAACTGCACCGCCAAAGCAACCGAACTGGCCGGCAACGTGCGCCATGCCGCGCTGAACGCGCAGGTCTTCGCCATCCACGCCCCTAACGGTGCGACCTTGGAAGTACTCGCTGGCCGCGTGAGCGCCGTTTCGGACGAAGCGATCACGCAGGTCCAGCAGATGGGCGACGTCCTCAATCACACGGGCGAGTTGGTGAACAATCTGCAACAGCGGCTGACCGATTTCCAACTGCTCGGACAAGCCGAGCAAGAGGTCTTAAAAAGAGAATCGGTGCTTTCGCGGAAAAAGCTCTTGGATCTGGAGAACTCCATTCCCGTCTTGATCCAGCGGATCACCGAACAACAAGCGGCCTTCGCGCAGTCCGTCGAAGCTATCTTGGCAAAGATTCAGTTTCCAACCGCGGTCGCCGAGGTCGGCTCGCGATCAATCGGCTTCCTTCAAGAGCTGGTGGCCTGGGGTGCCAAGAGCGAAGCCAGTTCTGAAATCGAGTCCGACGCCTCGCGGAAAATCGAAGCGCTCAAGGCCAACTATACGATGGCATCGGAGCGGCATGCACACACTGCGGCGTTGCAAACGGCGGTGGTGGCCCCAGCGGAGCCCGAGATCGAGCTGTTCGACGAAGCGGACGCCCCGTTGTCTGCGTCCATTGCGCTCGCCCCTCAAATTTCAACTCCTGTCGAAGCTGTGCAAGATCAACAGGCCCCGGCTGACACGATCGCGAAAGTCGCCGCTCCGTTGACTGAAACGCCCTATGCCGCGCCGGAGAAACCCACCGGCAAAGCAGACATGGGCGATAACGTAGAGCTTTTCTAATGGACACTTCTCGCCTAGCACAATCAGCGCACGATGCGCTCTCCGCTCACATCGCGATTCTCGATGAACAGGGTACCATCCTTGAGGTCAACGCGGCATGGAAGCGTTTTGCGCGCGAGAACAACCTCGCTGGCGACCGGCACGGCGTTGGCGAGAATTATCTCACCGTTTGCGACGCAGCTTCCGGCGAATTCGCAGAAGAAGCATCGGCCATGGCTGCCGGTATCCGCGGCGTCATCACCGGACAACACGAAGAATTTCACTTGGAATACCCGTGTCATAGTCCGGGGGAGCAGCGCTGGTTCATTGGACGAGCCACCCGTTTTGTCGACGACGGCGTGGTGCGGGTCGTCGTGGCCCATGAAAACATCACCGTGCGAAAGCAGGCGGAGGTAGCTCTGCAGGCGAGTGAGCGCCGGCTTCAAATGGCTCTCCAAGCCGGACGTTTTGGGGTTTTTGAACACACACTGCATGACGATCGCATTATTGTCTCCCAGGAGTTCTGTCAGATCGTTGGATTGCCGCTCCAAACTTCCATTTCTCATGATGAGTGGATCGCGCAGATTCATCCGGACGACAAGTGCCAGGTCCTCGCCGGTGTGCAACGAATGCTGACCGAACAGACCGAGCATGATCTCGAATACCGGCTTTGTCTGCCGGAGAGGAAAGTGCGGTGGATTCGCTCAACGGCCTCGCCCGTTGCGGAGCACGAGAAGGTCGATCGGGTTTACGGAGTGGTTCAGGACATCTCGGCATGCAAGGAATCCGAATCCGAGCTGCGCCAGCTCTCCCGTGCCATCGAGCAAAGCCCGATTTCCGTTATAATTACCGACGAAAAAGGCAGGATCGACTACGTCAATCCGCGGTTCTGCACTTTGACCGGCTACAGCTTCGAGGAGGTGCGGGGAAAGAATCCCCGGATATTTAAGTCGGGGGGAACGTCGGTAGAGACCTATCGGCAGATGTGGAGTGCCCTCACCGCCGGGCAGGAATGGCGTGGCGAATTTCACAACCGCAAAAAGAGCGGAGAACTGTTCTGGGAGTCGGCTTCCATTTCTCCGGTTCGCGACGACAAGGGACATGTTACGCATTTTGTCGCGGTGAAGAAGGACATCACCGCACAAAGGAAGGCCGAGGCAGCACTGAGAGAGTCGGAGGAGCGCTACCGGTCGCTTTTCGAACGCTCGCTCGATTGCATGTATGTCCATGATTTTGAGGGCAGATTCCTGGATTTTAACCCCACAGCTTTTGCCTTGCTCGGCTATCAGAGGACGGAACTCGCTGCGCTTACTTTTGGGTCTGTGATCGTTCCAGAACACCTTGCCCGGGCCCAGAGCTCAATGGAAGAGGTCAGGGCATTCGGGACTCAATCGGCCATGATAGAGCTTACCGTGCTATGTAAGGACGGCACCCGGGTGGATGTTGAGATACGGTCAGCCCCTGTTCTGCGCGATGGTCGCCTATGCGCTATTCAGGGCATAGCCCGCAATATCACCGAGCGGAAACGGGCCGGCGAAGCCTTGAAGGCGCAACTCGCGCTGAGGGATCGGCTGGCCAAGATCGCCGCGAACGCGCCCGGCGTCATTTTCACGTTCCGACTCCGGCCGGATGGTTCGAGCTGTTTGCCCTACGCCAGTCTGGCGATCGTGGAATTGTTCGGCGTGCAGCCGGAGGAGTGGGCGGAGGATGCGGCACCATTGTTCGCCTTGATCCATCCCGACGATCGGGCTGGCGTGATCGACTCCATCGCGGAATCCGCGCGCAGCATGTTGCGCTGGCAGGCGGAATTCCGGGTGCAGCATCCGGCCAAGGGCACATTTTGGATTGAAGGTGAGTCAACACCTGAGCGCGAAACCGATGGGAGCACGCTCTGGCACGGTTTCATGAGTGATGTCACCGAACGCAAGCGTACCGCCCAGCAATTGGCCGAGCGCAAGGAGAACGAAGAGCGTTCTCGCCTGGCCCTCGAGCACGAGCATGTGCGACGTCAGAGCCACTTTGTTGCCATGGTCTCGCATGAGTTCCGCACTCCGTTGGGCGTTATCAACACCTCCGCGCATCTGCTCGGCCGCTACTGGGACCGTATGGCCGGCGAGGACAGAGCCGCGCAGATCGGGGAAATCCAAGGCTCTGTCGCGCGCATGACCCTGTTGATGGAAGATCTCCTCATTCATGGAGAATTCGAGACCGGCAATGCCGAATGCAGGCTGGTGCATGTGGATGTGGAGGCTTTATGCCGACAGCTAGTGTCGGATATATCGAAAAATTTAGGCGCATCCTGCCTTATCGACTGCAGGATCGACCCCGCTGCGCGGGAAGCCTTCGTCGATGGGAAGATTTTGCACCACATCTTGGGAAATCTCCTGAGCAACGCTGTTAAGTATTCCTTGATTGGCCAACCTGTCGCGTTCGACGTGAGAAGGGTTGTCGGTAACGCACCAATCGATGCCGACATGAAAATGTCAACGGATGATCACCTCCAACTGACGGTCACCGACACAGGAATCGGTATTCCGGCGGCAGACCTCGGGAGGCTCTTCGAATCATTTCATCGCGCGGCTAACGTCGGCGAACGTCCCGGAAGCGGCATGGGCCTGGCCATCGTCAAGAAATGCGTCGATCTACACTGCGGAACAGTCCGGATAGACAGCACGCTGGGCAAGGGGACATCGGTCCGAGTGTGGCTGCCGATTGCTTCGCCCGAGACAACATCGCCGATTCAAAAAACTCCTAATTTATGCATAAAATATTGATCATCGAAGACGATCAGTCTTCACGAAAACTCACAGGGCAGGTGCTCCGCTTCGCTGGTTTCGAGGTTCTCGATGCCGTGGACGGCAGAGCGGGCGTGGCAAGCGCGATCAGCTCTGTTCCCGACCTCATCCTCTGCGACATCACGATGCCGGAGCTGGACGGTTTTGGTGTCCTCAAGGCGTTGCGCGAAAACCCGCTGACGGCTTTGACGCCTTTCATCTTTCTCACGGCGATGGGCACGAACAATGATCGCCGGCAAGGGATGAACGGAGGAGCTGACGATTATCTTACAAAGCCGTTCAACCCCGACGAACTCGTGCATTCCATACGTCGCCGCTTGGAAAAGAGAAGTCGCCAGATCGAGGAAACTCGCCAGCGGACTGAGGAAGTGAGATTGGCGATGGACGCGTCCGTGCCGAAAAAGATATGGGAGACATTCGAGCGTTTCACAACGGTCACGAATCTACTGGCTTCGGATGGTTCTGCGTCGGGCCGCGAGGTCTCGGCGGTGGATCAGGCCGTGGCAAAGGAGGCCGCGAGTTTACAACGCATGATTCGGCGGCTGAAGATCTATGTGCAACTTCCCCAGCTTTACGGCGGCCGCTTCGAGCTGGCGGGGAATGGACCGTTGGCGACTACGGGACCGGCGCTTGAGCGAGCCGCACGCGAGGTTTGCCGAAACTGGGACCGCGAGGCGGATCTGGCGATTGCCCTTGAGCCAGCGCAATTGCCCTTGTGCGAGGAATATCTCGTGCTGCTCATCGAGGAATTGGTCGACAACGCCTGCAAGTTCTCACCACGAGGGACCCCAATCGACGTCAAGGGCTTTGGCCAGCGTGCGTTTTGGTCCTTGGCCGTGTGCAATCGCGGACCCGGCATGAGTGTGGAACAGATTGAGCGGATCGGAGCCTTCAAACAGTTTTGGAGCGGGAATAAAAAGCCTCAAGGCCTCGGACTTGGGTTGGCTCTGGCGCAAGGCGTCGCACGCCTGCACGGCTGCGAGTTCTCCCTCCAATCGGAAAGAGAAGCGACCACCGCTTCCATCCTCATCCCGCTCGAAACCTAACACCCCATGACAACAAACACTAATGTTACTTGGGTGGAATTGGCCCGTCTGCCGATCGCCAAAATGCAAGACGTCCTCCTCGCGCGATTCGTCGGTCGAGATGAGGCAACTAAAATGGGGTTTGCTCCAGAAATTTTAACCCGGGTCGCTACGATCATCTCCGAGACCACCCGCAATGTCATCCAACACGCTGGCTGCGCTGGAGAAATTCAGATGGGCCGAATCGTAGACGGCGAACGGCACGGTTTGCGGTTAGTGGTGGCAGACAAGGGTAAAGGATTCGAGCACCCGGAACAGTTTATGGGAGACGCCAAAACCGGTGCACTCGGCTCCGGTTTGTCGGGCTCCCGCCGGCTGGTGGATGGCTTCCACGTTCAATCTGCGCCTGGCGCCGGCACTACTGTGACAATGGAAATTTGGAAAAAGGCAACGACATGAACTGGCACATCAATAAAGAGGGTAGAAACACCGTGGTCGTCATCGATCGCGAGATGGGAATTCAGGACGCCTCCGCGTTTTATGACGCGGTCTTGCTCGTCTCAATCTCCGGCGTTGGCGTACAGCTAGACGCCGGGGCGGCCAAGTCAGTCCATTCTTCGGTAATGCAAATCCTCTATTCCCTGTCGCGAGCGGTGCCGGATTTCCGTGTGACGGCAGCGTCGGCGGATTTTCTGGCGGCGGAGGTCCGTGTCGGCTTCTCGCTCGCGAGAAACAGGAAAATCGAAATTCCATCCCAGGCCTCGATCGACGGGGAGGTGTCCTGTGCCTAAGACGATCATGATCGTGGACGATTCAGCAACCATGCGGCAAATGGTCAGTTTCACGCTGCTTGATGCCGGTTACAATGTGGTCGAGGCCCAAGATGGAGTGGACGCGGTGACGAAGAGTGGCGCCCAAAATGTGGATCTCTTTCTCACAGATCTCAACATGCCCAACTTGGACGGGATTCAACTCACACGTCGTCTGCGCGCAACGCCGCGCTACGAGTTCACACCGATTGTTCTGCTCACCACCGAATCCCAAAAGGAACGGAAAATGGAAGGGAAGGCGGCTGGTGCCACGGGGTGGATCGTCAAACCGTTCCAGACCGAGCAACTGCTCGCCGTCGTGAAAAAAGTGTGTCCGTAAGCCCCGCCTGCCGAACTGAACTTTAAAGACCCATGGATATCGCTGCTCTTCAGTTAAAATTACGCGACTCCTTCCGCATGGAAGCTGCCGATCTGCTAGCCGAATTGGATTCGGCGATGCTGGAGTTGGAATCACGTCCCCAAGACGCGACGTTGCTCAATCGGGTGTTTCGGGCGATCCACACCATCAAGGGTTCCGGCGCCACCGCCGGCTTCAAGGAGATGGCTGCGTTTGCCCATCACGTGGAGGAGCTCTTCGATGAGGCGCGGATGGAACGACTCACGATCACACCTGTGATGATCGATCTCACGCTGCAGGCGAAGGACCTGATCGGGCAACTGCTCGACTCCGACGGACCGGCTGCGCTCGCCCCGGCCTGCCATGAAGTCGTGGAAGCGCTGGCCAAGTTTCTTCCGCACGACGTTGCCACAAGTTGCACCGATCAGACCAAACTCGGCGAAGGCACGGACTCAAGGCAGCGGCACAATATCTTCTTCAAGCCGCACGCGCAGGTCTTTTTCAGCGGCACCGATCCAGTGAGTTTGGTAGATGAATTGCGCGCCTTGGGCGAAGCAACGGTGACCGCTCGGATGGACGGGATTCCACCGCTCGCGAACATGAATCCAAAACAGTGTTACCTAGCGTGGGAGGTGGCCTTGGTTAGCGCCCAGTCCGTCGCAAAAATCAAGGAAATTTTCCTTTTCGTCGAAGACGAAAGCGAGATCCGGATCGAGCGGGATCTCACGCCAATCACCGGACAGAGCGAGAGCGATGGTCCCTTGAGTGCATTTCTCAACATCGCCGGGCAGAGCCTACAGGCAGTGGAAGGTTTTCTGTCACAGCTTCGTGGGTCAACGGAACACGATGGCGCTTGCTGCAAAAATTATCTGCGCATCCTGAAAACGTTTCTTTCCGCCGCCAACCGCCAAGGACAACAGGAACCTGCTGCATTGTTGGGCGAAGACATCCTGCTCCTCGAAGTGGCGATCGCCGGCAACGTGATGATGTCGGATCAAACGAAGGGAAACCTAGCCGATGGTCATCGGAAGTTGGCCGCGCTTATTCAGTCTTTGCGCAAGAACAACCGGCGCGAAAATGAGCCACCGCCTCCGTCGGCCCCTCCGCCGAGCATGACGCCCGAGCCGCCACCTGAGGCGACGGCCGCACAGCAAAAGGAGACGCCACGCGCTCGTCCCACGGTTCGAGTCGATCAGGAAAAACTGGATCGACTCATGCGGTCGGCAGGAGAGCTGCTCGTCGCCCGAAACGCTTTTCCTCTTTTGGCGAAGCGGCTCACGATGGAGCACGGCTTGAGCGGGGTGGGCAAGGAAGTCAAAGACGCCGGTGATCACATTTCCCATATCGCTGAAGATCTACAGGCAGCCGTTCTTTCCATTCGCATGACGCCGATTCGGACCGTTTTTCAGCGGTTTCCTCGAATGGTGCGGGATATTTGCCGTGTGCAGGCCAAGGAGGCTGAACTTCTGCTGGAGGGAGAAGACACCGAGTTGGACAAGACGGTGATCGAACAAATCGCCGATCCGCTCGTTCACTTGGTGCGCAATGCGGTTGATCACGGCATCGAGTCCCCGGAAGCACGTGCGCAGGCGGGCAAACCGCGCTCTGGCAAGGTGACCCTGAAGGCTTACAACAAGGCGACCAACGTCATTATTGAAATTCACGACGATGGCGCCGGCATGGACCCGGCCCGGCTCAAACAGAAGGCGTTGGAGAAAGGCCTGATCACGCCCGAAGCTGCGGCGATGCTGGATGATCGCGAGGCGTTGGAGTTGATTTTTTTGCCCGGCTTAACGACCGCTGCGAAGCTGACGGATATTTCCGGACGCGGTGTCGGGATGGATGTCGTCCGCAGCAATATCCGGCAGCTTCACGGGACGACGACGCTTGAAAGCAAGCTGGGTTGCGGCTCGAAAATAACAATCACGCTGCCCGCGAGCCTGATGGTTTCAAAGGGGATACTGGTCGAAGCGAATCGCGAAGAATATGTATTTCCGATGGAATCCGTGGTGCAGACCGTGCGTCTTCCGCGCAGCCAGATTCGCCAGCACGAACAATCCTATTTCACGACTTTTCGGAATGAGGTTTTCCCCGTACTTCGGCTGGCGGACCACTTTGCCGTAAACCGCCGATCGGTAGAGATCGCATGGCCCGAGGAGGTGCCGATAGCCATCGTCGAAACGAATCGGGGCCGGGTCGCTGTCGCCGTGGACCGGTTTCTCGGCCACGTCGAAGTGATTGTGAAAGCCATGGGCAGTGATTTTGCAGGCATCACCGCATTTCAAGGTGCCACGATCATGGGCGATGGGCGGGTGGCGCTCGTCATCAATCCGGCCGGTTTTTTTGAGCCACTGATCGATCCCGAAAAAACTTTCGCGCCCTAAACCCGCAAATAGAACGAAAAACAAGGACTACCATGTTGAATCCCGATAAATTTAAACGAGCTATTCAGACAATCGATGCCTTGGGGGTGACTCCCGCTGTGCTCGTCAAAGTGGCGGAATTGGCGAAAGACCCCAACACAGACCTCGCTACCATCTCTGATTTGCTGCGGAACGACGGGCCGCTCGTCGCCGACATCATCCGAATCAGCAACAGCCCATACTACGCCCCGGCCGAGCTTCACAGTAACCTGACGTCGGCGGTAACCCAGATCGGCATGCGAGAGGTCATTCGCGTGGTCCATCTGAGTCTGTCCCGACAGCTTTTTGCGCGCGACCTTCCCAGCTACGGCATCACTGCTTACGATTACTGGAGTGACTCGATCGCTACGGCGCTGGTCATGGAGGCGTTGGCTAAACTTTCCGGACTGAATCCAGAGGATGCATACACGATTGGGATTCTTCACGGGATCGGGCGCGTCCTCATCAATCGCGTGGTCGAAGAACAAGGCTTCACCATTTACTGGGATGGTCATCAGCCGATCGACGAGTGGGAACGCAACGCCGTAGGATTTGATTCTGCGGAGGCCGGAGCGATGCTTCTGGAGCACTGGTTGTTCCCGGCTTCCACAAGTGACCTCATTCGCGGCCAATTTGGTGCCGAGATTGATGCGGATGCGTCCGTGCTCAACGCGCTGAAGTTTACCCGACATCTGCTGACGTTGAGCGGAGTGGATTTTGCCAAGGAAGGTTGGCAGCTTGCGGATACGGATCCACTCGCGCAGGCATGCGGTCTCACACCCGTGACCGCAGCCCAACTCGTTTCTGCCTGCCGGGAAGACTTTCAGCGTATCCTGCAGTCCGTCGACCTCTGATTTGAGTGGGCGAAGTGGGTTGATCGGTTTTGGTAGGCCTATGGCTCTTTTTGTGAGCGCGGAGCGAAGACCGACTGTTTCTGGCGGACAGGAAACCACCTGCAAAAACAACGAGCCGCCGACGCGTTTGGCGCGTCGGCGGCGGGTTGGATCAGGCGGCGGATTCTTCGCCCGGGCGGTCCTTCATGCGGTAGCTCTTGCCTTCGAGTACGACGGTGTCGGCGCGGTGTAGGAGGCGATCAAGGATAGCAGCGGTGATCCCGGCGTCGTTGTTGAAGATGCTCGGCCAGTGCTTGTAGGCTTTGTTGGTGGTGACGATGAGCGAGCCGCGTTCGTAGCGTTGGCTGACGAGCTGGAAGAGCAGATCGGCGCCG
>Ga0105048_10005775_pt1 | contig 19984 bp, 14 predicted proteins | sample MAT05_FD_78382 | JGI IMG/M metagenome (GOLD analysis project Ga0105048, IMG submission 78382) | Freshwater microbial communities from Lake Fryxell liftoff mats and glacier meltwater in Antarctica - MAT-05 | ecosystem: Environmental > Aquatic > Freshwater > Ice > Liftoff microbial mat | place...
GCATTAAGGCCATGGAGGTGCCACGGCTTACTACATTAAATTGCTCTTCTCTAATCAATTGTCCTGTGCGGGTATTGCCAAACTGGTTATTGGTTTCTATAATGTACTTATCCTGTAACCCAAGGTTCATTACAAAATCGAGGCTCAGTTTATCTTTGCCTTTCTTTACAAAAGTTAATCCAGTTCTAAACCATAAGCCCATGCTGGTTTTATGCACATACCGTGGGGTTTCGTAGCCAAGCATCCATACTTCTTCGGGGTTATCGTTGTTGTAGGATGTGCCGGGTAAAAAAGAATTATGTAAGTTTTCTACCGGTGTGCTCATAAAATTTACTGCGGGACCAACCCCAACGTTGAGCCTTAGCCAACTATCTCCGGCATCATAATTCCAGCCTATTTTCTTTTCTTGCTTATCTGTTTTAGATTGAAACAGTAAATCGAAATGGTAATTGTACCCTATAAAGAACTGGTGCAATGGCAAAGTTACAGTCTGGGTTACAGGTGTAAATCTGCCATTATTAACCGGTACAATCTGCCAACCATAGCCACAGTTTAAATAATTGTACCCCATATTAATACTATAATGTTGCTTGCTATAGTATGATAGTGATACTCCAAAAGCCCCCCCCTTGTCTAATAGAGGAGCTATCTTGCCTAAGCTAGTAGCATTTGGGCTTTTAATATTTAAGAAACTTCGGCTAATGCCAATACTGGGTGTAATAGAGAATAGTTGGGCATGCAAGTTTGCACACCCAACAATAAATAAGGAAATCAATAATCGTATTTTCATAGATAACTTAATAACCTGCACTAAAAATGTAAGGACCATAAGAATTGACGGATCCTGTAAAATTCCAGTTATAATAGTCATTGCTCCAAATCCACCAATCGTATTTAGTTAATCCCCGGTTTCCTTCGTAGGGAGTATATTGCACGTTTGTAGAATTGTAACTATTGAACTTTTGGTTTTCTTCAGCCACCTCACTATTACATTTTTTTACATACCGAAGTTTTTGAGTAAAGCCAATTGGCCCCGAAGTAAGATACCAGTTAGAAGGGTTACCTACACCAGTATTATACAATTGAAAACGCAACGAAGCTTCCCTTAGCCGAAACCAAATAGCCCAGGTTCTATATTAAAAATTTAGTTTTATTTTAAGGTTTCTTAACCTCTGGTCATTGCCAGTATAGCCTCGATGTAGTGGATTTTCAAAATCTCTAAATTGTCTTGATGCACCCGACCCCCCACATTTAAAACTCGCATCAATCTCCCCTATTACATCATCATCAAAACTAAAGCCTGTAATATGGCTATTGGCGGTATTGCCGGCAATTAAATCGGCATACTCAGTATCGTAGGCAGCATCTAATATATAGCAGGTTTGGTTGGCCACCTTTAAGTACACTATTTTATTACCAATTTGCACCACCCCATCGGTATTAAGTATAAGTTGTAGTGGTAGTGCATCTATACTATCCACCAAGGCATTACTATTGGCGAGGTTGCTACTGTAGGTAGTGGTGCGGTAGGTGGCATTTGTGGCATAATCTTGCAACGATACAAAACTTGTGTTTGCCGCTTTGTAACTGGTGCTAAACGCCTCCCTTGTTGCCTCGGTAAGGCCTGCATACGTGTTATACTCTGCAACCGAGTTAAATGCAATAAATGGTTTTTGCCCAGTACCACCCCCACCAGGGGCTGCTGTAATTTCTTCCATTGCTACTTCTTTAAGCGTGGTCAGCTTGCTGCTATTTATGGCGTAAGTAAAGATGCCATTTTCAATAACGATAACGATTCTATTATTATTCAAAAGATAGAAAACAGTAAGGCGGGCTTTGCCCAAAAAGATGTGCATTTTCACGAAGAAATAGGCAAAGCAAAAATAGAATTGTTAGAACGAATTATAGAACAGCAAAAAAGACGAGATTAAATATTTGAGGGCTAAAGTGCAATAATCCCCTTTTAAAAATTAAATGCTTACTGCCCACACCAGCAGGGCAAGTATAATAGTAAATACTACAGAAATTTCCCATAGTACGCTGGCTTTGCTATTTTCAGCAACTTTGAAAACAACCTTTTCCTTTGGCTTCATAGGTGTAGTTTTAAAGAATTTTTTTTATAAAAACCCCGCCGGGAACGACAGGGTTTACCAACCTAAACATAGCGATGCGTTAACATCGTTTTGTTTGAATATGCGGGGCTCTTGCAGCCCCGCATATTTTTTAGTTAATAGAAGAAATCATTGCAAGTGGCGAAAAGTAATTGGATGTTTGGGGTTCGGCGACTTCTATGGTTTTATCCGTTGCGGTTTTACCTTCGGCAGCGTCGTTTAATCGGTAACCGGTTTCTTGTTTGTTTATTGAATCGGTAAAAGCTTTTATCATAGAATCCTTTTTGCTTTTGGGCGAAGCCGGTACCGGTGGTGATACAGGAAACACTTCCTCGTTATTATTTTCGTCATTCAGCTCCTGCTCATTATAACGATAATCACGGTTGCCATCCCTGCTTTTGCGGTATAGTGGCACCAGGTCTTCGGCTGTCATAATCATGGTGCGGTTGTCGTGCCAGTTTTCGCCATCCTGCCAGTTACGAGGTATGTTTATACGGCGGTTGCGGCGGTTGCCAAACTCCACATTAAAATAGTCGTAGTCGTTTAAAGTTTCGTCCATTTTAATTTTTTTACCCACAGGTACTTCTATTATCACCAGCACCCGTTGGTTGCGCCATTTATCGTGGCGGCTTATGCCAAAGCTCTGCGGCAGGTACAGTACACTATCTTTTTGGCTTACGGCAAAATCTATTTTCTCCACCAATTGCCTTGAGTTTTGGTTATCTCTTCCATTGCTTATTTTAACAACGTGTACATGGTAGCTGCTATCGGCACTGCGAATAATATTTACCCTTACGGTATTCATGTAAAGGGTGTCGTCTTCTACACTTATTACCCCATCAAAATCGAGCCAGTTGCTATAACCGCGACGGGTATCGTTGGTTACCATTACTAACAAATTATTTGAGGCGGGTTGGCTCAGGTTAAAATCTTCTGTTTGCGCATTTGGAGTACTGAAGTTGCGGCTTATGGTAGCTATAAGTGCTACAAGGCAAAACAAACCAACAAACCAAAGAGCAGAAAATGTATAGCCGATCAAACGGTTGTGCGTTCTTACTTTCATAAGGCGGCGTATAAGCCAGGTTATAAAAGCAATGATGGGTATGCCAGCAAATAGCAGTAAAGTACCCCATGCGTACAAATTTTGCCAAAGACCATCTAAGAAGAAATCTTTCAGCGGCAATACACCTACCCCACCACTTAGTAATGCTATGAGGCCTACAAAAAGGCCGAGTGCTACACAGCCAATTACAAAAAATACAAACGCTTTCACCAGTATAAGAATGGCCTCTCCCAATCCGCCACGGTTACGGCGAACGGCATTGGCGGTGTCGCCCATAATATTTGTGCTGGCCTGCTTACCGGCACGGCCAAGCTCTTGCCCCATTTCGCCCATTCTTTCACCAAATTCTTTTGCAGAACCACTCAGTTCCCGGCCCATCTTTTCAGCACGGCCTTTAAAACCTTTCATGTCTTCCATTACAGTGTTGCGTATGCTGTTGAGGTCTATTTTTTCACCTTTCATTTCCAGCTTTTCGTGGGCAGTTATGGCTTCGGGCAGTACGATCCACAATATAATATAGACCATAATGAATGTGCCCCCGCTAAAGCCACCTATAATTACCGGCCCATTGAGGAAAAAATTTCGGCCAATAGAGGTTATCAATCCAAAAATAAAAGGTGCGGCAAAAATGACCCGTGGAATGGAAACGTTTATATCGAAGTACTTGGCCAGGCCGCCACATACACCGCCAAAAACTTTGTCTTCGGTATCGCGGTAAAGGCGTTTGCGAATGCTGGTCATCAGGTTTTTACTTGGCAATGCTATCCATAAAATAATATATACCAGGAACCCAAAGCCACCCACAAAAGCACTGATGGCAAAAAGAATCCGCATAACCGCCGGGTCTATGCCGAGGTAATTGGCCAGGCCACTTGCCACGCCGCCAAGTATCTTATCTTCCTCATCGCGGTAGAGTCTTTTTTTGGGTTGAAAGCTTTGCTGCTGGCCTGTAGCAGTATTACTTTCTTCCTGATACCTGCTACTTGTGTCTTGATTTCTTGTACCTGTTCCTTGATCATCGGCCTCCTCAAAATCGCTGGGGCGGCCCATGCTTTGTATAATGCCATCCACGTCGGCATCGGTTATGCAGGCGGCACCTTTTTTTAGCTTGTCGGCAAATAGTTCGCCAATACGGCTTTCTATATCGTTGATGATTTCGTCGCGGCCTTCTTCGTTAGCAAAATAGTTACGCAGGCTGCTAATGTATTGCTGCAGCATTTCGTAGGCCGATTCTTCAATGGGGACCACTCGGCCCTGAAAGTTTATGTTGATTACCTTTTTCATGATAAAAAAAATTAGAAAGATGTTTAGTTGGTTATTGCCGGCCGGTTTCGCCCTGGCTCTGGTTAGTGAGGTCTTCGTTTATTTCCCGTTGGATGTTGGCATACAGGTTTGTGTAAGAGTCGGCAGTAAGCCGGGTATTTTCGGGTGCGGGGCCAGCCATAAGGCTTTGGTGTTTTACTGCTTCTACGGCTGTGGCCATTTCGTTCCAGGTGGCTTCCAGTTCCTGGTAAAATAAAAGGCCTGCATCGGTAAGATTAAAGTATTTGCGTGGCGGCCCGCTGTTACTTTCTACCCAGCGGTAACTGAGCATATTGGCATTTTTAAGCCGGGTAAGCAATGGGTATAATGTGCCTTCCATCATCTGAAAGTTTGCTGCCTTCATTTTATCAATGATATCGCTGGGGTAAGCTTCCCCTTGCCTTATCACCGAAAGGACGCAGAATTCCAGCACTCCTTTTCGCATCTGGCTGGCTGTGTTTTCGATGTTCATCTTGTTTCGTTTTTATTGTTAGGAATCTTTTTTAAAATTTGAGTGATGACTAATCATCAACAACTAATCAGTAATGCTCCGCTATTTCCTTTACGGCCCTGGCTGTAAAATCCTTAGCGGCTTCGTCGTTAAGATTGAGGTAGCGGGTGCCATTGTATAATTTGTAGCTGAGCTCCCCGTTTCCATTGCGCTTTACCGAAAAAAGCTGACCATCTTTTCTATACTTAATAAAGCCGTTTGGCGAAAGATGTGCAATGGCCGTTTCGTCTTCATTAAAAATAACTTTACCCGCATACTGAATTTTTAAAGAGCTGTGGTTGTTGTTCACCTTTACCGTTCTCACCCTATGGTGTCGGCGATGACAACCGGTGGCTACAACCACAAGTATCAGGAGTAATGCAGCGATGATGTTGTTTCTATTTTTCATGGTAAATAATTTTTAAGGTGCTCTATATTTTGGTTGAAGATTATCAGATCATACTAAACACAATCAACACACTTCTAATCAATTAATCTCTAATCTACTAATCCCTAATCCTTTATTTGCTACACAAAGATATAGGCACATAGCGGTACTATGCAACACACAGTACATATTTATTTTTAGTAGCTGGCAGTAAGCTTACTGATAAAAAAAGTGAAAATGCAGTGCAGTAGAGGGTTTCAGGCAGATGTATCCGAAAGATAGAAATGTTTGCTTTTGGATAAATGGCGGGATGGTGGGATGAATGGTGGGAGGCATCAGAACCAAACACACAACCTGATTGAAATAATTTGATAATGAAAATTTAGAGCTTTGCGATTAGCGCAATAACATAAGGATTGGCTTGGTTGCCCTGCCAGGAGATTTTAGGATCTTAAAAACCACAATAGCTGCAATGTGCAGCTATTCATAAAAAATACATTCATCAGTTAGGGCAAACCTTTCATAAAATATTCACCCTGTTGAAGGCCTTGCTATAACTGTCTGCGTGTTTTCTATAGAAGTATTTTTAGTTAGTACCAATAGTCCCATCTCCTTTCTTTCCGAACTCATCTATATAAATTCGCACAAAGAGGGAGAACATGGAAAGAACTAAGGGCCCGAATATCAGCCCCATGAATCCAAACAAGTTTACGCCTATTATAACCCCAAATACAGTAATCAGCGGATGTACATTGGCCAGTTTTTTAGCCAGTATAAAACGGAAAACATTATCGCTGGTGCCAATAACCAGCAAACCCCACAGCAACATACCAATGCCTCCGGTCTGGTGGCCACTGGCAAATAAGTACAATGTAATAGGTACCCAGGCAAGCATGGTTCCCACAAGTGGCACTACCGAACAAATGCCTGTGATAATGCCCCATAAAACGGGGTCGGCCACGCCAAAAATCATGTAGCCAATCATTGCCACTATGCCCTGAACAATGGCCAATACAGGTATGCCGATCGCATTTGCTTTGACCATTTCCCGTATTTCGGCCAGCACCTTTTCGCTGTTACGATTTTGCAATGGCATACTTCGGCGCAGCCATAATTCCATATCGTTACACTTCACAATCATAAAGTAAAGTATAAAATACATGATGCCGAGGTTGCTCACCGTTACCAAAGTGGAGCCCAATATTTTAGGTGCCAGCGCTGTGGCCGTACTTATGGCCTTCTCCACATTTATCTCTGTAAATACATCTAGTTTAAAATTAGTTTGCAGGTAAACATCTATGCGCCCCAGCATCAGAAACAGCGGACGCTTATCTGTTATGTACGGTTCTATTTTATTTATGAGCATAGTAATGATCCAGGCAAAGGGCAACACGATTACTACCAGGGATACAATAATGATGACTAAAGCCACCAGCCACCGTGGCCATTTAGCATCCATTATTAACTTAAACACCCATTTTCTTACCAGCACATAGAGGGTAACTGCCCCTAAAAAAGCCCCAAGCATAAAGTACATCTGCGCCCAAATAATCCAGAAAAGCAGCACGATGATGGCCAAAAAAAAGAATTGCCTTACTTTATTGGGGTGTAGCTGCTCCATGTATTTTACTTTAAAGGTGTTTAAGAAGCGGAAATTAATACTTTTAAACATTACGCAGAATGCCGGGCACATCACGCCGAAGACAGGGAAGTCTGCCCAGCAAGCTAAAGGGCTAACCGTACATACAATGCTTTATCTTGTAACCATTATAAATTTTCAGAATGAGCCAGATATTAAGCCAGGAAAGTGTTGCATCCAACGTTGAGCCTTTAGTGCCCAGTTCTCTACCGAAGGGTGCCATCAAAAACCGTCGTTCCTTTTTACAAAAAACCGCTGCACTGGGCATGGGGGCATTTGGCATCAATAACCTTTTTAACCAGCTCCACGGACGTGATTTTGAAAATGCCAATCAGCTTATAAATAATTTACCCGCAGGGGATAGCATTGCCGAAGAAGACTACTGGGCTATCATCCAAAAAGCCTATTCCGTTAACCCCGAAATTATTAACCTCAACAACGGTGGCGTAAGTCCATCGCCAATAGTAGTGCAGCAAGCGGTGGAGCAATATAACAAAATGACCAACGGCGGCCCATCGTATTATATGTGGCGGATACTGGATGCGGGACGTGAACCACTGCGGCAGCAACTGGCCGGCTTAGCCGGTTGCCTGCCACAAGAAATAGCCATTAACCGCAATGCTACCGAGGCACTTAACACAATAATTTATGGACTGCCTCTTAACACCGGCGACGAAGTAATTGGCACCTTGCAGGATTATCCCAATATGATACAAGCCTGGCGGCAAAGGGCTTCGAGACAAGGCATAAATTACAAACAGCTCAATTTCGATTTCCCGATAGAGAACGATGAACAGATAGTAGAGGCTTTTAGAAAAGCCATTGGCCCCAAGACGAAAATTTTACACATTACCCACGTAATAAATTGGGTTGGGCAAATATTGCCGGTAAAAAAATTATGCCAGTTGGCACATAGCCTGGGCATTGAAACGGTGGTAGATGGGGCGCATAGTTTTGGGTTGCTCGACTTTAAGATACCCGATCTAGGTTGTGATTACTTCGGCACCTCGCTGCACAAATTTTTAAGTGCTCCCATCGGCAGTGGTATGCTTTGGATAAAACAGGAGCACATCGCCAAAATATGGCCACTGCTTTGCAATGGTGCCCCGCAAAGCACCGACATCCGAAAATTTGAAACCCTGGGCACCCGCAGTTTCCCTATAGAACAAGGCATTGGCGAAGCCATTAATTTTCATAATGCCATAGGCGCCAAACGTAAAGAGGAACGCATCCGCTACCTAAAAAATTACTGGGCTAAAAAAGCCATGGAAATAGACAAAGTAAAAATCCATACCTCGCTACAGCAGGCGTACAGTTGTGGTATTTGTGGTGTAAGCATTAATGGAATGAAGCCCGTTGAGCTTGCTACAAAATTATTTGAAGGGTACAGAATCCATGCGGTAGGCATTGATTGGGAAAACATCCATTGCGTAAGGATAACACCACATGTTTACACCACACTAAAAGAGATGGACATATTGGTACAATCTCTAACAGAAATAGCGGCAAAAGCATAAAACAAAAAAACCCGCAAACTAATTGCAGGGTTTCTCATTTGGGGTTGGGTAAGAGGTGGCGGACGGGTTAGACCTCGGAAGTGCGGGTAAGATCAAGCTTGCTGATACTGAGCATAGTTGGTTTGTGTGACTAAGTGACTAAGATGTCAAATGTTGCATTTAAATTGTTGCAAAGGGCAGCGCAATGTTTATACTTCACCTTTCAGTTTATAAAAGTGGCACTTCACTTAGCATATGGTTTTGGGCATCTTGCAGTTTAGTGTAGTTTGTAAAGCTGTAAGCCTTTGTAAAAAAAAATAACCCCACGTAGCTGTTCTTTATGCGAAAAATAATCTGCCTCATTTTTTTTACGGGTTGCCTGTTATTGTTTGCGGAAAATTGTTTAGCCCAAACAAAAAAAACAGACAGTCTAAAAATGCTGGTGCGCAAAGCCAATACACCTTCTCAAAAAATAAACGCTTTGTTTGCTTTGTGCGAACAAAGAGCGTCGCTTAATACTGATAGCTTGCTGGCCTACGCTGGGCAGGCGGTACAAATAGCACAACAGCAAAACAACCAGCTAGATTTATTACGGGCAAAATATTATACTTACACTGGCCTGCTTAAAAACAGTTTGTACGATTCAGTAATTATTGTTTGCGACAGCGGCTTGCATTGGCTTGCTAAAAACAGTGCAGATAAAAAACTAAGGGTAAATTTTAACTACCTCAAAGCACAGGCATTAATTAGGAGCAACCGCTATAAAGAAGCCCTTACTGTATATTACAATCTACTGCCCGAGGCTGAGAGCAGCAACGACACGCTGATGCAAATAAAAATAAGGACTGGCATTGGATGGGTTAATATGGAGATGAACCAACTTAAAGAAGCACTGGACTGGTTTTACCAGGCCATGTTCTCCTCCACAAATCCGGATCTGTATGGAAAGTATCCCATACTGTATTCCAATATGGCATCTACTTATAACAACATGGGTAAGTACGACTCTGCTTTTTACTATATCCAAAAATCAGTGGAAGGCGCCATAGAGAATCAGGAGTTAAGCTACCTCGCCAATGCGCTGAATATACGGGCCGACATTTACATGAACACCCAAAAAAACATGGCAGCCGAGCAAGACCTTACCCGTGCATTGGATATTCGTAAACAGGTGGGCGACCCGTTTTACATTGTAAGCGACATTACCCAGCTATCTAATTTTTATGCCAGTACCCAACAATACCAAAAAGGAATAGATATGGCGGGTCAAGGTTTGCAAATGGCCATACAATATAAACTTAATGCCAAGCTGCCGATACTCTACGGCGCATTAGCCGAAAACTATAAGAGAGCCGGCGATTACCAACGCTACAGCGAGGTGCAGGAAAAAATCATTTCCTTGAAAGATTCTCTGTTCGAAAAAAACTCTGCGCAGTCGTTGGCCGACCTGCAAGCTAAATACGACGTGCAGAAAAAAGAGAACATTATCATCCAGCAAAAGCTGGACATTGTTTCAAAAGATTACTGGTTTTATAGTATGCTTACCTTGTTTATTTTTCTGGGTACCATTGGCATTATTCAATATTTTAATTACCGTAAAAAAGAAACAATAAAAATGGAGAAGCTGGTAGCAGCCCAACGCCACAACGAAACCATAGCAGTATTAAAAGCTGAGGAAAAAGAACGCAAAAGAATAGCAGCTGACCTGCACGATAACCTGGGTGCTTATGCAGCTGCCATAAGCAACAATGTGCGCAGCGTAAAAGATGCCGGGCATTATAACGATACCCTCACACTACGGCTGGAAGAAAATGCACAGGACATTGTAAACGAGCTAAACAACACCATTTGGGTACTGAAAAAAGAAACACAGCACCTAACAGAAATAAGCGACCGCCTTAAAGTATGGTTGCAAAAATTGATTCATAATTACCCGGCCATTACATACGATTTTAACGAGAGCCTGGATAACGACATGGTGCTAAGCCCCGCCAATGCACTGCAACTTTACCATATACTGCAAGAGTGCATCAACAATGCATTACGGCATAGCCAGTGTACCCATATTTACCTCACCTTTACCAGTGAAGCCAATTGGATTATCCGTGTAGCTGATAATGGCATTGGCTTCGATCTCAAAAGCGTTAATATAGGAAACGGCATTACCAATTTGCAGGAACGTGCCGCTGCCTGCGGTTGGAAAATAGCATGGGAAACGAGTAATGGAACTACGGTGATGGTTACTGGTTAATTTGTTGGTTCATTGGTTAACAAATTCTATAGTTCAATAAGTTAAATTGGCCAAAGAATTTCCCATCAGCCCATCACTAATCCCCCACTACTATATATTAATTATTGACCTTCAAAAAAATTAAGCCCACCTTGTCCTCATGTTTATAAAAAACCACTCCATAAAAATTGCATTAGTAGAAGATAATGTGGTAAATAAAAATACCTTCTACCAAAAAATGAACAGTTACAAAGAGTTAGACTTGACCCTTGAAGCAAGCGATGGGCATGAGTTTTTTGAAAAGATGAAGGGCTTGCCGCAACACGAACACCCGCAACTGGTTTTTATGGATATCGAAATGCCGGGGCTCAATGGCATAGAAACCACTAAACTTTCAAAAGCACTTTATCCTGAAATACCCATTATAGTCCTCACCGTTTTTGAAGACAACGAAAATATTTTTGAAGCCATACGCGGCGGCGCATCGGGCTATTTACTAAAGCATGAAAGCAACACATCCATCCGCAACGCTATAACCGAAGTGCTGGAATATGGCGGCGCACCCATGAGCCCGGCCATTGCCCGAAAAACACTGCAATTGCTCAGTGGCGGGGTGGCTTCCACTACCGCAGCCACCACAAACCTCGACCATTTTCTTTCCGACAGAGAACGAGAAATTTTACGGCATACCGTTAATGGCTGGGATGCCAAACGCATAGCCATACAGCTGGATATAAGTGTACTCACCGTTCGCAAACACATAGCCAATACTTACATTAAGTTACATGTAAACTCCAAGGCGCAAATCATCTCATTGGCACATAAAAACCATTGGTTCAGTTAGTGCTATTCTATCCTTTTTAGATTTTCTTTTTGTCGCACTCATATTGAGTGCCATAATTAAATGGGTCGCAATCGTTTGCTGTTGAATAAAACAATCAGCTTCTTAATTACAGCAATCCCTTGTTGTTTTAACTTGTCTGGATTAACCGGCCGCTAATGAAAAAACGATTCTCCGTAACCCTTTCCTTTATTATTTTGGTTTTGATGAACGCTTATTCCCAATCACAGCTTTTTGTAAAAACACTTCGTAACGATAAAGCCTTTGACGAGATAAAAGACCGCAAATGGTGGAAGGAAGCAGTGGTGTATCAGATTTATCCCCGGTCATTTAAAGATAGTGATGGTGATGGCGTAGGCGACCTCAATGGCATTATCAGCAAGCTCGACTATATAAAAAGCCTGGGCATTGATGTAGTTTGGCTTAACCCCATTTATGCTTCGCCTAACGATGATAATGGTTACGACATCAGCGACTACGAAAACATTATGAAAGAGTTTGGCTCCATAGCCGATTTTGATTCGTTACTATCGGGCATGCACAAGCGTGGAATAAAACTGGTAATGGATTTGGTCGTAAACCATAGCAGCGACGAGCATGAGTGGTTTAAGCAAAGTCGTAGCAGCCGCACTAATCTATACAGAGATTACTATCACTGGTGGCCGGCAGAAAAAGGCGAACCCAGCTTTCGCCAAAGTTTTTTTGATGTGGACGGCAAGGCATGGAAATACGATGCCACTACCAATGCTTACTACCTGCATTATTTTAGCCGAAAGCAGCCCGACCTTAACTGGGAAAACCCAAAACTCCGCGAAGAGATATTCCAAATGATGCGTAACTGGTTCGACAAAGGGGTGGACGGTTTTCGTATGGATGTAATTCCATTTATTTCAAAAGACACCACATTTCCCCACATTAGTAAGGAGGAATTAAAAGAAGCCTGGGGCGACGACTGGAGTGCGTACTATGGGCATGGCCCTCACCTGCACAAATACCTGCAGCAAATGAACAGCGAAGTGCTGAGCAAATACGATGTAATGACGCTGGCTGAAGCTGCAGGTTCGGGCAAAAAGGACGGGTTAAAATTCGTAGATCCTGATAGGAAGGAGTTAGATATGATGTACCACTTTGAAGGTGTAAGCCTCGGCTATAATACCGGCTTTTTTAAAGAAATGGACCCCAATGGTTATAGCCTTCCGGAGTTTAAAAAAATATATTCTGAATGGGACAGCGTGTTTGCCGAAAAAGGTTGGGGTACTATTTACCTCGGCAACCACGATCAGCCCCGTATGCTTACACGGTGGGGAAACGATGCCGCCAACTACAGAGAGTTTTCCTCCAAACTGCTCACCACCTTTTTGCTCACTATGCGTGGCACACCCTACTATTACCAGGGCGACGAACTGGGCATGTACAATATTAAGTTTGACGACATAGCAAATTACCGCGACATTGAAAGCCTGAACATGTACGAAAAACTGAAAGTGGAAAAAGGAGATTTAAACCGCTTTATTGCTGCGCAAAAAATTGGGGCAAGAGATAATGGCCGCACCCCTTTTCAGTGGAACAGTGGTGCCAATGCCGGGTTTACCACCGGCAAGCCGTGGATAAAAGTAAATCCAAACTACGCCACCCTTAATGCAGCCGCTCAGGAAAAAGACCCCAACAGTACGCTAAACTATTTCAGAAAGATACTGGCTCTGCGTAAAAAAAGCCCTGCACTTATTTACGGTGCATATAAATTATACGACGACGCCCATACAAAGGTGTATGCCTATACCCGCATACAAGGCAAAGAAAAAATACTGGTGCTGCTAAATTTTTCTAATGAGGCTGTAGCATACAAAATTCCGGCTGCTATAAATTATCAATTGCTAAAAACCCTTCTTAATAACTACAGCACTTTTAAATTAAGCATAGATAAAAAGGTTACGCTTTCGCCCTGGCAGGCCATTGTGCTATCTATAAATTAACTACTATACCCAAATCAGCCTGATGAAAAATCTTAAAATAAAAGTCTCCCTTTTTCTCAACTATTTTGTTTTTGCCATACTATTAAATAGCGTGGGTACGGTGATACTGCAGGTGCAAAACAATTTTAAAGTAACGCAGTCGGCGGCGAGTGTGCTGGAAGTATTTAAAGATTTGAGTATAGCCGCTGTGTCCTTCGTCGTAGCATCTTTTATTGTGCGTATAGGCTATAAAAAAACCATGCTTATAGCACTTGGTCTTATTACACTTGTTGTTTTACTGGTACCTTCTTTACCAGGGTTTGCCATGGTAAAATTGTTGTTTGCTGCAACCGGTGTTTCATTTGCTTTAATTAAAGTTTCAGTATTTGCCACGCTGGGCATTATTACAAAAAATAAAAAAGAACATGCCAGTCTCATGAATTTTCTGGAGTCGTTTTTTATGGTGGGCGTATTAGCTGGCTATTTCATTTTCGGTTATTTTGTTGATTCAGCCAACCCTGCCTCCACTTCGTGGTTCAAGGTGTATTATGTATTGGGTGGTTTATCGCTATTGGCTTTTTTGCTGTTATTATCCACCCCTTTAGATGAGAGTGCTGTAAAAAATGAAACCCAGAAAAAACCGGAAAATGAATTTCTGGAAATGCTGGCACTTACTGCCATTCCGTTAGTAATTGTATTTATAGTCAGTGTCTTTTTTTATGTTTTGATAGAACAAAGCATTATGAGTTGGTTGCCCACTTTTAATAGCCAGGTATTGCATTTAAGCAATACGCTGAGTATTCAAATGGCAAGCATTTTGGCGGCTTCCATAGCCCTCGGCCGATTTCTGGCAGGTATTATTTTGCGGCGTGTGCATTGGCTGCCAGTATTGGCAGGCTGTATTGCATTGGCTGCGGCCATGGTATTAGTTGCCATACCTCTGGCACAAAATATAGACCCGAACACACAAATAAATTCGTTAGCCGACGTACCACTAGTGGCATTTATTTTTCCCTTAATCGGCCTGTTGCTGGCACCCATTTATCCGGCTATTAATTCAGTAATCCTTAGTTCGCTGCCCGAAAGAAAACACGCCCCAATGTCTGGGTTGATTGTAGTTTTTTCTGCACTCGGCGGTGTTTTTGGCTCTGTAGTCACAGGCTATATTTTTCAAAATTATGGCGGGCAAAAAGCATTTTATTTTTCACTTGGCCCCATGGCAATTTTGGTTGCGGCCTTGTTTATTTTAAACCGTCTTCAAAAAAAGCAAGCCGCAAAAATTACATTGGACGCACCTTTCGCCAATGATTCAACATTAAAGCCCACCGAATAAAATAACAATGAGCCCAACCCAGGTTTACGATTTTAAAGAGCTTTTTAAAGCGGTACAGTTGTCCACTGTTTTTAACGATGGAAAAACCTTTCCTGATTGTGTCGCTAAATTTTCTTTGCAAGCCATTGACGAAAATTACCGGGCACAAAGCAGTCGCCCTGGTTTTAACCTCAAAGTTTTTATAGAAGAAAATTTTTACCTGCCTGCCGCAGATACAATTGAATATGAAAGCGACACAACCAACACTGTGGAAGCGCATATAAAAAAACTATGGCCGCACCTAACAAGGCTTCCGCAACAGGGGCAGGGTTCGCTCATCCATTTACCCTTTCCATATATTGTTCCGGGTGGGCGTTTCCGCGAAATTTATTATTGGGATTCTTACTTTACCATGCTCGGCCTTTTGGCGCATGGCCATGTAGATATGGTGCAAAATATGGTTAGCAATTTTGCCCACCTTATAAAAACATTTGGCCACATACCCAATGGCAACCGCAGCTATTACCTTACCCGCAGTCAGCCCCCTTTTTTTGCGTTAATGGTGGCACTGCTTGCCACTGCCAAAAGCGACAACAGTATTTATGTACAATACCTGCAGGCCATGCAAACCGAGTACGATTACTGGCAAACCGGGACACATGAACAAAGTGTAGCCCACCACCACACCGTAAAACTGGGTGATGGGGAAATACTCAACCGCTATTATGACGAAAGCCCTACACCACGGCAAGAGAGTTTTGCAGAAGATGCGCATAGTAGTAAGCAAAGCAAACAGCCGGCAGAACAAGTATTTACCAATATAAGAGCAGGTGCAGAAAGTGGCTGGGATTTTAGTACCCGCTGGTTCGCCGACCACCAACATATAGGCACTATCGAAACCATCAACATTATACCAGTAGATCTTAATTGCCTGTTGTATAAACTGGAGATGGTATTGGCAAAAGCATATAGCATAAATGGCGATGCTGAAAAAGCCGTAGAACTTGAAGCTATTGCCAACAAACGTTTGGCCACCATTATCAAATATTGCTGGAATGAAAAATTGCATTTTTTTACCGACTACAACTGGGTGAACAGGCAACCTGTTGATCAAATAACAGCCGCCGGATTAGTACCCTTATTTACAACAAACGGGCAGGCGCAAAACATTAAAAACCTTGTGGAGGAAATAGCACGGGTAGCAGAAGAAAAATTGCTGAAGCCCGGGGGCTTGGTTACCACTACTATAAACAGCGGCGAACAATGGGACGCACCCAATGGTTGGGCACCACTGCAATGGATGGCTGTAAAGGGGTTGGCAGATTATGGGCAAACAGGGTTGGCAAAAAAGATTGCTGAAAGATGGATGGCGCAAAATGAACGGGTTTTTAAAAGCACCGGAAAGATGATGGAGAAATACAATGTAGAAGACATTAGCCAATTAGCTGGCGGTGGCGAATACGAAAGCCAGGATGGTTTCGGGTGGACCAATGGGGTATATATGGCATTGAAAAACCTATGGGATAATGGATCATTGGTCATGAACAAATCGTAAATCATAAATCGTAAATCGTAAATGAATAAGATACTCTGCATAGGCGAAGCATTGATAGATATGATATGCACCGATAAGGGCAAATCGCTGGCCGATGGCCAAAATTTTTTAAAGAAACCCGGCGGCGCCCCTACAAACGTGGCAGCAGCTATTGCAGCCCTTGGTGGCCACGCCGGTTTGGCCGCCAAGGTTGGCAACGACCCCTTTGGCCAGCACCTTGTTTATACTATGCAGCAAATGGGGGTAGATACCCGATATATGTTCCGCGACGCCGGCCATTTTACCACCATTGCTTTTGTTTCGCTAATGGAAAATGGCGAACGTGATTTTGTGTTTAGCCGTGGTGCCGATAGCCAGTTAAGCATTGAGGATATGGCGACCGTACCACTGCCCGAATACAACATTTTTCACTTTGGGTCAGCCACTTCTTTTTTGCCAGGCCCATTATACGAAGCCTACAAAAGCAGCCGCAACAAGGCTTTGCAGCAGGGCGCATTCATTTCTTTCGACCCCAATTACCGCCACGATTTGTTTAAAAACAACCAATCATTTTTCATTAGCAACAGCATGGAATTTATTGCCAGTTGTAATTATTATAAGGTAAGCGACGAAGAAGCAATGATGCTCACAGCCACTTCTACGTTAGGCGATGCAGCAAATGCATTGGGCGAAAAATCCGCGGCCACATTTACCATAACGCTCGGCAAAGAAGGCACCCTGTTGTGTCATAAAGAACAATCTAAAATAATACCCAGCATACCGGTAATACCGGTAGATACCACGGGGGCCGGCGATGCTTTTGTGGGTGCGCTGCTTTATTTGCTTTCGCAAAAAGAAGTGGCCAGTTTGCACCACCTGGGTTTTGATGATTGGCAAGCAATGGTGCACAACGCCAATAAAGCCGGGGCACGTACCTGCGAATACCTCGGTGCCATGGAAGCGTTCAAACACCTTAACAATGCCATTTTCGAATAATTTTTCTCTATGTACACGCATCACCTTCACCATTTTATTTCGGAGCGTTTGCTTGGTTACCATGCTTTGCCATTAACTGGCAGCGGCCTTAATATTTACAACCGGTTTATGGCGAATGCGGCTGCAATTGATGAATTATATAATGGACTCTATGCCCATCATCCAAATAAAGAAAAATGCTTTGAACAGCTAATAGATACCATGGTGGCTTTTGCTAAAGCACGTAACCAAAGGCTTGTAGCCAAAGACGAGCAAAAACTAACTAAAGGAAACTGGTACCTGAGCAATGAAATTGTGGGCATGAGTTTGTACGTGGACAGGTTTTGCGGCTCCATTAAAAACCTGGCGCAAAGGTTGGATTATTTTGAAGAACTCGGTGTAAACCTGCTGCACCTGATGCCCGTTTTTGAAAGCCCCGAAAATGAAAGCGACGGAGGGTATGCGGTGTCCGACTTTAGAAATGTGGACAAGCGATTTGGCACCAATAAAGATTTGGATACGCTTCAAACTTCCATGGAAAGCAAAGGCATGTACCTGATGCTCGACATCGTATTTAACCATACCTCGGAGCGGCATGAATGGGCCCGTAAGGCAAGACAGGGTGATGCACATTATCAGCAGTTTTTTTACATGTACAGCGATAGGGAATTGCCCGATGCCTTTGAGAAAACGATGCCTGAAATTTTTCCGGAAAGTGCACCGGGCAGTTTTACTTATGTGCCCGAATGCAACAAATGGGTCATGACTGTTTTCCATAATTATCAGTGGGACCTCAACTTTGGCAACCCTGCAGTACTGGTGGCCATGATGGAAAATGTTTTTTATTCGGCCAATCTCGGCGTGGATATTCTTCGCATAGATGCGCCAGCTTTTATTTGGAAACAATTGGGAACAAGCTGCCAAAATTTGCCGCAGGCACACCAATTATTACAACTGCTAAAACACTGTGTAAATGTGGTGGCTCCAGGTATGGCATTGCTGGGAGAAGCCATTGTAGCCCCGCAAGAAATAATGAAATATTTTGGTACTGGAAAATATGCCGAACAGGAATGCGACTTTGCTTATAACGCTACCCTCATGGCGTTGCAATGGGATGCACTCGCTACAAAAGATGTGCGGATTTTGAAAAAAGCGGTGCTCGAAGTTTTGCCAAAACCTTATGGCACCACCTGGATTACCTACACCCGCTGCCACGACGATATTGGCCTTGGCTACGATGATAAGTACATTACCGAAGCCGGGTTCAATGCTTTTGAGCACCGCAAATTTCTAAAAAATTATTATGGAGGAGATTACGTTGCTTCGCCTGCCATTGGCGCATTGTTTGGCTACAATCCCAAAACACAGGATGCAAGAATTTCAGGTTCACTCGCATCGCTTTGTGGTCTTGAAAAAGCATTGGCATTAAAGGATAAAATCTTTATCAAAGCCTCGCTTAACAAGATGATGATGATGCAGGCATTCACTTTTTTTGTGGGCGGCGTACCGATGCTTTTTTACGGTGATGAGATGGCCTACACTAACGATTATAGTTATCAGGCCGATGCAGGCAAAAGCTACGATAACCGGTGGATGCACCGCCCGGTAATCAATTGGGAAAAAAATGACCGCCGCAAAATTAAGGGCAGCCTGGAGGAGCAAATATTTACCCAATACCAGCACCTTATCTATTGCAGAAAAAGCCTGGCCGCACTTGCCGATATAAACAATCTGGAATGGTTAGATACCGGCAACAATCACGTGGCAGGCTTTATACGCCGCACGGCCAAGCAGGTATTGTATTGCTTTTTCAATTTTGATGAAGATGAAACAGGCATTAGCTGGCAATTGCTTAAAGAAGCCCGTAACGAGGGCGGCGACCTATACGATTATTGGAACAAAATAAAAGTGACTGCAGGGGCTGATGATGAACATTTGATAATACGTGGGTATGGCTTTAATGTACTTGAAATTACATTGCCTACCGGGGATTAATATTGCTGCTTATTGCTTTAGATTATAGTTGGCAATTGTCTAAACCGGGAATGGGTCATTGGGTCAGTAAGTGATTAATCTAATGAAGCTGAGAATATCGGGATACGCACTAACGGTTTTATGCCTTGTAAAATATAGTTATATAAAAGTGACAAAATAACTAGTCCAATAAACTTCACGCAAAGACGCTAAGGAGCAAAGGCGCAAAGAAAAATATTGGCCTATCTAAAAAATCCAATTGGTATTATTTATACCTACCACACATTTAGGGGTTCTCTAAATGGTTTTACATCTTTACTCTTTCTTTTGCCGTGGCATTGCCTCCGTCCCAAAGCAGGGCCTCCTGCCAGGCTTTTCTGGCATCGTCTTTTTTATCGAGCCGCCATAGAAAATCTCCTTTGTACACGTAGGCGGTAGCTGTGCTGGCATTGTCTTTTTGTTTCTTTAAAATGGCAATTAGTTTTTCAGCCATGGTTAAGCCTGTGGCAGCATTGTACGAACTGTAGTATTTCATCAGGTTGTCCCAAGGCTTAATGTTATCGGGGTATATTTTTACAGCCTCCAGCAGGCTTTTGTGGATGTTTGCGGTGTCCTTGTTATCATACATCACCGCCTTGCTATTGTGTGCGTCGCTTACATACTGTTTGTCGGTGGCA
>Ga0105048_10005776_pt1 | contig 19983 bp, 15 predicted proteins | sample MAT05_FD_78382 | JGI IMG/M metagenome (GOLD analysis project Ga0105048, IMG submission 78382) | Freshwater microbial communities from Lake Fryxell liftoff mats and glacier meltwater in Antarctica - MAT-05 | ecosystem: Environmental > Aquatic > Freshwater > Ice > Liftoff microbial mat | place...
AGCGAATGACACGCAGCGGGACGAGCCAATGTGTATGACCTCGCAGCCTTCGGTCTTGCGACTTCAGGCCCAGCCCATCGGCCAACTGTTGCGAGGCTCACCGGTGTTAAGCGGCGAGGGCGAAACGTTCGTCGTTCGCAGTTACTTTGTTTCCAGTGGATTTACGAGCGAACTGGTGCTCGGCATGCCCTGCGCCGACTCCGAACCCACGTCGAAGCCAGGTCGGTCCCAAGAGATCGAGTTTAGGCCAGTTCCAGCCATTGCAAGAGCGCCGCAGGCTGATCGATCACCGCGTCGGCGCCCCAGGCGTCGATGGCCGCCCCGGACCCGAGATAGCCCCAACCCGCCGCCAGCGTGACCATGCCGGCAGCGCGGCCGGCTTGCACATCGCGCGGGTCGTCGCCGACATACACGCAGCGCGCCGGCGGTACGCCGATCTGCAAGGCAGCCGCCAGCAGCGGCGCCGGGTGCGGCTTGGTGTGCGGCGTGCTGTCGCCGGCCACCAGCACCGCCGCACGCGCATGCAGTCCCAGCGCCAGCGACAGCGGCTGGGCAAAACGCATCGCCTTGTTGGTCACGATACCCCAGGGCAGCACCTGCCGCTCCAGGCTGACGAGCACCTCGTGCATGGCCTCGAAAACCACGGTCTGCTGCAGCATGCGCTCTTCGTAGCGCTGCAGGAACTCGTCGCGCAACGCCTCGTAGCCTTCGTCGCCCGGCGCGCGGCCGAAGGCCGCACCGACCATGCCGCGGGCGCCGGAGCCGACCAGCGGCCTCAGCGCGTCGTAGGGCAAAGGTGCCAGCGAGCGCGCGCTGCGCAGCGCGTTGACGGCGGCGGCCAGATCGGGCGCGCTGTCGATCAGCGTGCCGTCCAGGTCGAAGAGCACCGCATCGACGCGACGCACCGTCAGCCTGGGCGCCGGCAGGCGATCATGTAGTTGACGCTGGTGTCGGCGGACAGCCAGTAGCGGCGCGTCAGCGGGTTGTACTCGAGCCCTCGGCTGGCCTGCTGCTCAAGCGCAGCGTCACGGCACCAGTGCGCCAGCTCGCTCGGCCGGATCAGGCGTGCGTACTCGTGTGTGCCGCGCGGCAGCAGGCGCAGCAGGTATTCGGCCCCGATGATCGCGAAGACAAAGGCCTTGGGGTTGCGATTGATGGTCGAGAAGAAGACCCAGCCTCCGGGGCGCACGAGTGTGCTGGCCGCGCGCACGATCGATGACGGGTCGGGCACGTGTTCGAGCATCTCCATGCAGGTGACGACGTCGAAGCCAGCCGGCTGCTCCTCAGCCAGAGCCTCGGCCGAGATCTCGCGGTAATCCAGGCCCTCGACAGCAGACTCCAGCGCGTGCAGACGGGCCACGCCCAGTGGCTTGGCCGCCAGGTCGATGCCGGTGACGCGCGCACCGCGCCGCGCCATCGACTCGGCGAGGATGCCGCCGCCGCAGCCGATGTCCAGCACGGCACGGCCGCGCAGGCTCGCCAAGCCGTCGATCCAGTCCAGGCGCAGAGGGTTGATCTGGTGCAGCGGTCGGAACTCGCTTTCCGGGTCCCACCAGCGGTGGGCCAGATCGCTGAACTTGGCCAGTTCCTGGGCGTCGACGTTTTGGCTATGCATAAGGCGACGAGTGTGACCCAGAAAAGAAAAACCCCGCCGAAGCGGGGCTCGCGGAAAGTCCGCCCGGCATGACGCCGGGCAGCGACCGCAGATCAGCGACGGGTACGGGTACCAACCACTTCGATCTCCACGCGACGATTCTTCGCGCGGCCTTCGGTGCTCTTGTTGTCAGCCACCGGCTGCTTTTCGCCCTTGCCTTCGGTGTAGACGCGGTTCTTCTCGACACCCTTGGTCGTCAGGTAATTCTTGACGGCGTCGGAACGCCTGATCGACAAACCCTGGTTGTAGCCATCGGCACCGACGGAGTCGGTGTGGCCGACCGCGATGATGACTTCCAGGTTGATGCCCTTGGTCTTGTCGACGAGGTCGTCAAGCTTGGCCCTGGCTTCGGGCTTGAGCACAGACTTGTCGAAGTCAAAGAACGCGTCGGCTGCGAAGGTGACCTTTTCGCTGACCGGGGCTGCCGGCGCAGCAGCAGGAGCAGGAGCAGGAGCCGGCGCAGGAGCCGGACGGGCTGCCGGAGCGGGAGGGGCCGGTGCCGGGGGAGGCGGGGGCGGCGGCGGCGGTGCGACCCGCGGAGCGGGGGCCGGCGCCGGCGCCGGCGCCGGCGGACGAATGGCGCCATCGCACGCCGGATCGGCGGTAGCCGGCGTCCAGAAGGCATCACGCCAGCAGAGTTGATTCGTGCCATTTCTCCACACCGTACCGTCTGCTGCACGCCAGTTGTCGTTCGTTCGCGCTTGCGCGAACGAGACGACCGGGGCGGCCAGCACGGCGGATGCGAAGAGCACGGCCACCTTGTTCAGTTTCTTCATGATTCTCCTCTTGAGGAAAGCCGCAGATCCCTGCGATACGTCCGAAACGTCCGAATCGGGAGCTAATCCGTGGGTAAACGCCAGTCGCCGCAGCGTTTACAACCGACGAACGATTGTGCCATAGGGCACCCTACAGACCCCATTTTGGACCCGCCGCGCCGCTCCTTGGGGCACGCTGTTGCGCGATCGCTACAGGTCTCGACCCTTAGAATCATTGGTTTCCGGCGTGCGCAACGCCCTCTTCATGACCTGGCCCGCCTGATCCGCGCAAGCCCTCGACGCCCGCCGCCCGCATGACTTCATTCGCCAAGGAAACGCTGCCGGTCAGCCTCGAAGAGGAGATGCGGCGTTCGTACCTCGACTACGCGATGAGCGTAATCGTCGGGCGTGCGTTGCCCGACGCGCGCGACGGTTTGAAGCCGGTGCACCGGCGCGTGCTGTTCGCAATGCACGAGTTGAACAATGACTGGAACCGGCCATACAAGAAGAGTGCGCGCATCGTCGGTGACGTGATCGGCAAGTACCACCCGCACGGTGACCAGTCGGTCTACGACACCATCGTTCGCATGGCACAGGACTTCAGCATGCGCCACATGCTGGTCGACGGCCAGGGCAACTTCGGCAGCGTCGACGGCGACAACGCCGCCGCCATGCGCTACACCGAGATCCGGCTGGCCAAGATTGCGCAGGAGATGCTGGCCGACATCGACAAGGAGACAGTTGACTTCGGCCCCAATTACGACGGCTCCGAACGAGAGCCGCTGGTGCTGCCCAGCCGGCTGCCCAACCTGCTGGTCAACGGCTCGGGCGGCATCGCGGTGGGCATGGCCACCAACATCCCGCCGCACAACCTCAACGAGATCGTCGACGCCTGCCTGCACCTGCTGGCCAACCCGGCGGCAACGATCGACGAACTGATGGAGATCGTGCCGGCGCCGGACTTCCCGACCGCCGGCATCATCTACGGCATCGTCGGCGTGCGCGAGGGCTACCGCACCGGCCGCGGCAAGGTGGTGATGCGCGCCAAGTGCCACTTCGAGGACATCGACCGCGGGCAGCGGCAGTCGATCATCGTCGACGAGATCCCGTACCAGGTGAACAAGAAGACGCTGCTTGAGCGCATCGCCGAGCTGGTGCACGAAAAGAAGATCGAAGGCATCAGCCACATCCAGGACGAGAGCGACAAGTCCGGCATGCGGGTGGTGATCGAGCTGAAGCGTGGCGAAGTGCCCGAGGTGGTGCTGAACAACCTGTACAAGCAGACGCAGCTGCAGGACACCTTCGGCATGAACATGGTCGCGCTGATCGACGGCCAGCCGCGCCTGTGCAATCTCAGGCAGCTGATCGACATCTTCCTCGAGCACCGGCGCGAGGTAGTCACGCGGCGCACCGTGTACGAACTGCGCAAGGCGCGTGAACGCGGCCACGTGCTCGAGGGCCTGGCGGTGGCGCTGGCCAACATCGATGAATTCATCGAGATGATCAAGACCTCGCCGACGCCGCCCATGGCCAAGGCCGCCCTGATGGCGCGCAGCTGGGATTCGTCGCTGGTGCGGGAGATGCTCGCCCGCGCCGAGGCCGACACGCCCGGCGGCCGCAGCGCATTCCGCCCCGAGGGCCTGGCGCCGCACTACGGCATGCAGACCGACGGCCTGTACCGCCTGTCGGACGACCAGGCCGGCGAGATCCTGCAGATGCGCCTGCAGCGCCTGACCGGGCTGGAGCAGGACAAGATCGTCGCCGAGTACAAGCAGGTAATGAGCGAGATCGCAGACCTGCTGGACGTGCTGGCGCGGCCCGAGCGCGTGACCGCGATCATCCGCGACGAACTCACCGGGCTGAAGCAGGAGTTCGGCCAGACCAAGCTAGGCGCGCGCCGCAGCGTGGTCGAGATGAACGCCCTCGACCTGGGCACTGAAGACCTGATTGCGCCCACCGACATGGTGGTGACGCTCTCGCACACCGGCTACATCAAGAGCCAGCCGCTCGCCGAGTACCGGGCGCAGAAGCGCGGCGGCCGCGGCAAGCAGGCCGCGCAAACGAAGGAAGACGACTGGATCGACCAGCTCTTCATCGCCAATACGCACGACTGGATCCTGTGCTTCAGCGACCGCGGCCGGGTCTACTGGCTGAAGGTATGGGAAGTGCCGCAGGGCAGCCGCAACAGCCGCGGCAAGCCGATCGTCAACATGTTCCCGCTGCAGGCGGGCGAGAAGATCACCGTGGTGCTGCCACTCACCGGCGCCTTCCGCAGTTTTCCGGCCGACCATTTCGTCTTCATGTCGACGGTGCTGGGCACGGTGAAGAAGACCTCGCTCGACGAGTTCAGCAACCCGCGCAAGGCCGGCATCATCGCCGTCGATCTCGACCCGGGCGACCACCTGATCGGCGCCGCACTGACCGACGGCCACCACGACGTGATGCTGTTCAGCGACGCCGGCAAGGCCGTGCGCTTTGCCGAGGACGATGTACGCCCGATGGGTCGCCAGGCCCGCGGCGTCAAGGGCATGGCGCTGGAAGACGGCCAGCGCGTGATCGCCATGCTGGTGGCCGAGGACGAGACGCAGAGCGTGCTCACGGCCACCGAGAACGGCTACGGCAAGCGCACCTCGATCGTCGAGTACACGCGCCACGGCCGTGGCACCAAAGGCATGATCGCGATCCAGCAGACCGAGCGCAACGGCCGCGTCGTCGCCGCCACGCTGGTGCGCCCGGCCGACGAGATCATGCTCATCACCGACACCGGCGTACTGGTGCGAACGCGCATCGCCGAGATCCGCGAACTCGGCCGCGCGACGCAGGGCGTGACGCTGATCGCGCTGGATGACGGCGCCAAGCTGTCGGGCCTGCAACGCATCGTCGAGAACGACGCGCAGCCCGATGCCCCCGAAGAGGACTCCCCGTCATGACATCGATGCACCTGGCGCTGGCCGCCCTGCTTCTGGTGGCGGGCTCGGCCTGCCTGGCCCAGCCCGCCGCACCGGCGGCCCCTGCGGCCGCCGCCGCGGTCAGCCCGGCGAAGAAAGAGTTGGTGGCCAAGGTGCTGCAGTTGCAGCAGTCGGGCTACGACGCCTTCGCCGCCCAGCTGGTGCTGGGCCCCGCGGCGCAGATGCAGCAGCAGCTGCGCGGTCTGGTGCAGCGTGCCCCGGCCGAGCGCCGCGAGGCGCTGGCGCGCGAGCTTGAAGGCGAGCTGATCAAGTACGCCGACGAGGTGACCCCCATCGCGCGCGAAGCCGTGCGGCGGCTGCTGCCCAGCACGGTCGGGCCGATCCTCGAGCAGCGCATGACCGACGAAGAGCTGCGCCAGGTCATCGCCGTGCTCGAGTCGCCGGCGCATCGCAAGTTCCTGTCGCTGGGCAACGACATGCAAGGCGCGCTGGCCGAGCGGCTGGTGACCGAAACACGCGCGCAGGTGCAGCCCAAGGTGCAGGCGCTGGAGCAGGCGGTGACGCGCCGCCTGAGCGCCGCCGCGCCGCCGGCGGCCGGTGCGGCGCCCGCCCCGGGCACTGCGCCCGCCGCGCCCCGATGAGCCAGGACCTCCCGCCCACCGGCGCGGCAGGCGCAGGCGACCCCGCGCTGCTGGCCCTGCGCACACGGATCGATGACGTCGACCGCGAGTTGCTGGCACTGCTGAACCGCCGGGCAGGCATCGCGTTGGAGGTGGGCGAACACAAGCGCCACCAAGGCTCGCCGGTGTTCCGCCCGGAGCGCGAGGCGCAGGTGATCGACGGCCTGAAGTCGACCAACGCGGGCCCGCTGTCGGCCGACAGCGTGGCGCCGATCTGGCGCGAGATCATGGCCGCCTGCCGCTCGCTCGAGGCGCCGCAGCGCGTGGCCTTCCTCGGCCCGGCCGGCACTTTCAGCGAACTGGCTGCACTGGGCTATTTCGGCTCATCGATCGTGCGTGTGCCGTGCCGCAGCATCGACGAGGTGTTCCGCAGCACGGCCGCGGGGGCGGCCGACTTCGGCGTTGTGCCGGTGGAAAACTCGACCGAGGGCGGCGTTGCGCGCTCGCTCGATCTGTTCCTGACCACGCCCCTCGCGATCGTCGGCGAGACCAGCCTGTTCGTGCGCCACAACCTGCTTCGCCGCGACAACACGCTGTCCGACATCAGCGCGGTGCTGGCGCACCCGCAGGCGCTGGCGCAGTGCCACGGCTGGCTGACGGCACAGCTGCCGCAGGCCGAGCGCCGGCCGGTGGCCAGCAACGCCGAGGGCGCGCGCCTGGCCGCGCTCGACCCCACGCTGGCGGGCATTGCCAGCGACCGTGCCGCCAGCGAGTTCGGGCTGCATGTGGTCGCCCCGGCGATCCAGGATGACGCGCACAACCGCACGCGCTTCGTCATCGTCGCCGACCCGCACAGCCACCCCGGCCCGCGCGCCACCGGACACGACTGCACCAGCCTGGTCGTATCGGTGCCCAACCGCCCGGGTGCCGTGCACGACATGCTGGTGCCGCTGAAGACCCATGGCGTGTCGATGAGCCGTTTCGAGTCGCGCCCGGCTCGCTCGGGCCAGTGGGAGTACTACTTCTACATCGACATCGAAGGGCACCCGGACGAGCCGAAGATCGACGCGGCGCTGCGCGAACTGCGCGCGGTATGCGCATTCTTCAAGCTGCTCGGCAGCTACCCGATCGACGTGCATTGATGTTCAACCAACTTGCGGTGATCGGCTGCGGGATGATGGGCGGGTCATTCGCGCTCGCGCTCAAGCGCGCCGGCGCGGTCAGGCGCGTGGTCGGCTACAGCAAGTCGCCCTCGACCACCGAACGGGCTGTACGGCTGGGCGTCATCGACCAGTCGGCGGAGTCGGCACTGCTGGCGGTCTCGGGCTCGGACATCGTGCTCCTGTCAGTGCCCGTGGCGGCCACCGAGACCACGTTCAAGACGATCCGCGATCTGATCGGACCGCAGGTGCTGCTGATGGACGTGGGCAGCACCAAGCGCGATGTAGTGGACGCCGCGCGACGCGTGCTGCGCGAGCGCATCGGCAGCTTCGTGCCGGCGCATCCGATCGCCGGCAAGGAGCAGTCCGGCATCGAACATGCCGACGCAGCGCTGTACAGCGGCCGCCAGGTGATCCTGACGCCGCTGCCGCAGACCGACCCGGTGATGGTGCAGAAGGCTACCGACGCGTGGGCGGCCGTCGGCGCGCAGGTGCTGAAGATGACGCCGGAGAACCACGACATCGCCTTCGCGGCCGTCAGCCATCTGCCGCATCTGCTGGCCTTTGCCTACTTCAGCGCCGTCATCAACCAGTCGGCCGGACGTGACCTGCTGGCGCTGGCGGGGCCGGGCTTTCGCGACTTCACGCGTATCGCCGCCAGCGAACCTGCGGTCTGGCGAGACATCCTGATGGCCAACCGCGAGGAAGTGCTCAAGCAGTCGCAGCGCTTTCGCCAGGCGCTGGACTCGCTGGAACACGTGATGCGCTCGGGCAACGCCGAGGCGCTGGAAGGTCTGATCCGACAGGCCGCCGACGGGCGCGCAGGCTGGCAGATGGGCGCGCCGCGCGTGCCGGGCTCGCGCTGAGCGGCGGCGAGTCGGCGGAGCGCCCGATGACGGGGCCGGCCTATCTGGACATCCCGCCGCTGGTGACGGCCTCGGGCACGGTGCACCTGCCCGGATCCAAGAGCATCTCCAATCGCGTGCTGCTGCTGGCCGGGCTCAGCCAGGGCACGACGCTGGTGCACGACCTGCTGGACTCCGACGACACGCGCGTCATGCTGGACGCGCTGGCGGCGCTGGGCTGCGGGCTGCAGCGCGAGGGCCCGAGGTTAGGCGTCACCGGGCTGGGCGGGCAATTGCGGGTGCACGAGGCCAGATTGTTCCTGGGCAATGCCGGTACCGCGATGCGCCCGCTGGCCGCCGCGCTGGCGGTGCTGAGCACGCTGCAAGGCGGAGAGTTCGAGCTCTCGGGCGTGGCGCGCATGCACGAGCGTCCGATCGGTGATCTGGTCGACGCGCTGCGCCCGCTGGGCTGCACGATCGACGAGCTGGGCACTCCAGGCTACCCGCCGCTGCGCCTGCATGGCCGCGCCGGCGGAGCACTGAACCTGGCGCAGCCGATTCGCGTGCGCGGTGACGTGTCGAGCCAGTTCCTGACTGCGCTGCTGCTGGCGCTGCCGCTGGCCGCGCAGGCCGCCGACATCGTCATCGAGGTCGAAGGCGAACTGATCTCCCGCCCCTACGTCGATATCACGCTGAAGCTGCTGGCGCGCTTCGGCATCGAGGTGGCGCGCGAAGGCTGGCAGCGCTTCTTGATCCCGCGCGGCAGCGCTTACCGCACGCCGGGCGAGATCCACGTCGAGGGCGATGCGTCCTCGGCCTCGTACTTCATTGCCGCGGGCGCGCTGGCCGCGGCGGGCGGCGCGCCGCTGCGCATCGAAGGCGTCGGCGCGGCCTCGATCCAGGGCGACATCGCATTCGCCGACGCGGCGCGCGCGATGGGCGCGCAGGTCAGTGCCGGCCCGAACTGGATCGAGGTGCGGCGCGGCCGCTGGCCTCTGACCGCGCTGACGCTGGACTGCAACGCGATCCCCGACGCGGCGATGACGCTGGCCGTGATGGCGCTGTTTGCCGACGGGCCGACGCGCCTGAACAACATCGCCAGCTGGCGCGTCAAGGAGACCGACCGCATCGCGGCGATGGCAGCCGAACTTCGGCGCCTGGGCGCCAGCGTCAGCGAAGGGCCCGACTTCATCGAGGTGACGCCACCCGCAGCCAGTGGCTGGCGCGCCGCGACGCTGCACACCTACGACGATCACCGCATGGCGATGTGCCTGTCGCTGGCCGCCTTCAACCCGCTGGCCGGCGCGCAGCCGCCGGTGCCGCTGCGCATCCTCGACCCGGGCTGCGTGGCCAAGACCTTTCCCGGCTACTTCGATGAATTGTTCGGGCTGGTGCAGGCCGCGCCCGACAGCGTGCCCGTGATCACCATCGACGGCCCGACGGCCAGCGGCAAAGGCACGCTGGCCGCTGCACTGGCCGAACGGCTGGGCTATCGCCTGCTCGACTCGGGCTCGCTGTACCGCGCCGCCGGTCTGGCCGCCGCGCGCGACGGCGTGCCGCTGGATGACGACGCGGCGGTGGCGCGGCTGGCCTCCCGGCTGGATCTGCGCTTCGAGGCCGGGCGCACTTTGCTGCGCGGCGTCGATGTGAGTGACGAACTGCGATTGGAGACCACCGGCGCGCTCGCCTCGCGGGTGTCGGCGCTGCCCGCGGTGCGCCAGGCGTTGCACGGGCTGCAGCTGGCGTTTCGCGCTACGCCCGGACTGGTCGCCGACGGTCGCGACATGGGCACCGTGATTTTCCCCGCCGCCGCGCTCAAGGTCTTCCTCACCGCAAGCCCCCTTGCGCGAGCTCAAAGGCGCCATAAGCAACTGATTTCAAAGGGCATTGCCTCTATACTCCCATCCCTTCGCGCGGACATTGAGGCGCGTGATGCGCGGGACAGTTCCCGCGCGATCGCGCCGCTCAAACCCGCCGAGGATGCGATGCTGCTGGACAACTCGCAGCTCACGGTCGACGAATCGGTCGATCGTGTGCTCGGTTGGTGGCAGCAACGCAGGCCGTTCGCAGCGGGCTGAGGCCCGGCGCTGGCGGCATCCGGCGCACCACGCCTCCCTCCAGGGCCGTCAGGCCCGCTGGGCGCGGTGCAGTGTTCCACCCAACCCGCAACACCCGTTGCACGCATTGCCCGGCTCTGCTTCCAACTCCCACCGGGCCCCAGGAAACCACATGTCCCAACTGCAGACTGCCGCCCCGAGCGGCATGGACTCCTTTGCTGCTCTGTTCGAAGAGTCGCTCAAGAGCAACGACATGCGCGTCGGCGAGGTCATCTCCGCCGAGGTCGTGCGCATCGAATTCAACCACGTGGTGGTCAACGCCGGCCTGAAGAGCGAGAGCTACGTCCCGATCGAGGAGTTCAAGAACGACCTCGGTGAACTGGAAGTCCAGGTCGGCGACTTCGTCTCGGTGGCCATCGACGCGGTCGAGAACGGCTACGGCGACACCATCCTGAGCCGCGACAAGGCCAAGCGCCTGGCCTCGTGGATGTCGCTCGAGAACTCGCTGGACAGCGGTGAGTTCGTCACCGGCACGGTCAGCGGCAAGGTCAAGGGTGGCCTGACGGTGCTGGTCAACGGCATCCGCGCCTTCCTGCCCGGCAGCCTGCTGGATACGCGTCCGGTGAAGGACATGACGCCCTTCGAGGGCAAGACGATGGAGTTCAAGGTCATCAAGCTCGACCGCAAGCGCAACAACGTCGTGTTGTCGCGCCGCGCGGTGGTCGAAGCCTCGATGGGCGAGGAACGCGCCAAGCTGCTGGAGACGCTGACCGAAGGCGCCACGGTGCACGGCGTGGTGAAGAACATCACCGAGTACGGCGCCTTCGTCGACCTGGGTGGCATCGACGGCCTGCTGCACATCACCGACATGGCCTGGCGCCGCGTGCGCCACCCGACCGAGGTGGTGCAGGTCGGCCAGGAACTCACCGCCAAGGTGCTGAAGTTCGACGCCGAGAAGAACCGCGTCAGCCTGGGCCTCAAGCAACTGGGCGACGACCCGTGGATGGGCGTCTCGCGCCGCTACCCGACGGGCACGCGCCTGTTCGGCAAGGTCACCAACATCGCCGACTACGGCGCCTTCGTCGAGATCGAGCCGGGCATCGAAGGCCTGGTGCACGTCTCCGAGATGGACTGGACGAACAAGAACGTCGCCCCGGCCAAGGTGGTGACGCTGGGCGAGGAAGTCGAGGTGATGGTGCTCGAGATCGACGAGGACAAGCGCCGCATCAGCCTGGGCATGAAGCAGTGCAAGGCCAACCCGTGGGAAGAGTTCGCGGCCAACGTCAAGCGCGGCGACAAGGTGCACGGCCCGATCAAGTCGATCACCGACTTCGGCGTCTTCGTCGGCCTGGCCGCCGGCATCGACGGCCTGGTGCATCTGTCGGATCTGTCCTGGCACGAGCCGGGCGAGACCGCAGTGCGCAACTACAAGAAGGGCCAGGAAGTCGACGCCCTCGTGCTGGCCATCGACGTCGAGCGCGAACGCATCAGCCTGGGCATCAAGCAGATGGACGTCGACCCGTTCACCAGCTTCACGACCATCAACGACCGCGGCGCCATCGTCATCGGCAAAGTCAAGACGGTCGACCCGCGTGGTGCCGAGGTGCAGCTCAACGACGACGTCACTGGCTACCTTCGTGCGTCGGAACTCAGCCGCGACCGCGTGGAAGACGCGCGCAACCTGCTCAAGGAAGGCGACGAGGTCAGCGTGATGATCATCAACGTCGACCGCAAGCTGCGCTCGATCCAGCTGTCGATCAAGGCCAAGGACAACGCCGACCAGCAAGAGGCGATGCAGCGTCTGGCGCAGAGCAACGAGCGCGAGACCGCGGGCACCACCAGCCTGGGTGCGTTGCTGCGCGCCAAGCTCGACAACCGCGAGTGAGCCCGGCCCGCGCATGACCCGCTCTGACCTGGTGGCGCAGCTGGCCGAGCGTTTCGGCCAGCTCACCCAACGCGACACCGAGTTCGCCGTGAAGACGATGCTCGATGCGATGTCCGACGCGCTGGCGCGCGGGCACCGCATCGAGATCCGCGGCTTCGGCAGCTTCTCGGTCAGCCGCCGGCCGCCGCGCGTGGGGCGCAACCCGCGCAGTGGCGAGCAGGTGACGATCCCGGAAAAGCTGGTGCCGCACTTCAAGCCGGGCAAGGCGCTGCGCGAGGCGGTGGATGCCAAGGGCGCGGCAGCCGAGAGCGCCGCTGCGGCCAAGCAATCCCAGATCTGATCGTCCTGACGTGCATTTCTTTCGGGGCCCTGCGGGGCCCCGTTTTCATGGGCCGGCAAACCCGCTGCCTACAATGACGTCCGCATGCGCTTCCTCGTCTGGCTGTTCCGGGCCTTCGTCTTCTTCGCACTCTTCGCGTTCGCGCTGAACAACCAGCAGACCGCCGCGGTCAATTGGTTCTTCGGCGTGCAGTGGCACGCACCGCTGGTCATCGTGGTGCTGGTCGCCTTCGCTGGTGGCTGCGCCTTCGGCGTGTTGGCGATGGTGCCCAGTTGGTGGCGCCAGCGCCAGGTGGCACGCCGGCACGCCCCCAAGCCGGCACCACTACCCGCGCCGTCGACCGTGGCGCCCTCGGACTTCGGCCTCGACCATCCGCCGCGCGAAGGCCTGGGCTCCTGAGCTGCCGGCCTGGTGTCTGCCCCGGCCTTGCCCCGCCCTGACCCCACCCGACCCGAACGCGCGCGATGGACTTCGACTTCCAATGGCTGTTGATCGGCCTGCCGGTGGCCTTCGCGCTGGGCTGGGTGGCGTCGCGGCTCGACCAGCGCCAGTGGAAGCGCGACGCGCCGCGTCCTTATGTGCGCGGGTTGACGCTGCTGCTCAACGAGCAGCCCGACAAGGCGGTCGACGCCTTCATCGAATCGATGCGCGACGACCCCGGCAGCGCAGAACTGCAGCTCGCGCTGGGCAGCCTGTTTCGCCGCCGCGGTGAGTTCGAGCGTGCGGTGCGCGTGCACGAACACCTGCTGACGCGCGCCGACCTCAAGCCTGGGGACCGCAGTGGTGTTCAGCGCGCGCTGGCGCAGGACTTCATGTCTGCCGGGCTGTTTGACCGCGCCGAGCAGGCCTGGCGCGCGCTGGAAGGCGGCACGCACGACGTCGAGGCCAGGCTGGCGCTGCTGTCGCTGGCCGAGCGCTCGCGTGATTGGCCCCGCGCGGCCGAGATTGCCGGGCAGCTCGAGCGCGCGGGCCGCGGCAGCTTTGCCGCGCGCATCGCGCACTACGGCTGCGAGACGGCGCTGCAGGCCGATGAACAAGGCCGGCCGGCCGACGCCGCCGCAGCGCTGCAACGCGCACGCGAGATCGCTCCGCAGGCACCGCGCCCGTTGGTGCTGAGCGGCCAGCGTGCCCTGCGCGACAACGATGCTGCCGGGGCCTGGCAGGCCTTCGAGACCATGCGCACGCATCATCCGGCCAACTTCCCGTTGGTCGCTTTGGACTACGCCCGTGCGGCGCTGGCCACCGGCCACGGTGAGCACGCGCGCGCTGCCTTGCTGGCGCAGTTCACGGCAGCGCCTGGCATCGACCTGTGGCAGGCGCTCGCCCTGCTGCCCGGCGAGGCGCTGCCGCCCGAGGGCTTGCTGCTGCGGGCGCCCAGCTTGTCGGCCGCACAGGCGCTGCTGGACTCGGCGCCGCCGGCCGATTGGTCACCTGCCGCGCTGCAGGGCCTGCGAGATGCGCTGGGCCTTGCCGCGCGCCCGCTGCAGCGCTACCGCTGCGCCGCCTGCGGCTTCGAGGCGCAGAACTACTTCTGGCAATGCCCCGGCTGCCTGAGCTGGGACAGCTTTCCGGCACAGCGCATCGAGGAGCTGTAGGACCAGATGGACCAGATGGCGGAGATGGCCGGCGCAGGCCGGACCTGCTCGAACCGGTTCAGACTCCGGCGCGCAGCAGCCCCGCAGAGAGTGCCTGGCGCAGCGTGCGTGCGCCGTCGCTCAGGTGGGCCCGGGTTTCTTCGTCGGCAGGCGCGCGGCGCCCACGCTGCACCGCCTCGATACGCGCCAGCAAGCGCTCGGCCTGCACGCGCAGCAGGCTGCGCTGGTCCGCCCGACCTTGCGAGGCCGGGCGCAGCAGGCTGGCGGCCATCCGGTTGAGGTGTTCACGCTGCAGCTCGCGCCGTGCCGAGGAGACGCCGCCGCCGGCTTCGAGCTCGCTCCACAGGTCACGCGAGAGCCGTTCGTAAAGCTCGGACAGCTGGAAAGCATCGGCGGCACGGTCGGCCTTGTCGACGCTGTCGACGATGCGCGCGGCCACCGCGTCGCTCAGCAGGTGGCCGAGCACGCCGCGCTGCAGTTCCAGCAGGCGCTGCGGCAGGGCATAGTCCAGCGGCAGACCGGGTACATCGCTGCGGTCCAGGTAGTCCGGCGCCAGACGGCGCTGCAGCGCCGGCGACACCGCCAGCGCCTCGGCCGACAGCACCGATTGCGAGATCAGGTCGAGCGCACGGCGCTGCGCCGCCGCAGGCACCGGCGCCAGCGGGTCGCGCCCCGAGCCCGGAAAGTCGCGCAGCGTGCGCACGCCGCCGATCTGACGCGACAGCGAACGCACCGCCACGGCCACATCGACCAGCGCATAGGCCAGCGATCGGCGCAACACCGAGTAGTCTCGATCGGCCGGCAGCGTGCGCTGCTCCTGGCGGCGGAACAGGTCACGCGCGATCTCCAGACGTTTGGACGCATAGGCCACCGGATCGGAGCCCAGGTCCCAGGGCAGCGCGTCCGGGTCGACGCCTGAGAAGCTGTCCTCGTCGGTGCCATAGGCCAGCAGGGGCTCGGCGCTGCGCGAGGCAATGCGCTGCAGCTCGGTCGCCTCGTCGGCCGCATTGCTGCCCGCGGGCAGCGTCTTGTAGGCGTACTCGATGGCCCAGAAGTCGTAAGGCCCGATGCTGTCCTGGAAAGCCGCCGGTGGCGGCTCGCCAGGCCGCGGCAGGTTGACGGCGTTGTAGTCCATCACCGACCCGGTGGTGCCCTGGGTGCGCGTGAACTCGGGGTCCGACAGCTGCGCATCGCTGAATGCACGCGAGGCGCGGAAGTTGTGGCGCAGGCCGAGCGCGTGGCCCACCTCGTGCATCAGCGTCTCTTTCACGTAGGCCAGCACGAAGCGCTGCGCCTCCTCGCCGTCGGGGTCGAGCTCACCGCGCGCGGCCAGCACCTCAATCGCGTAAGCGGTCTGCAAGGCCGCGAAGTCGCCATAGGCGCAGGCTTCGTGCCCGGCGTGCGCCGGATGCCCGGTCGACAGCGGTTCGGCAAACACCGACAGCAGCTGCGAGCGCGCGGTGCGCTGCTGGCGGGTGAACAGCCCCTCGAAGGCGATGTCGGCATCGAGGATCTCGCCGCTGCGCGGGTCCACGTGGCTGGGGCCGAAGGCGACGAAGCTCGGCGAGACGCTGCTGACCCAGCGCACAGACGGCCGTCCGGCGTCCAGCGTGTCCCACTCGGCATCGTCGGGCTGCTGCTCTACGCGCAGCGCGTCCTTGAAGCCGATGCGCTCGAAGGCCTTGTTCCATTCAAGGATCGAGCTGCGCACGGTGTCGCGGTACTTCAGCGGCACGTTGCGGTCGATCCAGAAGGTGATCGGACGCAGGGGCTCCGAGAGTTCGGCCGCCGGGTCCTTCTTCTCCAGCCGCCAGCGGTGCACGAAGCGGGTGCGCGGGCTGCGCGCCAAGTCTTCGCTGAAGTCGAACACGGTGCTCGAAAAGTGGCCGATGCGCGGGTCGGCGCGGCGCGTGGCCATCGGCTGCTCGGGCAGCGCAAGGAGCGAATGGTGCATGCCGATCAGCAGGCTGCGCGTGTCCGGCAGGAAGCTGGGCAGCGAGGACTGCGCGCCCGGACCCGAGCTGACGTTGGCGGTGTAGAAGTGCTGCTGCGTCTCGATCACGGTCAGCTGCGGCGAGCCGCGCACGGCGGTGATCAGCGAGTTGCGCGCGTCCAGCCCGTAGCCGATACGAAACGCCGCCTGCAGCCGCATGCCCATGCCCTGCATGTCCGCCAGGAAAATCGGCGCCGCCTCGATCAGCACGGCACGCGTCTCCGGATGCGGCGCGCTCACCACCGGCGCAACGCCGAGCAGGCTGGCGCTGTAACTGGCCTCGACAGCGCGCGCCTCGGGCGTGCCGGCCCGCGCCAGCACATCGGTATTGCGCGCCAACAGCCGCACCTGGCTGTGCACGCGCGTGAACTCCACCAACTGCGGCCCGCCTACGCCAGCCATCGGCCCCGTCATCAGCCCGCCGGATAACCAGGCCTCGCCGATGCCGTTGCGGATCTTCGGGCTGAGCAGAAAGGGCTTGCCGAAGATGGCCGGCGGCAACTCGATCCAGACGCGGTCGTCCTTCTGCCACAGCGTCAGCGCGCCTTCGATGCGGCGAGCGTCTCGTATGACGGTGGCAAACGGGGGTGCGCCGCCTGACGCCGCCGGTGGCGCCGGCGGTGAGACAAAGGTCGGCGTGCTCGCCGGCGCGCCCGCGACCGCGGGCACTGCAGCGGGCGAAAACGGGGCGGCGCCCGGGCGCGGCGCCGGCCCGGGGGCGGACATTCTGGGCACGTTCGTCGAGCCGGCCACCGGTGGCCCACCGGCCACGGCCGGCGCGGGTTTGGCCTGCGGGGCGGTCGCGGCCATCGGCGAGGCGGCCGGCTTGGCCGCTGCTGCGGGCGATGCAACCGGTGAACCCGCGGCTGCGTCAGCGGCTGATCCAGCGGCTGATGCAGCGGGTAATCCAGCGGGCAAGGCGCAGCCCGCAAGAGCCGCCGCCGCGATCAGCAACGGCAGCCAGATCGACGGGGCGGACAGGGTCAGGCTAGGCATCGGACCATTGTGCGTCCACCCGCCGCCACCAGACCGGCCTGACCGGCGTAACGGCCTGCGGCCGTGTCGGAATGCCCAAGCGCGGGGCAACTACTTCAGCGCCTTGAAGCGCAGCCGGTGCGGCCGTGCGCCTTCCTCGCCCAGACGGCGGACCTTGTCGGCCTCGTATTCCTGGTAGTTGCCGTTGAAGAAGACCCACTGCGAGTCGCCCTCGGCGGCCAGGATGTGCGTGCAGATGCGGTCGAGGAACCAGCGGTCGTGGCTGATCACCATCACGCTGCCGGCGAACTCCAGCAAGGCATCTTCCAGCGCACGCAGCGTCTCCACGTCGAGGTCGTTGCTCGGCTCGTCGAGCAGCAGCACGTTGCCGCCTTGCGCCAGCGTCTTGGCCAGGTGCAGGCGGCCGCGCTCGCCGCCCGAGAGGTTGCCGACCAGCTTCTGCTGGTCGTTGCCCTTGAAGTTGAAGCGCCCGATGTAGGCGCGGCTGGGCATCACGAACTTGCCCACCACCAGCGTGTCGAGGCCGCCCGAGACATCCTGCCAGACGGTCTTGTCGGCGGACAGGCTTTCGCGGCTCTGGTCGACGAAGGCCAGTTGTGCCGTGTGGCCGATCTTCACCTCGCCCACATCGGGTTTCTCCAGCCCCTGGACCATGCGGAACAGCGTCGACTTGCCGGCGCCATTGGGGCCGATGATGCCGACGATGGCGCCCGGTGGCACCTTGAAGCTGAGGTTGTCGATCAGCACGCGCTCACCGAAGCTCTTGCTGACGCCGACGAACTCGATCACCTCGTTGCCCAGCCGCTCGGCCACCGGGATGAAGATCTCGTTGGTCTCGTTGCGCTTCTGGTACTCGACGTCCGACAACTCCTCGAAGCGCGCCAGCCGCGCCTTGCTCTTGGCCTGGCGCCCCTTGGGGTTCTTGCGCACCCACTCCAGCTCGCGCTTCATGGCCTTGGAGCGCGCGTCCTCGGTGCGCTGCTCCTGCTCGAGCCGGGTCTCCTTCTGCTCCAGCCAGGTGGAGTAGTTGCCCTTGTACGGGATGCCACGGCCGCGGTCGAGTTCGAGAATCCACTCGGCCGCGTTGTCGAGGAAGTAGCGGTCGTGGGTGATGCCCACCACCGTGCCCGGGAATCGCTTGAGGAAGACCTCGAGCCATTCCACCGACTCGGCGTCGAGGTGGTTGGTAGGCTCGTCGAGCAGCAGCATGTCGGGCTTGGACAGCAGCAGCCGGCACAGCGCGACGCGGCGCTTCTCGCCGCCGGAGAGCTTGCCGATCACCGCGTCCCAGGGCGGCAGGCGCAGCGCGTCGGCGGCGATCTCCAGCTGCAGGTCGGTGTTCTCGCTGCCAGCGGCGGCGATGACGGCTTCGAGCTCGGCCTGCTCGGCGGCCAGCTTGTCGAAGTCGGCGTCGGGCTCGGCGTAGGCGGCGTACACCTCGTCCAGCCGCGCCTTGGCCGCCAGCACGCCGCCGATGCCCTGCTCGACGGCTTCGCGCACGGTCTGATCGGCATCCATCAGCGGCTCTTGCGGCAGGTAGCCGATCTTGATGCCGGGCATCGGGATCGCCTCGCCCTCGTACTCCTTGTCGATGCCGGCCATGATCTTCAGCAGCGTGCTCTTGCCCGAGCCGTTGACACCGAGCACGCCGATCTTTGCGCCGGGAAAGAACGACAGCGAGATGTCCTTGAGGATCTGTCGCTTCGGCGGCACGACCTTGCCGACGCGGTTCATGGTGTAGACGTACTGGGCCATCGGTCGATTCCTGCTGGATTGGGCGGCGCCAGCCGAATCGGCCCGCGCGCAACCATCGATTATCGGTGACGCAAGCCGGGCCGGCCGCCGATCTCTGCTAGGGTGCGTCGATGAGCACGCCGCCGAGCACGCAGGACTCCGCCTCCAACCGCCTGCTGTGGCTGTTCTCGTTCGTCAACCTGGTGATCGGCAGTGCGGCCTTCGTGCTCGCCGGCATCCTGACGCTGGCCGCCGAAGCGCTGCAGACCTCGGTGGCGGCCGTCGGCCAGGGCATCACGGCTTATGCGCTGGCTACCGCGGTACTGGCGCCGCTGTTGCTGGTGGCCACGGGAGGCTGGACGCGGCGGCGCGCGCTGGTGGCGGCGATGGCGCTGTTTACTGTCGGCGCGGTGGTCTGCGCGCTGGCCGACACGTTGGCGCTGCTGCTTGCGGGCCGCGTGCTGATGGGCGCGGGGGCGATGGTCACGCCGCTGATGTCGGGCCTGGTGGTCGGGCTGGTCGAGCCGGCGCGGCGTGGCCGTGCACTGGCCTTCGTATTCCTGGGCATGAGCCTGAGCTATGCCATGGGCATCCCGCTTGGGGCCTGGCTTGGTTTTGCCGCCGGCTGGCACGCACCGCTGTGGGCCGGGGCGGCGCTGTCCGCGCTGTGCTGCGTGCTGCTGGCACGTCTGGTGCCGGCCCGCATCGACGCCCCGGGAGCCAGCTTCACGGGCTTGGGCGGTCTGCTGCGCCAACCGGCATTGCTCGCGGTGCTGGGGCTGACGCTGCTGTCGTTCACCGCCATCTTCACGGTCTTCTCCTACATCGGGCCGGTGCTGCGCGCGCTGGCACCGATGAGCAGCACATCACTGTCGCTCACGCTGGCGGCGTTCGGCCTGTCCGGCGTCGCCGGCACGATGCTGGGTGGCCGCGCGGGTGACCGCTTCGGCGCGCAGCGCTCGTGCATGGTCTCGTTGGGCGTGCTGGCCTCGATGATGGCGCTGCTGCCGCTGACCGCGGGCCAGCCATCGGCGATGCTGGCGGTGATGCTGGTCTGGGGCCTGGCCGGCTTCAGCATGATGGCGCCGCAGCAGGCCCGGCTGGCCGCGATGGCCGGCGCCCATGCGCCCCTGGCACTGTCGCTGAATGCCTCGATGTTGTACCTGGGCACTGCCGCGGGCGCTGCGGTGGGCGGGCTGGCGGTGGGCCGCCTCGGGTTTGCCCAACTGTCCTGGGCGGGGCTGCCCTTTGCGCTCGCCGGGCTGCTCTTGCTCGCCGTCGGACGTTCGGCTGAGCCGCTCGTCGCCGCCCGTCGCGCGGCCTGAGCGCAGTCTGAGCGCCAACCCTACGCGCCACCACCCCAATCGCAGGGCACGCCCGATGACCGAAATCACCCATCACGCCGATGCGGCCTGGCCGCTGCCCCGCCCCGATCTCGGC
>Ga0105048_10005777_pt1 | contig 19979 bp, 12 predicted proteins | sample MAT05_FD_78382 | JGI IMG/M metagenome (GOLD analysis project Ga0105048, IMG submission 78382) | Freshwater microbial communities from Lake Fryxell liftoff mats and glacier meltwater in Antarctica - MAT-05 | ecosystem: Environmental > Aquatic > Freshwater > Ice > Liftoff microbial mat | place...
AGTGCCAGTGGTGGGATCGCGGTGGGTGAGTTCCGGGCGGAGACGCAGCGGTTGATCTGCGGGGTGGCCCATGCGGAACATCCATTGATTGCCGCTCACACTGCGCACGCTGCGGCGGACCTGGTCTGCAAGAGTCTGGAAGGCCAGGCGCTGGTAGGCGGAGGCAAGTGCGCTGGAGATCCCGTCGCTGGGGCCTTGATCGGACTGGAATCTCAAAAAGACATTGATGGCCTCCTCGAAGCGCCGCTCCAGCAGATTTTCATAACCTTTGAAGGGGATGCTGGCTGAATTTAGAGAACCCTCGGACTCAGCAAGGCGGGCGGGCAGGTGGAAGCGGTGAATGGAGTAGAGAAAGAGCAGCGCACGGACCCGGTGATACAGGTTTTCGCTTTGGCGGCGGAAGGCATCAAGTGCTTCTGCCTCTTTGAGGAGCTGTGGAGCAGATCGATTTTCGCAAGCGGCATCGAGTGATTGATCGCGGTGGGCTGCGTCTTGCGAGGTGATGAGGGTGAGCAGTGAGGTCATGCTTGTGGGCGAAAGTGCTGCCGGAGAGTGGAGCAGGGGATGACCGTTGGCAATCCTTGGGGTTCTTGGGGGAATGAAAAGGATTTGGATTTTTTAACAGGCCGGGATCATCAATTACATACCAAGGAATTGAAGGGAGGGTGGGATCAATGATCCTGACAAACTGAAGTAAGTGAATCTGGACTCAATGAGTGGTTTCTGGAAAGCGCCTTTGAGTCATGAACTTCTGAAACGGGCTTCATATTCTTGATGAAGAGCGAAGTATTGGGACTCAAGATCCGGCAACGAGCATGCGTCCAATTCATCTTTAGAACTTTGAGATTTCTCTAGCAGCTCCTCCAGGACTTGAATTTTTCCGATCCAAAGTCCTTTTGAGAGACCTTCATTACGGCCTTGAACGCGGCCCTCTGAGCGGCCCTCTGAGCGACCCTCTGAGCGACCCTCTGAGCGACCCTCTGAGCGGCCCTCTGAGCGACCTTCTGAGCGACCCTCGATACGGCCCCTTGCAATGAGTTTTTCGGCTACAGACATAGTGTGATGTTCAAGTTCAGGATTCGTGGAAAGGCTATTGAAGATTTCCCTGATGTCAAGATCGCTATCGGCATGCAAGGCATAGGTAAGCATTTTTCCAAGTAAGTGTTCCTGTAACTGAGTCACTAAAGATTCAGCGAACCACTGGAAAAACTTGAGTAATTCCCGCTGTCGGGCGAGTTTCATCAACTGAAGAACCATGCGCAGCTGCGGGTCTTCTTCTTCTGTTGCTGGGTCAAAAAGGCTGAGGTCGAGTAGGGCGTGATTGAACTTTGGTAAAAATGGCAGCAGCGTGATTGCGAGTTCGTCAGTGAGATCAAAAAGATCTTCGAACGCCGTAGAAACATTCCATCGGTCTGGTCCCTGATGAAAAACAAAGGGTAAAACCGGCGGCAATGGCAGACCATGAATCTCATGTTGCGTGGTCAGGATCTCTCCAATGTATCCCAAAAGCCGCAAGGGCATGGTCGGATCGACGGTGCTTTGGTGCTCGAAGAGGAGGTAGAGCAACGTTTTTCGAGCGCTGAGATCTACCGAGAAAAGTAAATCCGAGTGGAGTTGCTGGAGGTTTGATTTGACGAAGGACGAGGGGACGACTGCAAGTGTCGTCCAGTCAATCCGAGCCGCGATTGCAGGGGGGAGATGGTTTTTGAAAAAGGCGGTGGCGTGCTCTGGCTCGGAGAAAATCGACTTGAAAAAAGCATCGTTGGGATGAGCAGCGAGGTCGGGATTGAGCGGCAGATCTTCCATGGAACGGGTGGTGTTAGGCTTGTGACTGGGCGAGAAGCTCGATGATATGGGTGAGGACTTCGTCGCGGTCCTGGCCGGCGAGGCCGAGGGCCAGTTGTGCGGTTAGAAGGCCGTATTGGAGGCCGATGTCATGGCGGCGGCCATGGAGTTCGTGGGCGAGGTATTGTTCGCGGCGCGCGGTTTCCGAGAGGGCGCTGGAGAGATCGGCGCGGTCGCCATTGGTGAGTTGGCGGGCGAGGATATCCATGACCGATGCGGTCAGGACATGGAGGCCGAAGAAGCAGAGGTAGTTTCCGGCACGCAGGCCAGGGATGACGAGCTTTTGCTCAGCCTCGGTGGGGGTGGGTTTTTCAAGGACGGTTTCGATTTCGTAAAGCCGCTCGCTGCCGGAGAGGCGATGGCCGCCGATGGCCCCGTAGTTCGGGAGCTTGCTTTCGTGGGTGGCCTGGACGGCGGAAACGGCGCATTTCTGGGAACTTGCGGTGGCGAGGAGTTGCGCGGTGCAGGACTCCTCGGTGCGGCTGAGATAGAGGTGATCTCCCACCATGAGGAGGAACGGATCTCCGGCGGTAAATTTTGCCGCGCAGTGGACGGCATGGCCGTAGCCGAGAGGCTCGGGTTGTTCGATAAAACGCATGAGATGGGCGTGTGGGCCGGCAGCGGCGGTGTAGGCGGCCTCGTCGCCCGGGCAGATGACGACGGCGATTTCCTCAATCCCTGCGCCTGTGATTTCTTCGGCAAGGATGGCGAGAGCGGACTTCGGCATACCATCCCGGTCCACGAGCGTTTGGAGTGGTAGGGTGCGTTGGTTTTTTCCAGCGGCGGTGATGACGGCTTTGAGGACTTTCACGGCGGCATCCTGATAGGATCTCCCGTTTTGGCAACCTTTCAGACGGGGTCAGGCGGTTTTTGCGTCCGCTTTGGGCTTGCGGAATTTCGGCAGGGTGGGGGATTTCTCGGGGATGATTTTTTCAATCGACTCAAGCGGAACCCAGCCCCGGGTTTTGTTGGTAAAGGCGACGTAGGCCCAGTCCCCGGTCACGCGGATGACTTCGCAAAGGGAGCCGGGTGGTGCATCAATCACTTCAGGAGAGGTGCGAGCCGCATCGGCATGAAGAACCGCTCCGTCCACGATGATGACGGCTTGGCGGGAAACGGGAGCGAATTCTGAATCGTTCGGGAAAAAACGCCAACCCATTGCCCCGATTGAGGCGATGAAAGGAGCGATCACGAGGACTACCATCGCTGCCAACCTGATCGGCGCATCCCGGCGAGTGGCCGGGAACACTAATATGGAAAGCAGGCAAAGCCAAAGACCGGTCCAGAGGATGGCTTTCCAGGTGCTGAGGGGAAACCTGGTGAGGGTGAATTGATACTCTGGGCGCTGGACGGAGATGCTTCCATATTTGCGTTCGATAAATCTCAGGTTTTGCCGTGATTCCTCGTGGCTCACGTCACGAACGAGGGCACGGCGATAAAACAGGGCTGCGATGCCGGGCGAGCCGGAGCGGTAGCTGGCATTGCCGATGTTATACAGAGTGTCTGCGGTTAGAGAGTTATAGTTACCTGCGCCCAGCCAGAGCTTGATGGCATCGTCATATTTGGCGGCATCGTAGGCTTCGCGGGCTTGGGTGGCGATGTCTGCGGCACGGAGGGATGATGGGCTGCTACCCAATAGGAAAAAGACCAACAGGGCGGTAGCGGCTTGGCGGAGGGTGTTTAGTATGGCTTTCCGTCTTTGAGGATCCAGCGCGAGAGATGGTTTTTCATTGCGAAAGCAGATGGCGTCCCGCTCGGCAAGGATATCTAAGAGTTCTGACCTGGGATGGTTACCAAAGTGAGATTCGATGTAGGCACCGGAAGCTTTCAGGAATTCGATGTCGGTGGCAGAGTTAAGATCTTCAATTTCGCGGAGGGCGTTGAGGCGTTTGACCCGCAGCGGCTCTTTTGCAAAGCGGGGAGCGTAACGCATCCAAAGTGCTTTTGAAATCAAGGTGATTGCGGCGATGCTTGCGAGAATATGGCCGAGGATGGGAAGAAACGTGGAGCTTGAAGGCAAGGTAAGCTGGGCGGGATTGATGACGGTGAGAATGTCCGTCATGCGCTCGATGGGGATGGGAAGGGATTGCACCGCCGCAGCGGCAGCTACGCCAGCGGCGGTGGCCGGGCCGGGAATCATCCGCAGGCTGATCGGATCGGTAGTGGTGGTTTTATAAACCTCTTCGTTGGGATCAAAATACACCAATTTGAACGAAGGAATGGCAGGCTTGAGTTCGAGTGGCCGCATGAACTGGTGAAAAACCGTATTGCCAGCGAGTTGGCGGCGTTCATCGCCTCTTTGGTTCGAGGTGGCTTCGTAAACCTTCCAGCCGGATTCATCCGCCAATCTGGGAGGGCGGATGGTATCCAGATTTCCTCTGCCTGTGATCAACAGTTCAACCGAGAGAGGCTCGCCCTCTTTCACTTCGGTGGCAGTGGTGCTGGAGGTGATACGGAAATTTCCAATCGCGTTTTCAAAGCCGGCGGGAGCGCCCTCGGGGAGAGGTCTTGCCTCCAATTCGAGCTGTGGGACATTGAGGAAAAGGTATTCGTAGGCGCGCTTTGGGAAGGGATCTTGATAAATTTGAATGGTCGTAAGGCGGACTTTTGCCGGACCAATCGAGCCTCCGCTGCTGCGGGTGGGGGTGAGGGTGCTGGGGTAGGCAACCGAGACATAAGGACTTCCTAACAGATTGATGGAACTTTTGATTGTGGAGGGCTGGAATCTCCAAGCGGTGAGACCTTCGGATTTGACATCAGGAATGCCCCAATCCTCGACTTCCAAACTGCGTGGGTAGTAAACTTTGATCTCGGTATAGGTGGTTTCCCCTTCGAAGGGGTTTAGCTTCATGGTTTTGAAAGCAGTGGCGTAGCGGATGGTCTGGCCGTTGATCGTTTCTTCCGCCCATTGCAGCTCGTCCGGATCAAAGACTTCGATTTCGAGTGGCTCTGTTTTGCGTTCGATGCCCGAAATCATAATGGTGACGGCGGGAATGGTATGTTTACCAATTTCATAGCTCATCACCTCATAGCCCAAAATAGTTTCAAATTGATTCCCATTGACACCGCTGCGGTATTGAATCGTCACGCCGGGGACAGGTTCGATGACGGGATCCGAATCGGGTTTAGCGCCGAGGATGATGACTTCCAACAGCGATCGTTCGCCTCGTGCTAGGAAGGCACTTGAGATACGGCTGGTGGCTTGGCCGCTGCCGATTGCGGCGAAGAGCAGCCAGTTGAGTATGAGGAGCGGGATAAATCCGCAGGTGCGTAGGGATCGATTCATCATATTACCAATCTTTTTCTGGGTCTCTGAATTCACGTCTGCCGGGGGATAGTGGCCCCTTTTCTAGGTCTGAGTTTTCTTTTAGCAAGCGACGGGCGCGTTCTTTTGGAGATTCGTTAGGATCGGAATCCTTGGATTTGGACTTTTGATCGGATTCGTCCTCTTTTCCAGAGGATCCTTTGTTTTTTCCGTCGGGTTCATCGCCTTGATCGCCCTTTGGGTCTTTCTCCTGATCGCCGCCTTCGCCTTCTTCGTCTTCGGGTTTTCCCTTTCCTTTGCCTTCACCTTCAGGGCCGCCCTCGCCATCACCTTCCTGAGGCTCGCCTTCGCCGGGGGCGGGTTGCGACATGGCTTGCTGGGTTTCATCCTTTTCCTGCTGTAACAATTCCTGGAGGCGCCGGAGGTAAGTGAGAGTGAGGGCTTTGTTTTGCAAGGCTGCTGGATCCTTCACCTGAGTGGCGAGGGTGGAATCATAATGCCGGACGGCATCCACCCAATTGGTGATGAGTGACTCAAAGCGAAGGGTTCCGTTCTTTTCACCTTCCTCAGGAACTTCGCTTTCCTTGAGCTTGGCGAGGCGTTCCTTGACGAGGGTATCAAAACGGTTGAGGTCGGGAACGGCGGTGGGATCCGCAGGGTAGGCCTCATCGGTCAGTCCCACCCAGCCGAGTTGGAAGAGCGAGTTTGCGAGGCCGAGGTGGCCTTGCGCAAGTATCACGGGGTCTTCTGATAGCAACGCTTGGCTGTAGGCGGTGCGGGCGGACCGCAGATCGCCTCTGCGATAGGCAGCGGTCCCTTCTCCCAAACGATAGCGGGCTGCGGTATCTTGAGTGAGGGATTTTTCTGCGAGTTTATGATAGGATTCTTGTGCTTTCTGATTGTTGTTTTCCTTGAGAGCGGCTTTCGCCTCGGAGGCGAGGCTGGCATCTGCATGGATCGGGGTAAGAAAAATCATACCAAGAGCAGCGGCTTTGATACCCCGCCAACGAGTGCCTGCTAGAATTGCGATCGTGAGAAAGAAAATCGCAGGGAGTAAAAGCCATTGATAGAACTCCACCGATATTTTCCGTTCGCGGCCTTTCATGGTAAAAGCATCGAGGTCATCGACCACGGATTTGACCATCGCAGGGATATTAAGCCCTGAGCCGGCGACTGCATAGCGGCCTTTCGTTTCAGTGGCGAGCTTGCGCATGACCTCGGGCTGGAGACGACTGAGGATGGGGCGGCCGCTACGGTCAACCATCTGGCCGTTTTGCAAATCCGAGCTGGGCACAAAACCTCCGTCCTCGGTGCCGACACCGACCGCCAGGATGTAAACACCGGATTTTTCGGCCTCTGTGATCATGGCATCAATATCACCCTCATGCTTTTCACCATCGCTGAGGATAACGAGGGCGTTATTTTTCTGGCCGGTTTTTTTGAGTGTCTCGATGGAAAGGCTGAGAGCCTCTGCAAGATTTGAACCCCCTTTCGTGGTCCATTTTTCGTCAATCTGATCGACGGTTTCCCGAACGGCGCTGTGATCGACCGTGAGCGGTGCGTAAAGATAGGAGCTGCCGGCGAAGCCGATGAGGCCGATCCTTTCGTTAGGCATCGCTTCCAAGAGTTCGTAGATGATGATTTTAGCCTGCGAGAGCCGATCCGGTTTCACGTCTGAAACACGCATGCTGCGTGATAGATCGAGGGCGATAAGCACATTGCGACCTATCGTTTTCTCCGAGCGGACACCGGCATCCCCTTGAAGGCGTGCGAGGGCGAGGACGAGGGTGGCGCAGGCGGTGAGGAGGAAAAACAAAGCGATCCAGCGAGGGAGCGAGCTGCTGCGTTTAAGCAGTGCACCACGTAGCCTGGGGGCCACAAATGCATTCCATTCCCGCTGCTTGAGCCGAGACAGCAGCAATGCCCCGATGCCCATGATGGAGACAAGGATCAGTAGAGCAAGCCAGCCTGGATTTTCAAAACTCATGATGACGTGGTAGGCGGGTGAAAGACAAAATAGAATGCCGCCCCCATGGCTGCTAGCAGACTGGCTGCCACGAACCAAGGAAACAACTCGGTATCTTCGATGACGGTGAGACTTTTTGCATCTGATTTTTCGAGCCGATCAATAGTTTGGAAGGTGTTTTGCAAAGCGGCTAGATTTTGCGCCCAGTAGTGCTCGGCACCGGTCAAACTCGCGATTTTCTGAAGAGTGGGTAGGTCGAACTCCTGGTAGGGAAAGCGTTGGATGCTTTGATCGACGCGGCCCTCGGTGGTGCCGATGGCCACGGTGTAAATTTTGATACCGAGGGTTTGAGCGTGTTCAGCGGCCTCGAGCGGGGAAATTTTCCCGGAATTGCTCGCGCCATCGGTGAGAAGGACGATAATTTTGCTTTTTGCATCGCGTGCTTCCAAGCGGGACGCGGCAGCGGAAAGTGCGGAGCCGATGGCTGTTCCTTGTTCTTGCACGGTCCCGTAAACTCCCGGCTCGTTAAGACGGATTTCACTGAGTGAATTTCTCAGCCAATCGTGGTCTAGCGTGATCGGGCTGGCATCTCGCGGACGACCGGCGAAGGCGACCAGCCCGATCCGATCTTCCGGGCGGCGGCTGATGAAATCATCCACAACTTTTTTGGCCACAGTGATTCGTTCGGCTCTGCGCCCGTTTTCAACGAAATCGTCGATTTTCATCGAGAGAGAGACATCCAGAGCGATCATGATATCGATGCCACTTGCCGTCCTGCTTTGGAATTGATCTCTCCAAACGGGCCGCGACATGGCGAGGATGGCCAATGCGAGAGCGGTGAAAGCAAGTGGTAGCCCGATGCTCCAGACGGTGCGGCGCACTCGCTTGCCCAGGCTCACCAGCACGGATAGGTTAGGAAAAATAATGGCGGACTCCGTGCCGGCTCCACGGCGCAGGAGGAGAAGGAAAAACGCCGGAATCAACAGCAGCAACCACGCAGGCTGGGCGAGGCGGAAATGTTCGAGGAACGCACTCATGCGCGGAATCCTTGGTTGAGGGTTTCCAACAAGATCCGTGATTCCCTAACAATCTCTAACGGATCTTCGACCGCGCTTTCGCGGGCATATTTGGTGGTTGCCAAACGTGCGAATCCTGCCTCGGTCGCCAGCCGCGCATCATCGGTGAGAATCCCCAGCGAATCGCGGCGTGAGATAAACTCTTCATGGGTTTCAAACAGCGCGGGGTCCTGCGCGGTGAAAGCAAGATATTTACGCAGAACCAATGAGCTTTGCACGGAGGATTCCTGAGTGGTAGGAGCATGGATTTGCTCCAGGCCGGCAAGCGCTTCTTCATAAGCGGCCTTGCGCGCGGCCAGTGGGTTGAAGGGGGTGAGTTTCTTTTTCCGAAATATGAAAAAAGCGGCTGCTGCCAAGAGAAGGATCGCGAGGGTCACCATCATCCATGGCTCGATCCATGAATCCGGAACCAACGCTTCTGGCGAGGATGGTTCGTAAAGCTCGAAATTGGTTTGCGTTTCTTTCATCCCGAACGTTTGCGGCTGCGGCGCTTCAAAAGAGTGTGGAGAGCTGCCATGGGATCACCCTGGGTAGTAATATCTGCGGCATCGATCCCATATTTCTTGAAAATCGAAGACACGCCTTCGATCTGGCGTGACATGAGTTTTTGATAGCCCATTCTGAGGTTGGGGTTGCTTGTATTGACGAGGGTTTCAAAGCCTGTTTCCGGATCAATCATTACGACCTTCCCGGCCTTTGGGAGTTTGGTTTCGAGAGGATCCAACACTCGCAGCGCGATGGTTTCATGTTTGCGGGAAAGCTTGCCAAGAGGCTTATCCAACGGATCCGAAAAGAAATCCGAGATAAGGAAAACGAGTGACTTGCGGCGTAGAGTGCGGATGAGAAAATCGCAGGAGTTAGAGATGGAAGTGCCCGGTTGAAGAGGCTTTGCGACGAGGATTTCCCGAATCATTCGTAGTAAATGGCGGTTGCCCTTTTCCGGAGGGATGAAAAGCAGAGGCTCTTGCGCGAAGACGAGAAGCCCCACCTTGTCGCCATTGTGCAATGCGCTGAAGCCCAACACAGCCGCTGTTTCCGCTGCGACTTCGCGCTTGCTGAGTGAAACGCTCCCATAGTCTGCCGAGCCTGATACATCTACTGCGAGTATTACGGAAAGTTCGCGCTCTTCACGGAATTTTCTCACAAAAGGCTGGTTCATCCGCGCGGTGACATTCCAATCGATGAAGCGCACCTCATCGCCATGTTGATACTCGCGGAAGTCATCAAAATCCAAACCCTGCCCGCGGAACGATGATAGATATTCGCCGGAAAATGATTCCCGCACGAGCCGCCGGGCCTTGATCTCCAGCTTGCGCACCCGCATCATCATTTCTTCGATCTGTTCGTCAGTAAGCATTTTATGGAAAAATTAGTGCTTCGACTATGGCACGGGGATCTTGCTCATGATTCTCTCAATGATCGTATCAGTTGTCATTTCCTCCGCCTCGGCCTCGTAGGTCAGAAGGATCCGGTGGCGCAGGACATCGAGTGCCATGTCTTTCACGTCTTGCGGCGTCACGTAAGCACGGCCTTGCATGAAGGCCCGCGCGCGGGCGGTGAGCGCGAGGTTGATGGTGCCACGGGGTGAGGCTCCCGCTCGAACGAGATTTTTCAAAGGCGCATCCACCAAGGTGGGGAACCGCGTGGTGTGGATAATTTGCACGATGTATTTGCGAATCGCAGGATCAATATAAACCTCATTGACCAAATCACGGGAGGCACCCACCTGCGCCGGCGTGGCGACGGTCTTCGTCTGATAGGGGGGCGTGGAGGTGGCCATGCGGTCCAGAATCATCAGCTCCTCGTCCTTCGTCGGGTAGCCGACGGTCACTTTAAGGAGAAATCGATCCAACTGCGCCTCGGGAAGTTGGTAGGTGCCTTCTTGATCAATCGGGTTCTGGGTGGCGAGCACCAAGAACGGCTGGGGCAGGGGATAGGACCGATCACCCAAAGTCACCTGCCGTTCCTGCATCGCCTCCAGCAAGGCGGACTGGACCTTGGCCGGGGCGCGGTTGATTTCATCGGCGAGAATGAGATTGTTGAAAATCGGGCCGAGTTTCGGTTCAAATTTCGTTTCCTGTGGGTGATAGATCATGGTCCCCACCAAGTCCGCAGGAAGAAGATCCGGGGTGAACTGAAAGCGGGCGAAGGAGGCATCCAGAGAACCGGAGAGCGCCTTGACGGCGAGGGTTTTCGCCAATCCTGGCACCCCTTCGAGCAGAATGTGCCCGTTGCACAGCAGGCCGATCAACAGGCGGTCCACCAAACGTTCTTGGCCGACGAGGACCTGCCCCATTTCATCCTTCACCGCTTGGATCCAGCCACTCGTGCCCTTGATTTGTTCTTGCAGGTTGTCCGTTGTCATTGATTACGAAAGCGACATTGCCACGCCAGACCATCCATGCAACAGGCAATCCACCAAAAATCGTGTGAAATTTCTCATACTACCCCTGAGATTTCGCGATTCGCTGTTGCACAATTTCCCAAGTTTGCTCTTCTTCACGCAATGGAAAATCCAACGACACGCCGAAAGTTCATTGGCAACACCAGCATGGCATTGGCCGCTGGTAGCCTGCTTGCCCGCGCCCAATCCCCAGCCAACTCCAAAAAACTCGTTATTATCGCAGGAAAACCCAGTCACCCGGCGGGCATGCACGAGTTCAATGCGGGCTGTTTGCTCTTGCAGCAATGCCTCAAAGACACTCCGGGTCTGGAAGTTTCCGTCCACCCAGGCCATTGGGTGAAAGAGGAAAGCGTCTTTGATGATGCCGATGCCGTCATGATCTTCAGCGATGGGGGCGATGGCCACCCGGTTCTCTCCGGCGAGGGAAGATCTGAGAAAATCCAAAAACTGGTGGACCGCGGAGTGGGGGTGATGATGATGCACTACGCCGTCGAGGTTCCTAAAACCGGCCCGAGCGGCGACCTGTTTCGCGAGTGGATCGGCGGTTGTTACGAGAACGCCTTTTCTTGCAACCCGATCTGGGACGCTGATTTCCAATCGTTCCCCGATCATGAAATCACGCGCGGTGTGAAGCCCTTCGCCATCAAAGATGAGTGGTATTTTTCGATGCGTTTCCGTCCGGAAATGAAGGATGTGAAGTCCCTTCTCGTGGCCACTCCCAGCGATGAGACTCGCGATGGCCCCTACGTCTATCCCCAAGGCCCCTACCCACACATCCAAGCCGAAAAAGGCCGCGAAGAAACCCTGATGTGGTGCGTGGAACGGCCAGATGGTGGCCGTGGCGTGGGATTTACAGGTGGCCATTTCCATGCGAACTGGGGCAACGAAGAATTTCGGAAAATCATCCTAAACGCCTTGCTTTGGATCTCCAAAATTCCCGTGCCTGCATCTGGCGTGGCGTCTGCTGTGAATGCCGCAGAACTCAGCGCGAATCTCGATAAAAAGTAGAATGTCCTTCCCAGCCCCTCGCTAACCGGTATCTTTCTACTCGCCTACACCGATGTGAGTTCCGGTAATACCTGAAATCGAGGTTCCATCCACATTGATGGAGGTCGAACATTCATTTTGCCTGAAAGCGGGACTGCTCTGCTGGGGGGCAATCACCTTGATCGCGCCGTTTTACCCGCTCGTCACCACCCATGTTTTGACGAATTTGGCCGCAGCACCCCTTGCGGGAAGTGGATTCAGCACCCCACTTGGCGCAGGCAGCTACACCATCAATGTTCAACAGACGGTGTTAGGGATTTCCTTTGCAGTAGTCGGTCGAAGGAGGAAATAGCCGCCTGAAAGAGTCCTGAAACCACCAGGAAATCTCAAGAATCAATGCCTTGGACGCGCTTTGTAAATGCGCCGCTTGCCCTTTCTGCCGGGGCCGCTAGCCTCGGGCCGCCCGATGTCCGATTCCTTTGTTCACCTTCACCTGCATACCGAATTCTCCCTGCTGGACGGCATGATCCGCACCAAGGATCTCGCCAAACGCGCGGCCGAGCTGGGCATGCCCGCCGTCGCCATGACAGATCATGGGAATCTGTATGGTGCGATAGAATTCTATCAAAGCTGCCTCAAGTACGGCGTGAAACCCATTTTTGGATGTGAAATCTACCTCGCACCATTTGCGATGGAGGAGAAGAAAGAAGTCGCCGGGCGCAAGCGTGCCACCCACATGACGCTGCTGGCCGAAACCAACGAGGGCTGGAGCAATCTTTCCAAGCTCATTACCAAGGGCCACCTTGAAGGCCTCTACTATGGTAAACCCAGGGTGGATCGTGAAACTCTCAAAGCCCGCTCAAAAGGCATTATCTGTCTCACCGGGTGTATCTCCGGCCCCGTCAATGAATGGCTGCTCGCTGGCGATGAGGCAAAGGCGCGTGATACTCTTGCGGAGCTGGTGGAAATCTATGGGTCTTCGAACACCTATGTGGAAATTCACAATCATAGCCTTGAACCTCAGCGCCGCGTCACCCCGGGATTGTTGAAACTTGCCCAGGAATTCGGCCTCAAGCCAGTGGCTGCCAATGACGTGCATTTCCTCAATCGTGAGGACCATGAAGCCCACGACGTGATGATCTGCATCGGCACCGGGCACTTGGTCATTGATGAAAACCGGATGCGCTACACCCCGGAAGTATATTTTAAAACGGCAGAGGAAATGCGTGCGCTTTTCATCGAGATCCCCGGTGCTTGCGATACCACCCTCGAAATCGCCGCCCGCTGCAACGTGGAGATCAAATTGGATTCCACCTCATCTGAAAAATATCCTCAATTCGGCACGCCGGACGGCAGCCCGCGTGAGGAGTATATGATGAAGGTCTGCCGCGAAGGCCTCTTGAAACGCTACGGCGTGGAAAAGGCGGAGTCTGAGGAAATTGCCACGCGCTTGAAATACGAAGTCGATGTCATCAATAAACTAGGCTTCGCATCCTACTTCCTCATCACCGCTGATTTCATTCGGTGGGCGCGTGATCACAATATCCCTGTCGGCCCCGGGCGGGGCTCGGCGGCGGGCTCGCTCGCATCTTACGCTCTGGGCATCACGGACATCTGCCCGATCCGCTTCGGTCTCCTGTTCGAACGTTTCCTCAACCCGGAGCGTGTCAGCCCGCCCGATGTGGATATTGATTTCTGCCAAAGCCGCCGCGTGGAGGTGATCGATTATGTGAGAAAAAAATATGGTGAACGCAGTGTTTCACATATCATCACCTACGGCACCATGGGGGCGAAGAGTGTGCTGCGGGATGTTTCCCGCGTGATGGGGATTTCCTACGGTGAGGCGGATCGCATCGCTAAAATGATCGATGCGAAACCCGGCGTGACCCTCAAGAGCGAGTGGGACAGCAAACCGGAGCTTAAAGAACTCATTGAGAACAGCACCAATTACCGTGAGCTTTGGAGCTACGCGCTCAAGCTCGAAGGGATCAACCGCAACGTCGGCGTTCACGCGGCCGGTGTGGTGATAGGTGATCGTCCGTTGGATGAGCACGTCCCGCTCACCCGTGGTAACGAAGGCGAAATCGTCACCCAGTATGACATGAATGCCATCACCGAGGTGGGGCTGCTGAAGATGGACTTTCTCGGTTTGAAAAACCTTACCGTCATTCAGGATGCGGTCGAGCACATCCGCAGGCACACGCCGGAATTTGTCATTGAAAACGTCCCACTCGATAATATGGAGACTTTCGCGATTCTCAACCGTGGCGAAACGATGGGTGTGTTCCAGCTGGAGTCCGGCGGCATGGTCGAGACATGCCGGAAATATGATATTAACAGCATCGATGATATTATCGATTTGATCGCCGTTTATCGCCCTGGTGCCATGCAATTCATCGATCAGATGCTGGACGTGAAAAAGGGTAAGAAGCCATTCTACGAGCATCCCTTGCTCGAAGAGGTCTGCGGCAAGACTTATGGGGTGATGATCTATCAGGAGCAGGTCCAGAATGCCGCCAAGCTCCTGGCGGGCTACACCCTCGGCGGTGCCGACCTTCTGCGCCGCGCGATGGGCAAGAAGGATCCCAAAAAGATGGCGGAGGAACGCTCCAAGTTCGTTGAAGGGGCTCAACGGACCAATGGCATCGGCGAGAAACTGGCCAACCAGATTTTCGAAAAGATCGAGATGTTTGCGGGTTATGGTTTTAATAAATCCCACTCCGCCTGTTATGGCCATATCTCGTATTGGACTGCCTATCTCAAAGCAAATCATTCGGTAGAGTTTCTCGCCGGTTTGCTATCCAATGAGATTCACAACACCGATAAGATCGGTGTCTTTGTTTCCGAGTGCCACCGGATGAATATCGAGATTCTTCCACCTGATTTGAATGCATCACAACTCCGCTTTGCTCCTGAAACCACACCCAATGGCAGCAAAGGCGTGCGCTACGGACTGGCTGCGATCAAGAACTGCGGGGAAGCGGCCATGGCTATCGCCATCTTGGAGCGTGAAAAGAATGGTAAATTCACCTCGCTGGAAGATTTCTCCTCTCGTTTGGACTCCAAGGTCGTCAATAAGCGGATACTGGAAAACCTGGTAAAAGCGGGAGCCTTGGATTGGACGGGACAAACTCGTGCTGGAATGTTTGCAAGGCTGGAGCAAGTCGTCGCATCCGCTTCATCAGCTCAGAAAGATCGCGCGGCGGGGCAGGTCTCGATGTTTGACTCAATGGATTTTTCGCCCCCTGCCCAGGTCGAGAAAAAGCGCCGCAGCGAAGTGGCGACGGAAGAATGGACCAAGGACGAGCGCCTCGCCCATGAGAAGGAATTGTTAGGATTCTACGTCACGGGCCACCCGTTGGATAAATTCCGGCGGGTGATCGATTCAGACCGCTACCGCCGCCTCGGGCTGGTCGATGATCTTGATCTAGCCAATCCACGCGACCGCTTTCCGTTTGCCGGCATGGTCCGCAGTTTGGAATCCAAGATGACCAAAACGGGCAAGCCCTTCGGCGTGCTTGTTTTGGAAGATTTTACCGGCAGCAGTGAAATCATGTTATGGGGCGAAACTTTTGTGCCTGCGAGAGACGCGGGTTTGTTGGAAGCGGGAAAAATCATCAAACTCAAGTGCGCGGTGCAAGTGGATGACCGCACGGGTGGCCGCCGCCTTACCGGCTACGAAGTGGGCGAACTCAAGCCCAGGCAGGGCGCGGCAAATCAGAAGGGTCCCTTGGAACTGATGCTCTGGACCACGCGCCATAGTGAGCGGGATCTGAACGAAATTCTTGATACGATCCGCGGCCATCCCGGAGACACACCTGTCCTCCTCCACTTTCAAAACAGTGCCGGGCGGCGCATCACAGTCGCAGCTCACGAAGCGATTCGCGTGAAACGCAGCGAGGCGCTCGACGAGGCTCTGGATCGCTGGATGGACGTTTAACCGCGGCGGATTTTCGAGCCGTTGAAAAGAATGGTGATGCGATAAACCCGTTTTTCACGGGTTTCAATCTTCCCGGTTGTCAGGTCAAAGCGCTCGGGAATTTCCTGCCGGTGGATATCCACGCTGGCGCGGAAGCCGCGCTCGGAAAAAATATCGATCAGAATGGCGATGGCCGTGGGATTCTCAAAAATGGAATCTTCTGTATTGATCATCGCCCGGCCACTGACGGCGTAGCGTTTGATGATGGGCATCATTCTCCCTTGAATGAAATCCACCACCTGACCCATCAGTTCGGTATGCTCGACTTGGTAGCCATCAAGGCGGTTCACCAGTTCTTGGCGGGCATGCTGGACGATCTCATCCGCGAGCGGGATGTGCCGGACCTGATCGTAGGTGCGGGGATCCAACTCCAACGAGCTTTGGTATTCGAGCTCATTGATGATGTTTTGTTGGACAATTTCTATCGGCGCCTGGGCATTGATGAAATGGTAGTGGAAGATCTGTTTGAGAGAAACGAGGGCATCGTATGTCTTTTCCTTGAAGGTGCGGTAGCGGTTGCGGGCCAGTTCAGGATCGAAGTCTGTATTGCGTTCTTCTTCCAGGGTGCCCACGCCCGAGATGCGGACTTCCGCATTTTTCACAATCGCCTCGCGCCCCCGCTTGAGTTGGCGGGCGATGCTTTCCATCTCATCGACGAAGAGCACCATGATATGGAACGTCGGTTGGCGGAAGTGATGGGCTTGGGAAGAGTTCGAGAATTCCCGCCGCAACATCACCATCTGATCGTAAAACATTTTCAGGCACTCCACCTGCACATTGGTGCGTGGGAACCCGTCCAACACCGCACTATCGCGGAATTGTGGCGAAAGAAGCAGGCGCAGGAGCAGGCGCAGTACCTCTTCATCGCCCACCATCCCACCACTGGCTTTGATCTTTTGCGCCTCAGGTGAAGCGAGCAGCTCGCTAATGACGATGGGCGGTGCTGTGATGCCCCGGATCTTGCGAATGAATGCGGTGTTGGTTCCTTTTCCCGAACCAGGCGCCCCCCCTAACAAAATGAGCTCTTTCGGAAAGTGGAGGTTTTCCCTGCCGTGTTCTGCTTCGAGTTCTTTCCAGACCCGATTGAAAATCAACTGGGCATCTTTGATCTCAAGATCGGGATTCGTTCCGGGGGAAGGTGATGTTCTGCTGTTCACTCTGGGGAGAACCTAATGGCAATTTTCCCGCATGGTCCAGCATCTCCCGTCTCGAATGCCAATTTAAGCCCTGCGGCTACGTCTCAGCACCGGCATGATGATGGAAAGCGAAAGCAAAGCGGTGCCAGTGATTTGGGACATGAAACGGGCTGCGATGGGCATTTAAGGAGTGGCGGAACGCGTCCGCTCACCTCATGGCGCTAACACTCATCCGAACCACCAACCTCCGATTCCCCAATGAATCTGCTGCGACTCACTCTTAATTTGATCGTCCGTCCGCAAAGAGAAGTCTCCAGCTGGAAAGCTTTTCCCTCTGACGACGGGTTCAGCGTCCGCCACGATCCGATGAGACCATGGTGAATCTCGCAGTGTAAGCGTTTGTTCGAAAAATGTCAGTGGTTGTTTTTGTCAGCACCGAGCAGGCCCAACAGTTCTGGGGGCGCTGGCTTCAGCCGGCATCTTCATCGGTGGCAGGTTCGTCCGCAGGTTCGTCCTCGCCGGGTGAAGCCTGCGCTAGGTCAGAATCTTCTCCATCCGGGATGACGATGGAGATATCCTGGAGTTTCTCGTTGCCTTTGAGGGTGAGGAGTTTCACGCCTTGGGCGTTTCTGCCGGTCTCGCGGACCTCGGCGGCGCGGATACGGATGCTTTGGCCGCTGGAGGTCATGAGCATGAGTTCATCTTCTTCCGTGACGGTCACTGCGCCGACGACCGGGCCGGTCTTGTCGGTGACTTTCATGGTGATGATGCCTTTGCCGCCGCGTGATTGCTTGCGGTAGTCTTCGAAGGTGGTGCGCTTGCCAATCCCGTTTTCCGAGGCGACCAACAGGGTGCAACCATCGGTGACGAGGGCGAGACCGATGACGTAATCCGTCTCGCTCGGGCGGATGCCCATGACCCCGGCAGTGCCGCGACCCAGCGGGCGGGTATCGTCTTCGTGGAAGCGGAGGCTCATGCCTTCGTGGGTGACGAGGATGATTTCATCGCCGCCGGAGGTGAGGCGCACGCCGATGAGTTCGTTTCCTTCCTCAAGGTTGATGGCATTCAGGCCGGCTTGGCGATAGTTACGGAAATCATTGAGAGCCGTCTTCTTGACCTTGCCGCTGCGGGTGGCGAAGAAGATGAACCCGGCCTCCTCGCGGAAGGTGATGTCATTGCCATTTTCGTCCACCGTGCGTTCGAGGCGGAGCAGGGCGGCGATTTTTTCCTCGGGTTTGAGGTTGAGCACATTCTGGATGCTGCGGCCCACGGAAGTGCGCGAACCCTCGGGGAGTTCGAACACCCGCTCGACATACATGCGGCCGGTGTTGGTGAAAAACAACAGATAATCGTGAGCCTGGACGCTGAAGAGATGCTCGATGAAATCGTTGGCTTCGTCTTTTTTCGTCGCCCGGGTTTCCATGCCTTTGAGGCCCTTGCCGCCACGGCCTTGGACGCGGTATTCGCTGGAAAGGGTGCGCTTGATATAGCCGCGATGGGAAAGGGTGACGATCATCGCATCGTTTGCAATAAGGTCTTCCATCGCGACTTCACCCGCCTCGGCCACGATATTGCAGCGGCGTGGGGTGGCATACTTGTCTTTGATCAGGCGGAGCTCGTCCTTGATGATGATGAGCACCCGTTCCTCGCGGGCGAGGATATCGAGGAAGTCTTTGATATCGATGAGGACGCCATCGTATTCACCTTTTACCTTATCCTGCTCCATGCCGGTGAGCTGATAGAGGCGGAGTTCGAGGATGGCGTTGACCTGGCGCTCGCTGAAAGTATAGGTCTCGCCGGAGATGGAGGCTTGGGAGCGAATCAATATACCTAATGACTCCGCGGTTTTCAACGGGAAGGTATAGGCGGCGAGACGCTCGCGGGCTTCATCACGGTTTTTTGAATTACGGATGATTTTGATGAAATCATCGAGGTGGCCGAGGGCGAGGAGGAAGGCTTCCAACAGCTCGGCACGCTCTTCGGCTTTTCCCAGCAAGAAGCGGGTGCGGCGGGTGACGACTTCGCGGCGATGCTCGATGTAGGCGTCGATGCCTTCCTTGAGGGAGAGCTGCTTGGGGCGATTTTTATGAATCGCGAGCATGTTCACGCTGAAGGAAGTTTCCATCGAGGTGAGCTTGAAGAGCTGGGCCATGACCACTTGCGGGCGGGCATCGCGCTTGAGTTCGATCTCGATGCAGGTGTCCTCGGCGGAGAGATCCCGCATGCCGGAGATGCCGGTGAGGGTCTTTTCGTTCACCAGCTCTGCGATGCGCTCTTGGAGGGTGGCGCGGTTCACTCCATAAGGGACACCACGGATGATGATGTAGGAACGGCCGTTGGCATGTTCCTCAATCTCCATTTTTCCGCGCATGCGCATGGAGCCACGACCGGTGCGGAAGTATTCCTCGATGCCACGGATGCCGCGGATTTCGCAGGCGACGGGGAAATCCGGGCCCTTCATGTGCTCCATCAACTGGGGCAGGGTGATCGCGGGATTGTCAATCTGGGCACAGATCGCATCCACCACCTCACCGAGATTGTGCGAGGCAAGATTCGTGGCCATGCCGACGGCGATGCCGGTGCTGCCATTGACCAGGAAGTTGGGAAATGCCGAGGGCATGACGGATGGCTCCAACTGCGAGCCATCATAGTTCGGGACGAGATCGACGGTGTCTTTATCCAGATCATCCATCATCGCGAGGCCGAGCGGATGAAGGCGGGCCTCGGTGTAACGCATGGAGGCCGCGGAATCGCCTTCCACGGAGCCGAAGTTTCCTTGCCCATCAATGAGCAGCTCCCGCATGGACCAGGGTTGGCCCATGTTGACGAGCGTGCCGTAAATGGCCGCATCTCCGTGGGGGTGGAAGTTACCCATCGTTTCACCGACGATTTTGGCGCACTTCACGTGAGGCTTCCCCGGACCGACTCCGAGTTGGCGCATGGCGTAAAGAATGCGGCGTTGCGATGGCTTGAGGCCGTCACGGACATCGGGAAGGGCGCGGGAAATGATCACCGACATCGAGTATTCCAAGAAGGACTTGGAAAGTTCATCGGCGACGTTGATCGGTTTTATGTTGGATTCAGACATGGGGAAAATGAGTTACTTGAGAAGTGGGTTCCAGACTTCGGTGAATCCGAAACCTTGAAAATGTTTGACGTTTGCGGTCGTGAAGCGAGTCACGCCTTGGTGGCGAAGGGTGAGGGCTAGACGGGCATCAATAATTTCACGGAAAGCCGTTGTCTCATGGCGGGAGGCTGAGTGCGGATCTGCCGCTTGGACAAAGATGTTCGTGTCTGCGGCTAGCATATCAAGGATTCGAT